>SDBU01009450.1_pt1 | contig 10920 bp, 9 predicted proteins | sample 2277071 | NCBI WGS metagenome assembly SDBU01 (sample SAMN10397929, study PRJNA504765) | marine sediment metagenome | isolation source: marine sediment core GS08_GC12, 126 cmbsf | place: Arctic Ocean: Gakkel Ridge, Loki's castle | collected 2008
TAGGCGTACCTGACTTATTATCGTTCACCGTCTTTCAACGGTAACCGCTGCTCACCTGCTTATCGTCCTCGACCAGGTTAGAACAGCTGAGGCAGGCTCTCACCGGGAACTGCTGGCTAAACAGGGTCTCTACTACAAGATGTTTGCCGCCCTGAGCGCACCGAACCTGGAGCAACACAGCGCCTGATGGGTGAGGGTGGCCTGACCGGCCCGCCTTTCAGCTTGCTGAATAATTTAGTATAATGTCGGTAGTGATAATAGTTGAAGGACGCCTGCGGAGGACGTAAATGAGTGATATCAAGAGTGCTCTTGAGATAGCTATGGAAAAAATAGAAAAGCTGGGCGAGGCGACTGATGAAGAGCGCTTGAAATGGAAATATGTCCCGGAGGGAGAAAAGCTGGCGGCTAGATACCTGAAGCAGGATTGCAACCTGGTAACCGAGCTGAGCCAGTATCAGGAAACGGCTAGAAAGTATGTTGCCGATGGTGCCGGTGATATACTGATTAGAAACATCAACCTCCCCAAGGACGATTTAGCCAAAAAGAACAATAAACAGGTAATGGATGGCTTAAAAAACCTGAAGAGCAATAAAATAGCTACGGAAAATGTCTACAGCAAGATAAGGCGCATCTTTAATCATTATATTGAGCAGGGAGAGCAGCAGCGAAAAGAGGCCTATGAAGCATTGAAGATTGAATTTGAAGACAAGATGCAACAGGCAGCTCAGCAACAGCTAGGCTCATTAATGAGATTCGGGATAGATGTCGAGAGACAACCGCAGTTCCAGGAGGAATGGCGCAAGATGCAAACTCAGCTGGATTCACAATACCTCAAGCTCCTGGATGAGTACAAGCAGGAGCTAGCGGCGATAGCCTAGATTATAGCCGCTGTTGGCCGAGGAATTTAATGGATATTGATAACGAGAAGATTAGAGAGGCGGTTAAACGCACCGAGATATTAAGAGCACCCAAACAGAGCCTGGCTACCTTCGGCACCACCAATATATACTACTACCTGGTTACTGAACCGGTTTACTCGGAGCTGGTAAAAAATGTTACCGAGACAGTGGTTAGAGAGGGCAGGGTAGTTGCCGAAAAGCCCCGGATTGTAACGCCCTATTACCTTTCCAGGCTGGAGGGGTTTAGCTCGGAGGCGAGAAGGTACTTCGGTGAGCTAATCGAGGCACATGGCGCTGATACCCCGGGGCTGTTTTATACCTACAAGAACGAGCCGAAAGAGCTTAACATTGTCGCTGATAGTTTGCTATCGGTGGTCGATAAGTTAAATACCGAGATTAATCAGCGTGGTGACCCGCTGACCTCTATTATCAAGGGTGAAGATGAATTTTGGGACGTGTCGTTGATGAAATTTATTTATGAAATGACCAGAAGCTCGCTGGGTAATAATCTACGGCAAATGGAGTCCAGAGGTCTTTTGGCAGTAGACACCGGGGGTGTTCCGGTTGATGCCAGAGTCAAGATTGACGAGCTTTTCAGCAAGGTTTCCAGCGGTGAAAGCGAACCCCACGAGCTACAAGCCGAGCTTGAGCGCTGGAACCTGTTTGCAGAGTATCAGGACCGGTTCCTGGCTATTTTTAAGAAGAGACGATAGGGAGGCTTGCACCGGATGAATATTGAGCAAATCATCGCTAGAGACCTCTCCGAGGCGTGGTTTCTTTGCCTGCGGAAGACCTTGACTGAAGGCAGTGACTACCAGATTGAACGGGGCAGTTACCGCGGGCAGCAGCGCAAAGAGCTTGATTTTGTAGTTGTTCAAATCAAGAATCCGGGGACAAGGCCCTTAATACCCGATGTGCCACAGGGGGTGCCGCCACCGACCTCGATGGAATATATTGAGAGCTATCTTCCCTACCTGATGACGGCGCATAAAGCCGAAGGGGAGCAATATACCTACGGCCAGTATTTGGAAAAGCAGATTTCGGAAGTAATCAGGATGTATCAGGAGGATGGCTACAATACTAATCAGGCTTTTATGGCAGTGGGTGATAGCCAATCGATTTTTCTGTCCGACCCTCCCTGCCTGAGGGGGATAGATACCAGAATCCGTGATAATAGGCTGCACTTTGTCGTCTATTTCAGGTCGTGGGATTTATGGGCTGGTTTTCCATCCAACCTGGCCGCTATTCAGCTGCTGAAGGAGTATATGTCCAGCGAGATAGGGGTTGATGACGGGGAAATAATTGCCACCAGTAAAGGCCTGCACCTGTATCAGTACTCCTGGGAGCTGGCCGGAATCACGGCCGGAATGCCCTAGCGGCTAAGGTTGATAACGTGCCTGAATCCAGGGTATAAAATGCGGTTATCAACCCCGGGCTGGTTGACATCGAGGGGAGAGTTATGATTAAAACCGACAAGTTGATTATCTGTGTTGCCCCCTGCGGGAGTTTCTTAACTAAAGAGGCAAACCCCAATATGCCGATTCAACCCGGCGAAATTGCCGAGGAGGTTTATCGCTCCTGGAACGAAGGGGCTTCGTTAGCCCATATCCACGCCCGTGATATCAATGGTAGGGCAACCAGCTCTGCGGAGGTATTTCGGGAGATAAACCGGCGAATCCGGGAGAAAGGGTGCGATATCATTGTGGATTTCAGCACCTCTCCGGGGCGTGAACCGGGCGCCAATGTCAATGACGGATTCAATGTTCTCGAGGCAGGCCCGGAGATGGCATCGGTCGACATCGGCGTGGTCGTTTTTATGCAGGCCGGTGAGGAGAGAATAATGCCCTGGACACGCTCCTTTGACCAGGGATTAACCAGAGCCATGCTGGAAAAGGGAATCAAGCCTGAGTTTGAGCTGTATGGGCCGGGTGGCATCATCGAATTAAACTACCTGGTTGAAAATATACCGCTTACCAGGCCGTACTGGATTGACTTCGCTCTCGATATGCAGCGAACCGCCCAGAGTGCAACCCCCTTCACCCCCAAAAATTTAATCTACCTGACTGAACAGCTTCCGTCCGATTCGATGTTTATGACGATGGGCGTTGGCAGCACCGAGACACCGGCGGCAGTCCAATCGATGCTGCTTGGCGGGCACGTCCGTGTCGGCTTTGAAGACAACCTATACTATCGCCGTGGGGTTCTGGCCAAGAGTAATGCGGAGCTGGTGGCCAGGATAGCGCGCATCGGCGGTGACCTTGGCCGGACTATCGCTAAAGCGGACGAAGCCCGGCAGCTGCTGGGCATACCGGAACTAGGCAGCTAGCCAGCAGTTGCTGCTAGCACTCCGCCGGATTTTTTGCCCCCAGCAGCCTTGCCGGCTATTTCTCTATCGCCAGCACTATATCCCCGCTGGACTATGGTTGGCATTGTTTATCCACCTTACCTCTTGATTAGACAAGTGCTATCATTGCACTGCAAGCGGTATTACCAAATACTGCTGATTGAACAAGAGGAGGCAAAGCTAAATTGGCAATAAGGCTGATGACGATAGCTGGCTTACTGTTGGTTGGCTGGCTCGGTAGCAGTTGCACTGCCGAGCCGGGCTTCGATGCTCAGCTGGGCTCCATTGTCAAGCCATACCGCTTCAGTATTGCTCGCTGGGAGCTGACGGCTATCCCCGCTGAAGTCAATCAATGGGTTTTCAGTGGCTATCAACAGAGTGATGGCGAGATAGCTGTCGTCGCCGAATACTTCTCCTTGATGACACGGATAAAAACTTTAAAGTCAGCAATCCAGTCCATCGAGGCCGGCAACAGGCAGGGTGATTCAGCCGCGCTGGCCGGTGAATTAGATGGGTTGCAACAGCAGCGGGTAGCCCTCGAGAATAGAGTAGAGCAGATAATAGAAGGGCAGATAAGAGAGGCACTGGTTGAGCAGGGTATTTTCAACCCGATAGATAACTACCTGAAGTTGCCAGCCAGCTTCCCGCCGGTAAATTTCACCCTGGAGGAGCCACCCTATTTACTGGTGATTTCACCCAGAGAGAGAATAGAGAGCCAGAGAGAAATCCTGCTGCAAGCCGGCCTCAGCCGGCAGCAGATGGAGGATATTGAAGCTGAGGCCGATGAATTAGGTGTTTCCTCACTGGTGGTGAAGCTTGGTGGCCTGGGGGCAACCTATCCCACCTTCGTTACTAACGAGGCCAGCCTGCGCTTTACCATTGATACCGCTACCGAGGAGTGGCTGCATCAATATCTGGCCTTTAAGCCACTGGGATTTCTCTATTTGCTTGATTTAACCGGCGTCTCCCGGAATTATGAGATTGCCACCATCAATGAGACCTTAGCCGGTATGGTCAGCCAGGAAATTGGCACTATCGTCTATCAAAAATATTACGCTGACACTGAGTATCAAAATGATAGTAACCGGAACCAGCCGGCAGCGCCGGCATTCGATTTTGACCGGGAGATGAGAGAAATCAGAATAGCCGTTGATAGCTACCTGCTGCAAGGAGAAATTGAACAGGCTGAGGAATTTATGGAACAGAAGCGGCAGTATTTAGCGGCAATGGGCAGGTATATTCGGAAGCTGAATCAAGCCTATTTTGCCTTTTACGGCACTTATGCCAATCGGCCGACCTCGGTTAGCCCGATCGGGCTGGAGTTAAAGGAGCTGAGAAACCAGAGTGCCTCCTTGCAGGATTTCCTGAACACAGCCGCCGCCATCAGCAGCCGTCAGCAGCTAAGGGACAGCATTAAATAGCCGGCTTTATCCAGCCCCGAGGCTATCCTGGACTATCTGCTTAAACAGGGCGGTGGGGTTATCATAATACTGGCTGCTGGGTGATACCTCGGCTCTGCCCTGCAAAGCGATGATAGCCGCTTTCTCGATGTCTCCCTGGGTAACGGCATCTCTGCTTCCCAGCTGAGCGATGGCCTGTGACTGCTCAAAGGTAGCGATGCTGGCGCGGACGCTGGCCGGGCGGGAGATATCGGCCGAGGTCCGTGTCGACTGGGATATATTGACTACTCTGGGCAGTAATTTGTCATCGAATTTAATGCCTCGATGCTTTCTGGCATAACGTTTCAAGATAGCCACCTCTTGTTCAACGCTGGGATAGCCAATCTTAACGCGTTCAAAGCGGTCACCCAGTGTCTCTGAGATGCGGTCGACACCGGCGAACTCTTCGGGGTTCTGGGTGGCGATAACGATAGTATCCACCGGAATAGTGATATCAAAACCGGCAATAGTGGTTGTCTTCTCCTCCAGTACCTGAATGAGGGTATTTTGCGTTCTTTCCGGGACCCGGTTTAACTCATCGATGAATAGTATTTTCCGGTGTGCTCGCTGGATTTGTCCGGGGGTGAAAGCGCGCGGGTCATGAATACCATACTGCATGGCGATTACCGGGTCGATATCGCCGAGCAGGTCTTCCGGCATCAGTTCGGGTGAACCTTGCACGCGGATAAAACGTTCCTTACCGGGGATTGTTATCACGCCCGGCCCGGTTCGGTTGCTTTGGCAATCCGGGCACTGAGGAGAACGGGGGTCACAATTGTAGCGGCAGCCGGCTACCGCCTTCATCGAGTGAAGGTGTTTGGCCAGGATTTTGGCCAGGGTTGTTTTACCGGTACCCGGCGGGCCTTCCAGCAACAGGTGCCGGCCGGATATTATAACTGCTAAAATAGCCTCCCTGGTATCCGCCAGGGCATAAAAGCCATCGACAGGGTCCTCTTTTTTCTTCAGGCTGGCCAGTATTGAACGGCGCAGTTCTTCTCGTAATTCCACGTTTTTAAGCCTCCCGGTGTTAATTATAGTAGCAACAAAGCTGCTTACTTATCGGTGCATAATGGTTGTCAGCTCCTCGACGCTGCCGACACGGCGGACTTCCCCCCGGCCAACCCGGGCGATATTCTTCACAAAATCTCCGCTGTCTTCGTGCCGGCCAGCAACGTGAAGTACGGAGACATTTATTCCTCTGGCAACTGCTTTCCTTACTTCCAGTATCGCTGATTCCTCGGTCAGGTCCTTTTCGGCCAGCGCCTGAAGCTGTTCGTAGTTTCCCTGTGAGATGGCGGTAGGTTGGCCATCAGTAATCAGCAGGATATACTTCTGGTTTTGATTACTGCCCTGCAGCAGCAGCTGGCTGGCAGATTTGATACCGTCTCCGATATTAGTGTTACCGCGGGCGTATAATTTGCTGGCGCAACTGGTAACGGCATCGTTGTTCTGGTCACTCAACGGTATGGTAGTCTTGCTAAAATTATCGAAGGCAACCATACCCACTCTATCCCCATTCGCGATGGCGGCTTTGGCCAACCCGGAGGCAGCCAGCCTGGCATACATTAGTTTGTGCTGGAAGCCCATGGAACCGCTGGTATCCAGACAGAGCACGATATCGGACTGTAATTTTCGATGCTGTTTCATGAAGACACGAAAATCACTGCTACTGACAGCGGATAGAACCTTCTTTTGCCTGACGATTTCCCTCAGCGTATGACGAATTGATATATCACGGAAGACATCGCCGGTAGTGTACCTGCGTACTTCATGCTTGCGCTCGTTAACCCGTACTTTCCCGAAGTTAATAACACCCTGCAGGCCGCGGTCTTTCGAGTCCCTTCCGATCAGGTATTCCAGTAATATATCCAGCGCTTCACTGGTCAGCACGAAGCCCCCGGTGGTTTCGGCCGTCATCAGCACCCCTTGTTTCTCCAGGTCATCAATCAGCATTTTCAGCCGGTAGTAATCCCGTTTCTGCGGGCTTAGCTTCTCCCCCTGGCTGTTCTCCTTGATATGGTAATAAACGTGCATTCGCTCAAAACTTAGCTCACTGCTCCATTGCTTGTCCTGCGCATCCATCAGCTCCATGATAGTATCGGCCAGCTCTTTGGCCGACATCTTAAGCCCCGGCTTGGAGGCGTTTTTAAGCATTGCCGTCAGCCGGTCCTTTTCCCGTTCATAATCAGCCGGGGTTATTTCACCGGCCTTCAGCCTCCGTTCCAGGTCATTCATCAGGTAGTCGATAGCTTTTTGGGCCAGAGAATAGCGCTCACGTTGCCCCTTCTTCAGCAGCTTATTGGCCTCAAGCTGCTTGAGTAGCTCCCGGGTCTTATCCTGCTCGTCAATTACAGCCGGTATCCTCTGTTGAGGTGATTCTTGATTCCGCTGCTGGGGAAGCGATTCCAGGTTCTTAATACCGGCAAGGATTTCCTCAGCGGATAGCTGGCTTAAATCCAGAGTAAGTGATGCTTCGTCTATTGTCCTGGAGAAGCTGATGTCATAAAGAACTTCCTTAACAATGTCATCCACGAGCGCTATTTCATCATAGCCCTGCTTGACTGCTATCCGGGGAGGTAGCGTGATTAGCGCCGCCTTATGGATGTTGCCCCGGGTTAAGCCATTCTCTATTTCGGAAAAACTGCCGGCGACTTCCTTGCAGGCAATCGTCCCCCGGACACTGGCGCCACGAGCGATACCCTGATGGCACCGGGTACGGCTGACGATTTCCGGTATCAACCGGTCCCCCTCTGATTCGGCCAGGATTTCGCTGTCTTTAGCCGCCACCTGCCGCTTAAGCTCACTCTGGAAAAGCCGCTGCGTCAGCGTTACTTCCGGAGTGTATTGCTTCGCCTGGTCATTTAGCTCGTCTGAATTCCGGCTGACCATTAGCATCGTTTTGGCGGTAGCATAGCTTGCCGGCGGCAGATAAATCTCATCGGCAACCCCCCGGCTCAGAAAATCGATAGTATACTCCACATCCGGGTAGTGCCCGATATCGACAATGGCCAGGATACGCTCTGGCCGCTGGCTGGTATTAGTCTGCGCCGCCACTTCGATGATTCTGCTGGCAATATAGCAGGATTCTTCAATCAGGGTCTCTCTCATTTTGCTGCCGAAACTCTTGAGCAGACCGGAGCAAATATCCCGGCTTATCTTCAGCCCTTGCTGAAGCTGGGTAACACCGCTCAGGCTCTGGTCAAGGGCACGATAAGCCTGCAGCACATCCGGTTGGTACCGTTCCCGCTCGGCAGAGGTCTCGTCGGCATATATCGTCATAAAATCCGTTTCCGAGGACCTTGGCTTCAGCCGGGGGACGCCCACCGGCAGCAGTGGAATTTTCATCAGCCAGCTTTTAACGATGGCCGTCTCGTTGGTGTTACCGGGGTAAAATGTCTGGCGGGTGTAGAACTGCCCGAAGTCCCCAGTCATGATTTCGCCATAGACCGCCAGGCCGGCAGCACAGGGCATGCCGAAGGCATAAAGCATATTGGCGCTTAGCTCGATGGGGCTGGTATCGATAACGATAATATCCGGTTTAACCTCGTCGATAACGTGGGCTAGGTAGCTGCCGGTATTCCGGCCGTAAGGGGCCAGGCCGATAAGGGTCAGGTCAATCTTGGTCTCGGGTAGCTGCTGGAGTTTTCTCCCGGCCACCCAGGCTGCCACCAGCGAGGAAAGCCTCTTATCGGCATCTTTGAGCAGTGCCGTTGTCTCCGCTAATGCCACCGGCGTCTCCAGCTCGATTACGCTGGGGACAGGGGGGTTGACTAGTGCCTGACGCCAGCTTTCAGCGAAGGCAGCTACGTCGCCGCCACCTGATATCGCCCGTTGAAGGTCACTAACAGTAATGCCCATGCTTAGTTAGCCATTTCCCGTTCTAATTCCTGATTAGTCGATATTATTCTTACCTTCCCGCTGCCCTTCATTAGGCAAAATTAGCTCTTGATTTAGCTGGCAGTATATTTTTTGCCTGAGGGAAGGCTAACAATCCGAGCTGAGCTGGCCGTCAATGAGCCGGGTGGCTCCCGCGCTAGAACCAGCCTGTCTTCGCCCATCGAGCCAGCAACCGAAAGAACATTATAGCAGTAATCCCCGGCGCTGGCAACCGATAGACCGCTGTTTAGCACCGGTCCGGCCGTGATTTTAAGGAACTAGCTGGCGGTGGGCTTGAAGCGAAGCAGCCTGGCCGCCTAGTAGACGGCTATCCCCGGTACAGCTAATCTCAGGCGATAGATACTGCTACGAGCGGTGACATAGAGTGTTTTGAGGTCATCACCACCCCAGGCCAGATTGGCCGGTAGTTCCGGCAGGGTAATGCGCCCTAGACGCTGCCCGCTGGGGTCGATTATCCAGAGTCCACCGGGGCCGGTAGAATAGATGTTGCCTTTCTGGTCGACCTTCATGCCGTCGGCTACGCCTTCCTCTGGCGATTGCATATCGATCAAAACACGCCCGTTACTGAGCTTGCCGTCGTCCGGGCTGACATCAAAGGCCCGAATATGGTTGCGCGATGTATCATCGACATAGAGCACACTCTCATCCGGTGAAAAGGCCAGGCCGTTAGGCCTATCGAAATCGTCTGCCAGTAGCGTCAACTCACCATCGGGCGCCAGACGAAATACACCGTTAAACGGCAGCTCCTTCCAAACAGTGAAATCCTTTAATCCATAGGGCGGGTCGGTAAAGTAGACGCTGCCGTCAGACCTGACCACCACGTCGTTGGGGCTGTTAAGCCGCCGTCCCTGGTATCGTTCAGCGAGCACGGAGATAGAGCCGTCTGCCTCGGTGCGGGTTACACGCCGCCCGCTGTGCTCGCAGGCAATCAGCCGCCCGCTTCTATCCAGGGTTAAACCATTCGAGTTGCCGCTCGGAGTACGGAAAGTAGTTACCTCCGGCCCCAGGCTACCCAGGCACAGGCGAATGATGCGGTTTCGCCGTATATCGCTGAAGAGGAGGGAATCCCCACACCAGATAGGCCCCTCCGTGAATTCAAAGCCGGTGGCAATTTGTTCCACAGTTACCGTTTCCGGTACGATTTGCCTGATGGCGCTATCATTCGTTTCAACCTGTATTTCCAATCCGTATCACCTCCGGAAAATTTATATCATCGGCGTATCGCCAATCGCTCCCTGTTTCAGGCCTGTTCTCTCCCTCGATTCCTGGCTTCAGTCTCTGAAATTCTATCACCGGCGACGGCAAAGGTCAATGCGGCGGAGCCTGTTAGCCGCCGTTCACTAAAACGTGGTCCTCGGCGCCTGATGTCGAGGTAAAAAATTCAAGGTAGCGAAACTCCTGGTCGCTGCTGTTGAGCATGCCGTGTTTTTCGCCGGCGGGAATAAACAGAATATCGTTTGCTTTGATTGCTATCTCCTTACCCTCAACGGTTTCGGTTGCTTCACCGCTGATGGCGATGATGATCGATTCACGCTTATTGTGAAGGTGATAGGGCACCTGACCGCCGGGAGCGAGCACGATAAACATCCCTCTTAAATCCTCAGCCCGTTGCTGCCTGGTTAGAATATCCTGCCGATAACGTTCACCAGGAGTCGGATTTACCATGTTAACAAACTCTTTAATCTTGAAGATTTCCATTTCCCGAGCCTCCAATTTATAGTGCTGGCCCAGCTATCGTTAGTGCTGCCACCAGTGCCGGCACGATACTAATCTTTTCATAATTACCCTTTTTCGGCCGGGTTTATAGTGCTGTCTTAGCTTGCGTATCCGTTGGCTGTCTTCGGGAGCGGCCGTTATATTTATATTGCCAGCCCGGCCTGGCAGCCTTCAGCGATTGCTTCACGGATATTGCGCGGCGAAACACAGTCACCCACTGCTTTTACCGTAGCTATCCTGTCCTTAATCTTCTGGTAAAGCTCTCGATTCGGTACTGCTCCGGCAGCCAGAACGATAGTGTCTGCTTCCAGAGTTTGCCTGACTCCCTCTTTGGTAGTGATTGTCAGCTCATTGGCAGCTAGCTGATGATAAGTAACCCCGGTGAGCATGGTAACACCTTGTTGCTTGAGCCTGGCCAGCAAAGGCACTCTGCTGCTGGGGCCTACCTTCGAGGCGACCTCATTACCACGGCGTAGTATCGAGACTTGTTTCCCCTGCTGAGTCAGAAACTCGGCAACCTCGCAGGCGACCAGCTCCGCTCCGATAACTACCACTCGCTGGCCGACGGCCACTCTTCCCTCCAGGACTTCGACCGCATCGGCCGGGTGGCTGCTGGCCAACCCTG
>SDBU01009451.1_pt1 | contig 10918 bp, 15 predicted proteins | sample 2277071 | NCBI WGS metagenome assembly SDBU01 (sample SAMN10397929, study PRJNA504765) | marine sediment metagenome | isolation source: marine sediment core GS08_GC12, 126 cmbsf | place: Arctic Ocean: Gakkel Ridge, Loki's castle | collected 2008
TAATAACCCTAGCCACACCAATACCCTTTTCGGTATCTTTAGAACCACTGGTCTTTAGTCCATTCCTATAGAGTTTTTCAAAGCTACTTTCTTGACTCTCTTTCATATCATCTATCTGAGGCTGAACTACTTCTTCAACTACCTCCTTAATGAGTTCTTGCAATAACTCTTTAGTCATCTTCATATTAGATCTCCTAGTTTAACTTCCCAGTTAATTTATTAAAAGTAATCTGTGTAGAGTTTTGAATACCTTCCTTTAAAGTAGACCTCAATTCCTCTACGTTGTCTATACCCTCAAAGTCAATGACATTTTCGGTGTCGCCATTATCATCGGGGGTTTTTTCCTCCACCTCTATATCTAAATCAAAAGTTATGTCTTCTTTCTTTTCTTCAAATTTATAGTTTGGATCTACCTTCCGAATTTTGTCAATACAATATTTTATCTGAATTTCATTGTATTCAATAATCTCAGAGTCAATATCCTTCTGAGTCTTCTCAGTCAATAAGCAAGTCTTGTCATTAAAATTAAATCTCTCTGGGAAGTTCTTTAATGATTTTGAATCTACATATTTAAAGTCAAATATCTTAATATCATAATTGGACATTAAAACTTCCTTAAGTTCATCATATACTCTAGTCACATGAATAGGTGGAACAATGCCAGACAATAAATCTTTAGAATATTGAATGCAGAGTTCTAGAGTCATATCCTCAGATACTTCATAGTCTTGATTATCCTCTTCAGTCTGCGAACTGTCCAATGAATCAGAATCTTTATCATTATCTTGAACAAGATCTTCATTATCTCCATCGATAGTATCGCCATCCGTATCTGCGGTATCCGGTATCTCATCTTCGTGTTCACCATCTTCATTAGGTATCTCCTCTAAGTCATCAGAAGTCTTTCCCATGGTAGTGGTACTATTATTGAATACGTTAATTAACTCCTCCATAACATCCATATCTAAATTCTTTCTATTAGCCTTGTGATCTAAAAGCTCTTCCAGATATTCTTTCATAGGAGCAATATCTATACCTTTGCTTCTAGCCTGTATAAGTGCTTCAGGGTTTGATGGCACGGGTACAGCACTATATTCTAATAACTCTTGCTCAAGGAAATCTATACCAAACTTACGTTCTGAATCTTCAACAAACACAAACTTACTCGGATTAAACCCTACCGATACAGCGCTAAGAAATTTCTGTCTATACATCTTACCTATCATATCTCCAAATGGATAAAGATCTTTACCTGTAAACATGGCTTTACTTACTAGATCTTTACCCTCAACCTTAGTACCTATAGCCCTAGCAACTGGAGGTTCTCCATAGTTGTGAGCCCATGGTACGACAGGATTCTTACGAAAATTCTTAAGGTTCCAGCCATCTACAGCTATAGTATCCCCATCTCTATCAACACCATTTGTACTGATAATAAATTTTATCATAGTACTAGAATTACTCTCTTTCATAAGAGCTTTTTCTTCCTCAGTAAATTCCTCCACTACTGATATTTCAGGAGTACATAACTTACTAGTAATTAAGTTACTCTCCTCGCCTAAAATTATATTTATCCCGGTATGACCTAAACTAATAAATTTAGCTTTAAAGTCCTCATTATTTAATCTAATTTGAAGATTAGACTTTTTACCCTTCTTAGAATGTTTACCTTTTGCCATTACTATCTCTCCTTATTCAATTCAATTAGTATGTCTTTTCTCTGAAGCTCAAAACCTTTATTCAATTCTATCCTCATCTTTCTCTCGAATGGGAGACGCTGATTCTCGAAAGCCTTCCACATAACCTCCTTAGCTTTTTCATTCATTCCCTTAAAAGATCTCTCATCATCAAACTCAGGGACTAAAGTACACCTACAATTCACATCATCTTCAGCTAATCCTAGTTCTCCAGGATGAGGACCCTCTGCCCCAGTAATGGGAGATTTAAAGTTAGCCCTTACTGGAACTACCATTCCATCTAATCCTATCCCAGGCTTATGTGAATCTCTTGTTACGGAATCCCTTGAGGACAGCCACCCCTTGTCTTCTACACCAGCTTGAACCATTCCTTCTTGAGCACCAAAGTTAGCAGCCCTTACAGTCTCTGTTCTAGCTATAGCTCGAGACCTATTAGAAGTAGCAGTATCAAATACCTTATTAACTCTCTTAGTTATATCATCTATAGACTCTCCAGCTTCAAGTCCCTGAACTAAAGCACTCCTTAGTCTCTTACGTGTAGTGTTATCGATTAAACTTCTTATCCTATTGCCAGATCTAGTCCCTAAGAACTCACTAACAACCGGATCTTCTATACTAAAACTAGCTTCACCTATACTAGAAGCCATGGTCTCACCAAAAGATGATACAGTTGCAGTAATAGATGGAGTAAGAGCATCAACTATTATCTGAGCCTTAAGAGCAGTAACTATCCTCTTTATAAATGCTTGATCGTCTAGATCAATAACCTTTATATTGTTACTATAACTTTCAGTTACTATGGGTTCTGGGGTAGCTAAAGGTTCAGGAGTTAGAGTATCAGATAGAATAATATTAAAAGGTATAGAATACACTTTACCACTATCATTTTCTAGTTCTTCCATACCAGCTAGTTCTCTCCACTCATCTACGGTAAAAGCATGAGGCTGGGACTTCATAACTTCCAGGGTAAAATCATCATCCTCTTTAACAGGACTATCATAGTCTAATATAAGTCTATCATCATATTCTGGAACTAAGTTCTCTTGGAATACAGTTCTTTGCACCTCCAGTCTAGGTACTAATAGATGCTTAGCAAATATCATATCTGCATTGTTGATGGTAGCTCTATTAGAGTTCTCTATAAGTCCCATTATCTCTGGGGGCATACCAAAAACCTGCATAAATAAATCCCTTTCAAATTCTCTGAGCTTTATCAGTTGCATGTCTTTAAAGCTGGAATTTAATTCCTTAACAACTACCTTAGTATTCATAAAATAGGGTTTAAATCTTTTCATCATTCCTTGATTCTTAGCTAACCAGTCTTCTTCAAGTCTTTTGGTAGCTCCTTTCTCCAACCCTTCGCCCGCTATGATAAGATCAGGTCTTGCATTATTATAAAACCAGGCCTTAGTATGTTTAGCTGCAAACTCATCCGTCTCTAGTTCATCAATCATGGATAAAGTTATTCCACTACCTCTTGCATATGGATTTACAGGATTGGGGTCCTTTATCCATATCATCTCTTCAGCTGGTATGTCTTCTTGTATAGATCCTATACTAACCTTAAATACTGGAACTCCGCCAGGAGCTGGCGTTTGTATGACCCAGTGAGGAGGTAGAGGGATTAGCTCTTCTACCACACCTAATCCATTTCTTTGCTTTAATAGAAATGCATCTCCAACAGAATCAAGATGGATTTGAACCACTTGAAGATTCATTGATCCAGGTAAGAACTTATTGCCTCCATTCAAGACTTCTAGTATAGGATGATTATCAAGTTCTTCTATATCTCCATTATGAAGCCCCTTCTTTATAGCCTTTATCCTATCTTCTTGCATCATACCAACTATCTTATGGTTTCTAATAGGACCCCCATTCCGTGTCTGTACAAAGACCTTCCACTGTTGAGTAGAGGTAGATCTTGATATCTTACTTAGTATGGCTCTAAGCCATGGCAATTGGTTATAAGCATTGAGTATACCTTTAGTTCCTCTCTGAGGAGAATTACTAGTAGCTCCAGAGATAAAACCAAACATAGAGGAAGTAAACTCTTTACCCAATATACCAGCTAGTCCTTTGGCTATTGTTTCTTTTATACTAAACATTTTTATTTAAACCCATGAGCTATAAAGTGATGATCTACTAATCCAACAAAGCTATCGTTCAATACTACTTCTATCTTATGTTCTTGTGATCCATCTAATATTATTGGAGCACCAAAATTAACGGTTTTAAAAGAGGCAATTATTGAATCTATCCCGCCAGTAAAATTTACCAAATTAAAAGCGCCCAATCCACAATGCATAAAATCAACATTCTCCTTTATAAGTCCCGGCAACATACTTAGCCTAGGAGAATTAGCATTGGTAATTAATACATCAAGCCCATCGGTTAAAGCTGACATACCCCCATATCCGGTTGCTGCAATTGCCCCACTGTCTACTATATGTAATAATATTTCATGAATAACCATGACTTCATCTATAGCAGGCTGTATATAAAATATTTCTTCTACTGATGAATAGTCACCAATTGCATTGCTAATCCCCGTTCCATCACCGTCTACGGTGAGAAATTGATGTACTATAATTGGGTCTGATCTTACTCCGCCTGGTTCTGGCATAACGATCTCCTAATTTAATATTAACTTATTAATTATTTACCATTATTCTTCTTACCCTTTTTGCCTAACTTTTTATCCTTCTTCTTATTATCTTTAGTGTCTTCACTGCCAGGAAAGGGCTTTACAGGCATGACTAACCGAAATTCATTAATCAATCCAGCTACTTCATTGTAGGGTCTTCTAGATAAATAATTTAATACCTTAGTTATGGTTTCTTCTTTAATAATAAACTGTTTCATATAATATTCTCCTTATAATATAATGGTTGTGGTTGAAAGACCTCTATTACTATAATGAATTAAGCTATGGTCCCAGCCTGTAAATACAGATCAGTACCATTTATATTAACCCTTAAAAATTTCGTTACTGTCAGTGATTTAGCCGCTACATCTTCTACTGTGTTACCTGTAGCTTCAATGGCAGTAAATTTAATGAACTCTTCGCTTACGTCGGCTTGATCTAAGTGTAAGGTTGGTTTAGCTCCTGTAGGGGACGCTTGATCTACATGAAGTTTACCGGCGATACTAGCGAAGATACCTATCCCAACATCTTGATTAACATCCGCACGTATTACCTCAGCATTAACCCCAGACAATAAAGATAACTCACCCCCGGTTTCATTAGTACCCATCCGCATTAGCGCAGCGGACTGCTGCCATACTAGAAAAGACCCAGCATTATTAGCCGGTGATCCAAGATAAACAGCACTTGTACCTCCATTATCAGTAATGATAGATATACCACCGTTTCCTACTCTCTCTAATGTAAGTATATCGGCGGCACTATTAGCAGTGACCACCCCAGCACTAGAATCATGAATATGGAACTTACCATCCCCAACGGCTATACCCAGAGCGAAATTTTGAGAAGCATTTATATTCATAGCCTCTACTGAATTACCAGTTAATAAGGATAGACTGGCGCCTCCGTTGGCCGTCCCTAGTGTAAAAACATCGTTAGTTTTATCCCATTGAAGTCTAGCCCTAAGATTTGCAACTCCGGAACCAAACATTAATGATCCGATGTTTGCGTCAGGATTTAATATATTTATGCCTGAGTCGCCGCTACTCTCAAATACACCTTCGTCGGCGCTAGAATTAGCAGCTACAACACCCGCAGTACCAGTATAGACATGAAATTTGCCGTCACCAGCACCAGCTGCTAATCCTATAGCAACATTACCCGTCGCCCTAGCTATATCACCGCCACTCTCAGTCCATTCAGACGCACCAAGACTTGTAGTCTCTGTCCATACCGCTGCTGTAAGTGTTGAATCTAAGCAAACAAACTCTTTGTCTAGAGTAACGTTAATCCATCTAGAACCTATTGAATATCCATCCCCAGAATCTTCATTAGCATCTGGATCTGTAGTAGCATCAAGATTATTCAATAGTCCAGTTACTGGGTCTACTTGTCTCCAAACTGCGGCTCCAAGTGTAGCGTCTACACATATAAAAGCATTATCATTGGTTATATTAACCCAATGACTGCTTACTTTAAATCCCTTAGAAGCGTCATCACTATCAGTAGGATCTACGATATCTTCTTTGCTTTTGTCATGTAAGTCTTCTGGATTTAACATCCACCAATCAGCCATAATATAATTCCTCTTTTACCAAACTTCAATTTTAGTTTCTTTAGTCTTAGTCCACTTAATGAACTGACTTAAGGTATCTATTTCATCCCAAGAATTAGGCTCTGGGAAATGCATCAAACATTCTTCAAAATAAGCAAGCCAGCCCTTGTCTGGATTCCATAAAGGATCCGGTAGAGATATCAGTCCTGCTTCAATGGATGGTGTCTGAGTGTCCATCCTGGTTATTTTATCTGCTTCCGGCTCAATAGCTACTACCGGAATAGTTGTGGATTCTTGTAGGTCTTGTATTAGAGAAGATCCGCTTGACTTATCCTCAATTAAAAAAGCATCGGGTTTAAACTTATTAGATAATGATACGCAAGACCTTTTTAATGTAGGATACTTTGCTCTCATCTTCCATATATGTATTAAGTACCATTTTGCTTTAACTCTACCAAATACAGATATGACAGATGGATCATTAATCTCTTTTTCTTTCTGAGCAGTATCAGCACTCAACACTATCTCATCAAACTCAACTGGTTGCTGCTTATATCTTGGGAAATCTTCTAAGCTAATACGTCCTCCTCCTAAAGGTGTTGGTCTTTGCTGCTGCTGACCAGCATACCCATAGGATCCTAAATTAATCTCAGCTTCTTTATTTTCTTTTTCACCGAACCTTCCTTCATGAAGTAATTCTCCTTCTTCCCTTACTATCTTAGTCTTAGTTATAGGCATTATTATTATAGTTTTCTTTTCTGCTTTTTGAGGGATAACTATATGTTTATATCCTCCTTTAGATAATAGGTGTCCAGTAGGATCGTCGACATGAAGTCTCTGCATAACCAATATATCTACACACGTCTTAGGATCGTTACCTCTACTAGACCACGTTTGATCCAGCCATCTATTAGCTTCCATTCTACTTAGGTCTGATAAAGCTTCCTTAGGATTTATAGGATCATCTAATATTTTAAAATTACCGCCGTCACCGGTTATAGAACCGCCTACAGAAACGGCTCTTCTGAATCCCATCTTCTCAGTCATATACTGAGCCTTCTCATTCTGATCGCTTCTTATAATAGTTTCGGGGAATGTAGCTTTATACCAGTCAGATTCCATTACAGTTCTACAGTATAGAGAATGCTTCAAAGCAAGAGGAGCAGCGTAGCTACCACATATAAATTGTTCCTCAGGCTTTTTACCTAGGCCCCATGCAGGAAAAGCTATGGTCACAGGTATAGTCTTCATAAATCTTGGGGGAAGATTAAATATAATTTTACGAAATTGACCTAACCACACCGCTTCTAGATATTCACAAATTAGATCTATGTGCCAGTTATGGTTGTAAGTAGCTCCAGGATCTATAGTGCTAAAAACTTTTCTTACAAATGGAGATATATGTTTCTGCATTAATTTTCTTTCAATTAAAGCTTTGCTTACTTCCGACCTGACTATTACTAAAAATCTCTTCTTAATTTTCTCTTCTCTCTTAACTAAATCATCAGCTCGCTTAGCTATAGCCTCAGACTCTTCCTTGCGCTTTTCTATATCAGCGTTAGATGGTCTACCTACTTTTCTTTTTAATACACTCAAGTCTCTATTACCTGCAATACTCTAGTTATATCTTCAGTGACCCCAGCATCAGTAGTAAATCTTACAGTTACATCCCAATTACCAACTACACCGCCTGCAATGAACCATAGAATAATTCTTGTACCGTCGGTACTCGGAGCAGGGGCTCCATTACTACCGTCTCCTACAATAATATTAGATAAAACCTCAACAGTGACTGATACTATAGTATCTATTACATCACCTTGTAAATATCCGCCATCTGCATTGCCAGCCAGGTCTAGTATATAATCCTTAACGGCATCCGGATCCTTAGGATCTTCCCATGCAAGATATTTTTCGTTATCGAGTTGTTTTCCTTGTGTAGTCATTGCTATCTCTTTATATGAGCTTCAAATTCATCCAGCCTTATGACAGCGTCCTCAAGAAGATATATAGAACTAGAAAGTATATCGATAATATTCTCACTGTGTGGAAATTTAGTAGCATTAACTGCACAACGTCTCCATCTCCGAGCAGACTCAACTACCTCATTCTTAAGTCTGGTTAATACTTTCTCGTCGGACAAATTACTAGCTAATTTAGACTTAAACACTGGTCTTGACTTACATCTAGGTCTTGGATTCGGTGGTCCTTTGATTGATGACATACTTAACTGCCTCACTTAATTAAATTGCGGAAAACACGATCCGGTATATCCCTATGCGTAGTAACCTTGTTAACGTTCATCTTATTATCTTTCTTTTTCTTTTGCTTCTTAATAGCATATTCTTTTTCTTTTTTTCTTTGGTGCTGTAGGGCATCACTAACCATAGCCTTAAACCGGGTCTCTTGTTTCAACTTTCCAAGCAGGAATAGTAATAGTATCCAATGCAGTTAAGGCTTGAGCTACTGAAGTAGTTACCCAGATAAGAGCTGATCCATCATCAAGTACAATGTGATTAGCTGTACCAGTATTATCAACAGTAACACCAGCCTTCTGTACAGTAGTAACCTTTCTGCCACTTATATCTCCATTGGCTATTGCATAATCATTACCATCTCCAGCTACCATTACTACTTCAGCCAATAATACCGCTGCAATACCGGCAAAGTTGGCAGGCTGAGCGCTACACACAGACATTCTAGTAGCCGTTGCTATCTTGGTAGGTAATACGTCAAGCGTTGTGTCTGGTGCTGCTTTACCCATATCCTTATACCTCTTGTTAATGCTTTAAAATCCCCTAGACCTAGTTAAAGATCTAGGGGCAATATAAAAGATCTCTAATCTCTAGACTAAAAAAGGTCCAGGTTGCCAGGGAACTTCCAGAGTTTTGTGCAGAACGTAACTCTGAGATATATGACAATTATGACAAGATTGATCCGTATCCTTACTACCCATATCTTGATTGGTAGCTAAGGGCTTAGATTCAGAGATCACCTCCTTCTGACTTACACCAAGCACATCGATATTACTTTCTTCACAAAAGAGATCATGTGGTATATTGATATTAGCATCAATTACTAATCTCTCAGCAGGTATATAACTGACAGGTAATTGATCACTCTTATCTTGAGCCACACTCACTCCATAGAATCCAATAATGCACAATGCTAATAGGCAAGAGTATATCCGCAATCTTTTCATCATTCCTCCTTTCATCTTCCAATAAACTTAAGTACTGTATCAGTCGCTACTCCGAGGAACAGTACAGCCCACTCATACTTTAAGAATCCTAATACTACTAACAAAACGACCAGAGTCTTAAAGTCGAATACCTTCTTAATCAATTCTATTACTACGTCTTTCATTTAATCCCTGAAACAATGTTTATCTATAGTCAATCCATTAATGTTCATTATAAATACTGAAGACCAGTCTGCAGTATTACCTACCATAAAGCTTTGTTCAAAAACGCCCTTTATATCTCTTACATTAACTATAACCATAATACTTTCTTTCCTTGTCAAGACATTATAAGCATAACCACTTATATTGTGTTCTGCACCTGCTTCACCAACAAACTTTAAATAATACATACTACCTCCTATCTATCTACCTAAAAATATAGAACCCTCGTTCTATACACGCTCACTTAATACCTAACTTACCTTTAACTTCTTCGTAGTTAGTCCATTTAACATATAGATGACCACATACTGGACAAGTAGTAGGTCCTGGTTTATCTTTATACTCAAAGCTACACTTTAAACATTTATATTCAGCTATAACTTTCACTGATCTTTATCGATCTGCCTTTGTAAAGTCAAGATAATAAACCTCCCCCCTTTTAAACTTACCTAATAAATCGGGATTTCTAATATCAATGGTTAATGATGCTGATGGGGTATATTGTGCATATGTATTATTCTCGTCTGACCCATTTTTATCATAAGGATCATTTTTACCTACAGCGCTCATATGTAATACTTCGTACTTACCATTTTCTATATCTTCCTCTATCCTGCTTATTATCATCTTTGCTCTCATCATGCTATTTCTCCTCTCTAATTTAGATGTAATCATATGTTCTGGCATTCTTTCTATTCTTGAGTTATTCCATGATGGATGCTTATTAACACTGTTAACAAATGGCTTACCGCTTTGGTTATCTGTCCATCCTACAGTCATATCTTTACCCTCCTCATCTTTACAAGTAACTATATATTTCTGACCTCTGTATCCTACTGGAAGTAGTTTCTTACAATATCTAGGTTTAGTTTTTGGACCTCTTTTCTTATATACCTTATTCATGTTGCTAAAAGCCTTCTCGCTCATTTTAGGTTTTAAGCTATTAAGAGAACAGTCCTCTATGTCCTGCAACACATCTTCTCCAGGCAATGGTAGGTACTGTCCATCCTTCCCTATTACTCTACTCATTCCCCACACTCCTTCAGATATCCTCTGGTTAAATATCCATGCCAGCTACAAGAAGCTCTTCTTTGTATAGAAGGCGTTAGAGTAAGATTCTCAAAAGTATCTCCGGTTCTTATCCAGATATCACGACCGTCATTAGCTATAGGACCTTTATCATCAAGAGGATTTTCAAAGCTAAGATATACCCTTTGACCGCACTTCCCTAAGCAAGGACACAAGAAAGATAGTCCCACTCCATGACGTTCTGGAATGGCTGAACCATCTGCATTAGTAACTCTTTCTCCTCCATAGCCTACCCACTTAGGATTTAAACTAGTTAACTTAATCATATAGTCGATATCCAAATTATAAAGAAAGCATCAAAGATAGCTATTGCTACCCACATCATAAGTGCATCGTTGTTAAAGCTCATTTACCATCCTGTGTAGTAAGACAATTTTTCTTTTAAAACAAAATAGTGTCTACCGATCCAACTACCTTCTTTTTTAACCTTATAAGAAGCTTCTTCAAAAGGCTCACTTACCAATAAATATACAGGAGGCTGAGTTTCACCACTTATAATCCCTAACCATATTTTACCTGTAACCAAA
>SDBU01009452.1_pt1 | contig 10917 bp, 13 predicted proteins | sample 2277071 | NCBI WGS metagenome assembly SDBU01 (sample SAMN10397929, study PRJNA504765) | marine sediment metagenome | isolation source: marine sediment core GS08_GC12, 126 cmbsf | place: Arctic Ocean: Gakkel Ridge, Loki's castle | collected 2008
AATGTTAGAAGTATTATTTTCTCCTCAATCTGTTGCGGTTATTGGTGCTTCGTCCGATGAGACCAAGGTAGGAGGAAGCATCTTCAAAAATATCATTTCCGACTTCAAGGGTAAGGTCTTCCCGGTTAATCCCAAAAGAAAAGAAATCTCCGGCTATCGCTGTTACCCGGATATTGGTCTACTTCCTGAAAGTCCAGATTTAGCCGTTATTGCCATCCCGGCAAAATTTGTTTCTTCGGTCTTAAAGGACTGCGGTCGAAAGAAGGTAAAAGCAGTAATCATTATTTCTGCAGGATTCAAGGAATCTGGAGTAGAAGGAAGAGAATTAGAAAATGAGATTAAAAAAATAGGAAAAGAATATGGCATCCGCATTCTTGGTCCAAACTGCCTTGGTCTTATTAATACCTTCAGTAACTTGAATGCATCCTTTGCCAAAGATAAACCAGAAAAAGGAGAGATATCCTTAATTTCACAATCCGGTGCTCTCTGTACCGCAATCCTGGACTGGGCAAAACTAAAGAGAATCGGTTTTTCCAAGTTTGTCAGTTTAGGAAATAAGTCCGATATCAATGAAAGTGATTTGCTCCTGGCTCTTAAGGACGATAAAACAACGAAGGTTATCTGCGGTTATCTGGAGGATGTGGTAGATGGAGCCAAATTTATGAGGATCGCCAAAAGCGTTGCTAAAGAAAAACCTGTCCTTTTGATGAAGTCCGGCACCACACCCGAAGGAATAAGGGCTGCATCTTCTCATACGGGAAGTTTAGCCGGCTCCGATAAGGCATATGAGTCAGCATTTAAACAGAGCGGGGTAATCAGGGTCTATTCCTTAGAGGAACTTTTCGATCTGGCCATTGGCTTTTGCTTCCAGCCCCTTCTTAAAGGAAATAAAATTGCGATCATTACAAATGCGGGAGGACCCGGCATCATTACCACCGACAGTTGTCAGAAGGAAGGTTTAAGATTAGCCTCCTTTGAAAAGGATACCCTGGAATTTCTCCATTCCCATCTACCACCTGCCTCCAATATCTATAATCCAGTTGACATTTTAGGGGATGCCTCTGCCTCCCTTTACAAATTGGTTTTAGAGACCATTTTAAAGGATAGAAATGTTGAGGGAGTGATTGTTCTTCTCACTCCGCAGGCAATGACCGAAATTGAGGAAACGGGAAATGTTATTGTCGAGGTTTCTCAAAAGTCCAATAAGCCGATTCTCACCTCATTTATGGGAGAGGCAAGCATTAAAGAAACCGCCGATAATTTAAGGAAAAATAAAATTCCTAACTATTCATTCCCTGAAAGAGCAACAAGAACTTATGGCGCAATGGCAAGATATCGAGATTGGCTTCTTCTGCCCGAAGAGAAACCGGTAGAATATAGAATCAAAAAGGAAAAGGTAAAACAAATACTAAACCGGGTAAGGAAAGAAAAAAGGGTAAACCTCTCCTCCTTTGAGGTAAAAGAAATCCTCTCAAATTATGGAATCTCCTGCCCCATGGAGAAACTTGCCAAAAGTCCGATAGAGGCAGAGAGGATTGCCAGGGAAATTGGCCTTCCGGTTGTTCTTAAAATAGCATCCCCGGAAATAATTCATAAGTCCGACATTGGAGGAGTAAAATTTGGGACAAAGAAAAGTGAAATAAAAGAACTCTTTGAACTAATAACCGAGAAGGCGAGAAAACATTTTCCCAGGAGCAAAATCTGGGGGGTAACAATCCAGGAGATGGTTAAGGAGGGGAAAGAGGTTATTTTGGGGATGAGCCGGGACCTCCAGTTTGGCCCTTTAATAATGTTTGGTCTGGGAGGAATTTATGTTGAAATCTTAAAGGATGTCTCATTCCGTATTGCTCCGATTACCCAAAGGGAAGCAAGAAGTATGATTGAAGAGATAAAATCATATCCTCTTCTCACCGGAGTAAGAGGAGAAGAAGCGGTAAACATAGATTTAATTGTTGATTGCCTATTGCGTCTTTCCCAGTTAGTGGTTGATTTTCCCGAAATTTTAGAGATGGATATTAATCCATTAAAGGTAAACAAAAAGAAAGCGGTAGCCATTGACTATCGCCTGACAATTAAACTATAGGGAGGGAAAAATGGTCTGTTTATATATTGCTTCGACAAGAGGCTATTCAGGGAAAAGTCTGATATCTCTCATCATTTCCTTAAAATTGAAGGAGAGAAAAAGATTGGCTTACTTTAAGCCGGTGGGCACACTTCCGAGGAAGGTAGGAGGAAAATTTATTGATGAAGATGCTTTGTTTATCAATGAATATCTGGGTTTAAGAGAAGATATTTCCCTTCTCTCTCCGGTAATTCGAACACCGCGGATAATCTTAAAACTTCTTAAGAAAAGAGAAAATCTTCTTCCTTCCATCAAGAAGGCCTTCAATAAACTCTCCTCAGGCAAGGATATCGTTGTTGCCGGTGGAGCCGGCTCCTTAGAGAGTGGTGCCTGCCTTGGTATTTCAGGAATAGATGTAGCCAGGGCATTAAAGGCGAAGGTTCTCCTTGTTTCTCTTTATTCGGAGGAACTCATTGCCGACGAAATCATCTTAGCCAAAGAATTATTAAAAGATAGCCTTTTAGGCGTAATCATCAATAAGGTTAGAGAAGATAAATTAGATGACGTTAAAAAGGTAATTGTTCCCTTTCTGCGAAGGAGAAATATTAAGGTATTGGGAGTTATCCCGGAGGATAGAATTCTGGAGGCGGTAAGCATTGAAGAACTCATTGAGGAACTGGATGGGAAGGTTCTCTGTGCTAAGGAAAAGGGTAAGGAATTGGTGAAAAACTTCTCGGTGGGGGCGATGAGTATGGAAAGTGCTCTCCGCTACTTCCGCGCCCTTCCTGATAAGGTCGTCATTACCGGAGGAGACAGGGCTGATATTCAACTGGCGGCACTGGAGACAAATACCAAAGCCATTATTCTCACGGGAAATCTCTACCCTAATAGTCTTGTTCTCAGCAAGGCCGAAGAAATGGGTATTCCTTTTATCCTTGTTTCTACAGATACCCTAACTACCGTAGAAAGAATTGGGGAGCTTTTAGGTAAGATGCGAGTAAGAAGTAAAACCAAGATTGAACGGGCAGAGAAACTCTTTGCCAAAAACTTAAATTTCTCCTTACTCTTTAAAGAACTGAAATTATAAAACCACCTCTTACTTCATCGTAAAAGTCCTCTAATTATTATATCTACCGCCTCATTTTCACTTAAGCCTTTTACCATCAGGGCCTGGATTTGCTTTTTGTCTATGCTTCCTATCGCCGCTTCTTTTAAATAAAAATCTTTCTCCCCATATCCAAACTTAAATAAATCAATATCAATCCGCAGGCCAAATTAAATATTCTATAAATTTGAGGTCTCCGGGATAAAAACGAAGAGATTTTAGTTGCTAAAGGTCCAAAGATAATTAAGGGAGAGAATACCGTCCCCAAACCAAATGACAGGCCTAAAAATAGATTATCAAGAAGGTTTTTTGAATTAAAGGCAATATAGGTAAGAACACTCAATAGAGGTAGGCAAGGAAGCAGTCCCGTCAATATCCCTAAGATTGAAATCGCTTTTATACTTTGGGAATCTATCCGTTTAGATACTAACCGACAGATACCTTTGTGAGAAAAGATAGATTTTCCGATGAGAATCATTATTCCGGAAAAGAATACAAAAATTGACATTAAGGGATAGATAAAAAAACTTACTCTACTCTCATAATAATTGCCGATTAAAAATTTGGTCAAGCCACCAAATATTAAACTCAGGATGAGATAAGAAAATAGCCGGGAGAAGGAGAATGCCAAGACCGCTTTTATTCCTCCTAAAACTCCTCTTTGGGTGGAGGCTAAATAAGGAATTGCTATACCTCCACAAAAGGCAAAGCAAGGTCCCCAACTCAAAATAACCCCGGTGGTAAATAAATTTATATATTTTTGCAATTTTCTTTCCTATTAAATGTTTAAATAAATTTATAACATATAGAGTTGTTTTAATCAAGCTTGATTTGACAAAAATATTTATTAGGGTATACTGATAATGAAAACCGTTTCCAATAAGAAAAAGGAGATTTTATATGCCTGGTCCCTGGTGGCACGGAAGATTTCAGAATGCTGGTTATCGCTTGACTTTACCGCGGCAGGTAATCTTAAAGACGCTTAGCCAAACCTCTGAACATCTGTCGGCTGAGGAGATTTATTTAACGGTGCATAGAATTTACCCGGCGGTGGGTTTAACCACTGTTTACCGGACCTTAGAACTTCTGGTCCGTTTGGGAATTATTTCTAAATTTGGTTTCGGAGATGGCAGAAGCCGCTATGAATTAACCGCAAGTAAGGAGAAGAATCACCATCACCATTTAATCTGCACCAATTGCGGAAGAGTGATTGATTATACCGATTTTATAGATGAGGAAAACGAAGTGTTTGATAAAGTAGAAAAAAAATTATCGCAAAAGTATAATTTTAAAATAAACAGTCATCAGGTACATTTCTACGGTTTGTGTGATAAGTGTAGATAAAAATAAAAAAGGGTGTGATTAAGATGCCAGGAGGAGTTAAAGAACATCAATGCGCGTATTGCTGAGTTAGAATCTGCGGCAAAGAAGAAGTGAATGGCAAGTTGACCGCTACAATAGCAAAGTAAACTTTGCCACTACGCTTAAAAAGGAGATATAATGAAAGTAGCGATTTCTACTGATGGGGATTTTGTTTCTCCTCATTTTGGAAGATGTCCTTCCTTTACCATTGCCGAGATAGAAGATGGTAAAATTCTAAAGAAAGAGATAATTGCTAATCCCGGGCATACTCCTGATTTTTTACCGGAATTTTTGGCAAAACGGGGAATAAGTTGTATTATTGCTGGAGGAGCAGGTCACCGTGCGCAACAACTATTTGCCGAGAAAGAAATTGACGTACTGGTTGGAATATCCGGAAATGCCGATTATCTGGCGTGGTCCGCTCAAAGCTATTACCATCAGGCAATTTCTCTCTGATGTTGTTTGGGGTAAACTCGATTATTTAATCATTGACTCTCCCCCGGGAACAGGAGATGAACCCTTAAGTGTTTCTCGTCTCATTCCCGAGATAAGTGGAGTAATCATTGTAACTACACCCCAGGACGTAGCAATTCTGGACTCAACAAAAGCGGTTCATTTTGCCAGAGAACTGAAAGTGCCGGTAATTGGAATAATTGAAAATATGGCTGGTCTTATCTGCCCATATTGCAAAAAAGAAATTAATCTTTTTAAAATAGGGGGTGGAGAAAAATCCGCCAATGATTTGGACGTGCCATTTTTAGGAAGAATCCCGATTGAGCCGGAAATGGTAAAAGCAGGTGATTCGGGAAAACCGTACATTCATTTTAACAAGGAGACAGAGACCGCTAAAATAATTAAGCAAATCGAAGAAAAGGTGATAAACTTTTTGGAAAGGAGAGAAAAGAAAAATGCCAATATATGAATATGAATGTGAGGATTGCGGAAAAAAAGTTGAGATTCTTCATAAGCGGTTGGGACAGGAGGAACTTATAAATTGTCCGGATTGTGGTTCAAACAAAATGAGAAAATTGGTCTCTCTGCCATTCATTAATACGAATTCACCTCTTGACGTTGCCAAAAAGAAATCTCCGACTACCTGCTCTGAGAAAAATATTCCTTGCAATACGCCGTCTTGCCCTGCCAATAAGAATTAGAGAATAATTAAATGATAATCTCTATAGCCAGCGGTAAAGGAGGAACGGGAAAGACCACCATCGCGGTGAATCTTGCTTTATCCTTAAAAAGAAGCGTTCAACTTCTGGACTGCGACGTGGAAGAGCCGGATGACCACATTTTCTTGGAGCTGGAAATAACCAAATCGGAAAAGATTTATCTTCCCAAACCATTCGTTGATACCAATAAATGCGACTATTGCGGTAGATGCAGTGAAGTATGTCAGTATAATGCCATCGCCGTAGTAAAAAATAAGATTCTTATCTTTCATCAATTATGCCATTCCTGTGGTGCCTGCAAAATTGCCTGCCCGCAAAATGCCATCTTTGAAAAAGAGATAGAGAAAGGAATAGTTGAGGAAGGAACAGCAAAAGGCATTTCTTTCGTTCAAGGTAAATTAAGAGAAGGAGAATCATCCCCGGTTCCTCTGGTCAAAGCGGTAAAGAAAAAAATAAAAAAGGATTATAATGTCATTATCGATGCTTCCCCTGGAACTTCCTGTCCGGTGGTGGAGGCGGTAAAGAATACGGATTTTTGCCTTCTCGTTACCGAGCCCACACCTTTTGGTTTAAATGATTTGAGATTGGCGGTGGAGATGTGCAGAAAGATTAAAACCCCTTTAGGGGTCATCATCAACAGAGCAGACATTGGAGATAAAAAAGTAGAGGAGTATTGTGAAGAAGAAAATATTCCCATTCTAATGAATATCCCTTATAGCAGAGAAATCGCTTACGCTTATTCGGAAGGGATACCAATAGTGGAAAAATTTCCAGAGGACAAGGAGAAATTTCGGGAATTATTTGAGAAAATTAAATTATTATCCACGAATGCACACGAATAGACACGAATAATAAAAATTATAAAATTAAGTTACTATAATCTTAGAATATTTAGTTTCTTTGGTGTTCATTCGTGTTAATTCGTGGTTAAAAAAGAGAAATTATGAAACAAATATTAATCATCAGCGGAAAAGGGGGGACAGGAAAAACGGTTATTACCGCAAGTTTTGCTTCTCTTGCTAAAAATAAGGTAATGGCTGACTGTGACGTTGATGCAGCAGATTTACATCTTTTACTTCATCCGGAAATCAAGGAAAAACACAATTTTAAGGGAGGCAAAACTGCAGTAATTGATAAGGAAAAATGTATTGGTTGTGGGAAATGTCAGGAGGTTTGTCGCTTTGAAGCGGTTAAGAATAAAGGAGACAAATTTAATATAGAGCCCCTTGCCTGTGAGGGATGCGGCGCCTGCACATTGGTCTGTCCAGAGGATGCAATAAGTTTAAAAGCAGAAAATGTTGGCCACTGGTTTATCTCCGAAACAAAATACGGACCCCTGGTTCATGCCAAATTAGGCATCGCCCAGGAAAACTCGGGAAGGTTAGTCAGTTTAGTACGAGAAAAATCTATGGATATTGCTTTGGAAAAAGGGGTTGACTATGTTATCATTGATGGACCCCCGGGAATTGGGTGTCCGGTGATTGCATCCATTTCCGGAGTGGATTTGGCTTTAATTGTCATCGAACCGACTCTTTCGGGAATATATGATGCCCGGAGGGTCATTAATGTGACAAAACATTTTGGTATTAAGACAGCGGTCTGTATCAATAAAAACGATTTAAATCCTAAAAACTGTGAGACAATCAAAAAGAATTGTCTTGTATCAGGTATCCCTGTCATTGGTGAAATTCCTTTTGACAAAATAGTTCCCGAATCTCTGGTGCAGGAAAAACCAATCGTTGAATATAAGGATTGCTCCGTATCTTCTGAAATAAGGAATACCTGGAACAAAATCACAGAAATTCTAAATTAAAATGACTTTAAGGAGTGGGAAAAATGATTGAGGATAGAAGAGAGATAGCGGTTAAGGCGGCTAAAGCGGCAGGGAAAATACTGATTGATAACTTTAGAAAGCCACTTAAGGTTAAATCCAAGAAGGACAAAAGTTTAGTTACTGAAATTGACCTGACTGCGGAAAGAAAAATTGTAGAACTAATTAAAGAAAAATATCCTCAGGATAATATTTTATCGGAAGAGAGCAAATTCAAAACCTCTGATTCGGATTTCAGATGGATAATCGACCCTCTGGATGGAACGCACAACTATATTCACAGAATAGAACTCTTTGGAACATCCATTGCCATGGAATTTAAAAATGAAGTAATTTTAGGAGTTATTTATCTACCGTTAACAGATAAACTTTATCTTGCCCAAAAGAATAAAGGTGCCTATCTTAATGATAAAAAAATAAGTGTTTCTCGAAGAAAATTAAAAAATGCTACGATGGTTTATGACAGCAGTATCCGTTATAATAAAAAACCTATACTGGGCACTTTAGAGAAAATTGCCGATAGAGTTTTTAACATCAGGATGTTTGGTTCTTCCGTTTATCATCTTTCCTACATAGCTGAAGGAAGAATTGACCTGGACATAGAGTTTAATGATAAAGTTTGGGACTTCGCTGCCGGTCTCCTTTTAATCGAGGAAGCCGGAGGTAAAGCTACGGACTTTCAAGGAAAGAAATGGAATAGCAATACCAAAGGATACATTGCCTCCAATGGAATAGTTCATCAGGAGGTTCTGAAAATAATAGGAAAATGATTAAGGGCAATCCCTAAGAGGAGACAAATGTCAGAATGCAAAGTAGGAGAAAACAAGGTTAGATGTAATTGCACCTATCCTTGTGAGAAAAAAGGGGTATGCTGCGAATGCATCCAATATCATTGGCAACGGGAGGAATTACCTGCCTGTTTCTTTCCCGATGATGTAGAAAAGACCTACGACCGCACGATTGAAAATTTTATCAGGGTATATCAGGAGCGGGGACGATGGTGGTAACAGGCGAAGGTTTTCTTATTCCATTGCTAACTTCCTATGGTGGTGGTTTATTGACCTCTCTTACTCCTTGCTTCTATCCCTTGATTCCTTTGTTGGTTGCTTATGTGGGAGGAAGGGGCGAACGCTCTAAAGGCAGGGCATTCGTACTTTCATCTTTTTTTGTGCTGGGATTATCTGTGACCTATTCTGCTCTGGGGGCAATTGCTTCATTGACCGGAATGATGTTTGGTCAAATTCAGTCATCTCCCTGGACTTATCTGATTGTCGGCAATATAATTCTATTATTGGCATTATCTATGTTGGGGTTATATGAGTTTCGCCTTCCACAATTTCTCCAGGGGAAAAAATCAGGGCAAAGAAAAAAAGGATTCTTCGGGGCTTTCTTATTAGGTTTAACCTCGGGATTCATCGCTGCCCCCTGCACCACACCTGTCTTAGGTGGAATTCTTACCTACGTTGCTTCCAGGCAGAACGTTTTGTTTGGAACAACTCTGCTCTTTGTTTTTTCTCTGGGTATGGGCACTCTGCTTCTGATTTTAGGAACCTTTACGGGACTCCTGGTTTCTTTACCCAAATCCGGGAAATGGATGATAATCATAAAAAAAGGGCTGGGCTGGTTGATGCTTATTATGGCTGAGTATTTTTTGATTCAGGCAGGAAAATTCTGGTTTTAATTAAGGAGGAGAAACAATGTTTAAATATTGGAAGATATTTGTTTTGGGGTTGATTTTGGCAAGTGGTATAGTTTATGCCGCAGAGGTAGGAGAAGAAGCCGCAGATTTTAGTTTACTAAACCTTTCCCAAAAAAAGGTAAATCTCTCCGATTATCAAGGCAAGGTAATCATCCTGGATTTCTGGGATACCTGGTGTCCTCCTTGCATAAAGGAGATTCCCGACTTTGTGGAATTGCAGAAAAAGTGGGCCGATAAAGGAGTGCAGATAATTGGAATAGCCCTTGGTAAGCAGGGATTAGTGACAGTAAAATCCTTTGCCAAAAAATACAAAATAAATTATCCGGTTCTTCTCGGTGATGAGGTAACTTTAAAAAAGTATGGTCCCATCAGAGGGATACCAACTACTTTCGTTATTGATAAAGAAGGCAAAATCTACAAAAAATATATCGGTTATAGAGCAAAAAGAGTTTTTGAAAACGACATTAAAAAGTTAACGGGGAGGTAAAATGGCTGATGTAATCGAGTTAAATACGGATGGTTTCGAGAAAGAGGTGATAAATTCGGAACTGCCGGTGCTGGTCGACTGCTGGGCTTCCTGGTGCCAACCCTGCTTGATGGTAGCTCCAATAGTAGAGGAAGTTGCCGAAGAATATCAAGGAAAGGTTAAATTTTACAAACTGAATGTAGATGAATGCCGTGACATTGCAGCTCGCTACGGGATTATGAGCATTCCCACCCTTCTTATCTTTAAGGGGGGAAAAGTTGTTGACCAGATAATTGGCGCAGTTCCTAAAGAAATAATCAGTGAAAAACTGGATAATGTTCTATGAGTAATGTTTATGATGTGATTATCATTGGTGGTGGACCCGGAGGGCTTACCGCTGGAATCTATACCTCAAGAGAAAAATTAAAAACCCTTTTATTAGAAAAAGGATTATGCGGAGGTCTTCTTGCCATCACCGATTTAATAGAAAATTATCCTGGTTTCCCTGAGGGCATCAAGGGAGTGGATTTGATTGCTAAATTCAAAAAACAGGCAGAAAAATTTGGCACAAAGATTAAGGAATTTGAAGAGGTAAAGATGGTTAAAACATCTTTAATGGGACTCAGATTTCCGCAGATACACGCAGATAAAAAGACAATAGAGGTAGAAACAAACAATGGAATCTATTCCGCTTATGCGGTGATAGTAGCTACAGGTAGCATTCCCAAAATGCTGAATATTCCCGGAGAGTCCGAATTTCGTGGTAAAGGCGTTTCTTACTGCGCCACCTGTGATGGTCCTTTGTTTAAGGATAAGGGCGTAGTTGTTGTTGGCGGAGGAGACGCAGCCGCAGAAGAAGCGTTATTTTTGACTCGATTTGCACGGAAAGTAATTCTGGTGCATCGACGAAATGAATTACGGGCAACAAAAATTCTTCAGGAAAGATTAAGAGAAAATAAAAAGACAGAACTTTTATTAAATTATATCCCTGTTTCCATCAAAGGGAAAAATTTTGTTGAGACCATCATCGTCAAGAATAAAGAGACCGATGAGGAAAAGCAAATTGAAACCGCAGGTGTCTTTATCTCTGTCGGATTCTTGCCAAATTCCAAATTCTTAGAAGGCATAGTTGAGATGAATGAGACCGGATACATTAAAACGAATGAGAATATGGAAACTTCAACCCCCGGCATATATGCTGTGGGTGATGTGCGGGCAAA
>SDBU01009453.1_pt1 | contig 10916 bp, 6 predicted proteins | sample 2277071 | NCBI WGS metagenome assembly SDBU01 (sample SAMN10397929, study PRJNA504765) | marine sediment metagenome | isolation source: marine sediment core GS08_GC12, 126 cmbsf | place: Arctic Ocean: Gakkel Ridge, Loki's castle | collected 2008
ATTTAATTCTGGGAATATATTGGTCTTTTTCATTACCTGCCCGATAAGAAAATCGACCGGTTTTGTTTCTCCGGCCGTTATCTTTTCCACAGCGCCGCTGTTTTCAGTTATGACCTCATCCAATATTTTGCCGAGGAGTTCACCATCCAAAATAGGTTTTAGACCTTTTTCCTCAATTATAGAATCGGGACTGCCGCCTGTTTTAAACATCTCTTCCAGGACTTCCCTGCCAATCGTATCGGTTATACGGCCATTGGCGATGAGATTAATGAGTTGCGAAAAATCCTTCGGGCTCACCCTGCATTCCTCAATGGGCAATGAAGATGCATTGAGTAATTTAAAAAGCTCCTTGATAATCCAATTGCTCAATCTCTTCCTATCCTGACAAAGAGGGGCACAGGCGCCAAAGTATTCGGATACGTTTTTATCTCTTGTTAATATTAGGGCATCATTTTTTGGTATGCCAAATTCTTTAATGATGCGGGCAAGCTTCTGGTCAGGGAGTTCAGGCATAATATTTTCTATCTTTTGTATAAATTCCTGGTCAATTTCTATCCCCACCAGATCAGGATCAGGAAAATATCTGTAGTCAGGTGCATTTTCTTTGCTGCGCATCGGTGAAGTTATTCCCTTTTCTTCATCAAAAAGACGGGTCTCCTGTTCGATCAGGCCGCCCTCCTTTAGGATTTCAGACTGTCTCTTAATCTCGTATTCCAGCGCATCCATGATAAATCTGAAAGAGGCCATATTTTTTATCTCGGCGCGGTTTCCGAATTCCTTGACCCCTTTGGGGCGGAGTGAGAGATTTACATCACACCTGAATTGCCCTTTCTCTAAAAGGCAATCGCTTATATCAATATATTTCAGGGTCTGCCTCATTTTTTCCAGATAGGTACGGGCCTCCTGTATCGAGCGTAAAGGGTTTCGCTCATGATCACCAACGATTTCCAGGAGCGGGATACTGGAACGGTTATAATCCACAAGACTGTAATCCGATGCCTCAAAAGACTCTGATGAATGCACTAACTTGCCGGCATCTTCTTCAAGATGGATACGCTTGATGCCAACGGCATAGGGCTGGTCATCATCCCCTGTGATTTCCAGGAACCCGTTTTCACAAAAGGGGCGTTCATATTGTGAGATCTGATATCCTTTTGGCAGGTCGGGGTAGAAATAGTTTTTACGTGCGAACCGGGATTCCCTGTTAATGGTGCAATTCATGGCCAGACCGGCCCGGATGGCATATTCAACGGCCTTTTTGTTCAAAACAGGGAGCGCACCCGGTTGTCCGGTGCAGACAGGGCAGATCTGGCTATTTGGTGATGCGCCATATTTTACAGAACAATCACAGAAGAGTTTTCTTTTTGTTTTCAGTTCTGCATGTGTCTCAAAGCAGATTATAACATCGTATTCCATTTACATTGTTCCCAATTGTTTTTTCATTTGAATTTTTTATTCACCGCAGAGACGCAGAGGGCGCAGAGATGGATATCTTTTTCCTTTGCCGTTGAGAGGCCGGCAAAGGAAAACCGCTCAATTGTTATTATGGTTAATAAGTATTACCCCTTAGATATTTATACATGACGACATACTTCTTATGCAGTCTGTCATTCCGGGCTTGACCCGGAATCCAGGTTTCTTCTGGATTCCTGCTTTCGCAGGAATGACGAGGTATGCTCTGATTAATGTCGCCATGTGTAAAAGCGTTTCTTTTTCCCGCAGGGATGAATCTTTTTGCTTTCCGCCCTCTCAGCGGAAAGCAAAAAAACTTATACTCTGCGATCTCTGCGTCTTTGCGGTGAATTCTTGACCGTCACCTTCCGGCAATCGTCTCATAAGCATGTCCGACACGGAGCACCATCTCCTCGTCAAAAGTTTTCCCTATAATTTGAAGGCCGACCGGCAACCCATCCACGTTTCCGCAGTTTATACTCATGCCGGGTAATCCTGATAAATTCAGCGAAACAGTGTAAATATCTACAAGATACATCTGCAAGGGATCGGCCATCTTTTCACCCAGTTTAAAAGGGAGACAGGGTGATACAGGGGTAATCATACAATCCACACCTTTGAAAGCTTCATCAAAGTCCTGTTTGATAAGACTCCTTGCTTCCTGGGCCTTTAGATAATAGGCATCATAATAGCCGGCGGAGAGGACATAGGTGCCTAACATGATTCTTCTCTTGACTTCACTGCCAAACCCTTCGCTTCGTGTTGCTTCATACATCTTCACCGAATCGGAGATATTATCATCGGACCTAAAACCGTATTTTACACCATCATAACGGGCAAGGTTGCTGCTCGCTTCGGCAGTCGCTATAAGATAATAAGAGCTGATGGCATAGCGTGCGTGTGGCAGAGAGATCTCGGTAATTTCCGCTCCGTTTTCCGCCAGCAGGTTGACCGCCATCATGATCTGATTTTTGACCTGTGAATCCAATCCTTCTATAAAATACTCTTTTGGCAGACCTATCTTGATACCTTTGATCCCTTTCTTCAAAGAACGGCTAAAGTCCGGCTTCTTTACTTTGACGGAAGTAGTATCCAGCCTGTCATGCCCGCATATACAATTGAGCAGTATGGCGCAATCTTCGACAGTTCGACCCAGGGCGCCTATCTGATCCAGTGATGAGGCGTAGGAGATCAATCCATACCGGGAGACCCTGCCGTAAGTCGGTTTTATCCCCACAACACCACAATATGCAGAGGGGAGCCGGATGGAACCGCCCGTGTCGGTGCCCAGGGCCAGAACGGTTTCCCCTGCAGCAACCGCCGCTGCGGAGCCGCCGCTGGAACCCCCTGCTACGCATTCGGTATTGACCGGGTTTCGGGTGGGACCGATGATGCTGTTTTCCGTGGAAGAGCCCATGCCGAATTCATCCATATTGGTTTTTCCGATCAAGACAACGCCATCTTTTAAGACCTTTTCCACCGCAGTGGCGTTATATGTGGGGATATAGTTATTGAGTATATTTGAGCCGCAGGTGGTCTTTATGCCTTGAGTACACAAGATATCTTTGATGGCGACCGGTATACCGTTCAAAAGAGGAACTTTTTTCACATCTCGAAATCTGCTATCAGCCTGATCTGCCTGTTTTCGGGCCGTTTCGCGAGTTGTGGTGATAAAGGCATTAATGGTCTCTTCCTTCTCATCAATTCTCTTGAAGACCGATTCGGTGATCTCTCGTGAGCTGATTTCCCGTTTTCTGAGCATTCCGGCCAATTCCGGGACGCTTAGATCGCACAATTCCATGGTTCAACCTTCTAAAATTTTTGGGACTTTAAAATAGTCTTTTTCCCTCACCGGGGCATTTGATAACAACGGCTCTGTTTTTTTGGGTTTCCCCGGTTTATCATCGAGCCAGACATTCTTTATTTCCAGAACATGGCTCATAGGAAGGACTCTTTCTGTATTTAGCTCTTGCAATGCCGCAAAGTGATCCAAAACGGCATTAAGATCTTTTTGGTATAAACGAGCCTCCGAATCAGTAAGTCTCAACCGGGCAAGTTTTGCCACATGTTTGACCTCATCTAATGAAATCTTTTCTGATTCTTCAACATCCTGCATTGCCGGATCTTTTGGAGTCGCAACCTTGAATTTATTTTCGGGGCTTTCCACAACAGATCCGGCCTCCAAACCAAGTTCCTGAAGTTGTGATCTGTCACCAGGGGAGGGGGCCCTGGTCAGGGGGCAGAAGGCGCTCCGGTTTTTGGGAAAGGCGATAACCTCCCGAATGGATGACGCTTTCAAAATTATGGCAATAACCCTGTCAATGCCAAGGGCGATCCCGCCGTGGGGCGGGGTACCGTACTCAAGTGCCTTGAGAAAAAACCCGAATTTTGCGTCCGCCTCGTTCTGACTCATCCCGAGGGCTTGAAAGATCTTTTTCTGAATCTCCATTTTGTGGATACGGATACTTCCGCCACCCAGCTCCTCACCATTTATAACCAGGTCATACGCCCTGGAATTGAGACTAAGTAATTCTTCCCTTTCTTTCGGATCAAAATCGGGTCTGTCGGGCATGGTAAAGGGGTGGTGCTGGGATCTCAGTTTTTCGTCCTTGAGCTCAAACATAGGAAAGTCGGTTACCCAGAGCGGGACGTAGCGGTCCCCTGGGATCAATTTTAGCCTGTTAGCCACGTGAAGCCGAAGATCGCAAAGCACTTTATTTACAAGTTCACCGGAGGTGTCGGCAATCATCATGAGGAGGTCCCCTTCTTCCGCCCCAAAGCGTGTCAGGAGATTTTCCTGTTCGGTCCGGCTGAAGAATTGAACGATATTGGACTCCAGTTTTCCCTTTAGAACTTTCATCCAGGTCAAACCTTTGGCGCCGAAGGAAGGCGCGACCTTCAGGGCATATTCGTTTTGGAGCACATTCTTGCTCAATGCTGCGGCCTTTCCCTTGACGCAGAATCCCTTAACCTTTCCACCATTCTTAATGATCTGCCGGAAAACGGCATAACCGGTATCCTGAAGAATGTCTGTCAGATCTTCAAAGGCCATATCAAAGCGAAGGTCCGGCCGGTCAGTGCCAAAGCGATCCATGGACTCGCTGTATGTCATCCGGGGAAATGGCCTTGGCAAATCAATATCTCCCAGGGCAAACATTCTAACCGTCAATTCTTCAATAATTTCATAAATGAATTCTTCATCGATAAAAGAGGCTTCCAGGTCCAACTGGGTAAACTCGGGTTGGCGGTTGGGCCGTAAATCTTCATCCCGAAAGCACCTGACAATCTGGAAATAGCGGTCCATCCCGCTCATCATAAGGATCTGTTTAAAAATCTGGGGCGACTGGGGTAGGGCATAGAATTTGCCCTGATGTACCCGGCTGGGGACCAGATAATCTCTGGCGCCCTCCGGTGTGCTTTTGGTGAGAAAAGGGGTCTCTATCTCGATAAACTTTAACCGGTCTAAGTATTCCCTGATGCATTTGGTAATCTTATATCTCTTTATAAAAAGTTCCTGCACAGATGGACGGCGGAGATCAAGATATCTGTATTGCAGACGTAGATCTTCGTCCACGTTTTCAGGACCGGTTTGGATCTCTTCCCCGAAAACCATGGCCTTTTCGGAAATTTGGAACGGAAGGGTTTTTGCACTGGAAAGTATCATCAGTTTTTTGGCAAACACTTCAATCCCACCTGTCTCAAGATTTGGATTTTCGGTTCCCTTCTTCCTTATGGACACCTTCCCTCTTATTTCTATCACATATTCTTCCCCCAAGGATGCCGCCTGCTCATAGCTTTCAGCGCTAACACCCGGATCGAAAACCACCTGGACAATCCCACTGATATCCCTGAGATGAATAAAAAGCAGATTTCCATGGTCTCTGATTGCGTCCACCCAACCCTTGAGCAAAACATGTTTGCCTGCATGGATCGTGGTTAAATCTCCGCAATAGACTCTCTCTTTACTTTCCATATAGTATCTTGTTCCAAAAGCTTGGTGATAAAACATTGGCAAAATAATTAATGATTTTGCAAGTGGTCTTTTTCCATATTATCCCGCCGCCGACGGGATTATCCTGTCAAATATTTTGCCACGGTGAACTATTACAATTTTTCCACGTCAACAATAATGTGTTTGAGCATATACTTCATACCTTGGATATAATCAAGAATCTCTTTCAAAGAAACCAATATTTCATTATAAACCATAAAATTGTATTGATAAATAAATCAAAAGTCCTTGACAAAATAATCATTTTTAATAACCTAGACAATCCAATCCGCATAAAGGTGTGCGAAATTTTTTTGGTTAGATAAGACAAAGGCGTCTATTTCTTCCGAGGAAAGATAGGCGTCTTAATTTTTTGCACTGACACCAATGACCTCCGGGCAAACTGAAGATCTCATAACCTGAAAACATATAGTCAAAAAGGGAAGTTCAACGGGAAAATATGAAAGCTTTATTGGCATTGGAAGATGGTACGGTATTCACCGGGCGCTCCTTTACCGGTCATGGTGAGGTAAAGGGTGAGGTGGTCTTTAATACGAGCATGTCCGGGTATCAGGAGATATTGACCGATCCCTCTTACTGCGGCCAGATGGTGACCATGACCTACCCTTTGATAGGAAGCTACGGTGTTAATGATCAGGATATCGAATCAGACAGGATTCAGGTAAAGGCACTGCTGGTGAAGGAATACCAGGAATACCCGAGCAACTGGAGATCTCAAAGGGATCTGGCCGATTACCTTAAGGCGAGCAATATACCAGGTATTGAGGGGATCGACACGCGCGCCCTTACCAGGCATATAAGGCTTAAGGGCGCAATGAAGGCCGCCCTCTCCACACAGGACAGGGACCCTGATTCTTTGGTGGAAAAGGCTAAGAAATCCCCTGATATGGTCGGTCGGGACCTGGTCAGGGAAGTGACCTCTCAAGAACCCCTGTTATGGCAACAGGGGAGGCCGGTCAAGTTAGATGGGGGTCTCGATCAATTCCAATGGCCGGATGATAAAGAAAACTGGCACGTTGTGGCCATCGATTACGGGGTCAAATACAATATTCTACGATCCCTTGAAAAAAAAGGATGCACCATACTTGTGGTGCCTGCAAGTGTGGACTCAGAGACAATAGATAAACTTGATCCCCATGGGCTTTTTCTTAGTAACGGGCCGGGAGACCCTGCGGCGGTCACCTATGCGGTCAACACCATTGCTGATCAAATAGGCAATAGGCCCATTTTCGGGATATGCCTCGGCCACCAGTTGACAGGGTTGGCGCTTGGTGGAAAGACCTTTAAACTCAAGTTCGGCCATCGTGGTGGAAATCAGCCGGTAAAGGATCTAACAACAGGAAAAGTGGAAATTACCGCCCAGAATCATGGATTCTGTGTTGATATGGAATCGCTGAATGACCCCGACATTGAACTGAGCCACATAAACCTGAATGATAACACCCTGGAAGGACTCATTCATAAGCGGATCCCCCTCTTCTCGGTGCAATACCATCCTGAGGCCTCTCCCGGACCCCATGATGCCACATATCTGTTTGACAGGTTTATAGAAATGATGAGAAAATATCATAAAGATTGAGAAAAAGTTGGAAATGAAAGAAAATAAGCCTTATGAGGGCCGGCTTTGCCTTACATGGTGTTTGCGTTGCTTCGTTAAATCCCTTCAGGACTTCGCACATTCGGAACGATAAATAAAATGTCGCTACACAGCATTTTTTTATTGGTCGCGGACTAACCGGCAAACAGATTAAATAAGGTTACACAGGATCAATATGACAAATCACCAACTTGAAAAATTTAATGTTGGCGATCTGGTAGCACTCAATGTCGACTCTTCACGTAAAGGGCCTGTAATTGAAATACTCCCTCCGGTGCAGGGGCAACATAGATACAGGGTATTTCATTCACCCAACGATATCCGTGAGTATCTTGAAGATCAAATCACTTTATTTCAAGTTTCTACTGATCATGTCTTAGGTGATAGAGGGCTAAGGCCTGAAGAGTTCCTGGCCCGGTTAAATTCCCTTAGGTTGAATTATCCGCAGATTGACTCACTTTATGCGCTTCACGCGGCCAGGATACAATTTATTTCTTTTCAATTCAAACCATTAGTCAGATTTCTTCGCGCAGATCGACCGCGGTTATTAATTGCTGACGAAGTTGGAGTTGGGAAAACAATCGAAGCAGGCCTTATATTGCGTGAACTCCAAAGCCGTCAGGAGCTTAAAAATATTCTTATCTTATGTCCCAAGGCCCTGGTATCCAAGTGGCGATCAGAAATGAGGCGTTTTGATGAGGATTTTCGACCTCTTACATCAGAAACACTCCGATATTGTCTGAGAGAAACCCATCAGGATGGGGTCTGGCCAGGTCAATATGCACGTTCCATTGTGCATCTGGAGTTAGTACGACGTGAAGAGTATTTAATGGGAACTCAGAGAAAAAGGGCAAGACCTGGATTACTTGAGCTTAATCCTCCGCCTAAATTCGATCTATTGATTGTAGATGAAGCACACCATCTGCGAACTCCGGATAGTAATACAAACGAATTAGCCCATTTTCTTTGTGACATCTCGGAGGCAGTTGTATTTCTTACCGCAACCCCCATGCACCTGGGTTCAAAAAATCTCTTTACGCTACTTAATTTGTTACGGCCTGACCAGTTTATCGATGAAACACTTTTTCAGGAGATGATTGAGCCTAACAGACACCTGAATCAGGCAATTCGTCATATTAGAACCAAGAGGCCGGAGAACACCTGGCCAAACGATGCACGCTCTGCATTAAATGATGCGGCAAACACCCTCTGGGGTGAAAATGTGCTTGTCCACGATCCTCGGTTTTCAGGATGGTTGATTCAGCTTAGAGAAGATAAAAAAGTAACAGATGAAGAACGTATTAAATTCATCAGGGATATAGAAGAGACCCATACGCTTGCTCACATTATGAACAGGACCCGTCGTCGAGACATTGGGCGGTTTACTATCAGGGAGCCTTTCACAATTTCTGTTCCATTCACAAAGGAACAACAATATCTCTATGATGCCAATGCACTTGCTTTATGTCCATTGTGTGCTGCAAAATATCTATATGGAGAAAAAACCGAAGATACGGAAATAAAGCAAAAACTTATCAATTTGTATAATGATTTAAATAATGGCTCTTTGAATCAGAATGAACTTAAAATTACTATTAGCCTGTGTGGTCAAACCGCTGATATTCAATTCGTGGAAAAACATTTGATAGACCTGTCACCGATTTTTGTTGAAAATCAAAATGATGAATGAACGTCTATCCCCATTTGCCAATTGTTGTGCAACGTTTGAGCATGGCCAGACTGAGGCGATCGATATTATGGAACAGATCAAAAACTTCAAGTGTATTGACGAAGGAATAGCCAGTGGTGCAATCATTAAGTTAAAGTCTTACGAATAAGATTACAAGTAAATAGGAGGGTTCAAACATGGAAAATAGTTTTACAGCAGTATTTCAAAAGACAGAAGATTGGTGGATAGCCTTTGTCGAAGAATTGCCAGGCGCAAATTCACAAGGGAGAACAATTGATGAAGCTCGTGAGAATCTTAAAGAGGCAGTTGAATTAATAATGAAATCCAATCGTGAATTAAGTGAACGTGAACTCGCAGGTAAGCACGTTATTCGTGAGGAATTAAGGATTGCCATATCATGAAACGTCGGCAAGTCCTAAAACATCTCAAATCCCATGGGTGTGAGTTTTTGCGTGAAGGCAGAAATCATACAGTATATTTTAATCCAGCAAAAGGTAAAACATCCACAGTGCCACGGCATACTGAGGTTGATGACACACTGGTAAAGAAAATTTGTAAGGATTTGGAGATTCCGAAAGTTTGAGAATTAGACAGAACCTCAGAATGGAGAGCGAGAGGTCTAAGAGAAGTTGATTAGAGCGGCGAAGCCGCATTATATAAAATCGCACAGTAATTTTATAACCAGCATCCAGCAACGCGAAAAATGCCCAAACGCACCGACATAAAAAAGGTCCTGATTATTGGTTCAGGTCCCATTATTATCAGTCAGGCCTGCGAATTTGATTATTCCGGAACACAGGCCTGCAAGGCCTTGATGGAAGAGGGCTACGAGGTCGTGCTCATAAACAGTAATCCTGCCACTATCATGACAGACCCTAAAATGGCCCACCGCACTTACATTGAACCGATAACGCCAGAAATCTTGGCAAAAATAATTGATCGTGAGAGGCCCCACGCCATTCTCCCTACCCTTGGCGGTCAGACGGGACTGAATACGGCGGTGAAAGTGGCGGAGACCGGTTTGCTTGAAAGACTGGGTGTGGAGATGATCGGGGCTTCAATACCTGTCATTCTCAAGGCTGAAGACAGGGAGCAATTCCGTGATGCCATGAGCCGAATCGGGCTGAGTGTTCCCAAAAGTGGCATTGTTAGGGATATGGGTCAGGCCGGAGAGGTGGCGGAAAGGATTGGTTACCCCATAATTATCAGGGCAAGTTTTACCCTGGGCGGGATCGGCAGCGGGGTTGCCTATAACCGCGAAGAGATGGAAACCCTTGCCGTCACAGGACTTGAGGCCAGCATGATTTCCGAGATTATCATGGAAGAGTCACTCATCGGTTGGAAGGAGTATGAGCTGGAAGTGATGCGGGATTTCAAGGATAACGTGGTCATTATCTGTTCCATTGAAAATTTTGATCCCATGGGCGTTCACACCGGTGACAGTATTACCGTAGCCCCTGCCCAGACCCTCACGGACAGGGAATACCAGGTCATGAGGGATGCGGCTATTGATATTATCAGGGAGATAGGTGTGGAGACCGGCGGTTCCAATATTCAGTTTGCGATCAACCCCGAAAATGGCGAGATGATGATCATTGAGATGAATCCGAGGGTATCGAGAAGCTCAGCCCTTGCATCCAAGGCAACCGGTTTCCCCATTGCCAAAATAGCTGCCAAATTAGCCGTTGGTTATACCCTGGATGAGATCTCCAATGACATCACCCGTGAGACATTTGCCTCCTTTGAACCCACCATCGATTACTGCGTGGTCAAGATACCGCGCTGGACTTTTGAAAAATTCCCCGGGGCCGAAGACAGGCTGACAACCTCCATGAAATCTGTGGGAGAAACAATGGCCATCGGGAGGACTTTTAAGGAAGCCCTTCAAAAAGCGATCAGATCGCTGGAGATAGGCCGGTTCGGATTAGGATCGGATATACCCGGGAGCGAAGAACATCATCCGGATCTCCGGGAGATTGAAGAGCGTCTTGTCAATCCTAACTCAGAACGGCTTTTTTACATCCGTGAGGCATTCCTCAAAGAGATGTCCCTTGAGAGGGTTTATGAATTGAGTCGAATCGATCCCTGGTTTCTCTTCCACATCCGGCAGATATATTGCATGGAGAAGCAGCTAAAGGAGATGAGTCAGAAAGGGTTCGATCCGA
>SDBU01009456.1_pt1 | contig 10915 bp, 8 predicted proteins | sample 2277071 | NCBI WGS metagenome assembly SDBU01 (sample SAMN10397929, study PRJNA504765) | marine sediment metagenome | isolation source: marine sediment core GS08_GC12, 126 cmbsf | place: Arctic Ocean: Gakkel Ridge, Loki's castle | collected 2008
GCCAAAATACTTGTCATAGTTGGGACATTAATTGGAGTCTATCGCACCGTGAGCGGCGAAGAGGCAAAAGAAAAGAACAAGCACATACTTGCTCCAACCGCGACCCCAACACCTGAGCCGTCGGCATCCCCCACTCCCACCTCAACCCCCACGCCGACTCCAACGAGCACACCTACTCCGACACCAACACCAACCCCGACTCCGACGGAAACACCAACTGCGGAGCCCACTCTCAACCCTAGAGGACAGGTCCTTGAATGATTCCAGATGTTGAAAATGGCCCAACTAACTCCATGGGAGAAGGAATCCTTGTAAATGGAACCTAAGAAATTAGAAAAGCTCACGAAGAGGATAGAAAAGTACATCCGAAAAGGTCAGCTGGATAAGGCAATTGATCATCTGAAACAGGAAATTGCCACGGCACCCCAGAACGGTGACCTGCATTACATGCTGGGTTTTGTATATCGAAATGATGGCCAAAATATATTAGCCGAAAATGCATTTCGAATCGCGGAGGAATTAAATCCAGACGATCCTGGAACGAAATGGCAATTGGCTAAACTTTTAGTCGGCCTTGATAGGCCGCAGGAAGGCCTGAGCTATGCGGAATTCTCCGTCGAAGAATGGCCTTCCGATTCCCAGCCGCACGCAGTTGTAGGTAATGCATATTTGAAACTGAAGCGTTATGACGAAGCCGAGAAATCGCTACAAGAAGCAGTTCGACTGAGCAAGTGGAACCCTGATGCTCGCTTTTGGTTAGTGGAAGTTTATGAGCAAACCGAGCGGTTTCACTTGATCCAACCAGCACTAGAGGAGTATTTGAATGATGCTCCAAATTTAGCTTGCAGCCACTTGTTTATGGCGGAATATCTCCACTACGATAAAGGCGATTGTGTTGCTGCGTTTCCTTATTATGAAAAGGGCCTGCGTATTGCCCAGAGTGGAAGTAACTCATCCTGGTACAAGAATTACTTTACAACATCCGATTATCCTCTTGCGATTGTAGATTCCTACGGCCAAGCATTAATTGAATGCGATCTCTTTGATGCTGCAGATGCAGTAGCGAGAGAAAACTACAAAAAGGGTGAAATACTGGCTTGGCGAGCTTCCTTGCTCAGTAGGAGAGGGGATCTTGATGGTGTCGTGGTGAATATCTCAAAATCTATAAAGAGTGACGCAAGCGCTCCCAATTGGTACTATCACCTTGCAGCTTTTCTCATTAGACAGGGAAATTACGGCGATGCGGAAACCGCAGTTCGCTCTGCTATCGGTATATTGGAAAATCAAGACATCGTTGATGCATGGTATTGGGGTGCTCTTATTGTATCTTTGCTAAATCAGGGTAAAGAGGAGGATGCGAAGGTAATTTCTGAGCAAGGTTTAGCAGTTGACGCTGAGCGTCTATGGGGATCGCTTGCGCATCATCATCATAGTGCACATGATTGGGAATCAACAATTCAAGCTGGCAAAACCGCATTGGAATATGATAAACGCCTGGATAAAGTTATTCAACATATGGCTGAAGCCTACACCCATCTCAAGCTATATGATCAAGCCGTTAAGGCCTATGAACGGATACTCGATTTTCAGCCTAGGAATGGCAGGATTTGGAGAGCGATGGGTGAGGTGTATGCACAGGCAGGTGAAACCAAAAAAGCCATCGAAGCGATGAGGCATGCGATTGACGAGGGGATGTTATCAACGGTTCAAGAAAAGGAGGCAGAGAAGTTCGTCGCTGAATTAAAAATAACGCAATGATGTAGACATACTAACTTATGTAACACATATTGGGCGGTTTATGAACTGCTCGTTTCTTTTTCCCCGATTCCCAAGGGTGCGCATTTACCCGTCAACTTGTTGACGCATTGGCTATTGATAGGAACGCTTCACTCATCTAGTTGATCTGGAATATACTGGATGCGAGGTAGTCCATGTTCCCTCGAAAGCCCCTCCATCCCACTGACCTGGGATTAATCATCTCTTACAAGTGCCAGGCAGCCTGTGCACACTGTCTTTACAACTGTGGACCAGGGTGGCAGGAGTGGATGACGACTGACGAAATCCGGGCGGCGTTGGAGGCGACCCTTGTTTGGGATCATCGCTACCAGGTGCACATTACCGGCGGCGAACCTTTTCTGAATTTTCCTCTTCTTCTTCATGCGGTGGAAGTTGCAAGAGAGTTAGACATCCCTTGTTATGTCGAGACCAATGCGGGCTGGTGTGTGCGGGAATCATTAGTCGAAGAGAGATTTTCTGCTTTGAAAAATGCAGGCTTGCAGGCTGTTCTTATCAGTTGCTCACCCTTTCATGCAGAAGCGATCTCTCTTGACAAGACTCTTCTGGCCATTCGGAAAGGGGAAGAAATATTTGGTTCTAGAGGCGTCATTGTTTACCTGTCGGAGTGGATCGAGCAGATACGGTCCTTTGGAGTGGAGAACACAGTGCCCCTGGAGAAGTATGTTGAAGTATTCGGGCGCGAAAGCGCGGGAAGGATGTTTTGGCAGGGATATGGGCTCATTTCTGGCGGGCGCTCGGCTTACCGGCTCGGTCATCTTGCCCCAAAACATCAACCAGAAATTTTCAAGGGGCAAAACTGTCGCCAGGAGGTCCTATACGCACACCATTCCCACTTCGACCTCTATGGCAATTACATCTCCTGGTTCTGTGGGGGATTGACTGTTGGGGATTGGCATGAACTGCCCACCATCCTTGGATCCTTCCAGGTGGGCGAGTATCCACCGTTGATTGATATTTTGGTGGAAAAGGGGGCATATGGGCTTTTCGAGATGGGTAAAGAAGAGTATGGGTACGTGCCTCTAAAGGAAGGTTATGTGGGCAAGTGTCACCTTTGTGTGGATGTGCGAAGACACTTGTCGCGATTAGCGGATTTCGAAGAACTTCAGCCAACAAAGTTTTATGAGATGGTGTAAGCGGTTAGGACTATTTTTCTAATTGATGCGCGGCGCCCCTGCATGGCTTCCTACCCTTGCGAAGGTTTTTGATTTTTTCCATGGTCATGGATTACAACCTTCGTAAGGGTTAAGTAGGGGCTCAGCACGCTGCGCCCCTACGACTCAATCGTAGAAAAATTTTGAAGCGTGGCCAGAGCGGTTCACGAATCGATCTAATAAATTCCGTTGAATCACGCAGAGTGATTCCTCAATTCGCGCACGGGCGGAGCATTCGAGTGCAAATTTCATTCACTTGCTGCACACCCACCATCGATGTCCAAAATACAACCCGACAAATATTCTTTTCAACCGAGGTGGGGGAGTTTGGCTTGCTGCATGAGACACTGGGGTATGACGATGGGGAACTGATCTCCAATTTCAATAATGGATATTTTGGGAGCGGACCGGATAGGGGCGCCTTTGAGGAAGGGCAAGCGCCGATGGAATTTGGGGTGGAGGCGTATCGGTGAGGGGAGCAGGGTAGGTAGGTGGTCAATGGATTAGCAAGTAAACAGGTCAATGTTGCTGTGAATATTTGGCTTCTCCCATTCATTACGCTTGAAGAATAATCCCTTCGCCATTGGAAGATGCTTCAGCGAGGGGTTATCCGACCCTGAGTTGAGCTCATCTCAGTAGTTGGTACACGACGATATTTCCAATTTGATCCACTCGTAGCAGAGCAATGGCTTTATCGAGTCTGGGCTTTAGCATCGGTCCAGCAGGTGTATCGTCCAGATTGAGGAGCAGGTATGTCACCTCCCAGCTTCGCAGTAGATCAAGGCAAGCTTGTTCAGGACATTCCTGAAGCTCAGGGAATTGCGAGCGATACCAGTAGGGGAAGTATGTTCCATAGGCGAAGGTACTGCGCTTGCCATGGTAGCGAGTGTAGAGCATCTGCGGTGCACTCAAGGCACTGGTGAGCGGAAGTTCCATGATGCTAAACTGGCCCGGCTGTTCCGCCAGCCACTCATCGACAGGCCTGGGTTGGACAGCTTGGAGGGGTATTGGCTGGGGCCATAGCTCGAAAATGGCAAGTGCCAGGACCACCACTCCTGCGAGCTGCACTCGATTGAGCCTTGCCGATCTTATGAGAGCAGGCTTGATCTCCTCGGAGATCCAGGCGGCGAAACCGAGCCCCGCGAGCATCGCAACGCCCAGGCTTGTGAAGGCTGCGAAGCGGTTCCAGGCGCGCATACCTTCGAGAGGGGGGAGCAGCCAGCGCAGGAAGAGGGCCGGCAAGGGGATGGTCAAACCCTCAGCGGCCAATGGTGCATAGGTCTCGTCAGTCGGGAGCCACCCGCTGAGCGTATCCATGACGGAATGAAATACCGTAACAACGCTGTCCGGTGCTGGCACCACAACCGGATGCCGCCCGAAGTGGAGTCTGGGTCCCAAGCTCAACACGAATGCGGCGACCAGCAGCCACAGAATGGCTCTTCGTACCCTCCCCCGACTCTTTCGCCAGCCATAGAAGGCGAACAGCATGGCGATGAAACCTACGCCCAGCACGAACTCCAAAGCGATCTGCGGAAAGTCCTCGGACACCGAGAGCAATCGGTCACGAACCGTCTCACCCCAGAGTGGATGAAGTCCAGCAGGGAGCAGATAGTCTGTGGGACTGGCCGACCAGAAATCGGTATCCTCGAGGGGAATCTTCAAATCAAGCTCTTGCCCAAGTTGAATATAGGGCAGCGTGAGAGGGACAAGAACAACGAGCAGACCCAACCCGAGCAATCCCATCGCAGTCCAGGCACTTCTGTCTCGGAGCAGCGGGCGGAGGGGACCCAGGCGGGCCAGAACGTAGATGGGGCCGAGAATGAGAAGGCCGAACGCATAGTAGATCGAGGCCCAAGCTGCCAGCAGGAAGCCAAAGATGGCGACAGCGATCCATCTATAGCGACGCGTATCGATCCAGCCTTCGAGGCCAAGGAAAAAGACCGGGATGCCTTCGATCGCCATAAGCGGGAGGATGCCGCCGTAGCGAACTGTGTGATATGGGTTGAGGACGTAAAGAACGCCCGCTAGCATCCCGGCCCAGGTATTCTTGGTCCATCGCTGCACCAGAAGAAAGGTTGCCCAGCCCGTGAGAATGAACGAGAGCATCGTGAATAGGTTGTAGGTCGTGATCTCGCCCCAAAGCCAGGTGAAAGGTAAGCCGATCACGGTATGGAGTGGGGTAAGCTCAGCGTGTGCGAGAGAGAAACCGGAGGGATAAAAGATATCAGGCGCAACGAGAGGATTCTGACCGAGGTCAATGATTGAGTGCTTGAACCACCACATCTTCCAGAGGTACTCGTAGTTGTCTGCTACACCCCAGCCAGGGATCCGGTCATTCAGATGAAGGATCAAGGGCCAGGTGACTGCCAGAGTAAGCAGAATGAAGAAGGCGAATGCCCTGAGATTGATGCCAACTTGGGATTGCTTGTCTGAAACTGTGGCCATGATCAACGAGTTTCCATCAATTCTGAGACGTAATCAAAGATCGTTGGGCAATCAGCGGGCAGATGCAACAAGTGGAAACCAACTTCCTTAGGGCCGGATAACGGTCCGGCTAAGCTGCGGGCGGGACTTTGGCAGAATACCCATCGGGCCAGGATCGCCTTCGGGGGTCATGCGCGCCCTCGGGCGGGGCGCAGCCCCCGCCCTTCAGCTTCAGCCGGTGGTTAGCCGCCGCTGATTCTTACTTGGAAAACTCTAATAGCGTACCTTCAACTACTTTTAGTTGAGAAGCCGCTGATAGGCATCTCCACGCTAGAAATGCCCAGGTTATAAACACGACAACTGTCCAGTAATAAGCCTGAAAATTGTAAAGCATGTCTGATGACCATAAATAGGGAAAATTGACCAAAGCAATTAAGATTCCGCCCATGAGTCTGTGTGATTGAAAAAGAGGTATCATCCCAATTGCTAGCACGCTTAAAACGCTGTTTCCAGCTGCATATGGGGCTATCAGAAGTGAACCCGCAATGAGCATTCCCGCCTTCTCACGAGACAGCGTCGGCCGGCTCTTCCAGGCCACAAATAGAGTAATCCCTAAAATCACTATCCAGAACAGTGGTATTACAAAAGAGGGGATAAAACCGAGACGCCTTAAAGCAGCGGAAACACTAATATCAATAATGCTGTTGGTGTACTTCTGATAATTAGCACCAAAAAGAGCAACAAACCAGCTTTGTCCGCGCCAAATTAAAGATAATCCAATCGCTCCAGATAAATAAAAACCTATTTTCAACCAATTGCGGGGTGTCCAAGTCAAAAGCATGTATAGTGCTACGACCACAAGAAGTAAGGTTACTTCTTGTAGCTTAATGGTAGCTATTAGTATCCCGATCACTACAGCGTAAAGATGTTTTGAAGAGTATCCATAGAGAATTAACAGAACCCCTCCAACCACAAGACTTTCCATGTTGCCATCTGCGAAGTTTCGGATCGATGGAAAGGAGATTATCAGCAACAGAATAGTTAGCCAATAAAATTTTCTTGATCCGATTCGAGGTACACTCACTACTTGTAGAAAAACGCCAACACCCACCAGAATTCCCCACGCTGCTTGCATAGGTAATAGGCCTAGTGGTAACAGTGGTACAAAAGACCAGGGCGGAAAACGTAAGCCTTCTGAAGGCCAGTACTGAAGATCGCCACCACGGATTGAGGACCAGAAGGTTTTCCAGTCCATAGCTAATGTATTATGTTGAGTCGGAATCTGTTCAAAGAAAACAGCAAAAAGAATTAATACCGTTATAAAAATGGTAGTAAAAAAAAGCAATTCCAAGAATTTATTTCTCATACTTTATACTCGACTTCTACCATCGTTTATATCAGTTAGACGCCTGTAGAGCTAGGCGGCAAATCCGTAAATCTATTGAAATAATTAACAAGTATCTCCTACGTTAACGTGTTTCCAGAAGTTGTTCAATAATCCCCTCCCGTAGGGTAGAAAATCAAGACAGTATTCCGGTTTATCTCCTCAGGTGGATAAAATCTTGAATTCCTCTCGTAGCTTACATTAATCTCAACAACAGGGCAATTTAGTCAATTTCAATTGTTGCTACGATTGAATGGGTTTACTAAAAAGGGGTTTGATTACAAGAAAGAGAGAGCAGCGAGCTGATAATATTTCCGTGTCGTCTTTACATGGCTTCCTACCCATGCGAAGGTTTTTGATTTTTTCCGTGGTCATGGATTACAACCTTCGTAAGGGTTAAGTATGGTTGCAGCGTGCAATGCCCCTTTCTGTGCCTAATTCAAAACTATTCCACAGATAGAAACAAAGGACGTTCCCTGAGCGTCGGCGGGGCAGCGGTCGTAGGCAACCTCTTTGCCGCTTACAGGAGCGAGGATGCGCATAGCCATGTACATTGGGGCTACGCCGCATACGTTATTGCGGTCTTCCACAGCTCGAATCGCCTCAAAGAAGCTCTCGTGATCCCCTTTGCACACCTGAGATATCAACTCATCATCTGCGGATCTGACCCTTGCGCGACCGTGTAAATCCATCGGTTGGCCACCAAACGCAGGGCCTACGTGGGATAGGTCGCCTGCAGCGATAACGATGGTTTTTCTATTTAAAAGGAACGATTTCAAAGCATCCAAAAAGGAATTTATCACGGGGTCATTTTCTGGATCACTCTCTGCGCCGAAGAAGCGCTCGAAAGATCCACAAAGGACCGGGAAAATTTCAATCCGCTCCCCATCGCGCATGTGGTGCAGCCAAACAGCGGCGAGTTCGATGGAATGTTCGGTACGGTGATTGAGTTCCTGGGCGAAGGCCACCTCGCTGACGATTGCGCCTGCGACGGCATCGACCATGTCTTTGTCCGTGGGGAGAACGCCATATGGCGTCGCATAATTCTGACGTGTAAGGGTAAATGGGTTACCAACGCCAAAGTGATCGGTCCCCAACAAGATCGCCAGCTCGGCATCTTGTGCGGCATCCTTCACCTGGCTCCATACTTGGGCATACACAGCCCCACCGCGTTCATAATCAATATGAGGGCTTACCAGACCTCGAGCATCTGACGTTCCTTGATCTCTTTCTAACTTCTCTAAGTAACCATCCAACTGGTGTTTAAGCGTTTTTTCATCAGATGGGTAGGAGGCCCCTGCTAAAGCTGGCGGTCGAAAAGGCGCCGATCGATATTCGGATTGGAGCTCGAGCAGGGCATCGGCCGCCGCATCATTGTCCAAGAGCAGTGCCTCATCCAGGGCCGAAAAGAGTTGATCAATCTCGCTCGGAGATATGCTTTGCCCGTATCGTACGGCAAGGGATGCGCTAATGGCACCGGCATCTCGCGTTCCATCACACAAGTGAAGGATGACGCCCAGTGCTTGTGGGATGATGATTTGTTTGTCAGACAAACGCAGCGGATCATTCAACAAAATATAATGCTGTCCACCCTGGGTGACCGCGGTAGCTTCAATGTTTCGTAGTTTGGGATAGGGGGCCGAGCTATTTGGTGGCATAGTCCCTCGGAGTACGGTGTCGGATGTCTTGAGGTCAATTGTATCTTGGACACGGGAAATAGAAACAGGGTTGAGCATAAGAATCCGTTGGGTCGGGCGCGATGGAACTACATCCTTACATGGCATACGGCGTCCCGACACCCCATGTGATCAAGCACACTTGTCACTGGTACACTAATGGGAATATGTTTTATGGCATGAAATTGTGAATCGAAGGAGGCCCCATGAAGTCGCAAATTCACATCGTTATAAAGCGACATTACCCACTAACTATTGGGATCATACTCCTGCTTGCGGTTACATCCTGTGGTGTGTTGAATGTTTCAATTTCTACTCCTACCCAAGGCGAACTAAAAGTAACTCCAACCCCTGAAGCAGTTATTACAGAGATCTTTCCAGAGACGGATGAGCCACCAGGCCCCATAGATGATCAATATGTGATCCCTGATCGCCCCTTAGGTTCTGGACCATGGCTGGTGTTCCAATCAGGAGATGCATTATGGGCCATAAACCCCGATGCCTCAGGGTTGACACAGCTTGTGGGGGACCTATCAATACTCCCTGCCAAATTTACGAATTCCGTTGCACCCCAGGGAGGCAATCTGGCTTTTATCACCTCAGATGATGTAGCACAGCGCACCAATCTTTCAATAGAGTTTCTGTCGCTGCCTGGAGGGCGTATTACGAGTGTGAGCGCACTCACAAATCCGGAAACTGAACCAGAACCTGATTCATCGCCTGGCGATCCGAAAATTGAAGCCATTCGAGCCCTTGCTGACCTACAAAGTTTCGCATGGTCACCGGATGGTCAGTCTCTTGCCTTCATGGGCGTTATTGAGGGTCCTACCTCGGATTTGTATGTTTACTCCCTCGAATCGGGCGATATTACGCGACTTACAGATGGCCCGAGCCAAGCCATCTCGCCCACCTGGTCCCCAAATGGCGAATACATCCTTCACTCGGGCGTTGAGACGCTGGGCACGGGTGCCGGATTCCTGATGAGCGGGGTTTGGGCAGCTCGGGCGGACGATTCGAGTGTGCTAGACCTATATCCAATCCCTCCTGGAAGTGGAAACGAGGTCGTGGTTGGATGGATCTCACCGGACCAATTTCTGGTCTACTCCTGGAGTGTGATTTGTGGTCCTAACAGCTTGAGGATCTACAGTCTCTCGGAGGAAACTGAGGAATTTCTATGGAACGGTTTCTTTAGCGATGTGGCGCTCGACCCTAACAGGGGAAATGTGGTCCTCACGATCGATGAAATGACAGCGCAGTGTAATGATGGAGGTGTTCAAGGCATCTTCTTTTTCCAGACGGGACAGATGGCATCTTTTGAGGTGCTTGAGTTTGGTGTTTACAAAATGAGTTGGGTGCCGGAGATCGACCGGTTCCTTGCGCGATTTGGCACTGGTTTCCTCGCCATCGGCCCCGAGGGGGAGGCGACCACACTGGAGATGGCTCCCATCGAGAGTGCCCCGGCGGTATCCGCAGATGGAAGGTTTTGGGCATTCAGCGGAACCGAGCAGATGGGGGAAGCCGGTCTGTGGGTGGGCGAGTTTGGACAACAGGCGAATAACTTCTTCTCTGAGAGCGCCTGGGAAATTTCATGGTCCCCGGATGGGGAAGGCATCTTTTTCTTTGCTGACGCAGGGCTGTTCTTCGCCCCCGCCTCTGCATTCAAACCGATGTTGGTCGCGGCAGGTTTGGAACTTGACCAGCAACATGGCATGGCATGGGTTCAGCCATGACAACATGGGATATTTCACACCCCTAGGAGGAGAGCAAAATCTCTCTCGTTTTTGCGATCATAGAACCCCAGTTCATCGCCCTTGACAGAAAATTGTGAGACTTTGTGAGGTTTCTCATCACACGTTTCTCTGCAACATAATGTATATTCTCCAATAGCGAATAAAGTGGTGACACATCCATGACGCAGCAGCCTGACTTGCTCTTAATCGGCCTCGGGGATTTAGGTGGAGTGGCGCTGGAGCTTTTAGCGCGCGAACGAAACGTCGGCAGAATTCTGGTCGGGAGTCGAAGTAAAGAACGCGCAGAGGCGCGTTGCAACCTGGCGCGTATTGGTGCAATGGCCCAGGGGTATTCGCCGGAGGTTCAATTTCTCGAACTTGACTTGACCCATACGGATGAAACCGCTCAGCTCATCCGAGAGATCAGTCCCAAGATCATCCTTTGCACCGCCAGTATGATGACCTGGTGGCTCCCCTCTCTTTTTCCTGAGGAACAGCAAATTCAACTTATGCGAGCAGGCTTCGGGGCGTGGTTGCCCATCCATCTGGTCCTTCAGATCAAATTGATGGAGGCGCTTCAGAAGGCGGAATACGCGGGGTTTTCACTGATCGCACCCTATCCGGACGTCGTCAATCCTATTTTAGGCTGCCTGGGCATGCCACCCACCGCAGGGGTTGGCAACCTCGATGAAATCGTCCCAAAAATACGCATCCTCGGTGCTCAACAACTGGGAATAGATCCTGATTCACTCC
>SDBU01009457.1_pt1 | contig 10915 bp, 8 predicted proteins | sample 2277071 | NCBI WGS metagenome assembly SDBU01 (sample SAMN10397929, study PRJNA504765) | marine sediment metagenome | isolation source: marine sediment core GS08_GC12, 126 cmbsf | place: Arctic Ocean: Gakkel Ridge, Loki's castle | collected 2008
CCATTGTATTTGGGGCCACACATATGCCCGGGCTACGCCCGGTCAGCATTAATGGGCATCATCCCCGCGAGGCTGGAGGCAGTCGGGAATTCGTCATCGGTCTGCACCTCGCCTTTGGCATGGCTTATCTTCAGCTTGGCGTAGATGCTGGACTGGATATTGACCAGTTTGCTCCCAGGATAACCTTCAATGATTCCAGCGGCAGCATGGAAATGTTAAAGGAGATAGCTTACCTCAGGGCAGCCCGCCGCATGTGGGCTAGGATCCTAAAAGAGCGGTTAGGGGCTAAGGACCCCAGAAGCATGATTTACCGCGACATCGGCGGCTGCATGATGGGGTTTGATAGCGCCACCAAGCAGCGCCCCCTAAATAATTTAATACGCAGTGTGATTGGCGGTGTTGCCGAGGCGATGAGCGGATACGTTCCAACCTGCCAGCCACCCTTTGACGAGCCGCTGGGACTCGGTCACAGCATGGAGGCGATACAGCTGGAACTGGATGCGGCACGAATCATAATGTTTGAAGCTCGGCTATGCGAGGTCGCTGACCCCTGGGTCGGTTCTTACTATATGGAATATCTCACCAATCAACTGGAAGAGGAGGGGTGGAAAGTAATCAAACAGATTGATGACATGGGTGGTATGGTGGCTGCCATTGAATCGGGATGGGTCGATAGGGAGATGGCTCGGTGTGCTTATGAGAAGCAAAAAGCTATAGAGACCGGAGAACAGATTGTCGTCGGGGTTAACAAGTTTGTTGGCGAAGGTGAATTGGAAATCAGCATCAACAGAATGGTACCAGACCCTTACGACCCCGAGAAAAGGGCAAGGGCTGAGGAACAACAACTCGCTAATCTCAGTAAAGTTAGAAAGGAAAGGGATAACCAGGCAGTCCAGGCAGCTCTTAAGCAGGTAAAGGAAGCTGCCCAGGATGAAAGTGCCAACACCATTCCTCCCCTTGTAGAAGCGGTTGAGGCCTACGCCACTGTGGGTGAGATAACCAGTACCCTCAAGGAGGTATTTGGCACCTATGAGGAACCCGAGTTATGAGTGTCGATGACACTCATAGAAAAGGAAATATTTATTATTTGGAGGCAGTAGATGATAAAGGCGATTAGCCATCTGGGTGTGGCGGTGCAAAACCTTGAAGAAGCCAGGGAGTTTTATCGCTCAGTCTATGGGGTTGAATCAGGTGAGCCCATGATAGGCGGGGGAGGGACGGTTAGGGCGAGTCTGGTTGAACTGGATAACGCCACCGTTGAACTCCTTGAGCCTACTGGCAATGAAGGGGCAATAGCCAAATTCCTGGAAAAGCGAGGCGAGGGTATCCATCACATTTGCTATGAAGTGGATGATATCAAAGCAGAAATTGATTCGCTTAAAGCTAAAGGGATTGAGGTTCTGGGCGAGCCGACGCCCGGTGCCGAGGGATTAAGCGCCTTCCTCCATCCGCGTGGGACTCATGGCATCCTTGTTGAGCTGGTTCAAAAGGAATAAAGGTACCCGATAACACTAGCCTTGGAGGTATAAAAATGGATTTTGAGCTAACTGAAGAGCAGACAATGTTCCGGGATATGGCGCGGAAGTTTGCCGAGCAGGAGATTATACCCCCGCTCCAGGAAAATGCCCGCCAGGACAGATTTGACCGTGGTATTATAAAAAAGTTGGCTTCACAGGGGCTGCTAGCCCCACATATGCCCCAGGAATATGGAGGACTAGGGCTTGACTATGTTACCTCAGCTATTATCTGGGAGCAGCTTTGCTGGGGTAGTTTGGCTATCACCCAGGCAGCGACCAGTGGCCCTGTCCAGCCGGCATCCAATCTTCTGGATGCCGGGAATGATGAGCAGAAGCAGAAATATCTGCCCCCGGTGTGTGGAGGTGAGTTGGTCATGTCCGGGGCTGTAATTGAGCCTAATGCTGGTAGTGATTCCTCCATGATCGAGACCACTGCCGTGCGCAAGGATGACCGCTGGGTCATCAATGGCAGCAAAATCTTTATTACCAATGGCGAAATAGCTGATGTTTTCCTGGTCATAGCACAGACAGATAAAAGTCAGGGTACCAAGGGGCTTTCTACCTTCATTGTCGAGAGGGACATGCCGGGCTTCTCCAGTGTGCCTGTTACCGGCAAGATAGGCTGGCGGGGTGGCAGTGAGGGCAACTTAAGATTTGATAATGTGGAAGTGCCATTGGAAAACCAGGTCGGGGAGGTTGGGCGCGCCATGAGGAATGCTCTGCGGGGCATCGATACTGCTCGTCTGCTCCTGGCTGCTGGTTGTGTTGGCATGTCTCAGAGTTGCCTTGACGCCTGTATCAAGTACGCCAAGGAGCGAGTCCAGTTCGGAAAGCCCATAGGTGGTCATCAGTTGATACAGGGGGTAATCGCTGATATGGCGACCAAGATTGAGGCGGCCAGGTGGCTCACCTACCGTGTGGCTGATATGAAGAGCCGAGGTATCAGGCATATAAAAGAGATGTCCTATGCCAAGTATTTCAGTGCAGAGATGGCACTTTGGGTAACGTCGCAGGCGGTTAAACTTCACGGTGCCTTTGGCACCACTGATGATTTCCCTGTAGGGCATCACTATCAGGATGCGGTGGTAGCCAGTGCCCTTGGCGGCACAGCACAAATACATCAGTTGACAATCGGGCAGCAGCTTCTGGAGATGGCTGCTTTTACTTAGAGATACCGGATGAAACAAAGATTCGATGCCATAGTAGTTGGGGCGGGTCCAGCCGGGTGTGCTTGCGGTTATAAATTGGCAGAGGCAGGCCTTGAGGTATTGGTGGTGGAGAGGGGGAAGTTTGCCGGGGCAAAGAATATGTGGGGTGGGGCATTCTATGGGCCGACTTTGACTGAGCTGCTACCTGATTTCTGGGAAGAAGCACCTATAGAGAGGTATATTGCTCACCATAAGCTTTCCTTACTCACCAAGGACGCCTGTCTATCCGCTGAATTTACCACAGATAAATTTAACCGTCCTCCGTATAATGGCTTTACCCTGCTACGCTCCAAATTTGACCGCTGGTTTGCCTCCAAGGTTGAGCAGAAGGGGGCAATCGTTGCCGTCGGGCTTCAGGCTGATGCCCTTCTCCGTGATGGAAATCAGATTGTAGGCATAAAGGCAGGAGGCGATGAGTTACCGGCTGATGTGGTGATTGCCTGTGATGGAGTGAATTCTACCCTTGCTCAGGAAGCTGGACTCAGGGGGGAGATTTCACCACGCGATGTAAAACAGGGGGTAAAAGAGATTATCGAGCTACCCCGTGAAACCATTGAGCAGCGTTTCAATTTAAGCGGTGACGAGGGCATAGCCTGGGAGTTTATTGGCTCCTGCACCGAGGGTTTACCTGGTGGCACCTTCATTTATACCAATAAAGAAAGCTTATCGGTGGGGATTGTAGTTCAGCTAAACGCACTGGTTGAGAAGGAGATTAAGGCTAACGACCTACTAGATGGATTCAAGGGACATCCAGCAGTAGCGAACTTTCTTGATGGTGGTAAACTTGTGGAATACTCGGCACATCTGATACCCGTTTCCGGGGTAGATATGATGCCCGCTCTACATACAGACGGGTTTCTCGCAGCTGGTGATGCTGCCGCTTTCGTTGTCGGCACCGGTTTAATCCTCGAGGGAGCCAACTTTGCCATTGCCTCAGGTGTTTCTGCGGCTGAGACAGTGATAAGAGCCAAAAAGAGAAAGGACTTTTCTGCGAAGTCCCTTTCCCACTATCAAGAGTTATTAGAGCAGAGCTTTGTCCTCAAAGATTTGAAAACATACAGGAAGGCCCACCATTTTCTGGAAAACCCTCGCATCTACAGTTCCTATCCTGAACTAGCCTGTGATTTAGCGGAAAAGGTTTTTACCAATGATGGCAAGCCAAGAAAAAAGGTCTGGCAGTTATTGCGGGAGGCGATGAAGGGAAGGGTTTCACTTAGGCAGATAGCTTCTGACCTGATAAGGGGTAAGAGAGCCTTATGAAGCCTGTTAGCATAGAAGATAAGCTGGCGGTTAATAAGTACGATGTAGATAAAGATTTCCACATCAAGGTAAATGAAGACATTTGTAGTGTATGCGAGAATCACCCCTGTTTATATATTTGCCCAGCTGATTGCTTTACGTTGAGAGAGGGGCACATCACCTTCGCTTACGAGGGCTGCCTGGAGTGTGGTAGCTGCCGGATTGCATGTGACAAGGGAGCTATTGAATGGATTCTGCCGAGACCTGGATTCGGGATATGCTTTGAATATGGATAGAAGGTGATAGATGGAATGAATATTATAGTCTGCATCAAGCAGATACTGGACCCCGAGCTGCCACCGGCAAAGTTCAGGCTGGATGCTGAGTCCAAACGAGTGGTACCTCCAGAAGGGATACCACCGGTGATAAACCCTTATGATGAGCAGGCGGTTGAGTTAGCCATAAGGCTCAAGGAGAAGCATGAGGGCAAGATAACGGTATTATCCCTCGGCAGCAATGATGCTGCCAAAATTGTCAAGCATGCCCTGGCCATGGGGGCTGATGAAGGCGTTGTCCTGTCTGGCAAGGCATTTGATGGCTCAGATAGCTTCTCGACGGCTTATATCTTGACCAAGGCGATACAGAAGGTTGGAGATTATGACCTGATATTATGTGGCAGGCAGGCTGCAGATTGGGACGAGGGTGTGGTAGGCTCAATAATTGCTGAGAGCCTGGGGTTGCCCTCGGTAACACTGGCTGAAGCAACGGATGTTGCCGATAGGGAATTGAAGGTGAAGCGGGCGACCCTTGATGGCTATCAGGTACTTGCCGTCCCTATGCCAGCGCTGGTAACAGTGAGCAATGAGGTTGGTCAACCCAGGCTGCCATCAGGGTGGGGAATTATATCGGCTGCCAGGAAGGAAATCCCTGTCTGGGATGCCGGTGATATCGATGCCGACCCCTCTCAGGTTGGGGCTGGCGCCGCGCGAAGAAAGCTGGTCAGGCTTTTCATTCCGGAGCGGGAGAGAAAGTGTGAGATTATCGAAGGGGAGGACACAGCCGAGGCATCAGTTAAGCTGGCCACCAGGTTGAGAGAAGCAGGGGTGATATAGATTATGACCAGGGAGACGGATTAATGGCTGACAATCAAGGAGTATTAATCTGTGGTGAAGTGGTGGAGGGGAGGAGCGCCACCATTACCATGGAATTATTGAATACGGGCAGAAGACTTTGTGATGACCTCAAACAGCCATTGGGCATCCTGCTTATTGGGCGGGATATCAATAAGGTAGCCAAAGAGGCTATCTCCCTCGGTGCTGACAAGGTCTATAAGGTTGATGATGCTCCCTTTGCCGAATCACACCCTGAACGCTATATGGCTATTATCGCCGGTGCCAGTCAGCAAATATCACCATCAATTATTCTTCTGGGTCAGACAGATATGGGGCGTGACATCGCACCCAGATTAGCTGCCAGGCTGGAGACTGTTGTCTGCATGGACTGTGTTGAGCTGGCGATAGACCCAAAGACCAAATCACTGCTTCAAACCAAACCGGTTTACGGCGGCAATGCTATGGCGGTGTGGGTTTCTGAAGGTTATCAGCCTCAGGTAGTTGCCATGAGGCCAAGGGTGGTGGCGCCTGCTGAGCCAGATACCTCCAGGAAGGGTGAGGTTGTGTCCGTCGCCGTTGATGTGGATGACTCATCAATCAAGGGCAAACTCCTGGAGACGGTTAAGGAGGAAATTAAGGGGATAAAGCTTGAGGATGCTAAGACTATTGTGGCTGGAGGTGGGGGCATCGGTGGCAGTGAAGGCTTCAAGCTACTGGAGGAGCTGGCAAAGGTCCTTGGAGGTGCAGTAGGAGTAAGCAGGGTTCCCTGTGACGAAGGTTGGATGCCAGTTAGCCTGGAAATTGGGCAAACCAGTCAGATGGTGAGACCAAACCTATATATAGCCGTCGGCATTTCTGGTGCCTTACAGCACATGGCCGGATGCTCAGGCTCGAAATACATTGTAGCCATAAACAAGAACCCCGATGCTCATATATTCCAAGAAGCAGATTTCGGGGTGGTTGAAGATTATCGGGAGGCTCTACCTCCATTGATTGAGAAGTGCAGGGCTTTAATGGCCACTTAGATGGCATAGCGTGCTTTTCGCTGCAAGTCAGCGAATATAAAGTTACTTTTTGAATTCCGGCTGCTTTCTCTCAAGGAAGGAAGAGATGCCTTCCCTGGCAGCATCAGTGCAAGCTATCTCCCCAAAACCTCTGTACCCGATTTCCAGAGCATCCTCAAAGGAAGTGGCGGCAGCCCCGTTCTTGATGGTTTTTGCCACAATGGAGACAGCCTCTTTGCTCAGGGCCATCTTGCCAGCCATCGGCTGCTCCGGCAGTTTTATTTCGGGGATATCAACCTTCCCGTCAGGTATTCTTTCCACTTTCCCTTGAATGCGGTTGACCTCTTCAATAGCTGCTTTGATCATGTCAAGATAGTCATCTGTCAGTTTTTTCACCATCCCGATGTCGGCAGCTCCTTGAGCATCGATGGTCCTTCCCAGGCAGAGCATTTCATGAAAGAGCTCTGCCGATGCTGGCCATTTGCGATATGGTACAATGCACCCACCAATTCCAGGCAAAATTCCAAGTGTGATTTCAGGGAACTGGAAGGAGGCATTTCTGGTGGCTACCATACTATGACAACGAAGGGCAATTTCTAACCCACCCCCCAAAGCCATACCATTTACCGCAGCCACAACCGGTTTACTTGTCTGGTCTATGAAATAAAGCAGCTGGGAGGAATCCCGGGCATATTGAGCTGAGGCCTCAGCATTGCCCAGCACCTTGGGGAAATCCCCGATGTCCCTGCCAGCGGAGAATGCCTGTTCCCCGTAACCAGTGATGACGAACCCTTTCACCTTCGGGTTATCCTCACTTTCCTTCATCACTGCCAAAATCTCGTCATCCATCTCACTATTGGTAGCATTCATAACGTGGGGTCGGCGGATGGTGATAATTTTAACCCCGTCCATATCATCTATCAGAATATGACGGTTAAAATCCTGATATTCGGAGAATGGTTTCTCCATTCCGGGGAAGCCCGGCCTTTCTGCCTGGAACTTCTTGATGATGCGCTCGGTTTCTGCCTCTCCCAAATCCCTCATGATGTCAAAGGGGCCCTTTTTAAACGCCAGAGCTGTCTGGCAGCCCAGGTTAAGGTCCTCTTGAATTCCAATACCCCGATTGATAATGTCAAAGGACTGGGAAAAAACCACCCCTAACAGGCGGTCTCGGATGATCTTTCCAACATCTTCAGGTACTTCCACTTTGGCTCCAGGCACTGAGGTTAGCCAGGTATCTACTGAGCTGAGCATAGGCGACGGCTGATAATGGGAGCCTTCCTCCATCTGAAGGGTGTTACATTCTGCAGTTATAGGATTGCCTTTAGCGAGATTGAGAACAAAAAAGGGTCCAACAGCAGCAAATTCTTCAGCCACTTTATCGATCTGCCGGGCAGTAGCAACATCCGCAAGGTAAACTGCTTCATTAGCCCAGTTATCAAAGATTCGGTCTAATATAAAGCAAATAGCATTATCGGATATGATAGGAACTTTGCCTGTGGCGCAAAACATCCAGAGCAGGTAATCTACTATTTTCTGCTCAGCCTTCTCCCACCTAATCACTTCTACAGCAGGATTTCGCCAGGCTGGGGCAAAGAAATGGGTAACGGTGCATCTTCCCGGTTTCTTCATCTTCGGGAAGAGCCGGTCAGCCGGGATAGAGCTGGTGTTGGAGGTGATGATGGCATCATCACCAACAATTTCTTCGAGCTGGGCAAAAATCTTCTGCTTGAGCAAAATATTCTCCGTAGCTGCCTCGATAACCAGGTCACAATCCCTAATTTGGGAATAGTCCGTTGTATAAACGATATTCTCCAGAACCCTTTTGGCCTTATCCTCTTTCATCTTCTTCCTGGCTATTGCTTTTTCCGCGTATCCCTGAATGCGTTTCTCGGCATTTCCAAGTGGCTCTTCCACAATGTCTACCAGGAAGAGCTTGATTTCTGGCAGGGCACTCTTGAGATAATAGCCAATATCAGGGCCAATAGTTCCGGCACCAACTATAGCTACTTCCCTGGGGAGGGGACGAGCAGGTTTTATGAGCAAAGGGTTGAATACAGACGGATAGAGCGTCGCTTTGTAATCCACAGGATTCCTCCTTCGGTAGGCCAAAAAGATTAGATAGCCGACTTGGTAAATTATTGTGGCAGTAAACCGAAAATATATTATCAGCTTAAATCGCTGCCGTCAAGTGTGCGGCTGCCTATCTCGGCCGCGCTTACTTTACCCACCCCTTCTCTATTATTGACACAAGGCCATACGTGTATTAGACTGAGACTAAAGCAAGATTAAACAACGTCAATATACAAGGAGGTATAAATTGGGAGGTTATAAAAATCGCATCCTGCGGGTAAATCTTACGGAGCGTACCTTATCTGAGGAGCCATTGAGCAAGGACCTCATCCAGGACTATATTGGCGGAGTTGGCTTCGGTGTCAAGCTCCTGTACGATGGTCTGAAACCGGGTATTGACCCTATGGGCAAGGAGAACCAGCTCATCTTCGTAGCTGGACCTCTGGCAGGAACCAATGCCCAGGCCTTTGGCCGCTGGAAGGTTTTCTTTAAATCCCCCCTCACGGGCGGTTATTGCAAATCTTCCGGTGGAGGGCATTTTGCCGCGGAACTGAAGTTCGCCGGTTTTGATGTCATCATTATCGAGGGAGCAGCCGATAGCCCTGTCTACCTATGGGCGCACGACGGACGTTATGAGTTACGAGACGCCACTTACCTGTGGGGACTGGACTGCGATGACACGCACACTCTAATCCGTGAGGAACTGAAGGACTCCCGTATTCGGATTGCGTGCATTGGGCCGGCCGGAGAACGAGGTGTGAAATACGCTGGCATATTCAGTGACCGCCGTGTTGCTGCCCGAGGTGGCGGTGGCACCGTTATGGGAGCTAAAAATCTCAAGGCCATTGCTGTCAGAGGTAATGAGAGGGTGGATGCAGCCGACCAGGAGACCTTCAGGGCGGCTGTAAGAGAGCAGGTGCAGGTTTATAAGTCCCACCCCACTTTTGCATTTTTCCCCGAGCAGGGGACGCAGGCGCCGGAGTTCCAGAATCTCCTGGACTCATTCCCCACCAGAAATTTTCGGGAAGGCTTTTTGCCCCAGTGGGAGAAGATTGATGGTTCGGAGTTCACCAAGCTGCGGGTGCGCAATACAGCCTGTTCCAGTTGCATGATTCACTGTGGAAACATCACCAAGATAGGGACGGGCAGGTATAGCGGTGCATGGAGCGAGGGGCCAGAGTACGAGTCCATCTGGGCCTTCACCGGGACTATTGCACTCCCGGATATTGGCTTGACCATCGCTGCTGACAAACTGTGCGATGACCTGGGGCTGGATACCCTCTCTACAGGCGGCTCGATTGGCTTCGCCTACGAGCTTTATGAGCGGGGAATCATCACCAAGCAAGACACTGGCGGCTTGGAGCTGACCTATGGTAATGGAGAACCTGTTCTAGGGTTGATCAGACAGATTGCCTACAGGGAAGGCTTTGGTGACCTGCTGGCTGAAGGCGTGCGCGAGGCAGCCCGCCGCATCGGTAAAGGGGCCGAGCAATATGCCATGCATGTAAAGGGGCTAGAGCTAGCTGGCTATGACCCCCGTGCAGCCAAGGCCCATGGTCTTAATATGATCACGGCAAACAACGGCCCCGACCACTCCAGCGGCTATGCCTCTCAAGAGATATTTGGTGTCCCAATTCCCAGAGAGGTGGACCGGTTTGCCGTCGATGGCAAGGGCGATTTGACCAAGTTCAATCAGGACATTACGGCGATGTTGATGACAGGCATTGCCTGTGGTTTTACTATCTCTAACGGGGAGCTCACCCCCGAACTCTACGGGAAACTTGTCTCGGCAGTAACAGGGGTTAGGGACTTCGCTGACCCAGCTTACCTGTGGCAGGTAGGAGAGAGGATATTTAACCTGGAACGGATGTTCAACGTGCGGGAGGGGTTTGGCCGCAAGGATGATGCTTTTCCGGCACGCCTTACTAACGAACCACTGCCAGCCGGGTCTGCAGCCGGCCAGGTCTTCGAGGAAGAGATTCTGCTGGCGGATTACTATCAGGCACGGGGTTGGGACAGCGATGGCAGGCCACTGCCCGAGACCCTCAACAGATTGGGCTTATCTTCTGTAGTAGCCGATTTATCACTCCAGAAGCGGTAGTGATTACCGCGAGTGAATTGAGTTCGAGATAAGGTGAGTTGGCTGGCGGGGAGTACTTCAAAAAGGTACTCCCCGCCATTTATGTCACCGTACACCTGATTGACCGATACGAATGAAGTGTGTTATCCTACATTTACACCGGCTCTAAGTTTGCTCAGAGAGCCGGACGAGGTGGAAGTAAGGCATGTAACCCCGCTGGCAACAGTTTAGAAAGTTAGGGTGAGTGGATTGAGTTCGTTTAACAGCAGACAATGGCAGCGCTGGTTTCATGAGAATGGAGATGAGAAGCCTGCGCCGCCTGCCAAGCACGGATGGACAACTGCCAGGGTGTTCTCAATACTGGCTGGGGCCTTGGCCCTGTTTATTCTCATCAATATATCGAAGGGGTTCTATGCTGAGTGGCTCTGGTTTGATAGCCTGGGTTATAGCAGTGTCTATGCCACTATCTTGAAGACCCAGGTAGTAGTCTTCTTCATTGCAGCCATCATCTTTTGCCTCTTGTTTTTGGGGAACTTGATGCTGGCTACGCGCCTGGCACCCAAGAGTGAGGCAAATCTCTGGCCATGGGCTATAGTGCGCCAGCTACAGCAGATGCTTAAGTTGACCATTATCGCAGGAACGGCACTGCTCAGCCTGATATTTGGTCTGGTGGCCCAGGGCA
>SDBU01009458.1_pt1 | contig 10913 bp, 15 predicted proteins | sample 2277071 | NCBI WGS metagenome assembly SDBU01 (sample SAMN10397929, study PRJNA504765) | marine sediment metagenome | isolation source: marine sediment core GS08_GC12, 126 cmbsf | place: Arctic Ocean: Gakkel Ridge, Loki's castle | collected 2008
ACTTTAGTAATACAATATAGGGAGAGATACCTTTAAGGAGGTGAAATAAATTGCAATATCCGTCACGTTTTCCAGTTCAGCTTGACACTTTCGTAAACCACGGAAGCCGGGATGGCATCGGTCTCGACATCGATTGGCAAAAATCAGACAAACCTTCATCGAATGAGTTTGACTTAATTACCGATGCAATTCTTCAAATTGAGAGATCGTTAGGTGGAGGAATTGGAGTCGGTGCGGGACTTTGGGATACCGATAGGGATACGGGAATTCAGGTGGAGGAAGCCGCCGACGATGATATAATTCGGTTTGATACTAATGGTGTAGAACGCTCTACAATCAGCCCTACAGGTATTTTTTCCTTCCAGGAATACCTTGCCCATCTTGGTGATGCTGATACTTATCTTCGCTTTACTCCTGACCGCCTACGGGTCTTGGTTGGCAATGCGGATATTCTCGATATTACTGAAATAGTCGGACAAGATACCGTAGTCTGGAATGAAGGTGGAGTCGATATAGATTTCAGATGGGAAGCAGTCGGTGTGGCTAATGCTCTATTTATCCAGGGAAGTGATGGTGCAGTAACTCTCGGAGGACCCTTATTGACCCTTACAGGTGGTCAAATTAAATTCCCTGCTGGACAAGTGGCGAGTGCAGATGCAAATACGCTGGATGATTATGAGAGAGGAACATTTGACCCAGTATTTGTATCAACTAACAATACCTTTACCTATGGAACTCAGTGGGGGAGCTATGTTAAAATTGGAAGAACTGTTTGGTGTAACTTTGTGATAACCAGTGACACGGCAACAATAAACACAGCAGGAAGCATTGTAAAAATTGGTGGTTTACCATATAATATTGTGAATCATGTAAATGCAAGAGGAGGAGGAGCAATAGGGGCTGCTTTAACTTTTGCTGGAGATGTTCCATGTGGAATACAGATTATTGAGGGTCAGCCAACGGTTCAGCTAACTTATCGAGCAACAGCGAATGGAGATTTCTCCTCCTTGATTGGTTCAGATATGAAGTTAACTGCTGGAAATTCAATTTATGGTAGTTTTTGGTATAGATCAGAATAATAATATCCCAGAAGCTAGGAACTCCTGGCACTGGGGAACTAGAAGGAGAGGAAAGTGAAAGCGAAAAAGATTAGTCTGAAGTCCTATAAGTCCAGAGAGTTAGATGTTGATGTTGTGAGCAACCTTTTGGGAATTCTCTTTAATGGGCAACAGAGACTCAATTCTGAGGGATTGAGGCGAATGGGTAAGATAGCTGATGAAATTGAGAGTGGAAAGGATGACTTGATTTTGTCTATCGATGATTATAAGTTTATGAAACAACATTTTGATTCTTTTCAGGGATTGCTATATATGCACAGGGAGCTAGAGAATCGGGTTACTAATGCTGAAGATATCGAGATGAAAGAAGAGGATAAGAAGAAGAAGTGACTAAGGCTGGCGTATTCAAAATAGGTGAGAGTGGGCTTGATGCAGCTCCACTAGAACAGGAGCGCATATTTACCTACCAGATTAGGATATATGATCGTAGTGGAAATAAGGTAGGCGAGTTCGCTAGTAGCATCAAGAACGTCAGGATAACCAAGTTCAACTTTGGATACCTGCGGGATGGGGGTTGCTCCGACTTCTCATTCACTTTGGGAGATGTCTCGCCCTTCACCATTGACTACCATTATCGAGTAGAGTTATGCTTCTACGATCAAGCTAATCCTTGGTATAGCGGGTATGTCACCAAACGACCGGAGAGAGGGACAGCTAAAGAGCAGACGTATTCTGGGTACGGATACCGGAAACAACTGGACGGGATAAGAGTTAATGAGGTTGACACCGCTCAAGAGGTAGCCACCATCATAGGAGATACATTAGATAATTATATCGTACCCAATACCGACATAGTCAAGGATACCAATAAGATTCCCGTCGCCATCTACGCCATGATTTCGACAATCTACTGGGATAGGATACCCGCCAGCGACCTCTTCGAGAGACTGAGGCAACTTGCGGGCGCTTACGAATGGGGAGTGGATGAGGAGAGGGATTTCTATTTCAGAGCGATAAGCACGCAGATTTTTGAGAATTTCTGGATAGGTAAGCATTTAGATTCTTTCAAAGGAACCGAGGATCCCGAACCCATCCGGAATCGCCTCTACGTAAAATGCGGACGCCTGACCGACGGCTCCGACTACGTCCTCCAAGTACCTGACCTGGCCACCGAACCCACCGCTTCCCAGACGGCCTATGGGCTGAAGGAGGAGGTTGTCACGGCTCCCGAATTCTGGCCTACCTTCGATACCACCGATCTTGCCAGCGGAGTTGTCCCAACTACCAATCCTGTGGCCGGAGTGCCGGCGAATGCCACTGATGGCAACATCGCCACCTACTGGGATTCGGGTGCGGCACAGGCAATCGGTCACTATATTCAGGTCGATCTAGGCGCTATCTTCGACAGAATTGCCCGGGTAGTCTTAGATTCAAGCACTACTTTAGCTCGAGATGAATTTGCTAGGGGATTCGATATTCGCATTTCTACCACCGGGGCTTTCGCGGGTGAGGAAGTCGTAGTTTTTACGTCTACTGCTCTCTCAACTACAACTCCTGATATAAGATTTGTTCCCGTCCGAGGAAGATACGTTAGAATAACCCTGACAACCACCAGCACTGAACCTTGGCATCTAGGAGAATTTGGGGTCTACGCACTAGACACATCCGACGTCGCAAGATGGGCGGCTTATATCCTCAACCAAAAAAAAGACATCCGCAAAAAGGCTAGCCTTACCATTAAAAAAGTTAATGAACTAATAGAAACAAAGCATGTTATTAAGCCTTTTAAGCCCCGTGGACAATGGGGAATCTATGATGAGGATGGCAATAAGATTGAGGACTATCCCGTAATATCTGTAAAATATTCTCTCTCTGGGGACAGTTTTGATATGACTGCCGAATTAGGCGAGCTAGAAAGAGAGTCCATTCCTGCTGAACTCAGGAAACAACTTCAACGAATGGAAGAGTTTAATATGAGCGGGGTAAGACGTTCAGATGATTTGGCCAGTGGAATCGGAACCTCGCCTCTCGGCATTACCGGAACGATGATAGGGAAGGAAGAAATTCAGACTCCGCATCTCATCGCAAATATAATTACAGCTGCGTTAATCGAGGCTGGTGCAGTCACTGCCGAAAAAATAAGCATTTTGAAACATCTAGTAAGCGGAGCGACCTGGACTAACAATAATCCTATTGCCGGCTCTGTTTCCTGGTCAGGCGCAAGCGTTACCTATAATGGTATAACCTACGCCATCGCTGATGGTAATACTGCTTTAGCATATATCTGGTGGGATTTTTCTCTATCAACTGTGACTTTTCAAACGGCGGCAGCTAAACCTGCTTTAGCAGATGAGGACTTCATAGCTTGTTTTAATAATGCCGGCACTCACGAGCTAGTCTGGAATGCTACCTTAATTGAGGGAGGCACGATTCGGACAGGAACTGTTGATACTGATGAACTTACAACATTGGCAGTGACAACCGCTAAATTAGATGCTGGTGCAGTGACTGCGGTTAAAATGACGGTTGCCGATCTGGTGGATATCGCAAATCTCCTGACAGTAGCAGCCGGCAGGATTGTAATAGGTGCGAATGTTCTGGGTGCTGGTTTAGACGGTATGCTCATTACTGATGGCGGGGCTGTGAGAAGGGTTGAAATCGGAGAGGTGGCTGCCGGTGTTTATAGTATTAGGTTAAGAGATTCTGCAGGAGTTTTGACGGTTGACCTGGGAGAATTGCAGGATACCTGGATTAAGATATATGATAATACTTTGGCTGCCAACACTACAAAAGTTACCATCGCCGGATTGGATGGTGATACTGATGAATTCTATAAATTAGAATTTCATGGTATTAATAACTTTGCTGGTGCAAACGGGGTAAGAATACGCCTTAATGATGATGCTGGAAATAATTATGGAAGGGAATACAATATTGTGCAAGGAGGCGTAAATGCCCCCGGAGCAAATGAGCCATCAACCTATCTATACGGAATAGATTGGACAGCAGCAAATCAAGTCAGTTGGAATGAGACCGTATTTTGGACTCCTACTAATTATGAACGTTTAGCAATAACCCAATTTGTCGGTCGGGCAAGTGGAACAAATGTCGGTCGGGCAACAAGAGTTGGAGCTATTTGGTCGAACACTGTTGCCAACATTACTTCAATTACTTTCACATCTGACAATGCTTTAGGTATGAAAATAGGAACGACCATTATACTTTATAAGAGGGCAAACTAAAATGAAACCATATACAGCATCTTACACAGACGCAGACGGAAAGAAAACTAGACGAGGCCAGCGCAATGGAATTATCAGCACTGAACTTTATGAGGTCAGTCCGGCATTTGAAGAAAAATTGCGTCTACAACGGGGCGAAGTGGAGAAAGATAATACTAGTGATTCTGTTAGTATCTTTCTTGCACTAAAGGATTCTGAGGAAAAACTAAAGAAAATCAAAACCGAAGTTGACCTTACCGATGAAGCGAAAGAAATAATTAATAACCGTCTTGTAGGGTTGGTGACAAAAATATCAAAAGAAAAAAAGAAATTTTCAAAGGAGGAATAGGTGGAAAAAACAACTATTCGGATAGGAGACCAAACGTGGGAAGGAGAGGTTGCGTTGACTACGCAAAATAACATCTTGAAGCAGGCTACAGGCGAAGGAGAAGTTTTCGAGGTTAAGGATGGCATCAAACGTTGGCTACAAACGATGGAAACTTTGGAGAGGAAAGGATATGATATTAGCAAGAGAGATACAATCCCACTTAAAGAACTAAATAAATATACTACTGGTGATACCATTCTTTGGAATGGTTCTGCTTTTGTTGTGGGAGAGAAACCTGGAGACATATATTTCCCTGAACCTGGGAAGCCATATCCGTTCAAGGGTCTGAGAGGATTACTGACATTGAAACCGAAGCCCACTAAACAGCAGATAATTGATATCGGATTCACTGCCATAATGCCATATTCTGGTAGCGTGGATTGGACAGGAGATTACATTTCCATTCCAGCTAATAGACCTGGGCCGGTACTCTTGCGGTTCACGGGAGACGAACTAGATTGCTGGCAAAAGAATCCTACTACAGAATATCAAAAATATCTGGATATGAAAGATGAAACTCCTGATATTATGGTAGGAATAAACCTAGAGGGTGGTATAGGATGTGGATTAAAGAATGGATGCAGTTCGATAGCAGAATATCAAGAGAAAATGATTGAGCTTGCCAACAAGGTTGACTATGTATCCTTAAATGTATATCCTTATAGAGAGGATTGGCCTGATCCATTAGAGAGAATGGAGGGATTTTACGAGTTTTGGAAGGAGAATATTACTGTGCCGATAATCCCTGTTATACAAGCTCATTGGGGTTACGGTCAGCCTGGGAGGAAATTAACAAAACCAAACCCATCAGAGGAAGTAAAGTTTTATTTTGGCAAGGGACTGACGGCATTTATAGCATATTGTTGGCGAGATGAGTTCAGGGGGGTAGCTGATGCACAAGACGAGTGGATGGCAACAAATAAATGGGCAAAAAATAATCTATAAAGGAGGTGATGAAATATGAAAAAAGGATTGATAGGGATTTTACTCGCAGTGTTGTTGGTGTTCTCTGTGGGGTCTGTTGGCATAGCGGGTATCAATATGGAAGGGGAACTTAACTACGATGTTGGCGAGGCTATCACGGATAGCTATACCCAAGTAGTGGCTAACCTTGCGCCCAATCCATTCGATCTCAAATTGACCTGGCGGCGAGATTGGGTACCGACACTAGCAGATTCTGTTCTATTGGATGCCGGGATATCGATGGGCTTTCTACGGCTTGGCTATACAAGAGAATTGTTGGAGCCGGACGTGGGGATTGGGTCGTTGAAGATATCAAATGATCCATTGACTGTTGAATATACAAGAATACTTAATGGACTAGATCCGGGAACTGTGAAAATAGACCTAGCTCTCACACCATTCACGTTCACCTACACGAAATTAATCGGTGACGGATTGGGGGGAACTATATTTGTACGGTTTGAAAAGTCTCTCTAGTATGAATGAAAAATAGGAGGTGAACATATTCTATAAGCTAGTAATCAAAAAAAATAAAAAATAAGCAAAGGAAAAACTTATGAAAGTAGCTCAGTATTTAGGGGTTTTTGCAGTCGTATTGAGACTTTTAGCAAAACTTCTACAATGGAACGTGGTAAAAATTGACTGGAACCTCCCGGGACATCCATTGCTTTGGGCAAAGTTGGGAGAGATAACAGCAGATAAAAGAATAACCTCTTCGGAAATTGTTGCCTTGATAGAAGAGGCGAAGAAAGAAACACCAGATTGGGCTGATAAAGCACTGGATATATTGATCTGGGTAATACAATTTGTAAAACCAATAGATTGGGACCTGACAGGGAAATATGAAAAGTTCTGGAAGCCGTTCATTGATGCGGTAAAGGACGATCATCTAACGGGCAAAGAGATTGGTGATATTCTACAAACAGTATTAAACTGGTAGATATTACTCCCAGTTAGGAATGAGCCCCCCCAGCTTCTCCTCAATCTCCTTATAGCTCTCTACCCGAGCCGGGGGGACTCCGAGTTTATCTAGGAATTGCATGGCCTGTATGGCCGACTTACTCTCCGACCACGGATTTTGCATGACAATGGTAAGTTTGGCAAACTGCTCAGGGAAATATTTCTTGAATCGTTTGAGCTTAGTCTTGGAGGATGGATCAAAATACCCCTTCACCTCAACCCACCTGTCCTCTTTGGGCAGGTAGAAGTCGGGCATGTAGGACACGTTGCCCCGCCGGACGCCGGGGAAGAGGAAGACGCGGGGTTCGTGTTGGAATTCTATCTTGAGGAATTTAAGGTATCTTGCGTAATTTGCCTCACTTGCGCTCCTAAAATATACATTATCTAAGTCCTCCCTCTTTCCCCCTTTATATCTAATCTGGTTCATTTTGTTTTTTCTTCTTTTCAGCTTCCTCTTTCTTTATTGTATTCATACATTTCAAAACATCCTCTAAATGCCAGATTACCTTTTTAAGAACGGCTCTATTGACATCATTATATCCAACCTCTAAAATACAAAAGTCCCCTTGTATAATTCCTTTTTCAGAGAGAATTGTTTTGTGTTTATGACTTCTGATTTCGTATGTTATCGTTTTTATTTTCTCAATCATTCAACCCTCCTTATATTGACTGGGATTTCAAGCATACAAGCAATACCTAAAACTGCACATATCTTATCTCCCTCCAACCACTACCCACACTTGTCCATAAGACATTTTTGTGGAGCTAGTAGGTATGGGTTTTCCTGATCGGTTATTTGCCATTTTGAAAGAGGACAATATTTACTCATTTCCCTTCCTTCTCCTCCACCTTCTCCGCCATCAGCCTCACCGTATCCACTATCTCATCATCCGCCAACGATCCCACCGTCTTCTTCCCTAACTGTTCATCCATCCATTTTGAGAGGTCGTATTTGGCATCGAATATTTTCAATTCATAGGCTTTGGTATATAACTTAAGGAGTTTAATTTCCTCTTTCTTGCGGTCAAAGTTTTCATCGATTGCTTGTTCGACTGAACTTTTGCCGGAAGAAGATTTAGTCTTTTTCTTTTCCTTTGTTTTTGCTTTTTCTGGATTAGGATTATCGCCACTATAATAAACCCATTCAAACCAATCTTCAGCTTCATCAATTACATCTGCATATTCTCGTTTAGTTTCAATTAGAGATTTTGCTATCGCCACCCGGGTGAGAGTCCGATCCTTCCTAGCCCACTCTTCCCTCGAAACCACCGACCGCCCGTCCGCTAGTCGATCGTACCCCTCCCTGGCAACCTCCGAGGTATCTTTTGACTCTCCTTTAGATTGCCCTTCTACCAAACTAATCTTCCCCCTGGTAAGCTTCCTTTCCATCTTCCCTTTCTTATCCTCATAGAGCTTAGTCTTAGCCCCCTCTACCGTAACCCGCTTCCCTTTGGCGGACTGGGGGAAGACATCTCCTTCTGTATCTCCGCTTTTATCAGCTCCTATTTTTCCGGTATCATCTTCTATTACGATAAATTGCGAGAAGAAATCGCCTTTTGCTCCCTTTACTTTCCTACTCTCGCCGACGTATTTCAGGATGCCGGAGGTAGAGATGCCAGAGAGGGAGGAGAAGACCTTGTCGGGGTAGTCGAGGATCTCTTTGATGGTAAATTTTTCAGACATTGTTTGTCTCCCTTAATACGAATTTTCTATGGCAAAATGGACACTCAATCTGCCCGTCTAATTTAGCTTGTATTTTTTCACGTTCTTTTTTGACCTTTTCCTCTAATAGTTTTTTTTCTGTTTCTGCTTTCGCTCTCTGGTCTGCAAGTTTCTTGTCTTGCTTTTCCTTCTCAGCTTTGGCCTTATATTCTATTTGAGCCTTTTCTATTCGAGCTCTTGTCTCTTGGGCTATCCGTTTGGATTCTGCTTCCTCTGCTTTATGTTCAAGTTTAATCCTCTCTTTATGAGCTTTCTTCTCTTTAGTTATTGCCTCTTTTCTGAGCCTTTCGTTCTCTAGCCTGATTCTCGCCTGTTCTTTTCGTTCGGCTTCCTCTTTAGCAAGTCTTTCTTCTTCTGCTTTTTTTTCAGTTTCTATTCTAATAATCTCAGCTTCTTTTTTTGCCTTGATTTCCACAAACTTTTCTTGTTGTTCTAGATATTCTTCAATGGGTACTATCAATGCTTTAAGAATATTTGCAATACCATCAATAGCTTTTCCTTCTCGTAGTGCTTTTTCTTTTAGTTCCTTACGAGTCTTCTCTATCCTTATTCGTTTCTCACGTAGAAAAAGTCTACCTACCCTAGCCATTTCCATTTCTGCTTTCTGGCTTGCGTCTTTGACAATTATCGTTCTAGCTTTTTCTTCCCATTCACTAGCTATTTGAAAATAACTACTGAAATTATCCAGCAATATCTGTGCTTTTGTACTATCTAATCCACTTTCTTTAACTATTGTCGCTAACTCATTTCCCATTATCTTTTCTCCTTTGAGTTATGTATCATCTTATTTATTAATGTGCCTAAATGACCCCTAAATCGTAGCCATTCGGCTAATTTATTACTTCACCTTCTTCAAAAGATAATATATTGATAAAGCATTTTTAAATATCGACCAATATTCCTCCAGGTGCCCGACCAACTCCTCCCTAAAGGACTCGGATTCGGCTCTGGGGATATTCAATATTCTGATTCGATCCACCTTATATCCATTTTCCTCAAGTAATTTTCCATATGCTCCCACCTGGATGAAATATTCCTGGTAGATGCCTCGCCCTGTTTTCAAATCTATTAGCTCATTCACCCCATTAATCTTGGCAAAAATATCAATCTGTCCTCCGAACCGATTCTCCTCACTAATTAAAGATTTCTCAATCAGAATCGGCTCAATCTCTTTTCCTTTTTCCCATGCGTAATAACTTAGTGTCGAATTCTCAGCCCGATCAATCTGATTTTCAGAATAATCCGATGTGTCTGTCCCTAATCCCTGTAGTTTATCGGTAATCATGGCATGAGCCAGCGTCCCGATTGAAGCTTTTTCATCTACATATTTAGCTGAATCAATTCCCTCCAACCCAATCCTATTTGCCCACCGAACCAAGACACCCTTGTTCATTCCGAGAATACCGGTGATGGTGGTGACTCCGGGGCAAATCGTGTTGTCGGAGAGGCGGTAACGTTGGTGGGCTTTGTATTTACTCATCATATCCTCCTAATTTCGATAATGCTCTAAATGCGAAACTTATTTTATTATAAAATTGTTTAGCTGTCAGCATAGTTTGTGCCATTACCTCTGCAATCCTTTTCATACCTTCTTCAACTTCTTCATCTGACATATTCAAAATTCGTTGAGCGTCTTTCTTGTTTTGACAAAAACTTGCTGACAAATATCGAACCATACAATAATTACAAAGTATCCCATATTCCTTAACTTCTTCAGGAGATAATTTTTTCTTACATTTTGTGCATTTCATTTCCTATCCCTCATATTCAGTTTTATCCGCAATCCCCGCCTGCTTAAAAACCCGCTTACGTTCTGTGCAACCATAGCATAGGCCACATTGCCTCTCGCTACTTCCATAGCAAGACCAAGTCTCATATACCTTATTCCCGAACGCTTCAAACCCCGCCTTCAGATTCCTCGCCTTCGACATCCCCGACCTCGCCGGCGACCAGATCTCCACCGGCAAATGCGTCCCGGGTAAAAACCCTTCCCCTAAAAAATGCTCCAGGTTCAGGAGATACTTGGGATTCAGGTCGGGAAACTTATCCATTCCCAGTAGGCTTACATCATCAATGGTAGCGCCCAGGATTATCCTTACGGCTCCAACTCTCTGTGCATACGCCATAGCAATCGTTAAAAAGATAGTATTTCTTAAGGGAAGGACAACCGTAGAGGGATCGTAGTCGGATTTGGGGTAGGAGTGTTCAGCCGTCTGCTGGAAGCCCGGGTAGGCGAATTTGAGGAATGGCATCTGAAGAGTCCGGCAGGTGAGGTGCGGGTGGTCGGGCTTGAGGGAATCGAGGAGTCGAGTCTTCTGGAGGAGGCCGGACTGGGCGCGCTGGCCGTAGTTGAAGATGAGGGCTTCGATGTCGTACTTGCCGACGTATTGGCCGAGGTAGCAGAAACTATCTAACCCACTAATGAGTGCTATTAGTTTATCCATTATAATTTATCACAAGGCTCAAAGATTATTCTCTCACGAGAAAGTATTTTTACATTCTTTGGTATTCTAGTTTTTTTTTCTTTAGTTCCATTAGAAGAAATTAAAATACCAATCGAACCGGAACTTAAAATTTTATTAATTCGACCAGTAATTCCAT
>SDBU01009459.1_pt1 | contig 10911 bp, 13 predicted proteins | sample 2277071 | NCBI WGS metagenome assembly SDBU01 (sample SAMN10397929, study PRJNA504765) | marine sediment metagenome | isolation source: marine sediment core GS08_GC12, 126 cmbsf | place: Arctic Ocean: Gakkel Ridge, Loki's castle | collected 2008
GTTCTTCAGTAGTATAAACCCAGTCTATGCAATCTTAGCAATATTAGTTATCATCTTGATACTGATCGTGCTGGTGAGAGTCGTGACAGGTGGAACAGCAAGCGGCGGAGATAGAAGATCTACTGGACCTCAGTTATAAGAACAACAATTTTTATTTTTTTTATTTTTTTATTTATTTTCACAAGAAAGGAAAAAAAGACAAATGCCAAAGAAAAGAAAAAAGAAAGCAAAAAAACGTATGCCAAAGAAAAAGAAGAAGAGATAAGTTTAGATAGCTTGGGCGCAAGCTCTAGCTATGCTTATAAGCATGAACTCTGAAAGGGGGGAAAATTAAGATGGGAAATTTATTTAAAAAGCCAAAGAAATTTGGGTTGCATGAGGGAAATGGATTCGTAAAAGACTCTAAAGGAGGCCTATTGCCAACGGCAGTACCAAAGGGGAGAAGAACAATAAAGATCAATAGGACAGTCAAAAGGATAAAGGCTAGGAGTTTCTTCTAATGAGTCACCTTAGATTGTTCGGCCTAGCAACACGCATGACAAAATTAGAGAGATGTATCTTGAAGGTCAAGAAAAAGTCTCCAAAAGTCAATTCTTTCGCGATATGTCATGCTTCATTGAAAATGAGAGTCAGACCATAGGTCAAAGCTATTATCGGGATCAAAGGCATCTCTTTCTTTGAAATTTTCTTATATATTACTCCATAGATTGAGCTTAGGATTCCGAACAATAAAATAAAAATAATAAATGTAAATATTTCTGAGTTGAAAGACAAGACTGGCGCAAGAGCAATCAAAAGCTTAGTATCTGCCCCGCCAATTATGCCTTTATACCAAAGGATAAGTGCTAGGAGGCTCATTAGGATTGTAAAGAGCACCACAGAGAGCCAATTAAGCCAGATTCCTATTACTATGGCTGGAACAAATAAAACAACAATATAACGGTTAGAAATGAGCCTATAACGTATGTCTAGATATGATAAGAAGGTCAGATAACCCAGGACGATCAATTCTACCCAGATTCCTACCATAAGATATTTAAACTCTTTGGGGTTTATATATTAATGCTCTTCAAAAAGCCCAAGCCCTTTACAGCTCCTAGACCTATGATTTCTAGTCTTCCTTTTCCTATCGTTCCTAGACCTGCTTCGCCTATTGCTCCAAGACCTCCCTCAGCAATTAGATTCAAGCCAAAGATCCCTATAGGCGATGAGGGTGACGATGAGAAAGAGAAGATAAAGAAATTGCAAGAACAGATCAAGGCGATCAGAGAGCAAACAAAAAAACCAACATTACAACTAACTAAGACAGACAAAGAAGGTCTGCTTGTTGGGACTTTGAAGGATGGCCGGAAGTATTCGGTTAGGGAGAACAGAGATAAGTTTTTCTTTCCTGACGATTGGCTAAAATTCTATGATACTTTAAAAGATTTCCAAAAGCTAACTTTTGAAGTTTTGATTAACACCGGAGCAAGACACAAAGAAGCAAGAAATATTAAAGTTGGAGACATAGACTTTGACCGGGGCAATATCGTCCTTAGAATTACAAAAGGCAAGAAGGGAGAGAAGTATTTAAAGCCCCGAACAATCTCGATCTCTTCAAAGTTCTCAAGACGTTTGAATGTCTATATCAGAAAAAATAAATTAAACAATGAAGATTATCTTGGGATTTTATCTCGCCCAGCTAGTCACATTTGTATGAAAAAGACTTTGCAAAAAGCAGATTTTAAAGACTGGTATATGTATGCTCTACACAATATAAGAAAAACGCATGGCAACTACTTAAAATCTCTTGGCGTAGATTCTGGAGAAATTTGTATAAGGTTGGGCCACAATATGGGAATCTTCTTAAAGCATTACGCCTCGCCGGATATTTTTAGCAGAGAAGATCTGAAAACCATGCGAGTAATCTTGGGAGATATTTATCAAAAATAAAAATTTAATCTACCAGGTTATCGTATTCTAAACTGTCAAGATAAACTTCGCAATCTAAAATTTCCGCTTCTACATCGAAAAAATCCGATTCGTCAGTTTGTTGATTTTTCATTCTTCGTCCTCCTCTTGCTCTTTTTTCCATCTATGCAACAACTCATGCTTAATCAAATCCAAAACTCCCATCATTCGAGAAATATCACATTTATCGGGAAACTCCCAGTCATACTCTGCTTTGCCTTGCTCAAAATTAGGATATGCTTTCACTATCAATAAAACTTTATGGTCTTCTTCTGTCATCTGCCCTCCACATCCAATAAATTTTCTAGGATTACTGCTAAGACAGATGGAACTAAAAAAAGTATATTAAAAGGAAAAAACAAGTTCATGAACAGGGCAGTATTAACTGCTCCCCAGACCCACAAAGACCAAACTACATAGCTCATTTTGTCTTTTTAAGAATCACCTCAAATTCTTTGGCATGTCTTTTAGCCAAGATCCACAAACATTTGTTCTGATGTTTCACTCTATCTTTTTGGTTTTGGTTATATTCCTTATCGGAATGGTAACGCTCTTTGTTTCGCTCTCGGACTTGTTTCCTAATTCTTTCTCGATGCTTTTTATTGTAGGCGTTATTGTATGCTTTACGCGCTTCATCTGTCTGAGTCATTTCTTCCCCTTCACGTTGTCATATATCAAAATTCCAACTGCAAAAGCAAGCCATAAAGCCGGAATGATTGTTTCGCCTATAAAAAACCCTATGTTTGCAATTACTAGACAACTCCAAAAGGGGATTAATCTTTCAAGTTTCATTTATCCCAAATACCTCAATGCTCCAGGTCTAGGTTCGTAAATACGACCCTCTTCTAAAAGTGTCTTAATAGCTTTGTCAAGATCTTCGGTTTCAGCGCTTATAGTTTCTTTAAGTTTGTCTATATAGGCATAATGCTCTTCGCTTTTCTCTGAAAGGCTAGGCTCTCCTTTTGCTTTGTCTAGCGCGGTTCGGATCTGTTTCTTCTCCGCGTTAGTAGTATGAATTAGTAAGTCTTTTGTTTCCATTGTGCTTTTACTAGGAATGTACCCTTTATATACTTATGTATATTATTTAAACTCCGTCTAAATAACACCCTTTTAAACTTCTAAACTGCTCCTTTGAAAGCCTTCTTTACACATAGCAAGGCGCGATTATAAACTCTAAGTAATAGGAAGCGTAATTTCTAGATTGTGATAGGATGGGATTGAAGGATCATAATAGAAGGAGGGGAAAAACAACCCCTCCCCCAACCCATAAAGCTTTATGGCTTTTTTTTAAGGGTGGAAACGTCCATATATAAACCCCTCTGTTTTTGTCCTTTTATAATTACATACATTTAGTTACTCACATACGGGGGTGAATTAATTGAATTACTTGGTATGCGTTTTATGCGATCATTTAAATACATAAATAAATCAAACAAATCAGATAAATATTTCTTTGATTTCTGCCCAACAATAAATTATTTTTTTGGGGTGACTCGATTCAATCAACTCGTTTCTGGCCCAGTCCTATTAGTATGGCCGGACTTCTTTGATTTTTGTGGCCAAAACCATCAAAAAAAAGGTTGATCGGCCTGTTCTTTGGTTGATGGATGGTCAGATGTAACCTTACCATAGTAGTACTTATGTGGTCACCACCCAATCCCTCAAAACCTTAGTTTCCTAGAGAAACTGGCACATTTTCAACAGATTTCGCCCAATCATAGACCGTTCTACGGTTTACTCCATACTTTGAGGCAGCAAGTTCCGCAGTAAGTCCCAATTCCTTAAAAATGTCAATGGTTCTCTTCTTAAAAGTTCTTAGATCTATCTCAGCTTTGATTTGTCGCTTCCCCTTAACCTCTGTGTTACCAATAGAAGCGACTGCCTTCTCTCTTTCATCCTTATAGTCCTCATAGGTTGCTACTTTGCCATTAACTCTAACCTTCATCTTGTCAAAGAAGCATTTCCCATCGGTCTTGTCAATCTTTTCCATTCTTTCCGGCATTGATCCACCGAATGATTTTAAAATTCCAAAGTTTTTCTTTCTATGGCGTTGGTAATCGTCCCAAAGTCTCTCTAGGTTCTTTTGTCTGATGTAATGAAACCTTCCCGGCCTCTTTCCATCTCGATTGTGCATATTTATCATTGCTAAACTTCTATCGACCACTAAATCAAAAGGGAATCTCCAAAACCGAGTTATGTTTACAATAATAATATGTCTTTTCTGTCTCATAGTATTCAGCAACCTCATGAAGTCTTTGTTGACTTTGGTCATTTGGTCTTTTGAAAGTGAATCTAGCGACGGCTCGTCAATGATTATGATTTTTTCTTTTGAGTCTCTAGCAAACTTGCCTGCTGCTCCGGTAGAGAAATATAAATCTATGTCTCGGTTAAGAATTGATTTAAGATAGTATGCGCAGACCAAAGCTGTATTACTTTTTCCTTGCCCAGTTCTTCCGTGAACCGTAAACAAAACATCCTGGACTTGCTTCTTTCGGCTAACCATGTTTGCAAAAGCATCTAGTCTCTTGACGAGCTTATTCTCCAACGCATAATTTAGATCTGTAACTTTCATTAGTAATCATAATCCCCATCGTCCTCGTCCTTACTTGGCGAGTTTAGATGATGCTCCCCATAAAGTTCTTTAAGTTTTCTTTCATATATCTCAAAGAAATTTAAGAACCCTTCATAGTTCTTTTGATTAATGATTAGTTGTCCGTGCCTATCCGAATCCATTGGAGGAAAATGTTTGTGTAAGCCCTTCATAATCTTAGTCATCTTAGCCATTACAATTTTCTCTTTAGGAGTAAACTTCTCCCAGCCTTCAGCGACAAGGCAATCAGCTCCAGACATCATAACTTGATAATTGAAAGTTCCTGTCTCTCCGTTCTGTCCTAGCGGATTAAACTTGGCTACATTGATTGCTCTCTGCAACGCATCAATTCTTTCAGCATGAGCAACCCCAGCATTGAACTTTGATTTCTTGATGTCATCACTGTCCATTTATTCAGCCTCCAACTTCCTAACGTATTCTTTCATCAACTCAACAAGCGAAGGAATATCAAATTCTCTAGAATAAACTCCGAAGCTCCTTGACTTCATCGTTGCTTGATCCCTAACTATCACTCTAAACTTCACGTTGTTGGGTTTTATAATGACTTCCATAATCTCAAGTAATATACAAAAGTATATAAGCACCTTTAAATACTTTTCCTCACTATCTTATAAATGAAAAAGTTGGTGCTTTTACTTTTGATTCTAATTTCTATACCATTTGTAGTCGCGCAATTAGGATATGACAATCCTAATTTACCAAAGCTAACTGCGTTAGAAAAACTTATTAAAACTTTCCTAGAACTTGAAGACACTCCATCGTCCTATACAAGTGGCTTTTGCGTAACAGTAAACAGTGATGGGACTGCTCTCAACTTTGAAAACTGTTCGACGGCTGGAGCAGTCTCTAGTGTTACTTTACAAAATGCGTGGGATGCTGGTGAAGATATTAATATGAAATCTCCCGCTGCACTTTGGAAAATTGGAAATCCTGCAGTAGGTGGGCAGTTTCCAGTTGCTGAGTCAGGAAATGACTTAACTATAGATGCTCATTTTGGAACACTAACAGCCGTCCCAGTAAGCAATTTCAGAATTCAAAGCAGGGGAAGGACTGTGTTTCAGGTTGCAAGTGATGATGCCGCTTTTGATACTGGAAATAATGTAAAGAGTGTTACATGGGTACCCTTTATAGACAATACATACGACCTAGGAACAACAGGTTTTAGATGGAAAGATTTATATTTAGCAGGTAATATTCTAGGGGAAGAAGGGAGCGCTCCAGCGGTTAATATAAGTGGTTCTTTGGGCGATGCCAAGTTCGGACACGACGGTTTCAACATAACTCAAAATGGATCTGTAGTAATTTCTTCCGGTAATATTACTGCGGGTGACTGGCTCTTCGGAAAACTTAATTTCTCAGACGTACAAAACCATCCAGGCACAATAACAAATGCTACAGTTCAAAACCTTTCTCTTAATAAAACAGAAGCAGATTTGATTTATCTAAATCTTTCTGGGACAAATGCAAATCAGAATATTAATGTGAGCCCTTACAATATCACAGCTGGAAGTTATTTCGGAGAAGGTAAAGACTTAACTCTGGCACGCGTAGGTTCATCTGGCTTCGGTAGCCTGCAAGACTTACAAAATCTTTTCCATTCTTCAGGGACATTCAATTCTAATTCTACAGTCTCTTTTATTGTATTAAATGGCGATAATACTTTTAATGTTACTGGTGGGTCAGGTGCGATCAGAGCCACTGTAAATGCCACAGACACCTTATTCTTCTTCGATTGGACAGCTTCAAATAATATTGCAATCGCATTGAATGAGGTGATTTATGTTGGAATAGAATACAACGCTGGGAGTCCTCAAGTCTTAACAAAATCAACTAACTCCTGGGATTCACAACAAGAGTTTCCTCTGGGGAGCGTAGTCAGAGATATTAGCGGAGTTCATGTGCAGAGAGAAGATCACGCAGTAGGAGATCACGCAACCAACATGGTTAATAGATTATTTGATACATTACCCTTTGCGCGAGCTAATCGTGAGGGTGGTCTTATTCTTGGAACCTCTGGTTTGAATATTACAGTCACGGCTGGTACAATCTGGGAGAAATTGAATACGTTTCCAATTTCTGCTATTGACACGTCTGGTTTAGATACCTTTGATAGGTATTATAGAGACGGAACAGGCGGATGGTTTGCTCAAGAAGATAATACTGAATGGAATAATACTCACTATGATGACGGCACTGGTACTCTTAATGAGTTAGGAAATAATAGATGGTCTATTGAATGGGTTTATCTTGAGGTTGATGGGGAGATAGTAACTTTATTCGGACAAGAGCAATTTAATTCACAAGGCTCCGCCGAAGGTGCAAGCCCACCATCAACTGCGCCTGATAGAGTACAAATACATTCAAGAATAATAGGTAGAATAATCTTCCAAAAAGATGCAACCTCTGCTGCCTCAACCGAAAGTGTATTCGTAACACAATTTACTGTTGCTGGAGTTGTAGATCATGGAAACTTGGCAGGTCTTAGTGATGATGACCATACAATATATCTTTTAGCAGATGCAACTAGAGCATTAACTGGTGACTGGTCAGCTGGTGATGTATCTATAATTGCTAGATTATTTAACGCTACTTCTTGGGACAATGTAACAATAACTGAAAGCCAAATATCCGATCTAAGTCACGTGACCGATACCAACGCTACCACAGAATGCGGTTCTGGATTATACTTGAGCGGGGATGGTACTTGTGACTCTTTGATAGCAAATAATACTGTGGGATGGGTGCTGAACTTTTCAATAATATTTAGTGACGATTGGACTAACGTAACCATTAGTGAATCTCAAATCAGCGACCTTACCCCTCACACTCCTCTAACTAATGTTGCCTTCGTAAATAACTCTCAAATCTTTACAGGAAACAATACTTTCACCGACCAAGTGAACATCACAACAGATTTAATCTTCTCTGATTCATTACTAAACATAACTCAGAATGAAACTTGCGTAATAATTAGCGGTCTAACTTCAGACTTGAAGGTGTGTTAAATGGGGTGGAGATTAATTATATTACTCGCAGGTTTGTTCATTATAGTTGGAGGCACAATTTGGTTGTATTATAATGAAGACGATATAAAATCAAGACTAGAAGAATCAGATAGACTAAAAATTGCTAGGTTACAATCACAAATACCAACAGGAGAAACTATTGAAACGACAACGCATTTCTGGTTAGCTACTAAACATTCAGGGTTTGAAGCCGAGATTATGTTTTCTTACATCCATGAACAAAACAATCCCAGAACACAATTATGTCTGGTTGCGAAGGAAGGGATTCCTCCGGGACAACTACCTCAATCTATTAAGGTTTACGATGGGGGTGGAGATTTCTTTGTTTCAATAGATCGTGAGCTCATAGACATTGATGATCCTCTAGTTTTTCAGAGATGGGGATTCTGTAGAAGTTTCGATGCCGACCTTGATCGACACTATTTACAATTCGGCGAAGCCAGCATAGTGTTTGAATGGGCCGAGATAGCTACGGTAAACTATAACGATGGTTGGGTAGATGTTAATACAACTTTGTTTAAATTACACTCACCCAACGAAACAGGAGTTAATGATATTTTTATATTTGAAATAGAAGGAAACTTTAAGTTCGGAGCTAAGGATACAACAACTCAATCGGGAGAGATTAATACATACAGATATGTTGTTGAGTCTTCTCGATCCGTTATAGAATATGGCTATGGGGTTTATGTAATCAGAGAGAACGAATCTTTGGATTGTTATGCGAATCCTTTTGGGGATCCAACCTGCGATGACCCTAAGTTTGTTTTTGATGATATCATCTACGCTTACGAATTTGGAGAATATATTGGAGAATCATTAAATTATACCTGTGCCCCCGATGATGTAATAAACAACAACACAGACTGTCCTGTAACTTTCGACCCAGAGGCAATTTTTAATTTCACTGATGAATCTAACAAAACATTAGAATTAATATTCAAAGCGAAACATAACTCTAGTATGGGCTTGACACCAATAGACCCAACGATTACTTTCTCAACTAACGACGTGGAAAGTATTGAGATGGATGTAATTAGTAAAACAGAATATATTGTCATTTGGTGCGACGAAACCGCAGACGATACAACCTTTGCCGTTTACTATACCAATGGTACAGTAATAACTTCCGCGGCAGACCTTGACTCTACGAATGGAGGTTGTACAACGGGCACGGATTATCAGGTAGATGTCGCTGTGTTAAATAGAACAACTAATAAAGCTGCTGCAGTTTGGATTGATACTATGATTCCGACAACAGAAGTTTTCATTTACAAAGGAGCTGGTGCTAGTATTTCGAGAACTGTAAGTTCTTCTAGAGCAACTGCCGTTACTGTTACAAGATTGAATGATACTCGATATGCTAGTTCATGGATAGACTCAACAAACCAAGACGCTTCGACAAAAGTGTTTGACCAGTTTGGGAATAATGTTAGTGGCATTTTTGATATTGATACATCAGTGGGTGCGTCTAGTGCCATAGCATCTACTTCTTTTACTGATGATGACCAAAACTTTTCTGTTATTGTATTTGACGCTGATGCAAACATTATATTTTTTGTCACACTAGAAAGGAATGAGACAGACGGAATTAATATAGTCACCTCGGCAGTCACAGTTGATACAGGACAAACTTCTGGAAACGGAGCGGTAAGTATTGATAGTTTCGATGAGACTAGATTAGTCAATGGATGGATGGATAATATAGGATTAGGAACTTCAATAAAATTCTCAACTTATTTTAAAAATAGCACAGTCATAACTACTGAAACTTCGATTGAAAGTTCTCCAGGCGCATCAACTAGCGTTTCTGTTTCTACTCTGAATGGTATAGACTTCGCTGAAAGTTGGCATGACGCTACAGATACCGACACAAACTTTGAAGTTTGGAATATTAGCGGAAGCCAGTTAGTCGACCATGTGGTAGCTTTCAGTTCAATAGGCGATGGTGCTCAAGAAGCTCTTTCTACAAATGCCAAAGATGCTATCTGTTTTGATAGATTGATTTTTGCCTCCTCATTAGGAGGATTAGGAGGTGGTCAGACTAAAACTTTTCTTAATAATGGAACTATTTGGGAGGATGGGGTTTGTGAGACTTGTAGATATGAAACAGGTCTTGGTAATTTTAACTGCGTGTGTGAAGAGAATAGAACCATCATAGAAGATTCGATTATTGATGCTGGACATAATGTAACCATAGAAGGCATAGGAAACATTAAGATTACTGGTAATATCTCTGGCTGGGATAACTTTGAGATCCGAGGGAACGGCACAGATCAAAGATGCGTTGTTGAGCTTTTAGATGGTGGAAGTGTAAAATGATAGTTAAAATAATAATCATTCTTCTAATGTGTACCCTATTATTCGTAGCCGTGTTTCCTCCCTATAGCAAAGATTGTCACCCACGACCTGTGAAAGTAGTCGAATGTAGGGAAGGCTTTTATTGCGCGTCTAAAGGCAAAGTTGAAGTCAATTTCTTATGCGATCATATTGATGACTTTATTCCTTGAGAAATAAGGGGTAAGTAATTCAGGGCGAAACTTACGCTTTTTTAAAACGTACTTCCGAGGATAAACGCTTTGGGGTACGCATAGGGGGGACACTACTGAGCCCACAGTTTGTTATTATTTCTGAGTAGTTTTTAGCCACCGAAAGGTATATAAAGGGGTTACCCCTATAACTATCATGATAAAGACAACAGAAATAAAGGAATACAATTTCAGTGATAAGTCCTCAGAAGAACGCACAGATGTTTACATAACATTTGAGTGTGTTTGTGGCGAAGACATGGCTCTCTCTGATTATGAATCTGAAACTTGCGAGGCGTGTGGTAGATACTGCTATTACGATAGAAAGAAAACTGGAGTATTTTGCAATGAAACTATGAAGGCGCATTGCAAGGTTTGTAAGAAGGATGTTGAGTATGACCATCGTGGTTCTTGCCCTGACTGTGATGAGACGGTAGCAGAGGTGGAAGATTAAAATGGCAATACAAAACGAAAAACAAAAAGCCATGAATAAAGAGTTCAAGGAAATGAAGAAAGCTCTCACTAAAATAGGTAAGGCAATATCAAGATTTGATGACAAGGAGAGGACACCAACTCAAGCTATGAATACAGTCGCAAATGCTTATGCCACCTATGAGGCAAAATGGTTCGTGGAGGACTGGGAATGAAAAAAGAAATCATAACCTCTACAAGAACACAATTCTCGGATAAGTGTCCGATCTGTAAGGAAGAGATTAAGGCATTCTCTGAGAGCAATCTTGAATACAACATGAAACTCCATAAAGAAAAATGCGAGAGGAATAACAAATGACAGAAC
>SDBU01009460.1_pt1 | contig 10911 bp, 11 predicted proteins | sample 2277071 | NCBI WGS metagenome assembly SDBU01 (sample SAMN10397929, study PRJNA504765) | marine sediment metagenome | isolation source: marine sediment core GS08_GC12, 126 cmbsf | place: Arctic Ocean: Gakkel Ridge, Loki's castle | collected 2008
ATTAAGGTAGGGTTTATACTTGTGTAGCCTGAAGATGTGGCTCGTATGTGTTACAGGAGAATCTTAATATTTGGATGGTACGCTCGCCAACCACGCTAGCCCTAGATAGCAACAGCCTAATTTTGTAAGTAAATATTATGATGGTGTTCAAAGTGAGCCTGGTCCCCCCAGTGTGGTAATAAAACTCTCTTACGAGACTGAAAAGCAAGGGCTCAACTGAATGCTTGTTTCGAAAAAAGTTGATGAAAATTGTCAGAATGTTCATACAATTTATATCTAAGAAAGGAGGGAAATCCCGTTCCAGGGCGGTTAGCTCAGTTGGTAGAGCGCTTGCTTCACACGCAAGAGGTCACTGGTTCAAGTCCAGTATCGCCCACTTTAAATGCGAAACTAGGCTACCCAAACAAGAGGCCTTTTTCTCTTGCTTGTGGCCAGCTTGCTACCCCCACTCATTATTACGGTATAATCCAAGAAAGGCTAGGTTTAGTCTTCACCCACTAAAGAGAGGGAAATCCGAACTCTCAGCCAGGCACCCCCTCAGTCCGCTATTTTATAAGCTAACCTAGCAAGCTCCGTAACAAGCCTTAGCTTTTGAGGCTCCATAACCGCTCAGCTACCTCCTCAATTTTTTCAAGCTTAACCTTACTCCAGCCCTCAAACGGTGCTCCCAAGGCGTCCCCTACGCCAGTGCCAATTAAAGCACCAAGGAACTTCGATTTCAGAACTTGCTCAATCACTGGAGACCCACCAAAAACCTAAAGCTTTTGCCAACCGCCTATTATTATATATTGGAAGGCGAGGGTGCCATGAAGCACTGTATGGGCTACCTCGTGTCTCAGGGCACCCAATCGTGCCGTCGGGGCAAGGGCTGAGATGCGCTTGGCGAACAAGATAGAAGCCAGGAACCATCTAAACCTATCCTCAGCCCGGTGGAGGTCCAGCCCAAGCTCTTGGGAGTAGGTAGGCAGGCTTAGCAGCCTTTCCCTCAAAGGAATGCGTGCCATCTCAAAACCTTCTTGGGAGTTATTGAACTTAAACCTAGCATAAATAAGCATAAATAAGCATAAATAGTAAAATCTTGAGTTATTGCCACTGCTGCATGTTTCTTCCCGTGTGGGTCAACTCCCATTACCAAATACCCCTGGGGGACTTGCTTTAGTTTCCTAGCTGCGGTACTCTTCATCGATGACTCCTTCTACTTATATTTGTGCTTAATCCACGCACCTTTCTATTGTAGCCGGAGCCATCTCTATTTTTTATTCCATATACTAAATCAAGCAATTGTTACCCGAATTGCACATTCTGGACGATTGTTAGACGAAAAAGGCTTTCTTGATAGTCTCTCCGAGTGCTCGGGCTCAGGCTATAACAAGTTCGACACGCGCTGTGTTTCACGCTGGCTGGAAGTCCTCACACCGAAGCTCTATTCAATAGAATGAGTCTAGAATGCTGAGGGCAGATGCTTTGACAGCCTTCGGGAAAGGTGATAGTCTATGGGTGTCAGAGAGTTCCTAGGCAGGAATCAGGAATAGTCCGGCTTCCGGAGAAATGTCAGCTCTTTGATATGCTACCAAGTATGAAAAAGGAAGGAGGTAAGTATGAATAAAGGTAAAATACTGGAAAAGCCGGTGGCAGTCCTTGGTGGAGGTGCCTGTGCCCAAACTTTTGCTGCAGAGTTTACCCTTGCCGGATATAAGGTGCGCCTGTATGAATTACCAGAGCTTGCCCGGGAAACTCTAGGAGAAGTTCTGAAGAGCCATGAAATAGAGCTTGGAGGGACTCAGCTCAATTTCAAATGGTTCAGAAGAGCAGGGGTTGCCAAGGTAAACGTTGTCACCACAGAGATATCAGAGGCATTAAAGGGAGCCGGTTTGGTAATAGTAGCTATTCCAGCGAAGGGTCATAAGCCTTTCTTTGAAAAGATGATTCCATACCTCGAGGATGGGCAGGTGATAAGCATATTCCCTGATAATTTTGGGGCATTAATGCTCAGAAATATGATGGGTGAGAAGGGCTGTGATGTAGATGTCATAATTGGGGGATGGAGTTCCATGCCATATGCTGTTAGGGTAGTGGAGCCTGGCAAGGCTGATTGCACAATGAGGATACGAGAGCTCATTTGTGATGCCTTGCCGAGCAAAGATGGAGATAAATTCTTTGAGACCTTGAAAGGAATTCCCGCATTCGATGGCACAGCGGAGCTCAAAAGGGGAGACACAATCATTGGAGTCGGTCTTTCCAACCCCAATCCTGCTGTTCATGTTCCCGGCTCAATCCTCAATGTAGGTGCCATGGAGGTCTCAGAAATGGAAGGGATTCTAGGCATTCCCAAGGGCAAATATTCAATGTATAAGCACGGAATGAGCCCGGCAGTCTCCAGAGTTCAGTTCGCTTTCTATCAGGAGGAAAGAAAAATCGCCGATGCCATGGGGATAAAGATGATTGAGCATCGCGAAGACCAATTCTTCTGGAAGAGTAGCATTATGGGGATGGCATACTGGACTCCATTTGTAGATGTGGTTATGCCGCCAATAGTCGGTCCTAATTCTGTTGACCATAGGTACTTTACTGAGGATATACCAGTGGGAACGGTCGTGCGTTATAAACTGGCTAAAAAATTTGGTGTAGATGTCCCCATAATAGAATCGCTAATATGGCTAGGATCGGCAGCCTGTAAACGGGACTTCTTTAAGGAGGGGAAATCTCTAAAAGAATTGGGTATCGAGGAATTGACCAAAGAGCAGCTAATAAGATACCTTAGAGAAGGCATAAAGGAATAATGCGGTAAAAGGGAGCCATATTATGCAACAGAGACGAGGTGATTTCATGAAGTGAAATCTAAAGTAAGTTACTATATTGAGGGTGTTTAAGAATAAAGGGGGATTTCGGGAATTTCAGAGCGAAAATTGAAGCTGCAAAGTCCAAAACAGCTTTCAGGAATAGGAAGGTTAAATCTGGATTCAAATCTGAGGCAAAACTAAACAGCCTCTATATAGGAGGTAGGTATATCTATAGTAAAATTACCACGGATTGTTCTAGGTCATTGGCCAACTCCTTTACATGAGTTGCCACACCTTTCGGCTACTCTAGGTGGGCCTCGCATATTTGTTAAGCGTGATGACCTGACAGGGCTAGCCCTGGGTGGTAACAAGTGCCGTAAACTGGAGTATATACTGGCCGATGCTCAACAAAGAGGAATCGATACCCTTATAACTAGCGGAAGTTCGCAGTCTAATTTTGCCTTGCAAACGGCAGCCGCTGCCCGTAAGTTAGGGATGGAACCCTACCTGGTATTGGTTAAAGGTGTTCATGTAGAGACACAGGGCAATCTCTTGCTACACAATATCCTCAATTCAACGGTTAACATCCTTGATGTTGATGATCCAGGTGAAATATTTACTACTGTGCCCAAAAAGATGAATAAACTAGCTGATGAGCTGCGCAGCAAGGGGCGTAATCCCCTGGTAATTCCGGCTGGAGCTGATATTCCTCTGGGAACTGCTGGCTGGGTTAACGCTGCTGAAGAGATCAGTCAAGAATTAGAGGGGCAGAAAATAGATATTCAATATGTGGTTTTGGCCCAGGCCGGAGGGGGTACCCAGGCGGGACTGGTTCTGGGATTCAAACAGCTCAAACTTCCCCTTAATGTGGTTGGCATTAGCGCCATGCATAAGAAAAGCAGGGCTATAGATGAGATTGTTACCCTAGTTAATGAGACTGCCAAATTGCTAGCTCTGGATGTAGCCGTCACCCCAGACGAGATAACGCTTTACGATGATTATATAGGTCAAGGCTATGGCATACCAACGAAGGAATGCATCGCAGCCATTAGAGTAGCGGCACAAACCGAGGCAATTTTCCTTGATCCGGTATACACCGGCAAGGCCATGTCCGGCCTCATCGATCTTATTAATAGGGGTTACTTTACTAGAAAGGATACCGTGCTTTTTATCCATACAGGGGGCGTGGCTGCTGACTTTGCTTACAGCGAAGAATTGAGCAAGCGAATTATTTAATAAGGTGAGATATATAATTTTAAAAATGTTTATGATGGAATTATACAGGAGGTGAAGTTAAATGGTTTCATATGATGCTCTAGCTGATGGTATTATGAAGGGAGATGTGAAGGTAGTTGAATCCGAGGTCAATAAGGCACTAAATGAAGGAGCTGAAGCACGAGATATTCTTGTAAAAGGACTCATTGGAGGCATGAGTGTTGTAGGCGAGCGTTTTAAGACAGGAGAAATGTTCCTCCCTGAGGTTTTAATGTCTGCCCATGCCATGCATCAAGGGCTTGGCATTGTCAAGCCCTTGTTAGCTAAAGCAGGCCAAAAGGCGATGGGGAGAGTTGTTATAGGCACTGTTGAAGGAGATATTCACGATATAGGAAAGAGAATAGTGGGATTTCTCCTTGAAGGGAACGGATATGAGGTTATAGACCTCGGTGTCGATGTTAAGGCTGAGGCATTTGCCCAAGCTATAGGGGAGCATAAACCTGATATTCTCGGCATGTCTGCCTTGCTGACAACAACGATGCCAAACATGAAGAAAACAATTGACTTACTCAAGGACAGGGGATTACGTGAAAAGATAAGAATCGTGGTTGGTGGTGCGCCTGTCAATGAGGAATTTGCAAAGTCAATAGGGGCAGATGGCTATGCTCCGGAGGCAGGCTCTGCCGTTGAATTGGTGAAAAAGGCAATCGCAAGGTCATAAAGGAGGTAATATGCGTTCTAACTATATTCAGTTTAGTACTCCACAATTCCATATTTTATCGGATAAACAGATAGAGGATTTGCATTTTTCAACTCTGCAAATTCTGGAAAGAACCGGGGTTGCTTTCAAGTATCAGGAGGCAATTGACATATTAGGCGATGCCGGTGCTGATGTATCCAACCCCAATAGGGTAAAAATTCCCTCTTATATGGTAGAGCAAGCCCTGAGAACAGCACCCAAGATGATTACCCTATATACACGAGAAGGAGAACCAGCGATAATCCTCAATGGACAGACTGGGTCTCATTTTGGGGGGTTCCCCGATTGCCCCGATATTCTTGACCCGTACATAAGAAAGCGAAGGAAATGTTACGTTGAAGATATTGCCGATATGGCGAGAGTGGTTGATGCCCTACCAAATATAGAATGGTCTTACACCTCAACGGCTCACACAACTTTGCCCGGGGCTATTACTGATAAGGTAACCCTTCTCCAGTTCATACTTAATTGCTCGAAGCCGATAGTTTGCGAAATCAATGATGCTTCAAGCCTGAAAGAGATGATAGACCTCTGTTCCATAGTAGCCGGCGGAGAAGAGCAGCTAAGAAAGAAACCGTTTTTCGTTGGTTCATCCGAACCAGTTAGCCCGTTAATCCAGGGAAAAGATGCCATGGAGAAAAGCTTTTTATGCGCCGAAAAAGGAATACCAAATGTTGTGTATAGTATGCCAATGGCTGGTGCTACTGCTCCAGCCACCTTCGCAGGTTGTTTGGCTATTGCCAATGCCGAAGTATTAAGTCAATTAGTCGTCCTGCAACTTAGGAATCCTGGAGCACCGATTATCCTCGGCGCCATACCCTCTATTATGGATATGAAAACCACGATATTCTCCTATGGAGCTCCAGAAATGAGCCTTATGGTTGGGGCACTAACCGAACTGTGTCATTACTATAAGCTTCCTATGTGGGGCACGGCTGGCTGTATAGATGCTGAGGTAATCGGTATCCAAGCGGCAGCAGAAATCACATATCAGATACTTATCTCAATGTTAACGGGGGCTGACCTTGTCCATGATGTAGGTTTAACGTATCATGCGACAATGCTATCCCCGGAACTCATGGTCCTTGCCGATGAGATTATTGACATGGTCAAGGTTTTAATGGGCGGCATAGAAATCAACGATGAAACTCTCCCCCTTGACCTTATTGAACGGTTAGGACCAAGCTCCAACTATCTCTCTGAAGGTCATACCTTGAAGCACTTTCGTAAATTCTGGGTGCCAAGAATATTCGACCGCAGCTTTACCAGGAAAGAAGGCGTAAAGGATTGTGAACAATTATTAAACGAAAAAACCATTGAAATACTAAAAACTCACAAACCAAAACCACTGCCTGAAGATTTGGTCAGGGAACTCAAAAAGGTAGAAAAAACCTGGTTTGACCGGGTAGGCCTGAAACATGAATATCCTAAGAGAGAACAAGGGTGAAGGGGCAAGAAAACAGGAGACAAGAAACATAAATATTTAGTCACCTTTCAGCTATCAGACAACAGAGGCTATATCGAAAGAGGCGAAAACCATCAGGGAAGCTTCTCTTGAGCTAGGCTTTGTGATATACTTTACTAGAAGTTAACACTTAAATGGAGGGTGTACACATGGTATACGGATTTATGCCCGGACCTGAGCAAGTTAATACCCAAATCTCAATGCCAAAGGGGCAAGCAATAGCGGGCGTTGCCATTGGAATTCTTGTGCTCGATATTTGGTATCCCTATTTGCCAGGTAATGTGGCCAATGCAAGCACTTATAACTTTCCCGTGCATTACAAAATCTTAAGGGGAAGTACTATACCACAAATCCTGCGTGCCGATCCTGCCCTACTAGATTTAATAGTTGAAGGTGGGAGAGAATTAGAAAAGCAAGGTGTTCGAGCAATCGTAGGTGCCTGTGGATATTTCGGCAACTATCAAAAAGAGGCTGCCGCCATACTAGATGTTCCCGTCTTTCTCTCTAGTGTCTTGCAGGTACCAATTATTAGACAGGGACTTAAGCCAAACCAGAAGGTAGGTATCATCTGCGCCGCTGCCGATTCTTTAACACCAAAGCTTCTCAGTCAATGCAGAGTTGATGATATATCTGATATTGTAATTGCCGGTGCCCAAGACTTGCCTGAGTTTCAGAATATTCTACAGTGTACCGGTAGTTTTAATAGCTACAAGATTGAGCAGCAATTGGTTGATCTTGCAAAGCAACTTGTCAGCAACAACCCGGATATTGGTGCAATATTGCTTGAATGCAGCGACATGCCGCCTTACGCCTGGGCTATCCAAAATGCTGTTAGGCTTCCAGTCTTCGACTTTACCACTTTAATAAATTGGGTCTACAACGCCGTAGTACGCCATCCCTTCGCCGGTTTTATATAGTAACATCAAGATGACTAAGGCGCCTAAGTCTTGAAAGAGCTTCCTGTTTTTGCTGACCTTTACTTCAGTTCTTCCTTCATACCATGCCCTGGGTACTCCTGTATCGCCATTCTAGACATAAGAGAGCCACCACTTGTTTATGACATGGGTTAAGTGGTGTTAGTTCGGTGAAAGGCTTACATAGTGTTAAAGGAAGGATATCGGTTAACCGAGGAAGAAATAATCAAATTCTGTGAGCAGAGGCTGGCTGCTGAAATTGTTACCCCTGAAGTCATAAGTATACCAAACTGGTTACAAGCCTCAAAAGAGAACCTTCTCGCACAAGTCTGGTGAGTTTGCAGTACTGGCTCACTGGGACTACAATGAGCAGAGGTCAAGTATTTAAGGAGACAGTTGACGAGCTAGGGGATTACCTTAATGCACTCGTGGTAATCTCAGCATGATTGAAGACTGCATAAGAAAAGCCCTACTTTATGAACACCTTAGGGATAAGGTGCAGTGCCATACCTGCGAAAGGCGTTGTCTAATCCCTGAGGGGGAATTAGGCTTCTGTGCTACCCGAAAGAATATCGGCGGGCAGCTTTATACCCTAGCCTACGGCGACATTTCCTCCACCAGTGCCAACCCTATTGAGAAGAAACCTTTCTTTCATTTCTACCCAGGAACAAAAGCTTTAACTATTGGCAGTTGGTCGTGTAACTTTACCTGTCCCTGGTGTCAAAACTATGATATAAGCAAATCACCTCAGAACATAGGCAAGGGTCAGTATATAAATTCGGCGACATTTATTGAACTTATCGGGAGATACCACTGCCAGGGTACTAGCGTCTCCTTCAACGAGCCAACTATGCTCTTTGAATATTCTCTGGACATCTTCGAGCTGGCTAGGGACAAAGGCTATTACAATACTTATGTTACCAATGGCTATATGACGGAGCAGGCACTGGAAATGCTGGTGGCTCACGGCCTGAATGCAATGAATATCGACATAAAGGGTGAGGCTGAAGTGGTGAGAAGGTTCTGCGCTGCTGATATAAACATAGTTTGGAGGAATGCAGCTCGGGCAAAGGGGTGGGGGCTATGGGTCGAGCTAACCACATTGGTTATACCCAGCGTAAATGATGCCGAGGACGGGTTAAGCAGAATTGCCCGGAAAATCAAAGGGGAACTGGGGGTTGACACCCCTTGGTACCTTAGTGGCTACTATCCGGCATACAAGTTCAGAAGCGAGTCCTATGTTCCCCCCACACCGGTCAGCACTTTAGAGAAAGCAAGGGATATAGGTAAGGCAGAAGGCTTAAAATATGTATATGCTGGAAATGTTCCCGGACATCCTTACGAGAATACCTACTGCCCTAGCTGCAAGCAATCTTTGATTGAGCGTTACGGTTTCAGTATAACCCAATATAACATCAGCCCAGATAAACAGTGCCCTTATTGCGGGGAGGAGATTCCCATAATCGGGGAACCAAATGTTCCCAGCCACGAAAGCTGGTGAAGGGGGGTATTGTAAGAAATTGTTACTTTTCAATGCAGAAGGTTTATAATAGATGGGTGATTGCAACATTATACTGAATTGAATTCAAAGGTCTTTGTGAAAGGAGGAAAAACTATGAAGATAATCCGACTGATCGGCTCGCTGGCCTTCGTACTCGGACTGTTCACTGCCATCTTTGCTGGGATACCTTGGTACGTCTACCACGAGCCCATTTTGCCCTTATGGCTCAAGATTGCAGCCTGGGGCCTTGTGGGTGGTATCCTGGTGGTCTTACTGACGGTGGCCGCCGAACAACGGAAAGGCAAGTCCCCAGGAAAGGAACCACCACCAAATGAGTCCCAGCCTCGGGTGTTGCTCCAGAATTCTGCAGAAGTCCCGGGTCGCGAGATCACCGAGATTTTGGGCTTGGTCAAGGGGCACACTATCTTTGCCATCTGGCTCGGCAGGGACATTTCTGCTCTGCTGCGACTGATTCTTGGTGGTGAGCTGATTGAGTACACGGAGATGATGGGGCGAGCCCGTGAGGTGGCTACTGATAGGATGATAGCCCAAGCTGAGGAGCTGGGGGCTGACGCCATCATTAACGTCCGTTACGTGACTACCGGTGTCGTTGCCAGTGCCGCTGAGCTTTTGGCCTATGGCACCGCCGTCAAGCTTCAGTGATTGCCGTTTTAATACCTTTGATACGCTAGCTTCTTGTTTATGGCCTTACCCCCTTCATCCGCTAAGTAATAATAACCACCCCAAAAATGTTTGATGCTTACAGCTTATCTAATTCCCTTCGTTTAATAGTCATCACCTAGCAGGTGAATATTACCCAATCTCACATTTTTCAATCCCTGTGCCTTTGCCTCTGCCAGACATTCTTGGGCATGTCGTTTAGAGGTAGATGGTAAATCATTCATCATAAATTGGGGGCGGAAGGCAAGAAGAGCATAAGGAATATCAGGGTTAAGAGAGGAAATAAAGGCAGCAATTCTGGAGATTTCCTCCTTATCTATATACCCCGGGATGAGCAAGGTGCTAGCTATCAGAAAGGGGGGTGAGGGTCTTTTCTTAGTATATTCAGTCAGTAGCGTGAAGTTTTCCAGGGTCCTTTTATTGCTCACGCCGCAGAGGGCAATATGCAACTCCTCACTCCAGGCCTTGAGGTCAAATTTAATACAACCACCAGAGTTGAACGAAAGCCCAGCCGCCTGTCTTAATAAAGCAGGGTGCATCGAGCCATTTGTTTCCCAGCAAATACGGAGAATCCTGCCCTTATTCCTCTCAAGAGCCAGCCGTGAGACACGAAGGGCATAAGGCAATTGTGGGGTTGGGTCACCCCCAAAGTAACATATACAGGCAGTACGGTCATCAACTGCTTGAGCCAATTCCAAGGCATCAATCTTGCTCTCCCCCACCGCTGAGTAGCGATAGTGCCAGTTCTGACAAAACAGGCAATCAAAGGAGCAAGCTTGATAGAAAACGGCCAGGTTCTTATAGCCATATTCAGCTCCTTGAGAGTAAGCAAACTGGGGATAACCAGCCCCACCTCCACCGGGACAGACCCAATCGGCTACACAGTTGGTGGGCAAGGCATCATAATACCAACTGACATTGCCCTTGCTAGCGGTGGCACCCTTGAGTTTATTCCCTCTGTTGGTGCGCAGCCCACAATAGCCCCTGCCATCGGGAGGAATACAGCATTCATTGGCACAAATGTGGCATTCTAGCCCCTTCTCACCCCCGGGAGGCTGCCCAAGAAGCCTAAACGGTCTCCTAGCTCTACTGTGAGCTTTCTCTACAAGAGGTAGCACCTGAGCGAAGTCCTTCCGAATACAATCCAAGCATAGCCCCAGGGCTTGAGAAATGAGAGGTAACTCCCTGCCACAATGTTGGCATACCTTGAATGCATGTCCCCCCATTTGGTCTGGTGTCACCTCCTCAAAACAGCTTGGGTTGACCAGACTATAGCCTATCGGGCAATTTGATAGAGGGCTATCCCCAATTTTCTGGAGTGAGCTTGCTTTAATCGTTGAAGGTGTGCCTGAAATGGGGCTGAGGTGATATTTTCGGTGGACATTATTACAGCATCTTCTTTATTATCTATATAGTAGTTGTGGCGTAGACCTGCTTGGGTGAAGCCATACTTGTAATAGAGACTCTGGGCAGCAGTGTTGGAGGCACGCACCTCTAGGGTAATAATATGGGCATTTAGCTCAGCAGCTAGGTCAATCGCAAATATAAGCAGTAGCTCCCCTATCCCTTGGCGGCGATGGAGTTCCCGCACTGCG
>SDBU01009461.1_pt1 | contig 10911 bp, 10 predicted proteins | sample 2277071 | NCBI WGS metagenome assembly SDBU01 (sample SAMN10397929, study PRJNA504765) | marine sediment metagenome | isolation source: marine sediment core GS08_GC12, 126 cmbsf | place: Arctic Ocean: Gakkel Ridge, Loki's castle | collected 2008
ATTCGATGTTGGACGTTCGATGTTCGATGTTCATTCTTTTGGTTCTTATACCCTCGAACCCTTGCATCTTTTCAAGGCGAAAGCCGCAATCCTTGACCCCTTGTACCCTCTAGGAGTACGCCTGCTCAGTTGGAAATAGCCCATTTAGTTCGCCTTAAAACTACAACTAATCGGGAGATGATCCAAAATTATACATGATGTTATGAAATACTATATGGCGCCATAAGTAAATAGGGTGTCCACTGTATTTCTTGAGAAAAAACACAGTATTCTAATGGCCATTTTCTGTGTGGGCTCAACGGCGTGGCAAGTCATTTTGCGGTGGGTCCGCCTTGTTCGGCATGAAGAAAAAAGCGGTCAATCCGAGGTGGAGGTGGGTGTCTTTAGAGTGAAGCCTCCCCGCCCTTCCGGGCGGGGGTTCTGTATGCGGCAGCGATTGGCGGGGCGGGGAGCGGGCCGGTCAACTCCCGGCCCTCAAAAGGCAAGAATGCAACCAGGAGGCCGTCCGAGAATGAGAGATTTTTTGCAAGGTCAAGGAAGGTGAAGGTTTTGGCCGCAGGAATACATTGAGTATTCTTAGGACTAAAATCTGAGCCTGACGCAGAGATTGCGGAAAATAGCTATTCTCGGGCGGCCTCCTAGGGTGTGCTGGCAAGGCGAAGACCGACGTCGCCGTAACTGTAATCCGACGCTTTGGCGTCACGACACGCTGACCGGCAGGACATGTCTTTGTTTAACCAACTGCCGCCCCGAAGCACTCGGTCACTACCCCCTGACGGCCCTTGTGGGTCAGTAACATGACCTGAAGGGTATTGGTAATCCCACGAGTCCTGGCACCACTCCCAGGCATTGCCGTGCATGTCATGAAGGCCCCAGGCATTGGGCTTAAAGCTTCCCACGACCACAGTGCGTTCGCGGTCCTGTTGTCCTTTTGCACAGCCCCGCATAGGATAATTGGTGCCTCTATAGTTGGCCTGGGTGCCTGACAAACACCTCCCAAAAGAAAAGGCAGTCTGCGTTTCCGCACGACACGCATATTCCCACTGAGCCTCCGTGGGAAGCCGGTATTTGTTCGTTCCGTCCGTCTGATTTAGCTTGCGTATGAACTCCTGGCAATCATCCCAAGAAATATACTCCACAGGGCAGTCATCACCACATTTGTCAAAGTATGACGGGTTGTTCCCCATTATCGCCCGCCACTGCCCCTGGGTAACTTCGGTGGTCTGCATGAAAAAAGGCTTGCTAATGGTCACCTTGTGCTGGTCCTCGTCCCTGTTTCGGTCCGGCTCGTCCGAAGGGCTGCCCATCATGAAAGTTCCAGCCGGGATCAGCACAAATTTCATGCCCAAGGAGTTGGTGATGGTCTTTGCAGTCTTGGGAATTATTTTCTCAGGTTGGGTCTTGGGGACAACAGGTTCACTCAGCAGGTCCTGTTTAGGTTTAGTAGTGGAACCAAGACCGGACGATGAAGCGATGAGGCCGGAAAAATTTGCATTTGCCTCAAACACAAAAAGGAAAGGGTGCATATTGCTCGGGAAGGCAGCAAGATCAGGGACTGTAGCTGTCAAGAGCGGTTCCCCGACAAGGAGACACTGAGCCTCGATCCCACTCACTTCCAGGGTCACTTTGTAGGGGCCAAGTCTAACCTAATGAGAACATGGTACAAATAGAGAAGGTTAGAAATTCTTGCGGGATTGCCTGAATGTTGAGCTCAGAGTGTTAAAGGCACATCGGATAGAATCCATGAAAACAATCAGAAAGGAGGGATGCCCACATGGATTTGACCTAGGAGAGGAAGTCGAAGGAGGCGGGCACAAGAATAAAAGGCTGGGGAAAGCACAAGATGTTGCGGTGACAACTATGTCTCGAAGAGTGTCACTATCCTGCCAGCATCTCCGACTGTTAACCCCTGATGTTATTATAGATAACAGACAATCTCCGTCGCCTCAACCAACAGATGTCCCAACCCACACTGCTGGCAAAAATCTTTGTCCAAACAACCGTTTGATTTTCTAGAAGCTATTTCAAAACCTCAGCGTGAAGCCTTTTGACCATTTTGCGAGAAAATTCTTAGCCGACAGGATCGCAATAATTTGTAACACCTTCTCCAGGTCATAGGAGTTACCTATAGAGGTCCCGATACTCTTTTCGCCTTTCTTTTTTCCATCTTGGGCAAAGTGCTGGTTTCCCCTGCATCACCAACTGAAGACATGCATCGCATTTAGGACTACATTTTAGGATGGATCTATCGAGTCCTTGGCGGGCCTTTTGAGGCCATTGCGGGTCTACCCAGAGCATGCGTGCCAAGCCTATTAAGTCGGCCTTTTTCTCTTTTAGGATTGATTCTGCCAGTGCCGGGGTTGAAATCCGGCCGGCAGTAGTAACGGGTACCTTCACGTTCTTCTTGATAGCACTAGCCAGGGAAACCATGTAGCCGGGCCTGCGAGATTTCTTGATAGTATCAGGGAGAAACAAAGATTCATAGGTTCCGCCCATGACCGACAGATAAGCCACACCCGCTTCCTCCAGAGCCCTTGCCAGCACACTGGACTCCTGGACATGGAGTCCGTCCGGCAGCCATTCATCGGCTAAGAAACGATACCCTACGGGGAAATCTCCCACCAGGTCCTTAACACGCTTAAGAACTTCCAGCGGAAACCTGATTCGGTTCTCTATGGCCCCTCCATAGGCATCTTCTCTCTTGTTGGTCCTCGGAGATACAAACTGGGCAAGGAGATACCCTGTTCCGCCGTGGAGCTCCACTAGATCGAAGCCGGCCCTCTTAACTCTCAATGCCGCTTTTGCGTATTGCTTTTGGATGGTGGTTATCTCTTTCTTGGTGAGGGCACGAGGGGTCTTGTTGAAGGCTGGAACTTCTGACGGTGCAACAGGCTCAGCGACATGGGCAAAACGCCCAGCGTGATTGATCTGAAGCGCTGCTAAGGCATTTCCCCTCTTTATAACGCCAACCAGTCTTTCAAGGCCCTTTACGTAGCGGTCATGATCACAACGAAGGGTCCTTGGTGAGCCACTTCCATTCGGGGTGATGCTTGAGTTCTCAACGACTATCAATGCAGCACCACTTTGTGCCATGAGTTTGTAATGATCCAGCAGCAATGGAGAGATCTTTCCACCAAGGGCGGCATAACCCAAATAAAGCGGGGCCATGGTAATACGATTCTTAAACTTCAGGCCATTCAGATCCAATGGTTGAAAAAGTCTTGGATACGTGGCTCTATTCATCTTCACGCCCTATCATCGATCCATTTCCAAACTCAACACTCATTAATGAACTCGTAAAAAGTCATCAAATGGACGGCAAAGTAAAAAGCTCCATATGCAAGGCGCGCGAATCTTGAGGAATGAGGCGTGGGCCATTGAATATTGTCGATTGTGGATTGGTGATTGGTGCTTTTCAAGGCGTAGGCCGCAAACTTGAAACTGGAAACTTGTGCTTTTCAAGGCGAAGGCCGCAAACTGGTGCTGTTCAAGGCGCCGGCCGCAAACTTGAGATTGTCGATTGATGATTGTTGATTGATAATTGTGCGAAGAGCTTTGAGTCGTTTGCGGCCTGCGCCTTGAACAGCGCAATCGACAATCGTCAATCCTTAATGGGCACTTTCCCTTAGTAGTGACGAAGGATGAAGCGCAACGCCGCAGATGGACTTTTTACGAAACCGTCAAAACTGTATCTGGATAGTCTTCTTGTTTGCCTCTTCATCCTTTATGGAAAGGATGACTTTGCCCAGCCGCTCGCACCAGGTGCGGATATCTTTCTCGAACGTGGGGCAGTCTCCCAATACCTCCAAAATATCACCTTGTTTCATGTCCGGAGCCTTCACGGCTATCTTGAGCACCGGTTGAGGGCATTTCAAACCGAGGGTATCTAACACTTCTACTGCCATAACTATTTCTCCTTACTCGAGAACCTGCACGAAAGAGTCTCTTCTTGTTTCGCCGTGTAATACGGGTGCGAACAGGCGTGAGCATTATATGCAGGTGCTTCCCAATTTGTCAAACTTTTGACATCAAACGAAGAAATATCAGGGGAGTTGAGACGGTTGATGAAATCTGGTTTCTTGTCAGTTGGCTGGGGTTTGTGCATGCGGCAGCCATTCGCGAGGCAGGAGGCCGGGCAACAAACCCGATGTTGTTGGCAAATGAGCGGTCAGATAGATTCTTGAGTGCGGCAGCGGATCCTATTCTTTTAGCACCTCCTTGATTACCTTGATGAGTTCATCAGGATCGACAGGCTTTTCAAGGTAACCATTAGGAACCGTATATTCAGTCAGTCCGGTGGTCTCAACAAATTTTTTCTCGTCCTTTAGAGGTTGCCTGTAAATAAAATTCTTGAAATCAACACCCGTTACCTCAGCCACCCCTGTCACAACGATCACGGGAATGTGGCTCAGGCTTGGGTCCTTTCTCAACTCCTGGAACATGGTGATACCGCTTTTCCTCGGCATCATAAGGTCCAGCAGCACCAAGTCCGGCTTCTCCTTACGCAGGAGGTCCAGGCCCTCAACCCCGTCTTTTGCCATTATGTTTTCATAACCGTTTTCTTCAACAACAGTGCTGAGGAAGGTCCTCTGATCCGGCTCGTCGTCCACTATCAATATTTTCTTGGGCATGTTTCCTCTCCTTTCAATTACAACCGGAACAACCCTATGACTGGGTTCTCACCAACCCAAATACACTAGATACCTAAAAGGGTTCCTATCTCAGGATGTTTAGAGATCACCTTTAGGAACTGAGCCGAGCGGCGTTCCAAGCGGTTCTCAAGGATTTTGGCCGCCTTCTGCATCACCAGGAACCCCATGGTATGGTCATCTTCAATGAGGCTCAATAGCTTGTTTCCAGGCACGACATAGAGTTCGGATGGTTCTGAGCAGACAGCATACGAGGTGTGGGAGGCTGACGGAAACAGAGCTGACCAGCCAAAAGAATACCCCTGCTTTATCGAACCTAGAGAGATGATAAGGCTTTGGGCCAGTTCTGCCTCAAGCAGCACTTTTCCTTGCTTCAGTGAGTAGAAATCGTTAGCTGCATTGCCTGTTTCGTAGATGATCTGTCTTTCTTTCAACGACTCTGCTCGAACCGCTGGCGCCAACTTATCAAGCATCCCATCTGTCAGGTCTTCAAACAGCGCAATCCCTTTTAAGTCTTGTGCAGAAACCATATATGAGTCTCCTTCTTCTTCCTGCAACCCTTAGCGAGGGTTATTATCATCACAACAAGAGGAAAACAACTACCAAAAAGATGGTTGCCATGGCCGCGCTGATGCCTATCGGCGAACTGCCGGTGTCCAAAGCAGCCCGAGTTCTTTCGATCTTGCGTTGGAGCTTTTCTCCAGTCTTTCCGACTGCTGTCCACAGAGGGATCATGGTCCCGAGTGTGAGGATCTCCGGGCCGTGCCTGGACAATCGACCAAGAAATCCGGACACCCCCCGAACGATGAACCGATCTGAGAGCCTGTTTATACCGTTTAAGGCGTTGTCCATGACATAGTAAAATAGGCGGCCCCCTTTGCGGTAGAACCAGTCCGTGTCAATGGATATGGTCTCTGTTCGCTTGAGCAGCTTGAGAAACAAGAAGAACACGAGTGCCGAGAGCATGAGCAGTTGCAACTGAGCAATTACATGATTGAACGTATACGCTTGGTAGTGGACTTCATAGGGCAAGATATTGTAAAGCGGCTGCGGATAAAGGCCGAGGAAGATGCACAGAAAAGACAAAAAGGCCATGGCGATGAGCATTGACTTGTTCGTCTCCCCGGGCCGCAGGCCTTTGTCCTTGGCGAAAAAGACAAAATAGGGGAACTTGATCCCGGCATGGAGAAAAACACCAGCCGAGGCGATCTCCAAAATAAGCCAGACCCACACCAGGTGTTCATGAATTGCTCCATCTATGATCAGGGATTTGCTGGTAAACCCGCTCGTTCCAGGGAATGACGAGATGGAAAGGGCTCCAATAGCACCAAAAATCAGGGTCAATGGCATGGTCTTGTACAGTCCTCCAAGATCGGTGCACTTGCTTTTTCCGACCATATACAGAACAGAGCCCGCCGACATCCAGAGAAGGGCCTTGTAAATAATGTGGCAGAAGGCATGGGCTACGGTGCCATTTAAGGACATCATTGTTCCGATACCCACCCCTGTGACCATGAAACCCACCTGGTTGATGATGCTGTACGCGAGAATGCGACGCATGTCGTTTTCCAACAAGGCGTAAATAATACCATATAATGTCATAAAACAACCGACCACGATAAGTACCTCCCAGCCGGGGAATCCTCGAACCAGGGTATAGACTGCGGTCTTTGTGGTATAGGCGCTAAGGATCACTCCTCCGGTCACAGTGGCCTCTGGATAGGCGTCGGGGAGCCAGGCGTGCAAGGGAGGCGCTGCAGCGTTAACCAGAATTCCGATAAGGATAAGATAGGTCCCCAGGTTCCGGTCAGTCATGGCGTCAAAGGCAATCGATCCGGTCTGTGTTATATACACCACCATGCCGGCCAGCAGGCAAAGCCCGCCAAAGATATGCAGCATAATGTAGCGCATGCCGGCTGCCTGGGCCTTCTTGGTTTTTCGTGCCAGGATAAGAAAGGTGGAAGCAACAGCCATAACCTCCCAGAAGAAATACAGCGAAACCAGGTCGCCGGCAAAGACAACGCCTATGGCACTTCCTATGTAAAAAAGCGCGGCCATATGCTGGGTGCTGTCTTTCACGTAAAAGGCATAGACAAAGGCGGCAACCGCGTTTAGCGTAAAGATATAGCCAAAGACCTTGCTGAGTTTGTCCACCCTCAAAAAGGTAAGATCAAAGCCGAAAAAATGAACCTGCCAGGAAGAACCGACCTGAAGCTGAGAGATTAAGTAAAAAGCAGCAGCAGGAAGCAGTATCACATACCACTTTCTTAGGTTACCCTTGAAAAAGGGAACCAACAGGGCGCCAAGTATTAGAAGTGCTGCAGGCGGAAAATCACTTATCATAGTAATCCTCTTTTGCTTTCAACCATAGCGCCACCAGTTTGGAAAAAAGTATAAGGAGAGAACATGAGACAAATCCGAGAAGTGCATAGAAGCCCAAAAAACCGTCAAAGCCGAAGTACACGTGCCTGTGGGTAAAGAAATCAGGCACCACCAGCAGCCCGCAAATAGCATACAACATGATCCAGAGCTTTCTTATGGTCTCAGGCCTGTCAAAATAGTCGAATTCTTTTTTTTGCTTCATCCCCTCTCCTTACCTGCCTACGGCGAGTTGTGCCAAATTAAGAAACACCGTAGGATAGAAAAACAGCACGACAGAGACGATTGCGGTCAACACAAGGGGGGCCACGCACCACGGGGGGGCCTCCTTTACTGTGTTTTCAAACATGGCCTCTTCAGCCGTGCAGAAAAACGCCTTGTATACAATGGGCAAAAAGTATGCAGCGCTTAGAAGTGAGCTTCCAAGAAGCACAACCAGCATAGGCCATTGACCGGCCTGCAGGGTTCCCAATACAAGATACCACTTGCTGAAGAACCCGCCGGTGGGAGGAAGCCCGATCACACTCAGGGAGCCAATAAAAAAAGCGATCATGGTAACCGGCATCCGTTTGCCTATGCCGACCATTTCGCTGATGTTTTTCTTGCCCGTAGCCACAAAAATGGCGCCCGCACAAAAAAACAGGGTAATCTTACCAAAGGCGTGCATGGCAATATGAGTCATACCACCTATCATCCCCTTGGGGGAAAGCAGTGCAACCCCAAGCACAATGTAAGAGAGTTGGCCGATAGTTGAAAACGCAAGACGCCGTTTCAAACTGTCCTGAGAAAGGGCCACGAGCGAAGCCACTATGACAGTAAAGGCGGCAATATAGCAGACAACGGTACCAAGATGAAAACTTGCCAGCAGGTTGATCCCGAACACGCCCGTCAACACGCGAAGTACGCTGAAGGCCCCCACCTTGACAACAGCCACTGCATGCAACAAGGCACTGACCGGCGTAGGCGCCACCATGGCTGCGGGAAGCCACGAATGAAGCGGCATAATCCCTACCTTTGCAAACCCGAGTACCAGCATGATAAGAAGCACCGTTATTGTGGCCTTAGGTTCGGTTCCGGAAAAGATACCGGACGCGGAAAACTCAAGGGTTCCGGTCATGTTGTAGCATATAAGCATTGCGGGAAGTACTACACCGATTGAAGTGCCTACAATGTACAGCAGGTATTTTCGCCCGGAGCTTCGTGCTTCATGATCTTGATGGTGTGTGACCAGAGGATAGGTGGCAAAAGAAAGCATCTCGTAAAAGAGATATAGGGTCAGAAGGTTGGCTGAAAAGGCCACACCAACGGTCGCTGAAAGGGCCAAGGCAAAGAAGCAAAAGTATCTTGTCTGGCTGTGTTCTTTCAGCCCTCGCATGTACCCTATGGAATAGGCAGATGTAATAATCCACAGCGACGACGACACAAGCGCAAAGAGCATACCCAGGGCGTCAACCCTGAACTTGATCGCAGCCCCTGGGATGAATTCAGCTACCGTATATACGATCTCGGTCCCTTTCAAGACGATTGGAACCATGGAGAGAACGATCAGAAACTTTGCAATGGCTGCTGTAAAGGTCCAGGCTTCACGGACATTCGGCGATCTGCTTGAAACAAGCATGGGTACAACCAGTAGTGAAACCAGGACAGCCAGCAAGGGCTTTATTGATGTAATCGTTTCCATATGAATCTTATTCCATCTTCGTTATATAAGACCTTTTGGTATGGCAAATTGGACAATGTGGTCTACGATGTCACCGGTATACAAACCAACGACCACCAACCCGGCAGCTACAAGCAACAGGGGAACCAGCATACTGAGGGGTGCCTCATCCATTATTGGTGCCGGATGATCATGCCCGTGGCCGTGATGATCGCTAAAAGGCTCGAAGTAGCCGATCTCTATAACCCGGAAGAACAAGACCACGCTGACCAGACTGCTAAACAGAAGTGCTACCATAAAATGGTATTGGCCTGCCTGTATAGCCCCTAAGATAAGATACCACTTGCTGAAAAAACCGCAGGTGGGAGGAACCCCAATGATAGACATGGCCCCAATGATAAAGGCGCCCATGGTAAATGGCATCTTGCGGAACAACCCCTGAAGATCTTTAAACTCTGTCCCTTTGACCTTGTAGACAATGTTGCCCACCACCAGGAACACGCACAGCGTCATGAGGGCATCGTTTGCAATGTGTAGGATTGCTCCTGTCATCCCGGCACGGTTTCCAAGCCACGCGCCGCCTACCATGTATCCGACTTCAGCGACGACGATGTATGTTAACATCTTCTTTAAATTCTTTTCTTTCAGTGCCAGCAGGGCACCCATGAAAATAGCAATGGCGGCAAGCCAGACAACACCCTCACTCACGGCCAACGTCGTGAAGGTAAATTGTGGTGTAAACACTGTGAGCATGAGGCGGATCATCACATAGATCATCACCTTGGTGACCAAGGGAGCAATCAAACTGCTGGACGCAGAAGGGGCGTATGTGTATGCGTTAGGCAACCAGGCATGCAGAGGGAAGAAGGCCATCTTGAGCCACACTCCAACCATGCAGATAATAAAGGCAGCCATGACCGCTTTGGACTGATAAAGGGGGGGTAAGATATTTGCAATATCTACCATGTTCAATGAGCCGGTGACCATGTAAAGATAGCCGATGCCCAGCAAGTAAAAGCAAGCTCCGATCGTTCCCATGTATAAGTAATGTAAGGTGGCCAACGGGGCGCGGTCGTCTGATCCCATGCCAAGCAAGCCATAGCCTGTAAGTGCTGCGATTTCTAAAAGCACGTACAGGTTGAAAGCATCGCCAGTAACAACAATGCCCAAAAGCCCGGTAACCATTAGTACATACAATGAATAGAAGGCGCCTACTTTTTCCGGAAACTCCTCCTCAATGCTTCTCTTGCTCGCTATCAAATTGACCAGAGCAACTATTGCCACAACCACGAGGACCAGCCCGTTGAGATGATCCACGTAATAGGCAATGCCCATAGGCGGGTCCCATCCTCCCAACTTATAGACGATCACCCCCTCATCCAAGACGCGCAGTAGCAATCCAACGGATGAAAACGTGGCCACAGCCAGCGCGGCAACTGCTATCGGGAAACACAGCCTCTTGTTCACCCATCCGGCAACACCGATAAGAAGGCCTGCCAGCAAGGGAGCAATAACAACGAGTGCAGGAAATTGTTGACTCATTTTTTCCTTACCTGCGCCAAAATTTCATCTTCTTCCAACGTGTTGAACCGGTTATACACTCTTATAGCCAGGGCCAGGGCCACCCCAAGCGTAGCCACTCCGACCACGATGGCGGTCAGCATGAGCACATGGGGCAAGGGGTTCATATAGTCTATGGCATGCACTGCATTATGGCCTCCGTGGCCATGCTCCAAAATCGGTATAGTAGCCCCTTTTTTTGCCCCAATGGACACGTAAAACAAAATGATGGCTGTTTGAAAGATGTTCATGCCCACGATCTTTTTCACCAGATTGTTCTTGACGATCATGGCATATAGCCCGATCATCATTAAGGTGATGTAGATCCAGTAGTTGTATTTGGCGACAACCATTTGAACAAGATCGCCCATGACTTACAATCCTTCGTCGTATCTACCGCTTGATGAAACGTTGCTATAGATCCAAATCATAGCCGTCATGACTGCAATCCCCACTCCGATTTCCACAATGAGTATTCCGTGGGATCGCGCCATAATCGGATCCACAAACAGCACGGATGACAGCGCACTGTAATCCATGAAATTGACTCCCAACAACAAACAAAGGAAGCCGGTGCCTGCATAGAGCAGCACCCCCACAGCACAGAGGATGCCTACGAGCTTTTCTCGGAATCTTTTCACAGCGGTTCTCAGATCAGTGGAC
>SDBU01009462.1_pt1 | contig 10910 bp, 13 predicted proteins | sample 2277071 | NCBI WGS metagenome assembly SDBU01 (sample SAMN10397929, study PRJNA504765) | marine sediment metagenome | isolation source: marine sediment core GS08_GC12, 126 cmbsf | place: Arctic Ocean: Gakkel Ridge, Loki's castle | collected 2008
CAAAACACCCTATGATTGGAAGGAACTCTTTATATCTATACCGCTATAAGGAAGCGAACATAAAAATCCGCAAACTAAAAGGAACGTTCGAGATTTTGAGATGAAAGCAATGTCATTACATCAACCCTGGGCCTCGATGATCGCTCACGGCGAAAAAACGATTGAAACGAGGAAGTGGCGAACGCGCTATCGGGGAGATCTGTTAATTTGCTCGACGAAGAAGATATATGGGATACAAACACACACCTTACCGTATGGCATGGCTTTGGCTGTTGTTAATCTATGGGATTGTCAGTTGATGGTTGCAGATGATTCGGGTCCAGCGAGGGTGTCGTTCTATAGAAATCCGGGGCTTTGGTCCTGGTTTCTTAAAGACATTCGGCCGATTAAACCGTTCCCAGTTGTTGGCCGCCAAGGATTCTATGAAGTGGAGTACGAGAAAAGGTAATGGATTTACCGAAGATGAAGGAAACGGATTTAGCGAAACCTGTGGCAGCCTGGATGCGGAGCAGAGGTTATACGGTTTACGCTGAGGTTCCGCTTTTTGGCAGGCGTTTAGATTTTGTTGGAATTAAAGAGATGGAGGTTGTTTGCGTGGAATTGAAAACCTCTCTTACTAAATATCTGGTAAGGCAGGCATATATAAACCACATAGTAACGACAGAAGTTTATGTGGGCGTTGGGACAAAGCCGCGAAATACATCAATTGAGTTGTGTAAAAAATATGGCCTCGGCATTTTATCTGTGAAAAACGGCAGTGTTATTGTTGTGCTAAAGCCAACCATAAGATATGAGCCTATGAGCGGACAAAGAAAACAAATTCTCGAACTTTGTAAAGCAGACGCAGGGGTGTGGGGCGACGGTGAAGTCAGCTTTAGAGAACTTGCGGGCAGGATCGAAGCAAAAAAGGACTGGTTGGATTTACCCAACCTGATAACACAACGGGGCAGCAACTGGGTCAGAAACCCGCTTTACGCCGCGTCGCCGGAGGAGCTTCCCCCAATGGACCGGGATCAGTTTGATAATATCCGGTATTTCAACGAAGGGGGTCAGGCCGGTTTTGAGACAAAAAGAGGCTGTCCCGAGAAGTGCGTGTACTGCGCGGACCCTGTAGCGAAAGGAAACAGGACAAGGGTACGTTCCCCGGAAAGTGTAGTGCACGAGTTGAAAAAACTTTTAGGGCAGGGAATCGATCGCCTTCACACCTGTGACAGTGAGTTTAATATACCGGAGTGGCATGCAGAGGAAGTTTGCCGGGAGATAATCTCGGCCGATCTGGGCAAACGGCTGCAGTGGTATGCCTACTGCTCACCTGTCCCGTTTTCCAGGGAACTGGCAGGATTGATGAGCGCTGCAGGGTGTGCCGGGATCAATTTCGGGGTTGACAGCGGTGATGCCGGAATACTTAAGAGGTTAAATAGAAATTTTACCCCTGAAGATATCCTGACGGCTGCCCGTGTTTGTAAAGAATCGGGAATTGCGGTTATGTTTGACCTGCTTCTCGGTTCGCCGGGAGAGACAAAAGAAAGCGTTACCGGAACAATCGAGTTGATGAAACAGTCCCAAGCGGATGTGATTGGTATGAACACCGGTGTCCGCGTTTACCCGGGCACAAGGCTGAAAGTCCAGGTAGAAACTCCGGATTTAAAAACGGGCCTTGTGGAAGGTGAAGGCCCGGCAGATCCGGTGTTCTATATTGACGCCGGCGTAAGGGACTGCATATTTGAGTTGCTCGACAGTCTTATCGGAAACAACAGACGGTTTTTTTTCTTTGACCCGTCAAAACCGGACAGAAACTACAATTACAACTCCAACAAGAGATTGATAGATGCTATCCAAAAGGGGTATCGCGGAGCTTACTGGGACATTCTCAGAAAATATGTTTCATAACAATAAGTAAGCTGTATAGTCTCCAATAATTAGTTCTTGATGCCACGCCGTATAAAACACGGAGTAGCCGGGCAAGCCCGGAGTTGCGCCAGGAACTAAATAACTTTTTGTTGTTAAAAAACCATCGGATGAGAGGATTGATCCATGAGCAGCCTTGTCTGGGTGGAACTGGATTCAAAAGTACCGGATAATAATTTAAAAGAGCTTCGCCTCTGCGCGAATAAAGATATACTGATATGCGCTGTTTTAAAATCAAACGCTTACGGTCATGGTGCACCACAGATGGCAAAGCTCCTTCCGACAGCAGACTGGTTTGCTGTTAATTCCCTTGAAGAAGGGCAGGAGTTAAGGGCGCTTGGTGAAACGAGACCTGTACTGGTCATGGGGCATGTACCGATAGGCCGGCTAGCTGAAGCGGCACAGGCTGACCTTAGGCTGACTGTATACAATCCTGAAACTATTGAAGCTTTATCAAGACTGGATCTTAAAAAAAAACCGGTCCATGTGCATATGAAAATAGAAACCGGGACCGGGCGCCAGGGTGTTTTGCCGGGAAAAGTCCGTGATTTTGTGACAGAAATAACCAGAAGGCCCGGGATCATTCTTGATGGTGTATCCACTCATTTCGCGAATATTGAAGACACCCTCAATCATGAATATGCCGTGCGGCAGCTTCTCGTTTTTAATGAGGCGTTAGGGACGATCCGGGAACAGGATGTGGACCCGCCGGTCATTCATACAGCCTGTACGGCCGCGGTAATCCTTTTTCCGGAGACACACTTTACAATGTTAAGGTGCGGGATCGGTTTGTACGGGCTCTGGCCTTCCCGGGAAACATACCTTTCGACCATCATGGGAAAACGCAGGCTCCCGGAGCTTAAACCTGTCCTGGCATGGAAAACGAAAATAGTGCAGATAAAAACATTACCCGAGGGCAGTAACGTCGGATACGGCTGTATGTATAAAACAACAAGAGAAACAGTGCTGGGTGTACTGCCGGTTGGTTACGCTGACGGTTATTCCCGGGAACTTGGGAACTCCGCGTACGTGCTTGTTAACGAAAAACGCGCGTCTGTAATCGGCAGAATATGCATGAACCACACGATGATCGATATAACGGACATACCGGGCGCTGAGCTGGAAAACGAAGTGGTGCTTCTCGGTAGCTGGGGAAAAGAGATCATAACGGCTGAAACAATTGCAGGCTGGGCCGGAACGATCAATTATGACATAATAACCCGTATCAGCCCTTTTCTCGAACGCAGGGTTTTATAAGATATGGGGTCTCACGCAGGTTTATTTTACCCTGCATCTCCTCCAGTTCTTTCAAAGTCGACGGCCAGTCGCCTTTCAGAAGACGGGAGAGAGCCCTGTCTGCCAGTATTTTACCTCCTGTCTGGCATCCCGGGCAGTAGTTGCTTTCGTTTTCAGTGTAAACTATACGCTGGACCAGAACACCGCACACGGGGCATGGGAAGCCGTAGCGGCCATGGACTGCCATTCCTTCACGCGGAATGCCGTTACCTTTTCCGGAAAACCATCACCTGTTTTATTTCTGATTATGTCAGTCCATTCGAGAAGTATCCCCCTGCAGGCGCTGAAAAGCCGGCCAACCTCCTCCCCGGTCAGATGGGAAGTGTATTTAAAAGGAGAAAAACGCGACCTGTGAAGAATCTCATCAGAGTAAGTATTTCCAATACCCGAAATAATACGCGGATCAGTGAGGGCCCTTTTTACAGTGTGATTTTCCATGGTGAGTGCTTCAGAAAAACTGTCAAGGTCTGTTTCCAGCACTTCTATACCGCCTCTATCGAACTTTCTTAAAGCCTCCTCTCCCCGAATTATGTGGAGGGAAGCGCGTCTCTTTGTTCCGGCTTCCGTTAAAACCAGTGTGCCGTCGGAAAAATCGAAAGCCGCGAGCCCTATCCTGTGCGGGATCTTTGCCTCTTTGGGTTTCCAATGAAACCGTCCCGCGATCATGAGGTGAAATACAAGGTAAAGCTGATGCTCCATGATTAAAACAACATGCTTCCCGATGCGACGGATACCGAGTACTTTTTTTCCTTCGGTCTCGGTTGCCTGCGGGTCATGGGTCCGCAGGAGAAAGGGGTTTTTAATACGGGCGCGGATAAGGGGTTGGCCCGCGATCCGTTTTTCAAGACATTCAATATAAACGGTCAGGTCCGGTATTTCTGGCAACTTGATTACCTTTTCAAAGTAATGTCTTCCGTCAGAACAAATATTTTCACAATTTTGGCAACAGCCATGTAAAAATTAAATTTCGCTGAACCTTTGATGATATCATTATATCATTATATCATTACAGAAATTCGGCACCCATGAAGCCAGGTGTTTTCCAACACCAAGAAACAGTGAAGCGTAATCAGCAGCAAGGTCTTCCCGGTGCACATCGTCGATACTATTTTCTGAAAAAAAATCCCTGAGATTTTTAATACCGTCATCTAAATCGTGACTTTGATCATGTTTGTTATAATTGTCATTGAAGTCGAACTTTTCAGCACTCTTCTTCATGAGTTCCAGTAATTACAGATCTGCTTCTTCTCTGAAAATTTTTGATAACAATGAATAAAGTCCTGCTCTGAACCCGGCTGTATCTTTTTGTTCCTGTAAGGGTAAATCCATTTTATTCAAATGCCTCCTTCTCTTTGTTTCCTTTCTCTGTATATCGCAACCTCAACCAGGCAAGTGTCGCAGTTTGATGCCCCGCCCGGTGACACTGTTCTCCGTTTGCTGTTCTTCCCGGGGCCCAGCCCTGTATCAGGGCCGCGGGTTTACAGGAAGCGTAGGACCTGGCCAATCTTGTAATCACATCTTCCGGTACACCGGTAATTTTTTGTGCCCAGGCGGGTGTTTTTGGCATGCTGTCTTCCCCCGACATCATTCCATATGTGAATCGTGCCGCCCATGTCGCCCCTTCAAAGGATGTACCCGTCCCAAAAGCGGTTTGCCGCCCGAAGCGTTTTAAGAGATTGTTGAAGGGACCATGGGTTGTTGAATGCAGCATTACGAGAATTGACCCGCAGCAATCCATGGTACACGTAGTTATTACAGTTTTTTCATCTTCAACCCGGGGTTTTGTCTTTTTGTCCTTTTTTAAAAGAACCTGTTCCGGTGTATCAGCCGGCAGCAGGTCTGCCAGAGCAGTGTAAATGCTCACAGTAAGATCTCCTTTTAAAAAGTGGGTTAATGTTTAATTAGTTCTTGGTGACTAATTAGTCGCGATGAAACCGCTCAATAAAGTGAACTGGTGCAACGTCGGTTTTCAACCGAAGTTGTCGGGCTTGCCCGGCTTTATCCACCATGAACTATTAAAACAGTAATTTATTCTGAGAAGATTAATGTAATCCGCCGCAATTGTCAACGATCTAATAAAAAATGATAAAAAAAAATATAAAGAGCGCGTCAGAAAAGGTGATTGTTTCCGCGAGTGTATCAAAATGTCCCGATAATGATATAAGAGCGGTGCTTTTCGATACAATAACACACATATATTTGATGCCGGTCATTAATTTGCAAGGCTGTTTTCTATATCTTTTTATTAGGAGACTTAGGTAATTGAAAAATATTTAAAATGTGCATGTACGGTATGAAAATTGCAATAGTATTGTTGGTTTTAAAATTTAATTTGCGTTTGTTGTGTATAGTGCGTGCCTGAAGGAGGAAAAAATGGAAAAACAAGTAATTGAAAAAAAAATAGGGCAAAAAAAAGATACAAATAGATCATTTGATTATAAGAGATTAGTATCAAATGAGGATTTCTGCAAGAATTTAAATGCGATACTGGCTTACTATCAAATGTCAAAAGGTGAAGCAAAAAAGAGATTTATCAGCCGTTAGCGAAGAACGGTCATTGTTTTAATATAAATATTGATTTGAATTTATCCGTGATCCCGGTGATCCGTGATCCCGGTGATATTTCTTCGAGCTGCCGCGGTATTATTCCTTCTTGTTAAGAGATATACAAATTTTATCGATAAAACTATTAATTCAATTTGAATACCGCAACCAAATGTTTTATTCTTAATGGGAGGTATTTAAGTTTTTTTCAAATGCTTGTACACAGTAAGTTAAAATATTAGGGATACTATTTTGCAGTATATCTTTATTCTTTTTTTTCTTTTTGTGCTGGGCTCATTTCTCTTTTTGTGGTTCAGGGGGTGGCAAAAACCTTTTCCCTGGCTCGAGTTTTATAAACGCGGTAAATATGAAGGTTTCACATTAAGAGAAATAATATTATTAAAAAGAACCGCTGTTTACAAAAAACTTGAAAAACCACTGTCTATATTCTGGTCTGTCCAACAGCTGAACAGATGCCTGTACACTGTCATCCATGATATTGATAAAGACGAAAGCCTGACTAAAAAAAAGAGAAAAGTAATGCTCGGCAGGTTCCTCGCACTCCGGAAGAAGGCTGAGTTAAGCTTTCCAAAATATAAAAAAAAATTAAGAACGACAAAAGATATACCTCCCAGGCAGAAACTGGTCATAAGGGATAAAGATTACGGTGCCTTTATAAGCTGGGTAATTGACAACAAAAGAAAGGCGCTTGTTGTTTTGCAGCCCCTGGGTCAGGAAGGATGGAAATCTCTGAACTGGAACGGGCGTAAAATTAAAGGACATCTTTGGAATAAAGATGACGCTGGTTATTCTTTCGAAACAAGGGTCCTTGAGCAGATACCCCATGAAGAGTATCCTGTTATCAACCTTAAACATTTGAAACGTCTAACAAGAGAGCAGAAGAGAGACAGTGTGAGGGTGGAAATCAGCATAAAAGCGTGGTACAATGATATGTTTTATTCTACCGGGAAGGAAAAACCAAAAGTGTCAATCGCGAAAACAAGCAATTCGGGGAAAATAATAGATATCTCTGAAACAGGATGCTGTATGATAGGCGGCAGGGCATTAAATGAGAATGACTATTTGATGATGAAGTTTTTTCTAACAGAAAAAAAGAGGGTAGTGGCTGTTGGAACTGTAATTAAGGTTTCCACACTCGGCGATAAAGACCAGCGAAAATATCACATCAAATTCACAAAGATAAGTTCCAATGCGAGAAACAGCATTCTTCTCTATGTGTACAATATATTTGGCGAGCGAGAAGACATGTTCGGGGAATATTCAAAAAAATAAGCTGATCTGCTGACGTTTTTATCGACGGATCCCCTTCAGGCTTATAACATTGACAAAATAATTTGTTACCTTTATCTTTCCTGCTATGTGCCATAAACTGGATCCGATTTTTTTTAAAAACCTTGCAGAAAAAAACCACGATGAAGTTTGCAGGAGAAGTCTTGCCGAATACGACACTGATAGTAATGTCTACAGGATCATAGCGTTGGGAAATGAATACTATGTCAATCCGGAAGCTCACGAGATTAAACCATCGAGTTCTATTAAAGAGGAGGTGAGTGTAGATTTGGGGCTGCTCATCCTTATTTATCTTTTAGAGGCAAAAGAGATCTCTGTCAGCAGAAAATGGGTAAGCGAGTTCAACCTGAAGGGTGGTTCGATGTTTTTCCGGGGTCCCCACGCGTTCCCTGTGGATGAAATAACCGGCCGCTTTGGATACGATATTGAAGGATTCAAGGAGACCGGCATTTCTCTTGGCGGAGAGCCGCTGGCATTAGGTGATGCTGCATTCAGTTTTCAGGTCCTGCCGAGGGTACCTGCGGCAGCTGTTCTGTGGTATGCTGATGATGAATTTGACGCTTCAGCTAAATTGCTGATGGATGACACTATTGAACAGCATCTGCCGCTTGATGTGATTTTTGGCATGTCCCTTGAAGTAATCGGCAGGATAGTCGATAAAACACTCTGGGGGAAATAAAAGCAGGGACCATTTTTTATTCACTCCCTTATTAACTTTTCATGAAATATACCAATAAAATAATTAGAGGATTTGTATTATTTATGGTCCAATATGATAAGGGGGGTTAATGAAAAAGATAGTTCTTGTTTTAATAACATTTCTGTTTTTAAGCGGCTGCATATTAAATTACGGGTACATAATAAGCGAAAAGATGAGAGACCGTCGAATTGCGCATGCAATTGATGCCGGAAAATTTGCCAAAGCGGAATTATTGATCAAAGATTATCAATACAAAGCAGATGAATCTGCATCTGAGCCCCCTCCGGAGCCGGCGGAAGCAGAGGCAGAAGATGTGCGAGAGACTGAGGAGTATTACAGAAATAAATATAAAGAATGGATGAAAATGCTCAACCGGTATTTGTCCCTGAAAAAGAGCACAGGTTAGTCGTTTATGATCTCGTCAAAATGATACGGGAAAATCCCTGTAAAAACTCCGGTTTCGAACACATTTTTGTACAGCGCGTCGGTGGCAGGGCTGTGGGGGCCGAAGGAGGTGGCAAGGAACAAAGTGTAATCTGCGAATCTCATGGGTGTTAACGGGTTGTTGATCGAAAGGATAGCAAAAGGTATGTTCTCCTGAATGCAGGCTTCGGCCCATTCGATCTGTCTTATACTGGTAAAACCCAGGATTATTATGTCGTACTTTTTTAAAAGGTGCTGTGCTTCTTTCGCCCTCTTCTTGTTCAGCTCTCTTTCCGGAAAAGACCCGATATCCAACACCTCCCAGTCCGGGAGGTGTTTTTTTACATTGTCCGTAAAATCCGAATTTGGGGAAAGTATGAGTCCCTTTTGATTTTTTTCCGTTGTCATTTTAAAATAATCCGGTATGGAGCCCTCTATATTCGAGGTAAGAAGAACGATACCTTCATTTGATGCTTTTTCAACAATTTCAGCGGACTGCTTGAGCGCAGTTTCGTGCTCTTTTTCGAAACTCATGTTTGTATAGAAGCGTGGCAGGTATTTTTTTTTTGCTTTCAATACACGAAGCACCTTTTGATCAAGTGCATCCTCACTTAGAGTTCCGTTTTTAAACAGCCCTGCCGCGGTATCGAGCAATTTTTTCTGGAATTTTTCAGTGTGGGCCACCAATAGGAGGTCATTTCCGGCCCTGAAAGCGAGGATAAAGGCATCTGCAATATCTTTCGCATAACCCTGGGATCCTTCCATCTCAAGGTCATCCGTTATGACCAGGCCGTCATATTTTAATTCTTCCCTGAGAAGGTTGTTAATGACGACAGTAGAAAAGGCAGCGGGATACTCGGGGTCGATATCATTATAAATTATGTGAGAGACCATAATTCCGCCTGTTTTACCTTCCCTTATTAGTTTTCGGTACGGCAGAATGTGCACATTGAAAAGATCTTCTCTTGAGATATCAACACTATCGGAGAAAAGATGACTGTCAAAGCTGGTCATACCGTGACCCGGAAAGTGCTTCAGCACTGTGATTATGCCTAATTTTTCATGCTCCTGAATAAATATTTTAGAAAACTCGTACACTCTCTGAGGGTCTGATCCGTAAGACCGTGTGCTTATGACACGGTTTTCAGGGTTTGTCAAAATATCAACGACGGGCGCGAAGTTCATGTTGATCCCGAATTCGAGCAGAGTAAGCGCGATTAATCTCGCGGTGTTTCTTGCGTTCTCGAAATTACCCGACGCTCCAATGAGGCCGGCAGAAGGGGCAAGTGGTATCCCTTCAAAACGGATGTGATTGACCGTGCCTCCTTCCATGTCTGTGGCAATAAAGGGCGGTATCCCATATTCTGATTCGGCAGCCAGGGCAATAACAAGATTGGTAAGCCCCTGGAGCTGTTCTCCTGTTTCAACATTCCGCAAGAAAATTTTAATATTACCGAGCTCTCCGGTTGTGAGCCATGTTTGGAAATTTTCATCGAGGGAATCGCCCCAGAACCCGAATATTAATATCTGCCCGATTTTTTCATCAAGGCTCATCTGTGCAAGAACCTCGTCAGCAGTTTCTGTGAAAAAAGGTTTGAATTGAAGGGTTTGCGCAGCTTTAGTTTTTTCAAAAATTAAAAAGAAACTGGAAAAAAGTAGCAAAAGTGTCAGAAAAACTGTTGTTTTTTTTCTCATAAGCCGGTACAAGAATTTTTTATCCAGGTTATCAGTGCGCTGAATTTTACATCGACTCACTGAATATATATCAACTGTTAATGCTTTATAAGGTGTATTTTAGTTAATACAGGAGCTGATCCAGGTAAACATCAAAGCGCAGGCTTTGAGAGTTAGGATTGGGTTATGCCTTTTCAAGCATAACCCATCCTGTTTACTACAACACAGATTAATCCAACTTGGAAATTTTCACATTGTCTATGCTGACAGAAACGCTGTTTGTCCTGAAGGAAAAATAACCGCCAGGTCTTATCGGCCCGCCAAGATCAAAGGAATAAAAATATTTTTTTGAATTAAAGGGATCAAAAAACTTTCCACGGCCGGTCCTTGTGTCCAGCTGTAATCTAAAAGGCACAGTATAATTAAGAAACTCGGTTTTGAGATAATCACTTCTTACAGGAAGCAGATTACCGTTTCTCATCGGGTCGCTTGACGGGAAAATGCGCCTGTAAAGACCCATGGTTGTAGGCCCCGTGCTTTCATAAACCTGTATAAATGCCCCGGGGCGTCCGTACTGACCTGGATCCCATGTCACCCAGCCAAGTAAGGATCTCCCGTTGCCCCAGCTTCTTTTCATACTCGGATTGCCCGTTAGGATGTGAATACCGAATCCCGCGTAATTATCTTCACCACCTTTGATGTATTTGACGTCAAACTCGTACATCATGATGCCGGACTGGTCGACAGGGATGGTGATCATGGCCATTTTTTCATTGACATCGGTCTGGGTCAGCCTTCCATTTAAGACTCTCCAGTTCCCGCTGACGGATGTCCATCCGGTCAACGAAGAACTGTTAAAAGCGTCATACACTTTTATAGTGCTGGAAAAAGCCACCAACGGTACACATAACACAGCCAGAATCAGAAACACCTTCACAATTTTCATTTTGCAACCTCCTTTAGGATGAATTAACCAAATAGATTGGTTTTTTTAACGATATCATTATGCACTCCATTCATTTTCTAGTCAAGTATTTTTTACCCTTTCTTTGCA
>SDBU01009463.1_pt1 | contig 10909 bp, 6 predicted proteins | sample 2277071 | NCBI WGS metagenome assembly SDBU01 (sample SAMN10397929, study PRJNA504765) | marine sediment metagenome | isolation source: marine sediment core GS08_GC12, 126 cmbsf | place: Arctic Ocean: Gakkel Ridge, Loki's castle | collected 2008
CTACTCCGTGGCCGGATCGCTGCCGCCGGAGACCCCGCTGATTCGCCATCGGCCCTTCCGTGCTCCCCATCATACCATCAGCCACGCCGGCCTGGTGGGTGGTGGGCGTTGGCCCCGCCCTGGGGAGATCAGCCTGGCCCATCGCGGCGTCCTTTTCCTGGATGAACTGCCAGAGTTCGGTATGCGGACCCTTGAGGTTTTGCGTCAACCCCTAGAGGATCACATCGTGACCATCAGCCGGGCCGCGGGCACCCTGACCTTCCCCGCCAACTTCATGCTGATCGCTGCCATGAACCCCTGCCCTTGCGGCTACTTCAATGATCCCGTCAAGGAGTGCACCTGCTCCCTCTCGATGGTCAGCCGCTATCAGAAGCGCATCTCCGGACCTCTCTTGGATCGCATTGACATCCACGTCGAGGTGCCCAGGGTGGAGTACGACAAGCTGACCGACGATCGGCTGGGGGAGAAGTCTGAGGACATCAGAGCCAGGGTAGAGAAGGCGCGGGAAATGCAACGGGGGCGCTTTGCTGGCATCGCGGGGCACAGCAGCGTCCAGGCCATACGCTGCAACGCCGACATGGGGCCGGCTGAGGTCAGGGAGTACTGTAAGGTTGACGGGGCGGGGCGCAGTCTGCTCAAGGCGGCCATGCAACAACTGGCGATGAGCGCCAGGGCCTTTCACCGTGTTCTGAAGCTGGCTCGCACCATCGCCGATCTGGCGGGTTCGGAGCGGATAGAGACGAGTCATCTGGCCGAGGCGATTCAGTACCGACCGCGGCGGCAAGTCTGATGCCTTGGGACAGAATTTGATAATATGCTCGATGTATGATATAGTAGTAATAGTAGTAGCAGAGAGATTATACTGAAGCGCTAGCTAGAGCGAGAACAAACCAGCCGATGGCACAGTCGAAACGTCAAGAAGAATCGAATACAACGCAAAAACTGCTGGAGAAGGCCAGTAAGCGAGGATATATCACCTCTAGTGAGATATTAGAGGCGTTTCCCCAGGCAGAGAGGGACCTTCCCCTACTGGAAGAGTTCTTCACCGACCTCCACGACCAGGGCATTGAGATCTACGAAAGCGAGGAGGAGGCCGAGGAGGAAAGGAAGAAGGCGGAAGCAGGGGAGCCGTCAGCTTTGGTGGAGGATATAGAGAGGGCCCTTGACCTAAGCGAGATTGCTGCTGACGACACTATCACTCTATATCTCAAGGAGATGGCCCGTGTGCCCCTTCTAACCCCCGAGCAAGAAACGGAACTGGCTCGGCAGGTGGAATATGGACGGATGGCCCGGCGACGCCTTGTTAGAGACGGTCATGACCCTGAGGAAAGGGAGAGGCTGGGGCGGGAAATCGAGCGGGGTGAAGAGGCCCGCCAGCATCTCATCAAAGCCAACACCAGGCTGGTGGTTAGTATAGCCAAGAGATATCTGGGCCATGGGGTGCCCTTCCTGGACCTCATCCAGGAGGGCAACCTCGGCTTGATGAAGGCCGTGGAGAAGTTCGACTACCATCGAGGCCATCGCTTGTCTACCTACGCCACCTGGTGGATCAGGCAGTCTATCACCCGAGCCCTGGCCGAGCAAGGGCGAACTATCCGCGTCCCAGTCCACATGAGCGACCGCATCCGAAAACTATACCGGACAGCGCGAGAATTGGAGCAGGAATTGGGGCGCCAGCCCAGCCCGGAGGAGATAGCTGAAGAAGTCGGGCTGGAGCCAAATAAAGTGCAGTGGATACTCAGAGCCTCGCGGCGCCCGATCTCTCTAGAGAGACCAGTGGGCGAGGAGGAAGACAGCGAACTGGGGAACTTCATCGAAGACCAGAAGATCCTGGCGCCGTCGGAAGCCGCCTACCAACATCTGTTGGCAGAGACAATGGGGGATGTTTTGGGCACCCTCACCCCCAGGGAGGCGCGGATCCTACGGCTGCGCTTCGGCCTCCAGGACGGGCATAGTTATACCCTGGAGGAAGTGGGGCAGAAATTCGGCCTGACCAGAGAACGCATCCGCCAAATCGAGGGCGAAGCCTTGCGCAAGCTGCGTCACCCCCGGCGCAGCCGCCGACTGAAGACCTATCTCGGTTAGCCTTGTGGAGCAGCATGAACATTGTCGTAACCGGTTCCATCGCCTACGATTATCTAATGACTTTTCCGGGCCGCTTCGCCGATTACATCCTGCCCGACCAACTGGACCGCATCTCCCTCAGCTTCCTGGTGGACGAGATGCGGCGACAACGGGGGGGCTGCGCGGCTAACATCGCCTACAGCTTGACTTTACTGGGCGAGCGCCCGCGGATCATGGCCACGGCGGGGCAGGACTTCGTTGAATACCGCCAGTGGCTGGAACAACACGGAGTGGACACCTCTCTTATCCGCGACGAACCTGACCTGTTCACTGCCTCGTTCTTCGTCAACACCGACCAGGCCGGCCACCAGATCGCCAGTTTCTACACCGGTGCGATGGCCCGCGCGCGGGAGCTTTCCTTCCACGATTTAGAAGCTAGCGAGATTGACCTGGCTGTCATCTCCCCCAACGATCCCCAGGCGATGGTGAAGTACCCTGCCGAGTGCCAGGAACTGGGCATCCCTTATCTGTACGACCCCAGCCAGCAGATCATCCGCCTGGCTGGCGAGGATCTGCGGAAGGGGCTTGAAGGGTGCAGCCTGCTGGTGATCAACGATTACGAGTTCGAACTGCTGCGGGGGAAAACCGGCCTGAGCGCCGAAGCGATACAATCCGCTCCGACCCGCGCCTGCGTCGTCACGTTGGGAGCGGAGGGAGCGCGCATCTGGGCGAAAGGGGAGATTTACAACATTCCGGCGGTGCCCCCCAAGCGAGGCAACGACCCTACTGGGGTTGGGGATGCCTTCCGGGCGGGACTGATCAAGGGGCTGGCCCTGGGCCTCTCCTGGCACCTGGCGGGGCGGATGGGGGCGCTGGCGGCTACCTACGCCCTGGAGCGGATCGGCCCGCAGAGCCACCGCTACACCCTGGCCGACTTCGTCACCCGCTTTCGCGAGCACTTCGACGACGATGGGGCACTGGACGTGCTGCTCTAGCGAATCAAGGACACAGATTTGCACAGATGAACACAGACAAGCTCAAAGTTCAAAGCTCAAAGGTCCAACCTCCAACCTCCAACCTCCAACCTCCAACTTCCAACCTCCAACCTCCAATGAGCTCAAAGCAACCTCAAACACAAGAGTTTCTAGGAGATCGGGCTGCCATCGTCAGCGCCTTTCGCAATCGCAATTTCCGTGCCCTGTGGGTAGGACAGCTCATCTCCCAGATAGGTGACAATTTCCTCATTGTCGCCATTATATTTGTCATCAACGCCCTCACAGACTCCCCCTTGGCTATAGGAATAATGGCCCTGGTCGTCACCTTGCCCCAGCTCTTCTTAGGCCTGATCGGCGGGGTCTTCGTTGATCGCCTGGACCGCAAGTTGGTACTGATTGTCTCCGACATTGTGCGCGGCCTAACAGTGCTCGCCCTCCTCTTCGTCCAACGGGCGGATCAGTTATACATACTTTACATTGTTGGCCTCGTGATGGTTACAGTGGGCCTCTTTGCCAACCCGGCCCGCAACGCCATCATCCCCAACATTGTCAGCGGCGAAATCTTACTCACAGCCAATGCTCTGATGCAAGCCAGCCAGATCATCTCTGTCATCCTGGGCGCATCAATAGCCGGTTTGGTCGTCGGCTGGCTTGGTTTGCCCTTCGCCGTCGTCTTTGACTCCTTTAGCTTCGCCGTCTCTGCCGTAGCTGTCGCTACCATGACCATACCGCCATTGAACCCTGAGCCAAGCAAGGCCAGAAGCCGGGTCATCTGGAATCAACTGGTGGAAGGGTTGCTTTTCATCAGACACAGCTCCCCTCTTCTCCATGTTATGATCACCACGGCTGTAGCCACTCTGGGCTTCGGAGCCATCATGGTCTTAGGGATAATCTACTTAGACGAAGTGTTGGGTATGGGTGTCGAAGGGTTCGGTTTCCTCTACGCATTTCAGGGGCTGGGGGTAGTGATTGGCGGGGTGATGATCGGTCGCTTTGCTTCTAGCGTGCGTACCAATCGGGTTGTGGGGGGCTGTATGGTGATCCTGGGGCTGGCCATCATTGCCTTCGCGGTGGTTCCCAGCTATCCCCTCGTCCTGGTCGCCGTAGCCATCATTGGCCTGAGCATTGTCATTGCCCGTGCTGCCCTGGCTACGCTGACCCAGTCTCTGGTCCCCGACGAGAAGCGGGGGCGGGTGGAGAGCGCAGTGACCATGGTTATCGGCGCTTCCACCAGCGCCTCCATGGCCCTCTCTGGTCTCTTCGGCGACCTGATCGGCGTGCAGGCCGTCTTTATAGCGGCCGGTGTCGTAACCATCGTCGCTGGCGTGGCCGCATCTTACACCCTCAGGGAGGCCCAGGGGTAGTGTACCTTAGCAAACGGGGGATTAAGCGGAAAGCTTTCCTGTTGGACGAGGTCTCCTGACCGAGTCCCAAGGCCCACTGGCTGCGGTCAGGAGACCTTGCCGAACATTTGAACAAGCGGGGGGTGAAGCAAGAAGCCTCATCCCCCGTTTCCAAACATAAGACCTGACAGGTTTCCCGAAAACCTGTCAGGTCTTGTCAAAGTTCCCCCGTTTCATTTGAGGTTCCCGCGCTAGCCCCCAGCCGCCACACTCTCCCCAAATTCCAGCAGGCTCTGCACGCCTTCGGGGCTCCTGGCCTCCGCATAGACCCGCAGCACCGGCTCCGTACCCGAGGGGCGGATCAGGAGCCAGGAGTCATCGGCCAGCAGGTACTTGACTCCGTCGAGGGTCACTACCTCGGTGACTTCTTGTCCCCCCAGGGAGTCCGGCACGTCGCTGGTAAGCCGGGCGACCATCTCTTCTTTGGCAACAGGGGAGCGGAGTGGGATGTCGCGGCGGGCGTAGTGGGCCGGGCCAACGTCGGCCTGGAGCTCGGCCACGAGCTCGTGCAGCGGAGCATTGGCCGCCGCGACGATCTCTAACAGCAGCAACCCCATCAGCACGCCATCCCCCTCTGGAATGTGCCCCTTGATACTGATCCCGCCCGACTCCTCTCCACCGATGAGCACGTCACCCTTCAAAATATGGCCGGCGATGTGGTTGAAGCCCACGGGCGTCTCCACCAGCGGCAGGTCGTAGCGCGAGGCCAACCGATCCACCATGCGGGTAGTGGAGACGCTCTTGACGACCATGCCGCTCCATCCCCGTTCCTCGACCAGATACCGCAGCGCCAGGGCGAAGATGTGATGGGGATCCACGAAGTTCCCCTCAGCATCCATCGCGCCGAGGCGGTCGGCGTCCCCGTCGGTGGCCAGCCCCAGGTCGGCGTGGTGGGTCTGCATGGCCGCCCCCAGCGCGTTCAGGTAATGGGCTACCGGCTCAGGGTGGATGCCGCCAAAGCCGGGGTTCATCTCGCCGCGGATCTCGTACACCCGGCAGCGCGTGCGGGCCAGCATATCGGCGATGCACTTGCGCCCCGAGCCGTACATCGCGTCGGCCACCACCCGCAGCTCGCTGGCTGAGATCACGTCCAGGTCCACCATCTGGCTGAGGTGCTCGTAGTAGGCCCAGGCTGGATCAAAGCGCTGGATGAGTCCTTGATCCAACGCGGCCTGGTAGTCCATCACGTTAGGCCCGCGAGCCATCTCCTGATTGCGCGTCAGGTAGGCTTCGATGCGCTCCGCTTGCTCTGGCAGCGCGGCTCCGCCGAAGGCGGCCTTGAGTTTGAGACCGTTGTAGCGCGGCGCGTTGTGACTGGCGGTGATCATCACGCCGGCAGCAGCCTTTTTGTGGACGACGGCGTAGGAGATGGCCGGAGTGGGAGCATCGGCGCGGGTGAGATGGGCGATGATGCCGTTGCCGGCCAGGACGCGAGCCACCTCGGTCGCGTAGCGGTCGGAGAGGAAGCGGGTGTCGAAGCCGATGACGACCTCTGGCCGACCGTCGCCGGCTTCATCCAGTACATAGTCAGCGATGGCCTGGGCTACCAGCCGCAGGTTGGCAAAAGTGAAGGTATCGGAGATGACGGCTCGCCAGCCGTCCGTGCCGAATTTGATGGTCATGGTGTGTCTCCTGGGATAGTCTGTTCGCGGAGGAGGGCGGCCTCGGCACGCACTCCTGCCAGGGCTGCGGCTACGTCGGCCATAACTTCTTCTTCTGAGAAGGCCACATTCGGCGCGCGCATCTCTCTCAGAATTTCATCGAACTCGGCCTCGAAAGCACGCTGTTCTTCTGTGGAGAGGCTGGGAGCGGGCCGTACCGCATCCGGTGGCTGTTGAGCCAGCCATTCGTCGGCGCGACGGTGCATTTCTGCCAGCCGCGCCTCATCTACTTCATCTAATTCCTGGGGTTGAGGCAGCACGATGATTCGCACGCGCTGGTTTTCTTTCAGCGGCAGGCTGCCGATAGGTTTGAGGGTGCCATTCTGATAGCGCGCCCACGTGGATATACTCATTGTTCCTCCCTTCTGCCTGATTATAGCCTGAGGATCAAAAGGTGTCAAACTTATGTTTCTGGTGCAAAAGCCTGGTTTCTCATGTCTTATGATCTTCACTGTTCAACAACGGCTATGATTGCTTCCGCTGCCTCTTCAGGAGAAACCTCGCCTTGCAAGACGTCTTGAACGGCCCGTTGTAGAGCCCGGCCTATCTTCTCGTAGGCAGCAGCCATCGGTCGAGGGTGCACGTTTGCCAACTGCTGTCGCACGAAGGGGAAGTATTGATCCTCCGTGCCCAGGTGCTCGAAAGCTGCCTGGCTGGTGGGCAGATGTCCGGCCGCCAGGTTCCAGTTAGCGTTGTTCTCTGGCTCCAGCAGCCACTCGATGAGCTGGGCAGCGGCTGCCCGTCGGCTGGGGTTCTCCGTCACTATGGCCAAAGCCCACCCTTTGCTCAAGGTGACTACATTGCCGTCACGAGTGGGGATAGCAGCAAAAGCAGTGTTTTTGAGCAGTCCCCGATCCGCCAGGTATTTGTCGGAGCTGACATTAGACATCGCTGCCTGGGCCGACACGTACACAACCCAACAGTCATCCAGGTTCGCAAACTCCAGCACCGAGGGCGGAATGGCCCCCGCCTCCAGGCCGTCAGCGTAGAACTGGAGCACCTCGACCAGAGCATCATTATTGAGCGCGGGGGCGCCGCTTTCGTCAAGCAGCCCTCCGCCTGCAGCCAGGTACTGGATCAGGAAAGAGTCGTTGACCAGGCTACCCTCCCCGCCGGCCGGGAAGATATAGGCCACGCTGTCGGAGAGCACCTCTCGCCAGGTTATGGGCGCGCTATCTATCTTGTTGGTGTTGTAGATGAGGTGTTCGACGTCGGCTTCGAACTGGATGCCCATTAACTGCCCGTCGAAGCTGCGCCGGGCGAGGGGGAAAAGGTCCTGCTGCACTTCGTTCGATACAAGGTCATCCAGAGGCTGGATCAGTCCGGCCTCGGCAGCTTCATCCAGCTCAAGGGTGTCCAGGACCACCAGGTCTGGCAACACCGTGGGAACGGCTGCGCGAGCGGTGCCGAGAAAATCGAGGATGCCTCCCTTGCCATACGGTTTCTTGAGGATGTACTCGATGGTCACGTTAGTATGAGCAGCTTCAAAAGCCTGCCACTGCTGAGCCAGTACCTGCCCGCTGTCATTATCCTCGTTTGGAAAGAAGGCTTCCGTTGTCCAGAGGGTTAGGGTAATGGCTGAGGAAACTGCCGGAGGGGGTAAGGGCGTGGGAGACACTGCGGGCGTTGCCTCCCCAGGCACGGTGGTAGCGGTCGGTGTTTCCTTTTGGGAGGAGAAGGATAACTCAGGCAAGAGGTTACATCCAGCCAGCCCTACTGTCGCCAGCAACAAGACCAGGCACAGAACTGTTATCATCTTGGAGGTGGTAGCCTTCACTGAGGGGATTTCGTTTTCCATCACATCCTCTCCTATCGCCGAGGTCATCTTCAACCATCATCCGAGCGACAAACACGCGATTATTATACACTCATTTTCCTCTTTATCCAAATAGCTTAAGGGGGCGCACCGCCAACCCTCTGGAGCGCGAGTTCCGCACCCTCCTCAGACGTTTCAGATCGGCCATTGTGCTTGTAGTGACCAATCCTGGCAACAGCAATGCCGAGCCATTCAGGCCCGGCATTTTTCTTCGTCCCTCTGGATTTTTCTCTACCCACTTCAGCAGCTAGTTTTTGCCAACATTCCCTGACCTGCCCGAAATCCTAGTCAGTCCTCGACTTGGGAAGTGAGAGATCCAGTATAATCTATCGCTTTGCGGATTTCCTCATTTCCACTATCTAACTCCAGGGCTTTGCCGAAAGCCTCTAGCGCCTTCTCGAAGTTATCCATTTCAAGATAAAGATGTCCAATTGCTCGATAACCTAGCGGACTTTCAGGGGATAGATAAATCGCTTCTTCACACATCTCGAGCGCGAGATCCATTTGCCCCTGTTCTGCAAGAACCGTTGCTAGGTTGGAATAAGCAACTGTTTCCACTGGAAGGAATGTTTTAGGGAAGGGGTCTTCATCCACCAAAACATGGTTCCTCTGGTAAAAAGCAACTCGTAGTATTGCTGTCTCGTCCTCGGCATAGTCTAGTGCACAATCTAGGCACTCGATGGCTCTCTCATACTCCTGCTTCTTGAGCAAGATATAGCCTAGGTTATTGTAGCAGATTGATGGGGAATAAAAGTCTAGCTCAAGAGCGTGAGACAGCTCTGCAATAGCCTCCTCATACATTCCCTGCCCAGTGAGCAGAAACCCTAGATTATTGTGTGCTCGTGCGTTATTAGGGTCAACTATAGTAGCTCGCTTGAAATCCTCGATGCACAGCTCTACCTTATCCTGGGCATAATGGGTAAACCCTAGGTCAATATATGCTTCAGCATCATTTGGATCTAGCTCAGTGGCCTTGTTAAGAGCCTCTAAGGCCTCATCATACCTCTCCAGCTCCAAAAGGATTCTGGCCTTACTGTCCCAGGCTAAGGCTAGCTTAGGACGAAGCTCGGTGACTTTGCTAATAGCTTCCAAGGCCTCATCACATCTCTCCAGCTCCCCCAGGGTTGTGCCCTTACTCGCCCAAGCCTCGGCGAGTTCAGGATCAAGTTCGGTGGCCTTGTCAAGGGCCTCTAGGGCCTCATCATACCTCTCTAACTCCCCCAGGGTTGTGCCCTTACTCGCCCAAGCCTCGGCGAGTTCAGGATCAAGTTCGGTAGCCTTGTCAAGGGCCTCTAAGGCATCATTATATCTCTCCAGGTTCCACAGGGTTGTGCCCTTACTCGCCCAAGCCTCAGCGAGTTCAGGGTCAAGTTCGGTGGCCTTGTCAAAGGCCTCTAGAGCATCATCATACCTCTCCAGCTCCAAAAGGATTCTGGCCTTACTGTCCCAGGCTAAGGCTAGCTTAGGATGAAGTTCGGTGACCTTGTTAAGACATTGTAAGGTCTCGTCATACTTCCTCAGCGCCCAAAAGATCTTGGCCTTATTGGCCCAAGCCCCGGCGAGTTTAGGGTCAAGTTCGGTGGCCTTGTCAAAGGCCTCCAAGGCATCATCATACCTCGCCAACTCTAAAAGGATTCTGGCCTTACTGTCCCAAGCCCCGGCGAGTTTAGGGTCAAGTTCGGTGGCCTTGTCAAGGGCCTCTAAGGCTTGGTTGTGCTTCCCCAGCAGCATTAGACTCAAACCCTTACCGACCCAAGCCAAAGTTAGTTCAGGGTCAAGTTCGGTGGCCTTGTCAAGGGCCTCTAAGGCTTGGTTGTGCTTCCCCAGCAGCATTAGACTCAAACCCTTACCGACCCGAGCCAAAGTTAGTTCAGGACGAAGTTTGGCGACCTTGTTAATGGCCTCTGAGGCCTCATCATACTTCCCTAGATCCAGAAGGAACCTGGCCTTACTGGCCCAAGCCCCAGCGATTTCAGGGTCAAGTTCAGTGGCTTTGTTGACAGCCTCTAAGGCCTCATCGTACCTCCCCAGCTCCCAAAGGGTATTGCCCTCACTGGCCCAAGCTGAGGTTAGTGTAGGGTCAAGTTCAGTGGCCTCGTTAAGGGCATCTAAGGCCTCACCATACTTTCCCAGCTCCAAAAGGGTCCTGCCCTTACTGCCCCAAGCCCATGCATCTTCGGGATCAAGCTCGAGAGCCTTATCATGGGCTTCTAGAGATTCGCTAAATCTCCCCATTCTCCTCAGGGTCGCACCTTTACGAGCATAGGCCCAGGCGAAGTTAGAACCCAGTCGAAGCGCCTTGTCCAGGCTATTCAATGCTTCTTCGTAGCGTTTCATCATGCGGAAGACGTTGCCCATGCGGGCATAGGCCCAAGCATTATCAGGTTCGAGTCTTAAGGCCTCTTCCAGAATTCCCAAGGCTTCTTCATACTTACCCAAGGCATAGAGGGTCTCGGCTAGGAGATTGTAAATCTCAGGGCTCTCTAGGCCAAAGCGCAGCGCTGCTTGAAAAGCTTCACGTGCCTTTTCGTGCTCTTTTGAATTCTGGAAAGCAATACCCAAGTTAGAATGAATGGCGGCCAGAGTCTCGGTGTCGTCAGGTGACGTGTGCTCTAAAGCTTGCTGAAGAACCTGTTCTGCCTCAGCAAACCGCCCCATATCATTGAGGGTTATTCCCAAAGCAAGGTAAGGCGTTGCCACTGAGAGATCACATTCGATGGCCTTTCTGAAAACTTCCTCTGCTTCCTTTAGCTCTTTTGTACGGCGTAACGCCATGCCCAGGTTGATGTAGGCATCTTGGATATCGTGGTGAAATTGTGAATCCGTTCCTACTCTATTTTGGGCTCTTGATTCAGGCATTGGCCTTTTTTCCGGGATTTCGAAGCAGAAGTCCCATGTAGAAGGGTAAAAGGGGCCTAAAGTGGGGTTGATGGAGACTGGCAGGCCTGGGAAGGGCGTGAAAAACGAAGC
>SDBU01009464.1_pt1 | contig 10909 bp, 7 predicted proteins | sample 2277071 | NCBI WGS metagenome assembly SDBU01 (sample SAMN10397929, study PRJNA504765) | marine sediment metagenome | isolation source: marine sediment core GS08_GC12, 126 cmbsf | place: Arctic Ocean: Gakkel Ridge, Loki's castle | collected 2008
GCGATGTACTACAACAACCACGACATCCGGCTCGAGGAGATGCCGGTACCGAAAATCGGCCCCGGCGAGCTCCTCGTCAAAGTCATGGCCAGCGGCATCTGCGGCAGCGACGTCCTCGAGTGGTATCGCATCAAAAAGGCCCCGATCGTGCTCGGCCACGAGATCGCAGGCGAGATCGTCGAAGTAGGGGACGACGTCGAGTCCTACAAAATCGGTGACAGGGTCTTTGTCTCACACCACATCCCCTGCAACACCTGCCGATACTGCCTCAACGGCAACCATACCGTCTGCGAGACACTCCACACGACGAACTTCGATCCGGGCGGCTTCGCTGAGTACCTGCGTGTGCCACGGCTGAACGTCGACCGCGGAGTGTTTCTCCTGCCCGACGAGATGTCCTACGAGGACGGCTCGTTCGTCGAGCCGCTGGCATGCGTCGTCCGCGGCCAGAGGATAGCCGACCTCAAACCCGGCCAGAGCGTCCTCATCCTCGGCAGCGGCATCTCGGGGCTGCTGCATCTGATGCTGGCACGCGCACTGGGCGCCGGGCGAATCATCGCCACCGACATCAATGAGTATCGCCTCGATGCCGCAAAAAGACTCGGAGCGGATGCCGTCATCAACGCTAAGGATGACGTTCCCGCCGGAGTCCGCCGCGCCAACGACGGCAGACTCGCCGATCTGGTCGTCATCTGCACCGGAGCACTGCCTGCTTTCGACCAGGCACTGCAGTCGGTTGACCGCGGCGGCACCATCATCTTCTTCGCAGCGCCGGATCCTGGTGTCGAGGTCTCGGTGCCGGTAAACGACTGGTGGCGTAAAGGCATCAGACTAATGCCCTCGTACGGCAACAGCCCCCTCGACGCTGCCCAGGCCATCGACCTCATCCGTTCCGGCCGCGTCCCCGTCAGAGAGATGATCACCCACCGCCTGCCGCTCGACCAGACCCCTCTCGGCTTCGAGCTCGTCTCCCAGGCCGCCGAATCCCTCAAAGTCATCATCCTCCCCCACGAAAGCCGTTGAACGTTATCCGTTGATCGTTTTTCGTTTTTGGAGGAAGGGACGATCTTGAATACGAAAATCAGGTCATGCCCGCGGAGGGGCGGAAAAGCCGTTGACCGTTTTTCGTTAATCGTATTTCGTTCTACGATCAAGATATGATCTCGATTTGGGAAACTCATCTGTTGACCGTTTTTCGTTAATCGTTTTTCGATCAAGATACGATCTCGATCTGGAAGACCCATCTGTTGAACATTCTTGGTTGAGCGTTTTTGGTTAATCGTTTTTCGTTGAAAAAAGGTGTAAACGAACGAGTTTGGCCATATTTGCCAAGATATGTGATCTGGAGAATCTGCACATATGCAGATTTTGTGCAGAAAAAAACAGAAAAAAACAGATTTCTCGGCGCAGCTCCATTGTCGTAATGCGTTGTGGATTAGGCGCTTAGCATTTTCAAGGCACAGAAAAATCTGTAAAAACGGCCAAATTCGCGTACTTATTAGCAAGGACTGTGCCAAGTTGCCCATTTTTCTTTCGTTCCCGTAAGTTTTTTCCATTGCTACTACTCCATTGTGGTAGGTTATATAGCATAATCCTTCTGCCTTGTCAAGCTAAATTATGTGGTAGGGATCGCATTGCGGGAGGTTATGGGGGAAACTGAGCGATGCAGGATTCAGGATACAGGATGAGGAGAAGATGCGAGATTCAAGATAGAGCATGCGTGGCAGGAAGAGTTTCTGACAGGATAACAGGATGACTGCGATGTGTGCGGCGGAGAAGAAGAAAGGGACAAAGAGGGAACGGGGATGGAGGAGGTCTCGGTTGCGGCGATGGTTGAGGACTATGCTATTTGTTTTCTTCTTGCATGTAAGGGGCGATTGCATAAGAATTGCTTCGTAGCAGGAACTTGTATGGTCACTGTGGAGGTGCGCAGCGTCTTGAAGAGGCTGATGAGAGGGTATTAGGAGCGTTGAGCGGACGAATTGTTTAGAGGCATCAGCGTTCTGTGTACCAAGGCCTGCCCTATCGAATGGTGACTCAGATTTGGAGTGAACGATTTCGTAAGAAGGCGCCATGCGATCAGCCAAACAAAGTAGAAGAGATGCCGAGCACGTGATAGTGATTTTCGTTGCGTCTCTTATAATCACTCTTCTTTACTCACGGTTTCACGAAAGAGCCCTAGGCGCATGGCGGCAGTGTCCTATCGAATTCAGAATGGCATTGGCTCTTGTCTTGGCTTTTCTTGTGGTGTTTTCTTGGAGGAATATTCTTGCCTTGGTCAAGAAGTATCTGCGCACCTGCGGTCTTGAAAAGTCTCCTTTCACTTGGATAGACACACTAGTTGTCTTCCTCGCTTTCAGCACTTCTGCCTTTCTGTTCTTTACTGATTCTATAGGATTGCCGATGTCTATTGCTCTGGTTGCGATCGCATGCGCGTTCGTATGGTCATTACGCATATTCATTGCCTCTCGGTTTTTCCCGCCTGTAGAAGTGGAAAAGACTGGATATTCGCTATCAGATGAACCGATAGAAGACGAACAAGAGGATATTCTCGAAAGGGGCCAATTTGTGGAGAGGGTATTCAAGGAGGTACAAGTTCTGCCTCAGCAAGACTCTTTCGTATTTGGCCTTTACGGTAGCTGGGGCGAAGGCAAGACTTCCGTGCTAAATCTTGTGAGAAAGAGGTTTATGCAGGAAGAAACTCAGAACTACATCATCGTCGAGTTCGATCCCTGGCAATTCAAGGATGAGGAAGCCTTTCTCGCTGCGTTTTACGAGGAACTGGAAAAGGCAGTAAGTAAGCAATACATAATCCCTCGGTTCAAGAGAGTATTATCCAAGTATCAGAAGTTTATCTCATCCGGTCTGTCTTATGTCGGCTTTCATATAGGGGACCTCGTGAAAGACGAATCCCTGCAAGAACAGAGGGCCAAGATTCAGTCCAAGATTAACCAGATATCAAAGAAGATCCTTATCGTCATTGACAACATCGATAGACTTCAACCGAAAGAAATCATGCTTGTTCTCAAGCTCGTGAGGGTAAATGCGAAATTCCAGAACACAATTTTCCTTCTGAGCCTTGATGATAGACTTGTTAGAAACCAGCTTGAGCAACTCAATTGCGATCAGGAATTCCTTGAGAAAATCGTGCAGACTCCCTTTCCGTTGCCCGCTGTTGAGCAACGAGATATTGATAGATTTCTATCTGAGCATACTAAGAAGCTCTTCGAAGCCTTTGGTATTGAACAAGAAGAAAGAGCCAAATTCACAAAGAGCTTTTCGGAAATCTATGAGCCTTATCTTTCAAAGCTTTTTGACACGTTACGGAAAGCAAAAGTATATTTGAACAATCTGTGTTCGATACTTCCCCTGATAAAAGACGAGGTAAATCTTCGGGATCTGTTTGTCTTCCAGGCCCTCAGGATGTTCTATCCCCAAGTCTACTATGATATAGTCAAGAAACCGTGGTACTACATCGAAGACCTTGAAGCGCCACAGTTCCTTCCTTTCAGCCTGATGATCCCGCATGACGAAAGAGATAAGCTTATTGAGGGTCATCTGAAAGCAGTCATCGGCGATCAAGAACACGAAGATGTGTTGAAAAAGCTCTTGACATCTACATTTGAAATACCTGCCAGGATTCTTGACAAGTGGAGTATGACCGACTTCTCGAATGCAAGATCAGAGAAAAGGATCACGGACTGTGAGTGCTTTTCGAAATGCCTCCTTTTGAGAGTTCCCAGAGGGGCATTGGCTGACAAGGAAGTAGAGAATCTCATAGAGCAGTGGAATAAGACCGAGCGACCAGAGGCCATCAGAATGATCTGCAAAGCCTTTGCTGACATGAAGAGCAGAGGGCTTCTTTTCCGGTTCTTAGGAAGACTGTGGGACTTCAAAGACAAGATCGATTCTCGAGCAGCAGCAGCTGTTGTGACGGGGATCTACAGTGATCCTTCTCTGTTCTCGCATGATGCAATTAGTGCTGCATGGGTCTCTGAATATCGAGAGGCTTGCAGACTTTTACTGGTCTTGGTCAATAGCAGAGTTGACAAAGCTGACATTCAGAAGACGTTGAAGGAAGTGGTTTCTAATACGCCAAATCTCGCTTTTGCAGCTCACATTGTAGCTCTGTGCCGTAAAAACGGAGGTAGGGATATCAGCAACATCTATGAATCAGTAGATATTGAAATGCTGCAAAAAGCTCTCATCGACCGTTTGGAGAAGGCGTTTATCAAGGATAACAGAGATATCTTTCAAGAGCTTCCAGAATCCTGGCAATTCGTAATCGTTTTATATCAATGGGCTACCTACAGGGGTGCCACAGTCATAGATTATTTGATCTCACTTGCCGAGAAACGTGCGTCGGAAGTCGTAACTTTCCTGACCGATTACTCAAAGGATAGGTTTAGCGATAAGCTCAATATAGACGCACGCAAAGTGACTGCTATTTTCGAAGCTAGCAAACTCAAGGATCTGGCTAAGAAGCTGATAGGCAACACGTCACTGACCGCCGAACAAGATGAGGCAATAGAATCCTTTATTGCAGACATTGATAAGATCACTGAGACCAAGAAGGGTACGTAGTCAATAAGCTCATCTAACTTGACAAGGTGATTTGCTGGATTAGCTTCGATTGCAGGGAGGGACAATCCGCATTACGGGAGGCCATATGTGTTTCTCGCCCTCGTCCCTCTTTTCTTCTGAGCGGGCTTCGTCGCGTTCATAAGCGTATCAGGCATATAAATAGTTGCAAGAAAAACCTTGCTAAGGCTTGAATGACAAGTCCTGATGAAATATACTTTATATGAGCTTCTACTCCGATTTGGCGGGCAGATATGAAAAGGGTGTCGGTGTCAAAGAACTTCGATCCTGAATCTTCAATAGTATTGTATCAGGGGGATTGCCTGGGCTTGTTGAAGCAGATACCGGACGGGACCATTCAGCTCGTTGTTACTTCCCCGCCCTATAATCTCGGAAAGGAATACGAAAAGAAGCTGAAGCTCGAAAGGTATCTTGAGCAGCAGAAGCGGGTGATTTCTGAATGTGTTCGAGTGCTGAAAAAGTCGGGCAGCATCTGCTGGCAGGTCGGCAACTACGTCAACAATGGAACCATCATCCCACTCGACTCCGTATTGTGCCCCATCTTGTGGGAGCTCGGTCTCAAAATGCGAAACCGGATGATCTGGCATTTTGAGCACGGATTGCACTGCTCGAGACGCTTCTCCGGAAGATATGAGACCATTATCTGGTTCACGAAATCCGATAAATATGTCTTCAATCTCGATCCAGTGAGAGTACCTCAGAAATATCCGGGGAAGAAACACTTCAAGGGACCAAAGGCAGGCGAGTACTCCTGCAATCCACTTGGAAAGAATCCTGGAGACATGTGGATCATTCCCAACGTGAAGAGCAATCATGTCGAAAAAACCATACACCCCTGTCAATTCCCCGTGGAACTGATTGATAGACTGGTTCTCTCACTCACTAACGAGCGAGATTGGGTTTTCGATCCTTTCGTAGGAGTGGGAACTTCAATAGTTTCGGCCATAATGAACGGTCGGCGCGCAGCGGGCGCGGAATTGGTGAAGAAGTACGTTGATATTTCCCGGGAAAGAATAAGAGAAGCTCTCGCCGGAACACTGCGAGTTAGGCCAATGGATCGGCCCGTTTATGATCCGAAAGATGCAGGTAAGTACATTACAACGCGGCCTTGGACAAATAGGAAGCCATCACTTTCCAAAGTAAACCAGAGAAGACAAATTCGCTTGTTGGAAAAGCGATCTCGGTATAGAAAGACGAAATGAAAATAGTCGAGACATATTCCCATCTCAACGGCGAAGAATATCTCCTTGTTCACCGGGCCAAGGTCTATCATGAGATAAGGAGCATCATAAAAGCCGTCAAGGCTTCCAGTTACATCACCAAGATAAGCAAAGAAAAGACGATGAAGGGCAAGAAGCTTTACAGCCCGAGACAACTCAACGCTGAATTTAGAAAGCGCTTCAACAAAAAAGGCTGGAAGGAATCACGCTATAGTTATTGTGTTACTACCAACCGGAAGTATATGCAGGAGATAATAAACTTGCCCCTTCAGGAGCAACGTGACTTCTTGATAAGCAGAGGCATCGAGCAGCCGATCTCCTCATATAAGCAGACTGATTTCGTAAAGGAGCGCATAGCCGTTGAAGTCCAATTTGGCAAGTATGCTTTTGTTGCCTTTGACCTATTCGTGAAACATCTTCTGTTCTACAGCGGCGACGTTATCGATGTTGGGATCGAGGTACTTCCGATGAAAGCGATGGCCTCAGACCCTGAGGGTGGTAGGAGACTTTCAACGGGTATCGCGTACTTCGAGGGGGAGGTTTACAATATTCTGCGCCACGGTAGAAGCAGCCCTGCAGTTCCGTTACTCGTGATGGGCATTGCCCCTGAGATTCTTTGATGATGGGGCATCCTTGGCAAAACAAGAGAAGTCTGTTTTGGTGAGAAATCTGTTCTAATCCCCGTCCATCAGCGGAAATCATGTTATCCCGTCGAGAAAAGGGAACGAGAGGCGATTAGTCTTCTTTCGGTTTGAGTTCCTCCTCCATGGCTTCTATTTCGTCGGCGAGGGAGGCCCTGAAGCCGGCCTGGCGTCCTCTGAACTGCTTCGGCTGTTTGTCGAACATCTCGAGAAGGATCTTACGGTGTTCGAGGCCCTCGGCCTTTCTTTCATGCCGATCGAGTGCCTTTATCAGTGCGACCCTGACCGACAGTTTTTCGATCTCTTCGTCCAACGTGTCGGCAAGCTCGGCGTACTGGCCGATCATAGCCTTCCAGTCGCCCTCTTTGGCATAAGACTCACCGATCATCTCGTGAATCCGGTAGATCATAAACTTATCAACGGACTTATCGACGTTCTTGAGGGCCTTGTCGTACCGTTCCCTCGCCTTTTTGGTCTCGTCCTGCGCGAGGAATACGTCACCCATCGCAACGTGTACGTCGGGATAATCCGGCTCGAGTTTAAGCGCCTTATCGACTCTGGCCTTTGCCTTGTCGAACTTGTCTTCGTCGTCGCTACCGAGAAGTTTTTGCGCCTCGACGATGTGTACGATCGCCGTCTCAACACCGAGCGCAGTGGCCGCCTCGAACTCGACGCCGTATCCGCGGAGGTCTCTGACGATTATCTTGCCCTCGGGATCGAGCAGGAAATTCGTGGGGATGCTGCTGATGCCGTACTTGTCAACCCAGATGGAACGCCATCCCTTGCCGTCGGAGATATTCGGGTATTCAACGCCGTATTCCTTCTTGAACGGGGGTATGAGTGTCAGGTCGGTATCGAGGCTGATGCCGAGCATCATGAACTTCTCGCCTGCGAGCTTTTCCTCGACACGGGCAAGGAACGGGAATTCACCTTTGCACGGCGGACACCACGTGGCCCAGAAGTCGACAAAGACGTATTTGCCCTTGAAGTCTTTTGTCGTGATTTTCTTGCCGTCGAGGCTTTTGGCGTCGAATTCGTCATACTCGAAGAAGATGTCGCCCACACGAGTTCCTTCTTTCGTGGGCTCGCGCTGGGCAAAAAGCATGGAGGTGAGTAAAAGCAAGATGATCGAGATCAAGGTAATTATCGCGTTTTTCATTTTGAGATCCTTTCGTGGAAATGGTTTGCCCATGAACCATTGCGATGTTCTGTTTCTGTTTCGGGCTCTTCAGATAGCTATAACGCCTCGATGTTGTAGAAATATCCATAATTCTGGAGGTACCGGACTATGAGCTTCAGGACGTTCGATATGCCGAGGTCTGCGCAGCCATGCTTGATGTCTTGATATATCTCGTTACAGATCCCGTCAATCTCGTCGTCAGGCAGGACGTTGTAGACGTTGTAGCTGCCGACGTCCTCCTCGCGATCGAAGTAATCGTCATATATCTGGAAAAGGGTCCCGAAGTTTTTGCCGAGCTTCCGGCCCGCTTCGAGCTTGTCCGTGCCCGCGAACGGCAGCCCGAAAGAGAGACCGAAAAGGCACCCTGTTTTCAGTTCGGCCATCTTTCTCCACTCGTCGAAACCGATATTCTTGTTGGCGAGTATCTGCTCCATAATCACGCCGGCGATCAGGTCTTTGACGGCCCTCATGCTTACGCCTATGACGATGGTGTTGTGCTTTGTCTGCAGGGCGTATTCGATGCTTTCGCAGATGAAATGGTCGCCAAGAAGCACGGCGTTTGAATTTGTAAACAGCGCGTTCAATGACGCGTTGTGTCTTCGTTCGTCGGCCTCGTCTATGACGTCATCATGGACGAGGGAAGAGAAGTGGAGGAGCTCTATCAAAACGCCATATCTCATCACGCTGTCGACGTCGCAGATGCCATTTTCGGCTATGAGTACAGGGATTATGGCACGGATACGCTTTGCATCGACGCTGAGAAAGATCGCGTTCGCCGCTGCTATCATGTCGCTCAGCACGTCATTGTATTTTGACTGGCGAACGAAATCCAGATGGTACTGGTTGATTCTCTTTTTGACGGAATTGACCTTCGAGAGGACTTGCCTGGTCGTGGAGGAGGAATCGCCGGTGGTCACGTTCCAAACTCCCAGGAATTGATGTATTTCTCCTGCTCCTCGGTAAGTTTGTCGATGCTCATGTTCATGGCGCTGAGCTTGATTGCGCCCACTTCCTGGTCCTGCTCTTCAGGGATATCGTAGACCTCGTTATTGAGGTCCTTGCCTTCCCTGGCACAGTGAATAAGTGAGAGGAACTGGTTGGCAAAGCTCATGTCCATCACTTCCGAGGGGTGTCCCTCGGCCGCGGCGAGGTTTACGAGCCTTCCTTCCGCGAGGAGGAATATCTTTCTTCCGTTCTTCAGTGTGAACTCGACGTTGTTCGGTCGGATTGTCTTCTTGCTCACCTTGATTTTTTCGAGGTCTTTGATGTTTACCTCGCAATCGTAGTGTCCGGTGTTGCACAGGACGGCGCCGTCCTTCATTTTCTCCATGTGACGTTGAACGATAACGTCTTTGCAGCCTGTGGCGGTGATGAAAATGTCGCCTATTTCCGCAGCTTCGTCCATCGGCATCACGCGGTATCCGTCGAGGGCGGCCTTGAGCGCTGCCGTCGGCTTGACTTCGGTGACGATGACGTTTGCGCCGAGGCCGGCAGCCCTCATGGCACACCCCCTGCCGCAATGGCCGTATCCCGCTACGACGAAATTCTTGCCGGCAAAGAGGATGGATGTCGCTCTGAGTATTCCGTCGATCGAGGACTGGCCGGTGCCGTAGACGTTGTCGAAATCCCATTTCGTCTCGGCATCGTTCACTGCGATGACGGGGTAGAGGAGCTTACCTTCTCCGGCAAGTGCACGAAGCCTGTGGACTCCGGTTGTGGTTTCCTCGGTGCCTCCGAGAAGGTTCTTTGCCATCTCGGGATGTTTCTGGTGGATTGTGGCGATAAGATCTGCGCCGTCATCGAGGGTCAGTGTCGGTTTGAATTCGAGCGTTTTTTCGATACACCAATAAAACTCCTCGACGTTCATGCCATGCCACGCGTAGATGGATATGCCGTCGGCGGCGAGAGCGGCGGCCACCTCGTCATTCGTCGAGAGGGGATTGCACCCGGACCAGCTCACTTCGGCGCCCGCAGTGATAAGCGTTTTGATAAGGACCGCTGTTTCCTTTGTCACGTGCAGGCATCCGGCGATTCGCTGGTCCTTGAGCGGTTTTTGGTCGCTGTATTTCTTGCCGAGATGCATCAGGACGGGCATGCGCGATTCCGCCCACTCGATTCTCAACCTGCCGGCTTCGGCACGGCCGAGATCGGCCACTTTGTAGTTGTCACCAGTGGTCACCATATTTTCCATGGTTTGCTCCTGTTTCGTTTTGTGTCAGATGCCGGCATCTGCGCGAAGCGCCTCTACTTTGTCGGTCCTCTCCCACGTGAAGTTCTTGCCCTTTCTGCCGAAATGGCCATGTCGTGCTGTTTCCCTGAAGATGGGTCTCCTGAGGTCGAGATGGTCAATCATTCCCCTGGGGGTAAGCGCGAAATGCTTTCTCACAAGCTTGACGAGTTTGCCGTTGGGCAGTTTCCCCGTTCCCGAAGTATCGATTGTAAGAGAGACGGGCTCGGCGACACCGATGGCATATGAAAGCTGCACCTCACACTGGTCGGCGAGCTTTGCCGCCACGATATTCTTCGCGATGTACCGCGCGGTGTAGGAAGCGCTGCGATCGACTTTCGAGGGGTCCTTGCCCGAGAATGCGCCACCGCCGTGGCTGCCCTTCCCCCCATAGGTATCTACGATTATCTTGCGGCCGGTGAGCCCCGTGTCGGCAGCGGGACCACCAAAGACAAATCTCCCCGTCGGGTTTACGTGGTATATTGTCTTTCTATCGACGAGCTTTTTCGGGAGCACGGGGATTATTATTTTTTCAATCACTTCTCTCCGAACCACTTTGCTTGTCACGCTGTCAGAGTGTTGTGTGGCCAGGACGACGGTATGGATGTGCACCGGCTTCCTGCCTTCGTATTCGACTGTCACCTGGCTTTTGGCGTCGGGCCTGAGGAATTCGAGTTCGCCGCTTTTGCGCAGTTTGGCTTGTCTTTCCATCAACTTGTGCGCGAGCGTGATCGGCAGAGGCATCAACTCCGGCGTCTCACTGCAGGCGTATCCGAACATTAGGCCCTGGTCGCCCGCGCCCTGTTCTTTGTGGAGCCCTTTACCCTCGGAGACGCCGAGATCGATATCGGGGGATTGCTTGTTGATGCTCGTGATCACAGAGCATGTAGCGTAATCAAACCCCATCGACGGGTCGGTATAGCCTATGTCCTTGATTGTGTCGCGAGCGACCTGAGGGATATCGACATAACACGTAGTGGTAATCTCGCCTGCCACGAATACGAGACCCGTTGTCAACAATACCTCGCACGCGACTCTT
>SDBU01009466.1_pt1 | contig 10907 bp, 8 predicted proteins | sample 2277071 | NCBI WGS metagenome assembly SDBU01 (sample SAMN10397929, study PRJNA504765) | marine sediment metagenome | isolation source: marine sediment core GS08_GC12, 126 cmbsf | place: Arctic Ocean: Gakkel Ridge, Loki's castle | collected 2008
GTTCCTTGCCGGTATAAGAGAAGTTGTCGACATACTCGATCAGAACAGGCTGCGACTGGTCCTTATTTCCACAAACGGGGTCAAGACGAAAAAGACACTTGAAACTGTTAGATGCCTTCTCGACGATGGCGATTTCTCACTGCATATCAGCATATCGCTTGACGGAATGAGGGATTATCACGACAACGTCCGCGACGTCGAAGGAACGTTTGACAAACTCAAGGCCACAATCCTTGAATTAAAAAAACTGCGAAGTCGCCGTTTGCGTGTCGGCATCAAGATGACGCTGATGCCCGAGAATATCCATGCGATAATTCCCGTATATGATTTCGCGATGAGGCATGGCCTCGATTTTACTGCCAAGCCCGCCGCCGCCTTTGAATTCCTTGACAATCCCGACATGGACTTCTCCTTCTCTCAAGACCAGACAAAAGCTTTAAACGAAGCCCTTCACCATGTAGTGATGTCTGAGAAGAACAGATCGCTTAAGGGAGTGCCTTTCTGGGAGAGGATCTACCACGCGTCGAACATAATGTTTCATGAAAGCCTGATTGCTTATATGTCCAAAAGATTGGTGAAAGGGCCGCACAATCCGCCCGCGCCGTGCCTTTCGACGTTCCTATCCATAATGGTCCACTCTGACGGGAAAGCATATAACTGCCCCACGATGATGACAGAAATAGGCGATATCGAGAAAGACGGGTTCGATAGCGTCTGGAAAAGCAGCCGAATGAGGAGCATACGAAAATTCATCAGGAAGGGGCACTGCGCCTGTTTTTCACAGTGCGACCAGATGCCCTCGCTCATCATGAAGCACAAACTGCGTTTCATGTGGCGGGTTCTGTGTTCATATCTTCCACGAAAGCCGAGGCGAGAAACGTGTCCGGTATACGAAAACTGAAAATACCTGTCCTCATGTACCATGCGATAAGACGTGCCGGCGTCTGTGCCGATGAAATGTCACCGGGGCAGAATGTCTACTCTCTTGACGAAAGAGATTTCGTACAACAGATGCGTTTGCTTAGCAGAAACCGCTTCAGAAGCGTCACAATCCCCGACCTCATCTCACAACATGAACTTTACCAAACCACCGGAAAAAGCGTTGTACTCACATTCGACGATGGACATGCCAGTGATTACGAGATCGCATCAGAACATCTTCAGTCATGCGGCTTCCACGCTGCTTTCTTCGTCACGCTTGAGTTCCTTGGGAGAAAGGGCTACATGGACTGGCAAAAGCTCAGCGAATTGAGCAGGGTCGGACACGTAATAGGCTCACACGGCATGACTCACCGTTATTTGAGCGACCTGGACGACAATGAAGTCGAGCACGAGCTCTTGCGGTCAAAAGGAATCATCGAGGACAACATAGCGGCCGAGGTTACGGCGCTTTCTCTACCGGGAGGCAGAGGTGATATGCGGGTCCTCCGGATCGCAAGAAAGGTGGGTTACTCCGCCGTCTGCACATCGTCCATTGGAGACAGTACAGTCGAGGACGGTTTCCTTGTATTGAATCGCATCGCCATCAGAAGAAACATGTCGTTGAGATCGTTTCTTTCGATGGTGGAACTCAGCCCACGGTCAATCCTGCACAGTCGCGTTGTCTCCGGCTCCAAGGGCCTTGTCGCGAGAATGCTTGGCAGCCGGAGATATGATGCTTTGAGGAACAGGATTCTCGCAATGAATCCGCCGCGGTAATCACATCCCGAGGTAATACAGCTTCATCCCGTAAGGCATAAGGACATCGCGTATTCTGCCGCCTTTTAGCTCAAGAGCATCTTTTGTGAAAAGTTCTTCAGCATCTCGGTCGTCAATCCCAACCCCTGAAAACTCGACCTCAACCCTAACTCCCGACGCATTGACGGCCAGGAGATAGTGGCCAACTTCGAAGTCCTTAGTGATTTCGCTGCTGATAATCCTGCCTGCTTTGCGCAGATCCGAACGCCCAACCTTCCTCAACGTGCAGCGAACTCGTCCTTGGGATGCTGTTCCATTCTCATTGATCGTTACGCCATCGACATCCTTCCTTGAAATCAGGAATGCGTAAAGAGTATTCAGCTCCTCCACAACCTTACGAAGACTTCTCCAGAGCTCTGGATGATCCAGTATGGTCCACTTGCCCCGCGGTGTCTCGTACGTCCAGTAGAAAAGGCCGTCAACTCCCTCCACTACCGAGAGGAGAGTCATGAACTTCAGGTCCTCGTAAGTCGGTACGCGTCCCGTGCCTTTGTCTCGCACGGTTTTAGAGAAAGGTGTCCAGTCAAACGCCTGCAGGACCATCCACAACGGCTGGTTCCCTCCCGTATAGTCACGGCATTCTCCAATATGGTGAGCGATACTCTCGAGCGGATACAGCGGTATCGGATACCAATCGAGCATCGCAATGTCTGAACATCCTGCATAATCCCTGTACTTCTCGCCGTTGCTGACGACAAAAGCCGTCGGAATACGAGGGCTCCTCTCTCGTACATACAGATGGAAGTTATGGAGGAGGTCGGGACGCAGACCGTGGACTTCCGGCTCGTCGAACAAGTACCACGCAAGCATCGTCTTGCTGTTCCTCAATTTCGACAGCGTTCGATCAACTCGGTCGCCATCAAACGATCCGTCGATGCGCGGGCAATGCCCTGGATGACACACCAGCCTCAAACCGTATTTTGCGGCAAGCTGCTCCGCCTTCAGGATGACCTCTGGCTCAGTATCGTAGATGAGCACTGTATTGAACCCGGCACTGCGGGCATCGAGAAATGCCTTTTCAGTTGGGATAGTATATATGCCTATGGGGTAGAACTTGCGGCTCGCCGGGCTGCATCCCCCGAAAAACAAGATGATAAGAAGGACGAGTATCACTTTTCTCATTACCAACTGGTTTCCTCGTCAGCGAATTCTCTCCGCACCCTATCAATAAGATAGCGGAAACGCTTCTTTCTCTCTGGAATAATCGAATCCATTTCATCCGCATCCGTCGAGACATAGCGGGCAAAATATCTCAGGGCCTGCTCAATCGAGGAGTGTTCGCGTCCTTGCGCGTCGTAATAAACCGGCATTATCTCCAGGAATCTTCGACATTCCTCCTTGCCCAGGAGCACGAGCTTCTCGGCAATCTCAGGCCGTCCATCTCTTCTCACCCTTGACGAAAGATAGAAGCATCCCATGTACAGGCCGCGATGCAGGTTAGGATTGCTCGGGTCAATCTCAACAGCATGCTGCATGTGCGTGTAGCACATGTCGAAGAACACATTGTTACCGGTCGGATCGAACGCAGGTTCTTTGAGATTCGGCGCTGGAATGTTGAGAGAGAGAAAATCGGCCATCTCAGGAAAATCAACGAAAACCATCGCAAAGAACCCAAGGCTCATGTGGTAGTAACCGTTTGTGTTGTGGACCTGGAGTGTCTTCCGGTAATCGTCAAACACCTCATCAATCCTTGCATAGAGATCTTTGTCAAACACCACACCCGAAGGTGCGTTAAGTAGCGACCTTACATCCTTCTCGTTGGCTTTCGTCAGATGGAAACGGTGTGAGCCGTCTAGCCGGTCCAGCATCACGGCTCTGTTAAGTCGGGGGACAAGCTCTTCATTCTCCATCGAGATTATCTTGGCCAATTCCACTGCATCATCTTCCTTCACCGGATCGGCCATTTTTGCAAAAAGCGGAAGAGCGATAACGCATGCTGCTGCGATCCCGAGGAGTACCGTGACAAACTGGCCGACCAGGGAAGCTCGGCGCGAGAGTTCTATCCTATATATCTTCAGGCTGCGCGAACCATCCTTGTGGCAGTGGAGGCCGAAATACGTTATCGAACAGATCGCTGCAAAAAGAAACCCGTTGGCGGGTATTCGGAGACTGAAGTCCACGAGTGAATGGATACCCATCGCCAGCATCACAGCTAAACCCGAGTAGCCGAATGCCCGCGCAAGCTGGCTTCGCCTTTCGATAAACTTCCTCATGACGGCGACAATGAACAGCACGACAGAGGCCATAAACAATACAAAACCGAGAATGCCGGTGTCCGAGACGAGTTCCAGATACTCGTTGTGAGCATGGGTGACATAGCAGTTGAGCCTCGCAAGCGGAAAATCCCAGGCAAGAAATGTCTGGATTACCTCTCTGTAAGTTCCCAGACCGCTGCCGAACACCGGATTACGTTTTATCGCTTCGATACTGTGTCGCCATATAGAAACCCTTAGCTCCAATTTCGTCGGATCACCGTAGTCTTCACCGTCCCTGTAAATCGGGACCTTCGAGGTCCAGACTGCGGCGGAGACTATCATGCCGGCGAAAACCACGATCAAGAGAGCCGCGGTCGCCGCTTTTGGAATTCGCCTGTTGAACGAGACGATGGCTAAGAGCATTGATGAGAATATCGTGATGATAACACTGCCTCTTGAACCCGAGTAGATGATCCCAACTAAGATTATCACAAGAAAGAAGACAAACAGGGGAAGGTGGGCTGAACTCGGTCTGTCTTTTCTGCCTGACAGATGAGATTGAGAGTTCGGGGCGACACCTGTCGGCACAAACGGGTTTCTGTGAGAACCTTTCTTGACGAGATAGATGATGTGTCCAAGATTGAGAAGAAAAATCATCATCAGATAGTTCGAGAGATTGTTCTCGTTGAAAAACGGACCGTAGAACTTGCCAGGCATCTTTTTGATCCAGTAAGCGCTGTCTGTACCCGAGAGCCTCTGAATTATGCTCAGAACCGAAATGATAAAACCGAACACGCCAAGGAGAATAACAAGGCGCTTTAACTGGCGAAGGCTTCTGAAACTGTGAATGGCCGTATAGAAGAAAAGTACATAACTAAGCAGCAGGAAAAGGTTGTCTCTCGTTCTGTAACGGTAGAGCGTACGAGGATAACCGTGGGACGAGAAGGGATCACTTCTCAACACCACAAGTTGTATCACACACAGCGCGAAGAAACCGAGTAGGGGAATGAAAAGTGGAGAAAAGTGCAGTTTTAGTCGCCCAAGCCTGAAACCGCGAACAAGAAACGCGGTGAAGAGCACCAGCACCGTAAGCTCGATAATCGTAATGGGCCAGGGCTCGATTCCGCCAAACGCAAGGGATGAGAAGACCAGAAGAAGCACAAAAACGATTTCAAAGACGCCCCGATAACTCATCGTTGGTAGGAACGGAGATCTCTCCATCAAGATGTCGATGATGAGTAATAATAATTCTGGTAGTAATGCCCCGATCCGTTCTTATCGAAATCAACCCTGTTCAGTACAGCGCCAACAATTTTTCCCCCAAAGCTGTTGATCTTGTTCTTCGTCTTGAGCTGAAATCTCTTGTTGGATTTGCCGAAATTTATCACCTGAATAATACCGTCCGATATGCCTGTTAGAATCAACGAGTCAGATACCGTCATGACCGGCGGCGTATCGATGATGATCTTGTCAAACTTCTTCCTTGCCTCTTCCATAAGGTTCTTCATCCGGGGCGATCCGAGAAGCTCCGTCGGGTTGGATTTGACGGGCCCGCTGGTGATAACGTAGAGATTCTTGTCCTCAGCGCATTTCTGCGTCCTTATTATACCACCTGCGCTCGAGAGATATGATGTCAAGCCGTACTGATTATCAAGCTGAAGTATTCTGTGAACCCGCGGTTTCCGGATATCAGCATCGATAAGGAGCGTTTTCGACCCGCTCTGAGCGATAGTCAACGCAAGGTTAACCGCAAAGATCGTTTTGCCTTCACTCGGCGCCCCGCTCGTAACAAGCATGGTCCTTAAATCGCTGTTCCTCGACGCGAAGAACAAACCCGTACGCACCGTTTTGAATGCTTCTGCAGCCAGCGATTTGGGTTCCGAAACAACGATGATTTCCTTTCTTATATTCGAATTGCTGGACCGCTTCATCAACGGGATCGTGCCCAGAAGCGGCACCTCAAGGAATTCCTCAATGTCTTCCTGGCTCTTGATCGTATTGTCAAGGTGTTCCTGGAAGAAAGCCATGCCCAGTCCGCCTGTAATACCCACGATCAAGCCAAGGAAAATATTCAACAGCTTGTTCGGCTTTGCCGGTGAACTCGGAATATAGGCCTTGTCTATCAGCGAGATAAAAACACCACCTTCGAGACCCTTCAAAGCTCCGAGTATCTTGTACCGCTCCTGTGCAGTATTGTACACCCCCGTTGCAGTCTCCAGCTTGGTCTGAAGATCGCTTAGCTCCGCCGCCGTCTCGTCCTGGATCTCGCGTTCCTGATTGAATGAGTCTATCTTCTGCAAATAATCATCGCGCTTCCGGACCGCCAGTATGTATTCCCTCTCCAGATTGGACATGAACTGATCGTACTGTTTGGCAATGGCCTCTTTCTTCAGACTCAGCTCGTCGATTGTCGCCCTGACTTTCGGGTGCCTGTCACCCCGTATCTGTTTCAGGTTGTCGAGTCTCTGGCGTATCTCGTCATACTCTGCCTTAACCTTCGACTGTAAGATTTCCGGGGGTAGCAGGTTGAGAAATTCGTCGTTGGTGCTGTCCATCGTGCAGAGCCTCGCATAATCAGCCTTATATCTGTCATACGGTATCTCGATATCACTGACTTCTTTCTCGGCTATGGGCAGCTCGCTGAGATAAAGGTCTAATGTGGCCTTACCGAGGCTGGCCTCGTCCTCCCGCGAAAGAGTATAGATTCCCTTTTTCTTCTTGTATTGACTGAGAGCCTTGCTGGCTTCGTTGACACTGTTACGTTGCTCATCAATTACTGCCTTCAGAGCGTTAATGCTCTCAGTTACCTCTGCTTCTTTCTTCTCTCTGTTATATTCCTTGTAAGCTTCGACAAACTTGTTCGCAATAAGCGCGGCAATCTCAGGGTACTTGGATTCAGCATGTATGCTGATCACACTGCTGTTGTTGCTTGCATCGACCCTCACTCTCCTCATCATCCGATCCGTACGCTTCGTTATATTCCTGGACTGGGGATACTCGTCTCCAAACTGTTTGCTTAGCTTTGGATCTTTGAGATCGGATTCAATCTTCCCGATAACTCTCTCCATAAACATGCGGCCGCTTAGCAGCTGGGTCTGTGTGTTTAGAAGCTCCGTTATCGGCGGTTGTCTAAGCTGCTGTTCACCGAAGTCGACCAGGCTGGTTTGCTTGCGGGAAATCTCCACCTTAGCGACTGCACGATAAATCGGTTGTGCCTTGAACGTCCAGATCAAGACCATCGTCATGATTATCGCGAAAACCGTCAGCACTCCCCACCTGCGCCTGAGAAGCACATTCAAAAAATAGGCTACTGATACCTGTTCTTCTCGTTCATTCATAATGCGGCCGTTATATGAACTTCTCGGTCACCTCTATGATGTCATTGGGTTCAAGATAAGCTGGCTTTGCCTTGCCTCTCATGATGTCTTCAACATCCACCAGCATCGTCACCTTTCGTCCCCCCTTGTCCAGACGCGTCAGCTTAACCTTGTTTCTCGCCGCCCTTTTGTCGCGCGAAAAGCCCCCGGCTTTCGCTATGGCCTCCTCAATCGTCATCGATTTGCCGTCCTCAAAGGCCACCGAACCCGGCCTTTCCACATGCCCGACAACCAGTACAAACCGCTTGCAGAATGCCGATATCGACACGTCCAGATTTGGATCGTGATACATCTCTTCCTCTATCAGGCGCTTCCGAATCTCCTTCTTGCATTCCTCCATCGACAGCCCATTCACTTTGACCCTTACGTCAACATACGGGATTGTGATAACCCCGTCTTCGCCGACAAGACGCTCAACACCATCGCTGAGCTCCCCATCATCGTAAATGGTTACCTTGAGCGTGTCACCCGGCAGAATACGGTAATTCTTATCCTCCGAAGCACCCTCGGAACCTTTCGAATCAGACTCCCTCTTTAATAGCGAGGAGCCTAAAGCAGGTCGGGAGACGATAACTGCGAAAAGGGGGAGATACAGGAAAACAAAGGCGAGAATAATAAACCTTGTTCTATTCCTTGGTTCAAACATCTTCTACCCCCGGACCTAAGGACATGCCGGAATCAGCGGCGCATTCCTGACAGCGATATTGGCGGCCTTCTAATACTCGACCCTCGCACCCACATTAATCCTGTTGACTTCGTAATCGTTCTCGTCAAAATTGGAGTCGTTGTTTTTGTGTTCCACACTCGCGATTATGTGTGCCCACCTGTTCAGCTCATATTCCACGCCGAGTTCCGCCTGCCAGATGTCGTCCTCTCGGTCCATGAGCTCTGCACCTCGAAGGACCGGTGTTTCGTAGTCATTGGTCTGGAAATATCCTGAGAGGATAATGGTGATACGGTCGGCAAAATCCTTTGTAAGCCTGGCCCGCCCCTGAGTGGCAGTATAAGCACTCCCCATGTACGCAATAGACTCAATCAGCTCCTTCGTTGCGCCTACCTGAAGCTTCATATCGCTGGTAATTTCATGGATCACTTCACCGGACAAGTATGCGTAATCAGTATCCTCGCGGTCGCCATCATACTCCCTCGATTCCCAACCAAGTCTTACTTTTCCCGTGAGCTTCGGTGTGAAACTGCCGCGTGCGCCCACGAGGAACCTGTTATACGAAGCATCGTTCGCGGTATCGTCGATATCAACTTCACCGTGGGTCAGCTCAAACAACGCTCCCCACTTTTCATACAGATTATATACCACCGCGCCACCGTACTGGCTCTCCGTTCTCCCGATCAGGGCCGCATCCTCGTAATCATGGGTCGAGTTGGCATATGTTCCTTCGAAGGAAAGCTTGCTGTTTAACTGGTACATCCCCTTGGCCTCAGCTATATTGCGCGAAAACTCTACCCGCCCAACAATCTCCTCTGTCTCGCCCGAAAGCTCTCTGTAATGATCCATTAGCCTGAACTTGAGCTGAGAACTGACATTGATCAAACCGTCAAATTCGAGGTTCTGTAGATCCACATCCTCGGAATCAAACTCGGAATAACGGCGAAACTTAATCCCATAATCAAGCATGAAAACGTGCCCCGCATACGGCAGATCCAGAACGACCCTCGGATAAAGCGTGTAAAACGTGTCGTCTTCTTCTGCGTCCTCAGGCGTGAGCAGCACATTGCTGTCCGAACCGTAGGTGACCTCGACCGAAGGCTTGATCCTCAAGGGACCCGCTTGGATTCCAGTCCCGGCATAAGCGGCGAAGCCTATCGTTGTCATCAGTAAAACAAGGCACACTGATATCGCTCTGGAATTCATCATTAGACATCTCTCCCTGATTTAACTCCAAATTCCTTTTTACTGGCCCGAATCCGTTTCTGGCTCGCGCTCTGGAGGTGGAGGTGGTTCTGTATCCGACGGGTTCGGAATGCGATCCTCATATTTGGGGTCCTCATCCTCGGATGAGGGGATTTCAGCATCAGCTTCACCGTCTGTCGTTACTGCCCCGGCAGCCTTCTTCTTCGGAGGCGTCGTAGTGGGTGTCGTTGGCGCCCAGAATGTGTCGCCCGCTGAAAGCGTCTGTCTTACGCCGCCCGAAAGCACACCAAGCTCTCCCGTATAGTCGCTTGGCACTTGAATCGATGTGGTTCGGTAAGTCTTATCGACAAAGAGAAGTACCCTATCACCCTCGTTCAACTCGATTCTCGTATTATCCGCCTGCAGTCTCGCGTCTCCCGACAGTACTTCTACTATTGCACCATCCGGCAATGGTGGAATCTCGTCACCCTCACCATACGTCTTGGTCTCGCCAGTCTCGTAGGTCACTTGTACCTCACCGCTTATCACCGTTAGGCTCGCCACTTGTGTCTTAACGCGAATGTAGTTCTCATCCGCATTATTGGCCCCGTACAGAACCTCAGGTGATAGAAACCACAACGCGAGTACAACGAGAGCGAAACATACAAGTGAATCAGTTAAAATTATCTTCTTCATCTCGATCGTCCTTTCCTAAATGACTAATGATACAAGGTATCGTTAGGACATTACATTCGTACATAAACCCATAATATCATAATAGTACCCTTCGCATAAGCTGTCAAGGGTGCTTTTTGAAACATCTTATCTTGTGCTATCGAAGCTCCGCCGATGGCAAACTCAGAATGATGCGGGTTCAGGCCGCGTGCCGATAAAGAGCGATCCAAAAAAATCATCGCAAAAAATGTGCCAAACAGGAAGACTACGCGAATTCAATACTCCCAATGCTCACTATGAGAAATCCCGCACAGACTCTGAAAACCGCGTATCTCATTATTCTACCATCATCGAAGGCAGACTGGTACTTAAGTCCTTCTCGTGCAGGTGAATAAGACATGACTAGTTGCCATTTGCATATCGTCCAGCCGCTCGCGTATCGCTGATTTCGGCTTTGCTCTCCTGGCCCTGACTTGTTAATGAGTTGTATTCTCGAATCCCGGTTCCCTTCCGGCAGTGTTGACATTACAATGAATGCTGGTAAAATCCACACAATGCAGATTCCAGGAAACAAGAAAAACCAGGATTTTGCCCGTAGACCAGGCCTTTGAGGTCGAAAACCAGAATACAAGTGGGGGTATAGATCGAGAATGAAAGTGCCGCTTCTCAGCCTCAAGCAGCAATATGAGCAATTGAAATGCGAAATCAGGGAAAGCATTGACGAAGTCCTCGAGTCACAACAGTTTATACTCGGCCCCAGGGTCAGAGAGGTCGAAAAGAAAACCGCCCAATATCTCGGCACCAAATACGCTGTCGGCCTCTCTTCCGGGACTGATGCCATCATAGTCGCCCTTTTGGCTCTTGGGATCGGACAGGGGGACGAGGTAATAACGACCTCTTACAGTTTCTTTGCCACTGCGGGCTCTGTTTCCAGAGTCGGTGCTACGCCGGTGTTCGTCGATATCGATCCGATCACCTATAACATCGACCCTTCTCTCATCGAGAAAAAGGTCACATCGAGAACAAAGGCCATCATTCCCGTGCATCTCTTCGGCCAGTGTGCCGATATGGATC
>SDBU01009467.1_pt1 | contig 10907 bp, 9 predicted proteins | sample 2277071 | NCBI WGS metagenome assembly SDBU01 (sample SAMN10397929, study PRJNA504765) | marine sediment metagenome | isolation source: marine sediment core GS08_GC12, 126 cmbsf | place: Arctic Ocean: Gakkel Ridge, Loki's castle | collected 2008
TCGTGCCGTTCGTGTCGGCGACGCCCGGGATGCGCGGATCGACCGCGACGCGGAGGCGCTTCGACATCCAGTTGGCTGCATGCAGCCGGACGCCGCCGGCGTTGTCATCACGCGTGCCGCCGAGCGTGGTCAGCTCGACCGACGTGGCGTTGATGATGTTGTTCGCGATGACCTCGAGCGCGGGCGGCACGACCAGGGTCGCGAGCTCGTGCACGATGGGCTCGCTCACCTCGTCGGTGATGTTGCCCCACACGGTGAACGCATCGGTCAGCGCCGTGATCGAGAGCGCCGGGTTGTCCGACGCCGCGCCGTTCGCGGTGTTGATGATGTTGGAGCCGCTGTAGAGCGACGCGTGGGGACCGGCGGTGCCCACATAGAGCTCGGTCGCGGCGTAATTCTCGGTCCGGCGTGCTGCCTTGCCGAGACGCTCCGGGATGTCCTTGAGCTGGTCCATCTCATCGTTCATGATGGCTTCCCAGCTGAACGCGACACGACGGCCGAACTTCGCGATCGCGAGCGTGATGGCGGCCTGCTCGGAGAGGGACTCGGCCGGGTACTCCTCCAGCTGTCCGACCTCGTCGAGGCGACCTTCCGCGCCGGTCACCGGCGGGAACAGCTTTGCGCCCCTGAAGTCGCCCACGGTGCGCCTCTTCGCGATCTGCGGCCAGATGTTCCTTTCCTCGCGGTACGCGGCGAGGACCTGGCGATCGAGGACGTCGCCGAAGAGGATCGGGAAGTCGTCGCTCGACATCGCCTCGATGAGCTCATGCTCTTCCCGCTTACCCTGGATGAGGTCGGCGACGAAGCCGGTGGCGACGGAGAGGCGCTTGTCGTAGCCCGGGAGGCGTCGCGACAGGGCCGCGGCGCGCCGGTCGTCGGCGGCACCACTCCCTTCGGTCGCGAACATGTCGCGGATGGTCGCCCGCTCGCTCGCCAGGGTGTCGAGCGTTTCCATGAACGTTGTCATATCGGTGTTCCTCCTATGCGGGCTGGCCGCCTGCTATCAGGTGAGGTCGTTCCAGGTGACGACGAGCTGGTTGGGCGCCGACTCGTCGGTGCCGCCCGCCTTGGTCAGCACGCCCGCCCCGACGACGTACTCGCTCGTCCGCTCGTCCACCGAGGCGATCGACGCCTTGGTGGTGTACGAGAGGACGGAGACCAGCTCATCACCGACCACCATGCCGGCGATGGTGACGTCGGCTGCGGCCGCGGTGCCGTCGGCCAGGGTGACCTTGGAGAAGCCGCCAGCGAGGTGCACCGGATCGACTGCGCCGTCCGCGATCTCGTCCGAGTCCACCGCGTCATCCGCGAGGTGCTCGTTGTCGACAGAGGCGGCTACGAGGTGCTCGCTGTCGACGGCGTCGTCGGCGATCTTGTCGCCATCGATCGCGTCGGCAGCCAGCTCGCCCGTCCCGATGGAGAGCAGCGGGACCTCGCCCGGTGCCCGGGCGTCGCCGGTGCGAGCCACACGGACCTTGATGGTCGTGGTCGCGCTGGTCAGGACGATCTCTGTCGCGTGGCCGAACAGCTCACCGGACTCGTCGGCCGACAGGACGGGCGTATCGCCTACCTGCCAGAAGACGGGATCGCCGATGGCGATGGCGGTGTTGCCCACCGCGTCGGTCCCCTCGACCGAGAGGTCGAAGACGCCGCGCATCTTGACGATGGCGTTGCCGTCGCTGTCCCGGTCCGTCTCGAGGACGCCAGGCATGCGGCCGACCACCACCGGATCACCGGACGTGTAGTTCGCCGGCACCGGCAGCTTGAGGACGTCGCCGTGGTCGTGGGTCTCGTTGGTGGACATGGCCTAGATGCTCCTTCCACGGGCGGCCGACTTGGCCGCTGATTCGCTGAGGCCCATCCGCGCGAAGTTCGCGTCGAGCGCGGCTTGGGTGGCCCCGTCGGCATCCCCGGCCTCGCTCGAGCCCATGCCGGACACCCGGCCTCTGCCGATGCCTGCCCGGGAGAGATAGTCGGCCTCGTCGGCAGCGTCCTTCTCGACCGCGGCCTTGGTCGCGTCGAGGTCGATCTCGCCGTCCTTGAGGACCGGCGTGGCGCGCTTGACGACGCGCTTCTTCGCTTCGTCGACAAAGCCCTCGATGGCGTTCACGGCGACGGTCGCGAGGTCGCGTGCGGCATGGATGCGGACCGCTGTCTCCGCGCGCTCGGCGCGGATGCGGTAGTCGTCGCGCTCCTTGGTCGCTGCCTCGAGCGCCTCGGTGTGCTGCTCGGGCGTCAGGGTCTTGTTTCCACCTGGCACGGGTCGGACCTCCTGGTTGTGATGCCGGTATGACTCGTAGAGCAGGGCGATCGAGCCGCCACGTCCCGGCAGGGTGACGAAGTCGACGCTGTTGCCCGGCGATGGGATGAACTCCTCGATGATCGGCCCTTCGCGGCCGTCGGCCTCGCCTTGGTGCGACATGGCCCACGTCCTGATCGACGTGCCGATGTCCTCCGCCATGTCGTCGACCGCCCCGCGGTAGGCCTTCTTGACCTCGACGTGCGCGTAGAGCCCGGGTCCATCCGGTCCGGCGTCGTCCCATGCCGCATCCTCGGTCAGCACGGCAGCCAGGTCGCGTAGCGATCGCTCTGGGCGCTGCTCCGCTTCCTCTTCGGTCGGGTGATCCCAGTACATGTGCGTGCCGGCCGGGAACGCCGCCGGGCCGCTGTCACGGAGCACGTCCTCGGAGTAGTAACCGCTGCTGCCCCAGCCGGCGCCGATGGCCTTGATCAGTGCTGTGCCATCGTCGGTGACGGCGCGCTCCTGCACCTGCATGGCGGATTCCACGACGGCGATGCGCTGCGCTTCCGACGAGCCGGCCTTCGCGCCGAGGGGCACCCACTCGCTGCGCTGGCGGACGCGCTCCGGATCCCCGAAGGTGAGCGCGCCGCCGGCGTCGATGGAGTAGGTGCGGCGGAAGGTCGTGATGCCATCGAGGGCGTCGAGCTCGTCCTCGTAGATGACCGCGTCATCGAAGACGTCCCGGACCCAGATGCGGTGATCGGCGGACCGACCGGTGTTGAGCGCGGCCGAAAGCTGCTCGCGCAGGTCGTTGTGGCTCCCGTCGGCCGCTTCGCCGGCCGCCTTCTTGGCCTCGCCCAGGGCCTTATTCAGCGCCGCAGGCTTCGGATCGGGCGCGCCATCGTCGTCGAGATCCGAGAGCAGCGCGGAGAGGGAGTCGCGGCCCTCGCGCAGCTGCGCCGCGTCGGCGGTGCTGAACAGCCGGCCGACCCCAGCGAGCGCATCCAGGCGCGCATACCACTCTCGGGCTTCGGTGATCTGTGACTCGGTGAGTGTCATCGGGCCGGAGTGTGGCGCCCCAGACTGCGCTGTCAATGTGCGACGGAGTTGGGCTTTCGCGCTTGACCACAGGGGGTGGTAGGGGGCATCGTGGCGGCTATGCAGGTGACCTTCGTCTGGGACGAGAAGGACGAGGAGGGGTACGCCTACGACGGTTCGGTCGGGCCCCTCGAGATCGACGTGCTGCCGCAAGAGGGCGACTGGATGGATATCGACGACACCGATCGCTCGTGGCTGGTACAGGCGGTCGTCTGGAGGCTCACCGCGATCCGTGAAGACGACCCGGTGCCGAACCACCGTGGCTCGGTGATCGTCGGCTACAAGGCCTCGGTGGAAGTGTGGCTGAAGGAGCCGCCCGACTGACCGAAGGCGCTACGAGGTCAGTCCTGGAGCGTGTGTACCCACTCAGCGTAGTCATCGGCCTCTGGTGACACGGCTTCGAACGTGACCCCGCCATCCGCGCCGAAGGGCTCGCGATGGTCGGCCCTGTTCGTCAGGATGGCGACCGGGATGCGCTTGGGGAATGCGTCGCACTTGGGAGCCCGAAGGCTGCCCTGTCTCAGCGCGCAGCCCACACAGATGGGCGGTGGCGTTATCACGACCCGAAGTTCGTGACGAGGAACCGGCCCAGGCTTTTCACGATCCGATCCGCCTTCAGCTCTCCGAACACATGCGCCGTGAAAGCCTCGGCGAAGCCTTCAGCGTTGCCGACACCATACCCCGTGACAGCATGTGGCTGGAACTCACCGGCGCTCGTCACGTCGGCCCAGTCGATGTTGTTCGACCACTTCTCGAATCGGTCGATCAGCTTCACCCCGCGCTTGCCGCCGCCGAGCGTGGCCTGCAGGCTGTGGCCGTATTCGTGCGTGATGAGACCCTTCGGGTTGGAGGCGCCCGGCACGTGGAACCCGCTCTCGTCGCCGAACTGGAGAAGGCGCTTCATGTCGCGCGAGCCCTTCCGCCAGTATTTCGCGTTCAGCACCATCTCCGAAGCGTCGATGCCGACGTTGGTGGTCTCGGCGATGGTGCCGCCGGGGAGCTTGCCGACTCGAATCTTCGTGATCTTGGCTGGGAAACGTAGCTGCAGCTCGTCCACGCGGTTGAGCACGGCCAGGGAGGTATCGGCGTCCATCTTGCCGAAGCCGGTGAGCTTCGTGCCGTGTCGCTTGGTGAACTCGGCCTCTGCCGTCGAGCGATCGGTCCAAGCCGCTGGCTCGGCCTCGGCCTCGGCCTCCGGCTCGGGTGCCGGCTTGGCCGCCGGCTGCTCCGAGGCGGGCTGATGGAGCGCCGTACACCGGCACGCCGGGTGAGCCGGTGGCTCCTGGTCGCCGGAGCTGAACGTGTCCTTGAGGGGGATCCAGCCGTCGGTGGCATCGCCCTCGCAGAGGTCGTCCACGCGGCCGTCGCCGACGGTCAACCACGACTTCTCCATGGCGATGCCTGCTGCCGCGACGTCGTCCGCCACGGCGCGCTGGCCGGCCTCGTAGCCGAAGGACATCTCGGTGACCGCGATGCCATGGGCGCGCGAGGCGATGTGCGCCTGGGGGCGGCCATCGGCCATGTCGGCGAAGCGGCTGCTGATGTCCTTCGCGATCTTCTGTGAGCTGCGGCCGTTGGCCACGCCATCACGGACGACGACGCGGAGCGTGTTGCGGGTGGCGTCGTCGATGCCGGCCACGAGCTTGGCCGCATGTCGATCGAGGAACTTGACCGCGCGCGGGTTGCGGACCTTGAAGACCGTCCCGTCGAGGACGGCATGCCCCAGGTCATCGAGCGGGATCTCGTCGGGCCCCGAGGGTGGAGCTTTGAAGCGGATGCGAGCCTCCGACGCGGCACCGAGCTCGCTGGCGAACCGCGCGGCGCCCTCGCCGTAGGCCGCCTGGAGGGCTTCCGACAGCGCGGCAGCAGCTGCTCGAGCCGTGGCGCGGGTGACGGTGGCCCAGCGGGCATCGAGCGCCCGCAGCGATGCGGTGCCGTTGGTCAGGTCCGCTGGTGGCTTGAGCCGGCGAGACTGCTCCCGGAAGATCGTGGCCACGAGCTGCTCTGCGGCGGCCTCGAGCGGCGCGACGTCGTCAGTCTTGCGCTTCCGTCGCAGCTGCAGCCGGGACGCTTCGACGGCGAGGGCCAGGCGCACCGCTGCGGCGGACGAGCTCGCGGCGGAACGCGTCGAGCGCCTCAGTGAATGAGGCCTCGGTCGGGACCGTCGCGCCGTTGTCGTCATCAGGTTCGGCCTCCGTGCCGGGCGGGAACAGCTCCTCGAGGATCTCGTCGATGTCGTCCACGTCGAGCGCGACGAGGAGCAGGCGCACGAGCAGGTCATCGGGCATCGTGCCGGCCGGTGTGCCGCCGCCGAGCGTGGCCGCGGCGATGACCGCCTCGACACGCTCGGTGACCGATCGCTCGAGGATGTCCGGGAAGTCGATGGTGGCGGTGACCTCGGTCGCCCGCTGCTTCGATGGATCGGCGGGGTCGGGCTCGCGGCTGGGCACCCGGCGTTCGGCGATCGCGCGGCTGAGGTCGTAGGCGAGCAACGCCGCGTATGCCTCCTCCCAGACGCCCTGGCGGGCGAGCATCATCAGCTCGGTCGGTCGATCGAGCGTCTTGGCGGTCGCGAGGTTGCCGACGTCGGCATTGCCGAAGAGGATCGTCTCGGGCACGCCCATGCCGGCACTGACCATCAGCCCGACGCGCCGGCCCTCCTCGGGCGATGGCTGCATGCCGGCCGTCTTGATGGGGCTGAGCGTGTTGCCTTCGGTGCCGATCCACGCGGCGCCCGTGACCGGGGGCGGGTTGGTCTCCTGGGGTGCGCCGACCGTGACCGTCGTGGCGAGCCGGTTCTTCGCGGTGGTCGCTGCTGCACGGTTCTTCGCGGTGACCGACCAGGCGAACCTGGCCAACGCATGCTTGATCGTCGCGTAATTGCTCAGGTCGCGGGTGACGGCCTTGGCCCAGTCGAGCGAGCTGAACGTCGTCGGCACACCGAACCGGCCGCCGTTGAGGCCACCGTCACTGACGTGCAGCACCGGCGTATCCCAGTGCACCTCGCCGGCGTGATCGCCGCGGCCGATCGCCTTGGGGCGGTTCGCGGGCCGATAGCCGAGGGCGGGATAGTAGTCGACCGATCGCCTGATGCGCGTCTCACCCGAGGCCTTGACGAAGGACCGGCGCTGCCAGATCCGCCTGTAGTACCACGGCTCGGCGTCGTCCTCCGGGTTGCAGATGATGTCACCGGCCACGATCTGCAGCGTGGGGATGATGCGGACCTCGGTCGGCTCGCCCCGGATGCCGAACAGGGCCAGGAAGACGTTGCCCTCGTACGACAGCTGAGCATCGGCCTTGAGCGCGGCCTGCTTGCCGAAGAAAATCCGCTTGTTGCTGCGCGTGGTCATGAAGGCCCGGATGCGCTCGTTGGTCGCTTCGGTGCCGGCGACCTTGACGCCCTGGCCGAAGACGTAGTGGCTGATGACGGCGCAGCCGTGGTCGATGAGAGGGTTCTTGAGGTACATGACCTGCGAGAGCCGGATGATCTTGCGCAGCGTCTCCTTGCTCAGCTCGGTCGAGGACTCGCCCGACAGCTCCTGCCAGCCGTCGTCCTCCTGCATGAACTCGAGCTCGGCGATGCGCTCGGAGAGGAACTCGACCTGGGAGGCGAGGGTGTCGGCGTCCATCACCGTGGTCTCGCGGGTCAGCGTGCCCCGGCCATCACCCATGCTCGATAGCCTCGTCGTGGTCTCGCGCGTCAGCGCGCCCCGGGCCAGGTCCGCGACGCGTCCGATGATGCCCATGGCGCTCTCGCTCATGCTTCGCTCGTCGTGGCGTCGGTGTCGGGCATGGCCGGCAGGATACCCACCCGGTCCTCACCTGCCAATGTGCGACGGAGTTGGGCGCTGTGACGAGATCTGTGACGATCCATCACCACTCGCTGATCACCACGGGCTCGTCGTAGACCATCGTCCGCTCGTAGTCACCCGGCTCTTCGGGCGCGTAGGCCTGGACGACGGCGTCGGCCCTGTCGGTCGATCGGCCGATGCGCTTGCGGATCTGGTCCTTGCCCTCGACGACGATCCGCCCGCCCGACGTCACGCGCCACGATGGCGCGACGAGGTCACCGGTGAGCTGGTCATCGGGTGGGATGGCCAGCTCAGGGCCGGTCGAGGGGTCGAGCAGCTCGCGCAGGCCCCACCAGCTGGCGGCGCGGCGGTTGACGAAGCCGAGCTCGCCCGAGCGGTCCGCGAGCCCCGAGCGCGACGCGGCGTTGAAGGCTCGGACGTCATACCCGGACTCGCGCAGCATGTCGACGACGCCAGCGCCGAGCCCGATGACGTCGACCATGGCGTAGCCGCCGTAGGCGTCGAGCACGCCCTTGACGTGGCCGGCCGTCTCGGTGGTGTCGGCCTTGGAGTACTCGCGGATGTCGGTGATGGCCCATTCCGCGCGGAGCGCCAGGTCGGTCTTGTCCTCACCGAAGCGGGCGACGTCGACGCCGACGCAGGTGAAGGTGCCGAAGTCCTCGAGGTCCGCCCAGCGCCGGTTGGCCGCCTCGAGCCAGGCGAGGGGGATGACGGTGTCGGCATCCTCGGTCGCGAACTCGCCGAGCACACGCTGGCGGTAGATCGCCGACTCGACGCCCCATTGCTTCGCGCGCTGCTCGGCCCATGCCTGACTGATGCGCCCGGCGGCGATGGCCTCCTCGAGCGTGACGCGCCGGGTCCACCAGTCCTCGAGGCCGGGCTTGCGATGGTGGATGTCCGCGAACCGGCCCACTGGCGAGCCTGGCGTCGAGCCGGCCCAGGCGATCGCCTCTCGCCCGTCGGTGGCGCCAGCGAACGCGCCCTCCGACGCATCGAACGTCACGGACGCGATCGACTTCGCCTCGTCGTAGATGTAGAGCAGCTGGTCGGCGTGGGCGCCCTCGATGAGCTCCGGGCGGTTGGAGGCGACGCCGAAGGCCTGCCCGGTGGAGAGCTTGACGGTCATCCTCAGCAGCTCGATGCCCTCGCGCCAGCCGAGGCCCCGGGTGACGCGCTGCCACTTGTGGATCTCCGGCCAGAGGAAGTTGCGCAGCTGCGACCAGGAGCCTGCGGTGGTGATGACCTTCCAGTCGGTGCCGGCACGCGATCGCGTGTCCGCGAACCAGAGGATCAGCCAGGCGGCGATGGCCGTCTTGCCGAGGCCATGCGGTCCGCGTGCACTGCCGCGGGCATTGCGGACCGTCTCGGCGAGGATCTCTTCTTGGTACTTGGTCGGGCCCTCGCCTTCGCGAAACTGGACGCGGTCGTGGAGCCAGGCCACGGGATCATCCCAATGGGTGCGGTCAGGGGGCTGCCGCTTCCGGGCTCCGACCGCCGCGACCGCCACGCCAAGCTCGACGTCGGCCTTCTCGCCCGTGGCGGCTGGGCGCTTCACCGGCCCAGATCAAGGATGCGCTCGGCCTCTGCGAGCACGGCCTCCTTCGACATGCCGGTGGCCTCGGCGACGCGCTGGACCGCCGCGTCGAGGTCCAGGCTCATGTCGACCTTGGTGTGCTCGAGGTAGTACTGCCACCAGCGCATCTGCATCCACTTGAGCGCCACCATCGGGTCGTGCATCGCGGCCTGCCGGATCGAGCCCACGACCAATACATGCACCTCGGCCTCTCGCGCGCGTACGCTCTGCGAGAATTCGGCATATGGCTTCCTGCCCTCGTCGCCCCGGCGCATCCAGCCCCAGAACGTCCGGGCAGGTACCCCAGCCGCCTGAGCGGCCACTTCGAGGGGCGCGCCAAGCCGGATCCCGGCCAGGATGGCGGCCGTCTTCTCGGACGTGAGGCTCGGATGCCGGCCCCTACCCATGGAGGCTCTCCGGGAGGGTCGCTGCGATCCTGGATCCAGGCACCGCGGGACAGTCCGCGAGGGCCCTGGGCGCAACGTCCGGGGCCCTTCCTCGTGGAGTGGCACACGGAGCCACCTCGAAGGGTATCGCGCCACAGGGGCGGCCCGTCGCGGCCGTGTGGCGCCTCCGCGCCTGCTCAGTCATCGCGCTTCGCCGCGGTCTTGCCTGTGAAGGCCTCCCAGCGCTCCTTGGCGACCTGGACGTACTTGGGCTCGATGTCCATGGCGTAGCAGCGGCGGTCGAGCTGCTCGGCAGCGATGATGGTCGTGCCCGATCCCACGAACGGGTCGTACACATCGCCCGCGTGGTTGCGCAGGGGCCTGGCCATGACCTCGACGGGCTTCTGGGTGCCGTGCTCCGTCCACGGGTCCTCGTCGGTGGCCCGGGCACGGCTGATCATGTGGCCGGCTTCCCACACGGTGTCTTGCTTCCTGTCGCCGGACCAGCTGGCGGTCGCGCCCTGACGGACGGCATACCAGCAGGGCTCGTGGCGCCAGTGATACGCACCTCGGCCGATGACGAGCTGCGGTTTCACCCAGATGATCTGACTCCGGATCTCGAAGCCTGCCGACACGAGACTCGCAAACGTGACGGCTGAGTGCAGGCCGCCGTGCCAAACGTAGGCGACATCCCCGGGGGCGTGTACCAGTGCATCCACCCAGTCGGGCTGGTCATCATTCAGCACGGTGCCGAGCCTCCTGTTCGCTTCGCCCAGCGCCTTGTTGCGCCACTCGGGGTCGTATCCCACGCCGTAGGGCGGGTCAGTGACCATCAGGGCTGGCCTATCCCCATCCAACAGCCGGGCCACGTCCTCGGCGCTCGTGGCGTCCCCGCAGAGCAGCCGGTGCTCGCCCAGCAGCCACAGGTCGCCAGGCTTGACGTAGGGCTCGTCGGGGACCTCGGGCACGTCGTCGGGATCGGTCCGTGGGAGGACCGGGTCCTTGCCCGCGATGTCGCGCAGGTAGGCCTGGAGGTCCGGAGCGAGCTCGACATCGGTCAGCAGCTCGCGCAGCTTCGCCTGGTCCGTGGCCGCCATGGCCCCGAGCGGATCCAGGGTCGCGAGCACGATGGCCTCCTCTTCCTCGCTCAGCTCGAGGTAGAGCACCGGCACCTCGGGCTCGCTGCGGGTCACCGCCAGCTCGACGCGGAAATGGCCGTCGACGACGTGGCCGGTGACCTTGTTGACCAGCACCTGCTGGACCCAGCCCACGCGATCGAGGACGTCGGCCAGGGCCGCTTGCTGCTCGGGCGGATGGATGCGCCAGTTCTTCGGGTTGGCGACCAGCTTGGCCGGGTCCTCGTGCCCGCTCCCGACGATGCGATCGCGCCAGCCGCTTGACGTCGGTGTCATGGAACCAGGCATGACGGCCGCCCTAGAGCAGCGCGCCCAGGCGGTCCTCGGCGTCGGCCATGACTTCCTCCGCCTCCGCTGGCAGGTTGTGGGGCCGATATTTGAGGAGGTCGTGGACGCGACGGACGCTATCGAGCGAGAGCTCAGCGGCTACACGCTCGCCCAGCCTCGTGAGCTTCCAGGCGCTCTTCCATCCACGGTTCTGTCCGTCGGTGGGCGTGGCCAGGCCGGTAGCTGTGAGGGAGTGCAGTGCCCGCGATGCCGCGGGCCGGGACACATCGAGCCGCTCCGCGAGCTCGGTCACGCTGATGGTCGGCAGGCCCACCAGGACGAGGCGCTGGGTCTCGCCGAGGCGCGGTAGCTTCAGGGGTGGCAGGGCCTTCA
>SDBU01009468.1_pt1 | contig 10906 bp, 14 predicted proteins | sample 2277071 | NCBI WGS metagenome assembly SDBU01 (sample SAMN10397929, study PRJNA504765) | marine sediment metagenome | isolation source: marine sediment core GS08_GC12, 126 cmbsf | place: Arctic Ocean: Gakkel Ridge, Loki's castle | collected 2008
CCCTCGCCCTCGCCCTCGCCCTCGCCGTCGCCTTCGCCCTCGCCCTCGCCTTCCCCTTCGCCCTCGCCCTCGCCTTCCCCTTCGCCCTCACCTTCCCCGTCCCCTTCGCCGTCCCCTTCGCCCTCGCCCTCGCCTTCGCCCTCTCCGTCACCATCCCCGTCCCCGTCCCCGTCCCCGTCTGCAGCCCCGGCCATCATGCTGCCCTTGTCCGCCAGCGTGCTCCGTGCCCGAGCGAGAGCTTCTTCAATCGTCGGGGGGCCCTTGGTTCCTTCACCCTCGCCCTCGCCTGCGCCGTCATTGGCGGCGGCGGCGGCCTCGGCTTCTTTACTCACTGTCGTACCTCCAGGTTATTTTCGCGGGGGGCCTACTGGCCCGCCGCTGCTGGTGCCTCTTCTATGCCTTCAGGATTCCGGGTTGCGGATCCAGGGCTGACCGCTGGACTCGAAGTCGCAGCGCCTTCAGGGGACCCGGCAGCACCACCGCCCTCGGGGCGATCGTTTCCGCTGAACTGGTTGTCTCCGGCCACGCCACCATCGGGGTCGGCCTCTGCGGACTGCTGGGTCTTAATCGTGATGTTGATGATGTGCATCTTCCTGTGGATATCGAACTGGGATTGAATGTTCGGATCCAACTCCAGGAACTCCGGGGAGGACATGAATTCCTCGTGGGAGAGGAGGTGCACCAGGTCGTTGTACCACTCGAACACTGGGATTTCCATCGCAGGAATACCCTGCAGGAGCTTGCCGTTCTCCTGGTCTGCCGTGATCCGGTGTACTCCACCGAACTTGCCGGCTCGACCGAGATGTGGAAACTGGGAAAGCTCGAAGAACGTGGCCGTGGCCTGAGGTGTGCCTGGGGGACCGAAGAGCCCGTTGGCGTAGAGGGCCGTGATGTTCTTCTGGCGCTCGCCCCTGCCCTCCGGGAGCATCGATTCCACGTCGGCCAGGGCGTTCACGGAGCCTTGCTCGAACATCTCGGGCTGCACCACGATCGTACGGGCAACGTTGTCGGACCCAGCGTACGTGAGAATCTGCTCCTCATCGTAGATCACGGGGAGAATGACCTTCCAGTCTTCCGCCATCCGAGCCATCTCTTCTGCAGCCCGACGCATCGTGGGGCCGAGGAAGCGATCTGAGTTGAACCGAAGCTCTTTGACTAGCTCACCGGACGCATCCTGGGTGGGCGAATCACCTTCGGTGCCGGTCAGGTTTCCGATGTCATCGATCTGCTGCCGCATGAACTCCAGGGTCCGGTAGGCGTCCTGGGAAAGCGGAGGCGGAGCGATCCACTCGAACGGGGGAATTCGGTCCCGGCGGTTCACTTTCAGGTTTAGGCCGGGCCGGTTCGTGACCATGCTCTCTTCGATGCCGCTCTGTATGTCGATCAGCTTGATCGGGTTCGCAGACAGGTTCGTGTGCTCGATGATGAGCGCTGCGACCTTGTTGAAGACCCTCTGAGGCTGGTTCATGGCCTCTTGGGGCGTAGAGCCTCCTGCAGGCCGCCCAGGGAGACGAATGAACTCAAAACGCCGTATAGGACTCGTGCTCGGGTAGCGCACCGGGCGCGTGCTGTCGTGCAGGACCTCCTTGCGGGTCACGACCAGCAGTCGGCCACCGGGCTCCTCTGGGGTCTCTTCCATACCAGCGTAGGGCGCTGGCCTGTGCCAGAGCGTGAAGACCTCGATCGTGGGCTCTGGGATGGTCACGTCACCGCTGAAGCCACCACCGAATACCGCAGGATCTGCAGCCCCGAAGTGGCCGTCACCGTAGGTGAGGCGTTCGGCGACCCCAGTGTTGCTGCCACCGGTCTTGGGCGTATCGGATCCAGTGAGCTTCACTCCGTAGGTCTCGAAGATCTCGGCGGTCGTCAGGAAGCTCCGCACACTGTGCCAGCTTTTCTCGTGCCAAGGGCTCGGCCCCCACTCGCCACGAACCTGCACGGGGTTCAGGACCTCTACCGCCAGGTCACCCTTTCGCTCTGCAAAGCCAGCATTAGGACCCAGTACCTCACCGGTCTCTTCGTCGAACTGTGGCCTCCCGTCCACGTCGAAGCCGATGTTCTCTTCGCCGCCCTGGAACCCTCGTAGCACGTCCTGCTGCTCCGGGCTGAATCCCTCCAAGTCTTCCTCCGCCGGCTGGCCCTCGAACCGGATGAAGTCACCCTTGTTCAGGTCGATGGTGCTCTGCAGATATACCATGCCGGCTGGGATCATCCAGGCACTCGCCCGGTCCCAGACTTCCGCCATCTTCACCTCGCGCCACTTCGTCTTGAAGATCACGTCCATCGTGGCGGCGAGCATAGCGTCGATGCGATCGGGCCCAGGAACGAACGTGACGATGGGAGGGTTCTCCGTCATCCTCGCATGTGTGATGATGAACCAGGTCAGCAGGCGGTTGAACACTGGCCTCTGTCGCCATTTTTTCTCCTCGGCGGTCATCCACTGGGTAACGTCTACGAACCGGCCCATGCGAGGATTGAAGACCGACCACTGCTGGCCAGCCAACATCCTGACGTTCTCTTCCACCTGACGCATCCAACGCCTGAGAACGTCGTCCTGGGAGTCGAAGAGGAAGGTTGCCCAACCGACACGATCGTTGTCCTTCTCGTCGGGCGTGCCGTGGCCGTCCTCACTCTCTTCGCGAATGTCCGGGATCTCGTCGAACTTGAAGCTCTTCCCACCAGGCGAGAGCGTCGTGGTCGAGGATCCGCTGCCTCCTCCGAAGCGTGAAGATGTAAGAGCCATGTCGTCCGTTCCTTAGAGTCGTTCCCGGTCAGGTTGTAACAACGATCCCATCGAAGCCGGCGCTCAGATCCGTGTTGCTCGCGCTCACGTCCTCGACCTGCACCTTGATAATTGCGGGCCCTTCCACGACAAAGTACGGCCTGAAGTCGTGCCGGAGGTAGGTGTTCCCGCTCCCGAACAGGCCCAGGTGGTGCTTCACAACATAACCTCCGTCCGACTGGTCCGGGCGCAGGTTCACCAGCAGGCTGGTGTCGGCGCTGTTGGCGGCCTGGCCGCTTCGGCTCCAGCCCAGGTAGTAGCTCAGAAGCTGCACCGACTGCCCTTTTGGGACCGCGAAAATAGCCATCTCGGTCTGGCCAGCACCGGCCGAAATCTCCGCCGTGACTGTGGCGTCGGTCACTGCTGTGGCTGAGATTATGTCATCGTTGGTGCCCAGGGCCCCGAAGGTCAGAGCCTCCATTCGGTAGATGATCACATAGGCGTTCGACGTGGGCGCGTTGCTCGCGCCAGCCATATCGACGACCTCGGTGACCGAGTGCTGGTCCCAGGCGACTAGACCGGTGACCTCCACCGTCTGGGCACCTGAGCCGAGGAGCGTGTCATTGCCCGACAGGCTGGTGAGGTTGTGAATCCGGGCCGTCGTGGGGGGCACCCATATGTCCCCGGCCGACCACACATCCTCGGGAACGGTGCCGGTGTCCACCTGAGCGTTCCGACCGAACTTGTTGAAACCCACGGCGCCAGGTACGTCGCCGTGGGCGAGCCGAAAGAAGAAGTCGGCCTGCTCGATGAGGACGCGGAGGAGCCCGCCCTGCGACGATGCGTACATTCCCGCGTTCATGCGGTGAAGCTGCCACCTCTCGCGAAGACGTTGAAGGCTTCCGCGTTATTGGTGGCGGCCCCCAGGACCATCGTGGCGTCGGCCAGCAGGAGCGGGGGGTCGTCCAGGGCGACCGAGAGGTTCAGGGCTGCAACGAAGGCCTGTACGGTGGCCGATGGCGTGATCGCTGCCACGTCGATCTCTCGCCACAGTTCCCAGGTCACACCCGAGTCGATCGACAGGAAGAGTCGGATCATCCCTGCGGTCGTGGCCACTTCCGCCTTAGCTTCGATCTGGTCGATTCGGATGCCGTCCACCCCTCCATCGACGACGCTCACGATAGTGCCGGTGCCGTCGATGCCGGTGTTGGCCGCGCTGATCGCTGCTTGCCCCAGGACGGGGCTCTTGGTGAAGACAGGCTCTGTGTTTTTCGACATGATTCAGTCAGGCAAAGGTGGCGTTGGCATAGATTCGATCTGACGGTGTCTTCGGACGCTTGAGGGTAGCTCTGGCGACCAGGAAGTCCAGGGCCCCTGCCAGGGTCTCGAAGGGAGCCGGAAGCTCTGGAAGGATGTGCTGCCACACGGCGCTCTTGGGCACCTGAGCGTCCGCAATCTGGTCGGTGAGTTGAGTGAACAGCAGGCTCAAGGCGGCCTCGTGCTGAGTCACGGCCGACTCTGGCACTTGGGCATCTGCGATCGAATCTGTTAGCTGGGTGAACAGCAGGCTGAGGGCCGCCTCATGCTGCGTGACCGCGCTCTCCGGCACCTGAGCGTCGAAGATCTGATCGGTCATCTGGGCGAACGAGATATCGAGGAACGCCTCCCACTGCTTCACGGCCGACAGCGGCACCTGAGCGTCGAAGATCTGGCCCGTCAACTGGGCGAAGGAGGTCGAGCTACCTCCGCCAGACGGAGCCCCTCCGATATCGGGGCGTCGGTCGATGTAGCTGGTGGGGACAAGTCCGCCGTTTGCAGCCTCAATCTGAGCCATCGGAATGAATCCGACGTAGGTGAAGCCGGCCTGGTTCACCGCCACCACCCCGCCATCGGAGCGCTCGACGAAGTTGGTGGCGTCATCCACCAGGGTTACGGTGCCGTCCGGGATGAGCAGCCAGTTGGCTCCCGTGTCGATCAGGCCGCCGTGGAAGGCGTACTTGAGGTTGAGCGAGTTGAAGATGTCCCAGGACCAGGGTCGGAAGACCATGGCCTCAAGAAGCTGGGTGACGCGGAAGACCCGCTGCGAAGCCAGGTCGTCCGCGTCAGGATTCCAGCCCTTGGGGAATCCCTTCTCACTTACCTCCGTGCCAGAGAACCCCATGGCCTAGTGGTACAGGCCGAGCAGTTCGCCGCTGATGTCGAGGAAGTCGAGGACAGCGCCGTCGTCTGTGGCGCTCAGGGTGAGCTTCAGCCAGTTCTCCCCCTGGTGCTCCGTGTCGGTGATCTCCAGGGACAATTCCACGCCGTCAACAAAGGCCGACGCATCGATGGCGGGCTGATCCTCTCCGTAGACGAGAGCCAAGCCCGTCGAGGCCACCTTGTTCCTGGCGGGCCTGCAGAACTCGACGCCAAGGGTGCCATCCGCGCCCGTGACCTGCAGCCTGATCCGTATCTTGCCCCACTGGACGATGGGCACGAAGGCGACCGCATCCCCAGGGTCTACGCCGCCTCCCATGGTTGCGACAGGAGCCCACGAGGCCGCCGCTATGTCCGTGGTGGTGACGATGGTGTTTCCGCCCACGCCTTGATCCTTGGCCGTTGCGTCCATTGTGACGAGGGCACCCTCGGCGGCGGTGACGGTTGGATGGAGCGTCATCGCGGCTGCGTATGCGGTCCCAGAGCCCGCGCCCAGGACGATGGCGGCAACGAGATTCGCGATCGCCCCATCTGGCCCCAGGTCCCCGATGAAGACGTTTCCGTCCACGTTCGTGAGGCTCAGGCCACCGGACATGGGGGTGGCTCCCCAGGAGCCCAGCGTGACGTTGGTGAGGACCACTATGGAGTTCCCGGCGGTGCCCTTGAGCTTGACCAGGGCGTCCATCGTGTCGCCCGCTCCGGCTGAAGCAGTTACGGTCGGGTGCAGCGTGGTGGCGGCCGCGTAAAGCGTCCCCGATCCCGCACCCAGCGTGATCGCTGCTATCAGGTTGTCGAGGGAATCGGAGGCCGTGGCACCGATCAAAACATGCCCGTCGATGTTGTCGAGCGTGGTGTCATCGAAGGTGTAGACCTTGCCGTCGATGGTGACGGTTTCGAGGTCCAGGGCGTTCCCCCCGAAAGTCAGGATCTCAGCAGCGGCGACCCCTTCGAAGGTGTACGTCTTGGCGTCGATGACAACGACATCACCTGCAGCCGGTTCCCCTACGAGAGTCAGGATGCCGGAAGCGGCCACGCCTCCTACATCCAGGAAACCCGCCGGGCGACCCTCGAACGGGGAACGCGCCACGCGGGCGTCGGGGGAAGGGAGCTTCAGGCGTGTTGGTTTCTCGGACATGATACGCTCAATTTTGTGGGTGGGTGGGAGTTAGCGTATGGCCATATCTATACAACAAACTCCTCGCCCGCGCATCATTTCGATGGTGGCGTGGGCAGCCAGGCCTCTCCCGTAAGCTGTTCGAGGGTCGCACCGCGAGCCCAGAAGTGCAGCTTCGTTTGCGGCTTCAGCGTGTCGTCGCCTGGAATCTTGCGAGCCGCGTTTTTGGCATGGAAGTTCACCGTGTTCCGGGTGATATGCAGCCTCAACGACACCTGTCGGTAGCTCTCGCCACGGACGATCAGGGCCACCACGAGGCTCTCCATCGTGGTGAACGGCGCGAACAGCGAGACCCTCGGCCATGGTGGGAGATTCGCTCTGAGGTCCGCGCTGTCGTCCCTCATTCCATGTTCGGCCCCTCGGCCGAGAGCATACGCTCAACCTCGTCTTTCGCCTGCTCCCTGCTCAACTGCTCACCGTGCTCCCTGGCCTCAGACAGCAGAAATTCCACGCCGTTCTCGATCGTGTCCTCGTCGTACTCGACCTTGCCGTCCACGCCGGGGCCCGACCTCGTTATGCGATTGCCCATGACGTTCTCGATTCGGTTGATCGTCTCCTCGACGCGGTCCTCTGGGGTTTCGTCATCCCATGCCGTGGCAGCCTGCAGGGGGTTCGGTTGTCCATGGAACTGGATGTTCTGGAGGTATAGCCTGGAAGTCCTTTCCCCAAGCCACAATCCGAGCATCAAGGCTGCCAGGATCCACCCCAGCACTCCGAACGCCATCATGGGAGCAGCAGGATGCCGCCCTTGCTCTCCGCTTCCTGCTCCTCTCGCTCGTCCTTGATCATCTGCCGGAGAGACTGCCTGAGGCCGAACGCAAGGACCTCCATGGCTTCCTTCACGTCCAGCTTCTGCGCGTAGAGGGCGATCACTCGAAGTAGCTGCTGACGGGTGACTCTCTTGCCGAGATTCGCCGCCGCGAAAAACTCCTCCAGGGTCTCGGTCCCGATCATTAGTTGGGGCGGTGCCTCAGTCTTACCGGTGTCGCCTGCCGACATTAGATCATCCCTTCAACGAAAAGGTCATGTAGTTCCTGGTCATGTGGGGTCACGATCGTGCCACTGCTCGTGTGTCGGCGGCTCTTCTCCATCTCGAACATGAGTGTTGAGCGTGCAAACGCTCGCACTTCCTGATCCGCCCAGTTGGACTTGGCGCGGCCGGGACGTGAAGCCAAGGCGTAGCGCGTCTCGTCGTAGAAGTCGTCCCCGCCCTCCCCCGTGATCGGATCGGCGTTCACCTTCAGCGCGTCCTCCGGATCGTCCGGGTTGACGATCATGTTCTGGATGCTCTCAAAGCAACCTATGTTGCCGGGCGTGTCCATGATGTAGAAGTTGGGCTCGCCATCGGCCCCTCCCTCCAGTTGGCCCTTGTAAGCGACCTGCTCCCTGAAGTTCCTGAGGCCCGCGTAACGCGCCACAGACGCCCGTGTGAGGTGGATGCCCAGGTCAGCGAACCTCTCGGACGTAGAGGGCGTTGTGTCGTCTCTACGGGCACCGTGGTGGGCCCAGCAGTCATGGCCAGCGACGATGTAGCGAAGATCGTCCACGTTGACGTGGTGCTTGATCGCCTCGCCTATGAGTCGATCGGACTGCAGGCGGCCAGTGTAGGAGTTCACCTTGAAGATCACGCCGTCCTCGCTCACGGCGTAGTGACCGAAGACCCAGGGGTGACTGAAGCCCCAGTCGAAGGCCCCGAACTGAATCCAGTTGGGCGGGATCGGAAACGCCTGCACGAGGTGTACGCCCGCGTTGAGTTCGTCGAGCGCCATCCCGAAGCCCGCGTCCCAGTCCCCGTACAGAAGCTGCCGGCGGAGCATCTCGGGCAGGCTGAACAGGTGCGCCATGTAGATGGCATCGTTGGCGTAGATGGGGTTGTCAGTCACCCTGGCTGGGATGAAGCGCCTGCTGATCGTGGCTTCCAGGCCGCCGGGCATCTTGTATTTGAACCTGTAGATCGTCTCGCCCTGCTTCCCGCACTTGTCGATGAAGCGCCTCTTGATCCAGGGGTGCCCAGGCTTACCGGGATTCGCGGTTCCACGCATCATCCGGATCACCTCCGGATTTGGGCACCGGTTCTCCGCCATGAGCATGACCCAGACGCGCTCGTCCTGAACGTCACCGACCTCATCGAAGCCGATGTAGGCCCACTCCTGACCGTGGTAACGCTGGACCTCGTCCTTCGTCTTGCAATATCCGAACTGCACAATCCCACCACCAGGGAACGTCCACCTCCTCAGGTCGCCGGCCCACTTGGGCGGATTGGACATCTCAGGGAAGCTGCGGTGGGACCGGTCAATGAGTTCCTGGACTTCCGGGAATGTCTGCCTGAGAATCAGGGCTTTGTAGCGCTCCAGGTGTACCTGTGAGAGGGCGGCGAATAGGATCGCGTCACTCTTCGCGCAGCCCTTGGCCCCGCCGTACAGGACCTCGGTCTCGGTCGATGCACAGAAGGCCCTCTGGGGCTCACTGAGTGGCTTCCAGACGACCTTCTGTTCAGTCATCGCCCGCCGCACGCCTGATCGGGCACAGGCGGTTCACTTCGAGCGGCTCGACCACAACATCACGAAGCTGCAATTCGATGAGACACAGGATCCGCTTCCGCTCTGCAGAACCGTTGGCGAGGTCGTCCTGCATAACGGTGATCGACGCTGTGTTCCGAGCGAGTGCATCGCCCTGTTTCTCAACTTTGGCGGGGATGCCCAGCCAGCCTCCGAGACTGAGCATCGCGAGTGCGCCCACCGATGCGGATCCAAGGAGGGCTGAAACACCCCTCACGGTCGGTGGTAGTGTGGCGAACGTCTCGATGAGAGAGTCCCACATAGCACAGGTCCCCTCTACTCGGGTGGCTGTTCCGGGAGGGGTTCAACCCCCGAGCCCGTCCAACGATACCCGAGTGATCCGAGAATCGGACCACGCAGGACTTCGGGCAACTGATCGTCGAGCGCACGCACGACCACACGCTCTACCCCGAGGGGCAGATCGATCTTCTCCGCCAAGAGAGCCAGCATCTGGTCCGTCCGCTCTTCGGTGAAGAGGTCTCCTACCACCTCTGCGGCGAAGAGAGCGGCGTCCGCGTCTTCGATGTCCAGGGCTTCGAACGCCTCGGCCATGTTCTCCGGCGTCGGGTCGTCCTCGTCGTCGTCACCGAGCCGCTTGGTGACTTCTTTTATGGCAAGTCCTGCCAGGGCCTGGAGAAGGCCGCCTGGGATCTTAGGGAAACTCACTGGTCACTCCTTGATGGGTTGTGATCGTTACTCAACTTGGCCGCACCCCGCATCCTCCCGCAAGCTACGTAGGACCTCGGCCTGTTCCGGGGTCAGCCCTTCGTCTTCTGCAGCGCCTTCAAGGTATGCCCTTAACTCTTCTTCCGGGAGGGCGGTTCCAGTCTTCAGGTGATGCTCTGCCGCCAGGATCATCTCGTTCGCAAACTTCATCGCGAACGCCTTCGGGTCTTTCTGCAGCAGCTTCACGTCATTGGCGCCACCATGCTTAATGATTTCAGCGGCCGGCAGGAAGCTACTGCCCTCGACGCAGGTGATGAAGAACCCTGTGGGCGCAGTGTTTCCGCCCATGTAGTCGTACTCGATGAGGATCGACCACGCGCCACATTTGACGAGGTTGTTGTCCTTCTGGGGCTCGCTAGGCTCTGGGATGAAGGAGCCCTCGGACCTCCGGGCGACACCGCTCTCGGAGCCGAAATCCCAGTTGCCAAGGAGAAGGTTCTCACGCTGCTCGCGGGTGAACTTGTGGCCCAACTCTCTGATGGCCCCCTGCTCCGCCTCGGGGTCGTATATGCTAGATCCCTGGGCCATGCTGCCCTCCTCAGTCGCCTCGGTGACTGATCCCGTGGTTCGCCCAGAACATCGCTGCCAGGGCGTGATCAATCGCCTTGTCCTTTGCGTGCCCCGGTGGGCATCGCTCGTCGATGGTGAGTGCCAGGACCCGTGCCCGATCGACAACGGTTTTCATGGCGTCGGCCTGCTGCGTACCCTGGGGCACGCTCACGCGGGCGAAGGCTTTCTCAAGCCTCTGCATCCGCTCTCGCCGTGATCCAGACGGGTGCTGTACCTGCTCTTTCTCGCTGTCGCTCAAGACACTTCTCCGTTGTAGGGATGGAACTTCGGGTGGCCAAACTTCTGGGCCGTTACGAGCAAGATCGCGATCTCGTTGTGGAGCACGTCCCTGAGCACATTGGCCATCGCTTCGGATGCGGAATACAGACCCGCGTCTTCCAGGTTCTCGACATAACCCCTCGAAGCTGGCGCCCACCACATCTTATGCTCGTGACTCCAGATCACATACCACATCTCAGCCATCGCCTGACGCCTCCTTTTTTCGGCCTGCAATTCTCGATGACCGGACTTGAACCGGCGACCTCCCGCCTACACGGGCGCTCTGCCAACTGAGCTACATCGAAGGGCAAGGACCTCGGAACCGGTCCTTCCTCGCCACTCAGGGTCCCTAGTTCGCTGTGCTCACTGGGCGACCTGTACTGCTCCCGGCCCCCGCAGGCGGCAAACTATAGACCCTGGCGACGTGTGCCGCCTTACACCATGCCCTGGTAGTACGAGGAGCGACTTTTTTTGTTGAGAGCAGCCTCCCCATCGCTCTCCTACTCCTGCCGAGTCGGCGTCCGTCCTGTGAACGTCGTGCCCTCGGCCGGCTCCGTATTCATCCCCACCGTGACCTCCTCCACGAACTTCTCAGCCGACGAGGGAGCCCACGTAACGTCCCACGGGGGCCTCTCCCTCGCATTCGGAGTGAAGATCACCTGGTCGGGCCCGTGGTCGTTCGTCCTGTAAAGCTCGAAGAAC
>SDBU01009469.1_pt1 | contig 10905 bp, 36 predicted proteins | sample 2277071 | NCBI WGS metagenome assembly SDBU01 (sample SAMN10397929, study PRJNA504765) | marine sediment metagenome | isolation source: marine sediment core GS08_GC12, 126 cmbsf | place: Arctic Ocean: Gakkel Ridge, Loki's castle | collected 2008
TAGAATTATATCATGCCACAATGGATTTAAATGGTTATGTTTTAGGATATTAAACAACGTATTTTTAATCAGTTATAAATAGGAGGGAATTATCATGGACAATAAACAAAACGGATATAAAGCATTTTACAACGGTAAAGAATTAGAAATTTATGCCGATAGTCTTTACGGTGCAAAGTTAAAAGCTATTGAACAATTTAAACCGTCAAAGAGTAAAATACACATGGTACATGTTCATTTATGCGAAAAACAAGGAAATGAACAAACCCATATTGCAGACTTTTAACAAATTATCAATCAGTATAATTTTAATTAGGAGGTTATTATCATGGAAACATATGAATTGATACCACAAACAGATACAAGAAAATCTTTTTATGGTAAAGCAAAAATTAAAATATATGACGAATGGGTTTATTTACAGTCATATAATACCGATGTGTGCAGAGTTTCCAATATAGCAGGGATTAATAAAGCTGAAGTTTTTGGTACTTATTCATGTACTACATTAAGACACATTAAAGAGTTTTTATTACAGCATGGTTTTAAGGCAGATAATAAACAACAAATTTTAAAAGACTACCTTATATAATATAGAGAAGGGAGGTTATAATATCATGGATAAAATAACAAAAAATTATAGACTAACTCAAATTAGCAAGGTTAAGAATGGGGATTATATATATATAATCCAACTATCAAAATTCATGGAAGTATAGAAGGGAATACACATTGTTTAGATATATCAAAAAATGAATTTATAGCAATATGTAAAATATTGACTGAAAAATAAAAGATTAATCTATAATATGGAGGTATAATATCATGTTTTATGTATTCAAAACTGATTGTACTATTGCATTAGTAGTATTTAATAAAATTGAATTTCACTTACTTATAGAAGGTAATAAACCACGTTTAAGGATATGGATAAATAAAGGATAATATCATGGTAATATACAGACTAATTGAATATTTAACAGGGCAAACGAATAAGAAACATAAAAGGTATATTCCCTATAAATTAGGGCAAAAAATAAAGATGTTTATATTAACGTATATAATCAAATAAAGGAAATAAAATGAATATATTTATAAAAAAACCGACACAGAAGGAAATATACGGAAGTAAACCAAAACAAGATAAAATGCGACAATTACAAAAAGAATATGAAAATGATGTATTCTATAAAGGTTTTAAGGTTGTTTATATGCCTTATGGGGAACATGGTAAGGGTTTTTATTTAACAGATAACGAGGAATAATATAATGTATACTAAAATATTAAAATGGTGGATAATAAAATATTATCAAGATTTTAAATATTGGATAATTAAAAAATATTTAGGAATATAATGTTATGTACTCTAAAATACTGAAAGAATTAAGAAAATACTCTAATATAAAGGATATATACCTTATTTTAAGGGCATATAAAAGGGAATATGACCTTTCATGTAATCAGATCGAATATTTACTATATCAATACAGTGGAAAGGGGCAAATATGACAAGATATTCATTAGAGTATTGTGGAATGAAATATTTAATTGTTGAACGTACAGAAAATAAAATTATTTTTGAAAGTACCAGTAGTCAAGATTGTTTTAAATATATGAAAATAAATAAATTAAAATTCATTGATGAATAAATGTAGGAGGATAACATTATAGAAAATGAAATATTTGAATTAGATAATATCTTTTTTGAAGATATAAATGAATGGGATAAATTTTGTGATAATATGGATGATGGGCTTGACAAAATTAAATAATGTGGTACACTTTAACAAAAGGAGGATAATATCATGAAAGAATTTTTTGAAATAGCAAGTGTAACTAGAGAAGATTTAGCCGATGTAATACCAGAAAAAGTAGCTAATTCTTTTTCAGATCAAGAAATGGAAAGATTATCAAGTAAAATGGCAGATGATTATTTTGACCAGATGTACGGACAAAGCATGAAAACAAAGGCAGAAGATATAATATCAAACAGAGTTTAATATAAGTAAAATAGGAGGTTTAAATGTCATTATTAGGCGAACATACAACAAAAAAAGAAGCAAACGCAACATTGAAGCTATTTATGAAAGGGGAAAAGAAGGGAACATATAGAGTAGTACCTAATAAATGTGGATCAGAACGTAAGAAATTTCCTTTCTTAATTCAGATGAAAGATGAAACAGAAGAAAATGGTTATCTGTGCCTACATGATTAAAAATAATATAATATGGAGGATAATAAAAAGGAGAGTAATATTATGAAAAGAAAAATTACATTCAAAGACAAGGACAAAAATATTTTCAATGTTGATGTTGAAATTATTGAGGGTAGATTTTCTGCTAGAGGGGATTATGGCGGTGGATGTGGTCAATGTTTAGACCATATTAAACCTAAAAATAAACATCAAAAGAAATTGATTGATTTATGGCATAAATACCATTTAAATGATATGAACGCTGGAACAAAAGAGCAAGAAAAGGCTATTGAAGAAGCTATAAAGGAAAAGAAATTAGAAAATTACGACTATGAAAAAGTATGTACATATTTAAAGAGTATTAAATTATATGAAGTAATATATTATGGAAAACCCTATAAATATGGTCATGGATGGTTAAAAAGACGCTTACCCTCTAATATAGAGGAAGAAACAAACGCTATATGTAATAATATAGAGAAGATCGAACAGGAAGAAAAAGGAGAAATATTAGTAAGTAAATTAGAGGATATGACGGAGGAGGAAATAGGAAAATTAGAAATTGAGGTTTACGATTTTTCAGATGAAATATTTGCTCTAGCTATTCATCTTGAATTAACAATAGATGAATTAGAGGAAATTGAAGAAGATGGTACTAATAGATATATTTATGGAGGAATAAATTATTATGTTGGTACTGAGGATGAATTATATGATATTGCAAAAGAAAGTCTTGAGGGTAATGAAATGTGGAAAATGGCAGTTGAAGCAGACTCCACAACAAAGAGTGAGGAAGAATGGATTGAAGAAGTATTAAATATGGATGGAATAGGACATACATTAAACGGATGGGATGGATCGGATCATATACAACAATACAATGAAACAGATTATACAATATGTAGACAGTAAATTTGACAAATTAAAAAGGAGAATAATATGATAGTTAGAATAAATAAACATGAATATGAAAATGAATATAATATCACAGTATGGGATAATGAAAAAGAAATTCCATTAGATCGTAAATTAGAACAATTAAAATTTACAAATGAACAAATTGACTTTTTGGATATAATGTTTCATAAATTAGTTAATAGAAAAATAACAATATCATAAATATTAAATCGCTAGAAAAATGGATAATGCATTATCCTAACAATGCCCGATAAATTATTAAGTGTAAAATGTAATAATCAGATTGAGGGCGGTTTAATAATTTTATAAATAATAATATAGGAGGATAATAAAATGGAAATGACAAATATTAAAACAAAAGAAGAAGCAAGAAGTAAAGCAATAGATTTTCAGTCGTGGCAATCTGCCCAAGCATTAAGCTATGAAGAAGTAGCAAATTGGGGAACATACTTTAGCAATTTAGCAAGTAAATTCGGATTAGTAGATGAATTTTCAGAAAATGGAATAATATAAATAAAAATAGGAGGATAATACAATGAAAAAATTAAATGAAGCGTTGGAAATGTTGAGTGCATTAGTCGGAATGTATAATGATAATGAAACGATAAATAAAAATACATGGAAACATGCAGAACAAATTGTATTAAGACATAAAAATGAATTACAAGAACCTTTAATTAAAAAGAATTAATACAAGTTTTAATAATAAAAATTATAATATGGAGGGTTTAAAATGAAATTTTACTTTACTGATACTTTAGGTATTGTCCATCGAATAACATTAAATAAAGGTAGTGCTGAATGGGTTAATTATGATTGCCCCGATATTTTTACAGAAAATGATATACAAGTATTTCATATGGGCGGTATGAATGGATGGTATGGATTTATTGATAATGATAATATTCTAAAACAATTTAGGAAATTTGTTATCGCAAGTGATAAAGCATTTTGTAAAAAATATCCTAATATAGCAACTTTTGAAGGTAAAGAAGGTAATTTAGTAGAAAATTTAGATAAGGAAATAACTTTAATATAGGAGGTTATTAATATGGAAACAAAAGAATTTGCACAACAAGCAATTAAAAATGGTCATGGTAGTGGGTACACTTTGCGAAGGATGGAATTGGATTAGAGAAAATTTAAAAGCATTAGATCATGTTTTTCAATTAAAAGAATATAAGGCACAGAATGGTATGAAGTATAAATGTATGCCATTTCTTGTTGATAGTCAAGAATTATCAGATCAAGAAGAAAACGCAATAAGTACAGCATGGTATTTAAATAATGAAAGAGAAACAATAAAAGAAAAAGAAGAATATAAAAAAATGATGATTAAAAAAGGATATTTACAATTAGATGAGGAATTGGTTAAAACAGCAATTAAGCAAAATAAACGATTGGAATTAAAAGCATCAATGACTAGTGATTGGTTTTCTTTAAATATGGATAATATATACAAACCAATAGAACATGAGGGAAGATATTATTTAATGAAACCTAGAGCAAGAACAAGAGGATTTTTATTAGAGAAATTCCAAAATGCTTTTTGTAAACTTGTCTAATATAAAGAAAAGGAGGATAATATAATGAAAAAAGTAACTATTACATTTTTATATTCAGAAGAAAAAAACAAAGATGATAACTATTACAGAGACAAAGCATTTGATGAAATTTATAATAGTGATGATACTATTGATATTTCTCATGCAGAAGTAAATAATGAAAATAATTAAAAACAGGAGGTAATATCTTATGTGTTCATTAAACAATGCAATTAACTTATATAGGGAAGAAGAAAAAGAGGACAATAACAACCGTTTTATGATCGTTAAGAAAAAAGACAATGTTAATATACCTTTAAAGGATGATGAAGGTAATATCCAATATTTTAAAGATGAAGAAACAGCAAACATTGAACGAATATATTATCAACCAGATCATATCGAATTATTAAAAGTGAGGAAAGTATCATGAAAATAAACGAAAAAGATTTATTTGTTGATAAACTTGATGGAAAATGGACACTAGGACTTGATATGGGTAAACATGGTACTATATCAATAGGGAATTTTAGTGAATATGAAGCATGGATTTATCCTAAAGATTTATCTGAGGGCTTAGAGAATGTTATCCATGTTTGGTATGAAAATAATAAATGGCAATTTAATGTATATGACTTACCTGATAACTGGAAAGATATTGTAACAAATGATCGTGGTAAAGACGGAAAAAAATCAATACATGATATAATGATTTTGACTTAATTAATTAAAATTGTTTTAAGTTATTTAATACCAATAACTTACGAGATTGACAAAATGAGATAATATGATATACTATAAAAAAGGAGAAGGATATGCCAAATACTAAATATGATTATTTAGAAAATGAAACATTACAGAATATACAAACTCTTTTAGAGGAAAAGGATTTTAAAATATCTATTCTATTAAAAGCGTGTAAAGATACAAAATATTTACTTGGTGATGGAAACTTTAAATATGGACAAACACTTGCCGAAGATGAAATTGCACTATTAATGAATATAGAAGAATGGCTAAAACAAGCAATTAAAAAAGCAGAAAGTAATTAATATGTGGATTGTTGAAAATTTAATAATTGGTTTAATAATTTGTTATATTTCATGGTTAATTGCTTGTCTAATTATTAAAAAGGAGAAAGGATATGATACAGAAAAGAGGTAGACCAAAAGGAAATAAAGGTACAAAGAAAAATATGATTAGGGCTACAAAATTAGTTGGTAAAAAAGAACCTACAAACTATGTTTTTTGGAAAGGTATGTTAAGGGATAATTTAGTACAGCAGTTTGTTGATCGAGGAAATAAAGAGCAAAAAATAACTATCAAGCGTGTATTAAAATTTCTTAAAGAAGATGATAGCGAATTTTTTGAGGAAGTAAATGGAAAAAATTTATTAAAACAATTATAAAGGAGTATAATATGATTATTAATATAGAAAAAGAATCATGGGAAACAGCTAAATCTATAAAAATATGGAGTGCCGAAAAGCAAATATGGTTGAGTCTTGAAGAAAAATTAAGACGATTAAAATTTAATGAAGATCAAGTAAATTTTTTACATGATATGTTTGTTAAATTAGCTAATATGAAAATAACAGCTTAAATAAGGAGGAATAAAATGGGTAATGAATTAAAAGCAACATACTATATTTTAGGAAGAAAATATAATATTTTTGGGTGTTGGGATAAAGAAACACCAGAAAATGAATTTGATTTTTATGATGTGCATGATGAAAATGGTACTTGTATTAATGAAGGAGAACCATTTTATCAATTTCCAACTTACGATGAATTAAGAGAATATATACAAGAGGTTGTTAATAAATAAAAAGGAGAATTAAAATGAAATTTAAATTAAAGGTATGTAAAGTTAATGATGAAAAAAATACTTGGTTTGAAGAATATGATGAAGATACTTCTGACGCAGAACAATGGGGTAAAGATATTATTGAATATTTTAATAGTGATTTAAGACCTAATGAAACTGCAAGAAAATTGTTAGAAGTAATTGTGTTAGATAAAGATTCTATAGAAAAACATGATTGGGATAAAACTAATTTAGTTACCATAATAAAGGGAAATGGTATACCCTATGATACACAAAAATGTCAAAGATGTGGGATTACTGGTAAACGATATGGATTATCTGAAACAGTTAAAATTGATCCTAAATATAAAGCTAAAGTCTATTTAAGATGTGATACATCTAAAAAACATTTAGAAAAATTAAAGGATAAAAAATGAAAAGGAAATTAAAAACTGGATATTTTGGAATAGGTGTTTACCAAATGAAAAATAATCAGAATTTGGGAACACTTTGGAGATCAGCAGTTAATATGAATGCAGATTTTATATTTGTGATCGGTAAACGATTTAAAAAAGAACGATATGATACTATTAAATCATACAATAAAATTCCTTTATATGAATATACTACTTATGAGGATTTTTATAAGAATATACCTTATGGTTGCCAATTAATATGTATCGAGCAATCGGATAGATCAGTACCATTATCAAAAATATCACACCCTGTAAATTGTGTATATTTATTGGGTTCAGAGGATGGTGGTTTACCTGAAAAAGTATTAAAAAATAAACAAGTAGTACATATTGATAGTAAATCATGTTTAAATGTCGCTGTCGCAGGTTCAGTTGTAATGTATGACAGATTAAGTAAATTAGGAGTGTGAAATGAATGAGAAATGGGTAAATATTCGTGGATTTACTGATTATCAAATAAGTAATTTAGGTAGAGTAAAGTCTTTGCCTAGACGTTATAGAAAACAAGAACGAATATTAAAACATGATATAAATAAAGGAGGTTATCATAGAGTTCCCTTGTGTCAAAATAGTAAGTCTAAAAAATTTTTGGTCAGTAGATTAGTTGCTACACATTTTATTCCTAATATAAATAATCTACCAGAAGTAAATCATAAAAATGGTAATAAAGGAAATAATAAGGTGTCTAATTTAGAATGGAAAACTTCTTCGGGAAATATGAAACATGCTTTTAAACATAAATTAAAAATAATAACTAAAGGTGAACAATGCTCATGGAGTAAATTAACAGAAATTCAAGTTAAAGATATAAGAGAAAGATGGAGAATTAAAGCCTTTAACATGCGTGAATTAGCAGAATATTTTAATGTTCATAAAACAACAATATGGGAAATTATACACAGAAAAATATGGAGGCATATATGAAAAAAGAAATCAGTTTTAAACCTCAACTTGCACCTAATGAACCAGTTAATTTAGATAATATAAAATATCCAATATTAGCAAGTTATAAATTGGATGGTATACGCTGTCTTTTTATTAAAGGAGAAATGCTATCAAGATCATTAAAACCTATTGTTAATAAACAATTAAGAGAAAAGTTTTCTGATCTTACGAAATATAGTAAGATTCATAATCTCATACTTGATGGAGAAATATATAGTCCTGAATTAACTTTTCAAGAAATTACTCGATTTGTAATGACACAAGATTTTGAAGATAAAAAATCAATTAAAAAACATGGTAAAGTATTAACAATACCAGATCATTTAAAATATTATGCTTTTGATTCTATTAAAGATGATAATTTTGATGAACCTTTTATGAAAAGAGGATTACAGGTAGACAGTTTAGGAGTTTTTGAAAATCTAGTTGAAATAGTTTCACACAATTTTATGTTGTGTAAAAAAGATATTGAAAAACATTTTAAGAGAGCATTAGAAGATGGATATGAAGGACTTATATTAAGAGAAAAGAATGGAAGATATAAATGTGGTAGAGGTACTATTAAAGAAGGATTAATTTATAAAGTAAAACCTTTTTTACCATTTGATAGTAGAATTACTGGTGTAGTACAAGCTACAAAAGTTAATCCTAACGCTGAAAAGAAAACAAATGAACTTGGTAGATCAGTTACAAGTAAGAAAAAAGATGATCGTATATTAATAGAGAAGGCAAGTGCATTTAATGTTCAATATGAAGGTCAAGAATTAAAAGTAGTATTAGCTATGACAGATGAAGAAAAAGAGGATATATGGGCTAATAAGGAGTCTTATATAGGGAAGATGATAGAATATAAAGGTATGCTTATAGGGGCAAAAGACGTACCAAGACACCCTGTATTTGTAAGATTCAGAGAGGATAAGGATTAAAATGAAATTAACTGAAGAACAAAATAAAATAATGCCGAATGATAAAATATTAGTTTTTGATTCTAGCTTATTTATAAATGATAAAGATACACCTTTATCAATGACTATGAAATCAGCTAGGGTGATATGTCGATATAGGAATCGTAGTACATATAATCGAAATTGGATATACCCTGATTTAGTTGATGTTATTTTTGATCATGATAAAAGACTTTCTGAAGGACATTTTACATATGGAGTTGAAGTATTAAATAAAGGATAAATAAAATGGAAGTGATTACTAAATGTATACATCAAGCATGGATTGTAGGTTTAATATTGTTAGCTATCGGTTATGCTTGGATTATTAAACATAAAGATAGAGAGTATAATGAATAGAATTTTTAATGAAGGTGATACTGTAAGATCGCTTTTGAATGGTAGATATTCTACTATTATACAAGTTTGTGGAGAAATTTTAATATGTATAAATAGAAATGGGTTAGTAGAATTAATGGACTTTGAAGTTGATTTAATAAAGGATAAATAAATGTTTATATTTTTTAGTACAATGTTTACATTACTTACTTGTGCAATAGCACATAGAAATAAATGTATACATTTATCAATGACTATATTATTTGTAGTTTATTATTGGCTTCATGTTGGATTATTTTACGCATTGATTAAAGGAGAATTATAATGTTTCGCTGTGTAGTATCATTAAAAAATGGAGAAATTAAAGCTAAGAATCATCCCTCTAAAGATGATTGTGATACATGGCTTATAGAGTTAATGGATAAGAAATTTGATCTTAAAAGGGCTGTAATAGAAGATAAAGATAACAAAGAAAGATGGATTGAACAATTTTAAAAAAGAAAGGAATAAATAAAATGTCAAAATTAACTAAGAAAGCTTTACACGAATGGATTAATTATTTAGATGGTCGAGGATTAGTAGTAACCGATCAAGAAATGATTAATGATGAAGTAAAAGCATTAAGAGAATAACAAACAGTCGGACATATTCATGATGAAATCTTTAGTAGTTTAGAAGATTGTGCAAATCAATTAAGAATGTTTCTTGAATTGCATGAGGATGATGAAGATGCCCCTGCGATCTTAGAAAAAGCAGAAGGGTTGATCAAAGAAGTTAATAATATGAAAGTTTGGAATAACAATACTATTCAATTTGCTCGACTGATAGCAGAATGTGAACATGAAAATGTTTTTACTGTAAGAGCTTTTGAAAAATTAAGGGCTTCTATGGATTTAGAAGAACATGAATTACAGGAGTTAATTCAACGAGCAGTTATTGAAAATGATGAATTGAAATCTAAATTATAATATAACCTAACAAGGAGAAGATAAAATGAAAGAAGAATTATTAAAAGAAATCGCAGAATTAGTTAATCTAACACAGATTGGAATAATTAAGGGTGTAGAAGTCTTACAAGTACAAGCACCTGATATTATTCAACAGTTATTAACATGGGAAGTATATAATCATAGTGTATATTTTGGTATATGGTTTTTTCTATTAATTTCTGCACTATTATTAATGAAAAGTTGGAAAAATCTAACGAAAGGAAATCCTACATGGAATAAAATTGAATATAGTCCAGTACCAATTTTTGCATGGGGATATATGGTTATAATGCCTATTGTAAGTATAGCAAACTGTATTCATAATGTTATGCAGATCGCTTATATACAAATAGCACCAAAAATATTTCTTATAAAATATCTTCAATCATTACTCTAATATAGAGAAAGGTTTAATATTATGGATTATTTAATTACTTTAAAATTATTTTCATTAGTTATTGCTATATGGTTTACAGAAGTAAATCTTATAAAAGGATTTAGAGGACAAGAAGTATCATATAAAAATCTTTTTATACAAGCATTAAGCACGACTATATTTGTAGCTTTACAGTTTAATTTATTTAACTAAGAAAGGATTAGATCATGGTTAGATACCGAAAAGGCGAATTACTTTTATATAAATCTATGAGTCCAGTTGAATTGAATGAATATATTAATAAATTCCCTCAAAATACAGATTATGTGGTTAAATTTCTTGAAGGTCATAAATATAATTGGGTTAAAAAACA
>SDBU01009470.1_pt1 | contig 10905 bp, 18 predicted proteins | sample 2277071 | NCBI WGS metagenome assembly SDBU01 (sample SAMN10397929, study PRJNA504765) | marine sediment metagenome | isolation source: marine sediment core GS08_GC12, 126 cmbsf | place: Arctic Ocean: Gakkel Ridge, Loki's castle | collected 2008
GGGGGTGCGTGGGGGCGCAGCCTCATGATGCGGCAACCCCCAGGGGGGTGCCCCGCGGGGATGTGGGTGATGGGGCGATGTGTCCCCGCGGGGGTTGCGTGCTGGTGAAGGGATGGGTCGGCCCCCGCGGGGAGGGTGGGTGTGGCGATTCCCCGCGGGGACGTAGGGTGCGCGCCGTCTTGTCCCCGGGGGGACGTAGGGTGCGCGCCGCAGCTTGCGCACGCACGAACACGCAACTCGCGCGCATCGTCGATGCAGTCCCCGCGGGGACCCCCGGGCTTGCACCAATCTGTCCCCGCGGGGGTTGCGGTTACGGTGAGAAAATCTCGATTCGAATTTTCAGGCCGGGGTACGTGCAAGTCGTACGCAACCGCACGCTCTAACCCCGCGAAAATACTACACAAATTTTTGGAAAGTTTCTCACGGCACGCATTTTGCACTCAAGTTCGCCGCCCGATCTGCCGATACGCCACCCAGGCCCCGCCCGTCTGGGCCTCCCGAAGAAATATGCCCCTCGGGAAAGAAATATGCCCCTGGGGGGTTGCGCATTCTGCACCAGAAGCTACCCTAGGGGACATGCTGAAGGAGTGCCCGGAGAATGCTGGACCGAGCGAGGCAGATCGCAGCGGAGGCCCTGTGGGCCTGTGGCGCAGTCTGTACCGCAGTGGGTCTGGCGCTCTGCGCCGCCTCCGCGCTCATTTGGACCGATGGCTTGCCCAACGACTGACCAACTCGACCCGCTGGCACATGGTTGCCGCGAGCTGGGGCGTGATGATCGGGGTGTCCATCCTAGCTGTACTGCTTCCGTTCATCCTGTAAGGAGATCGCCTTGCGCAATCACACCCTCATCGCGACCATCGCGATGGCCCTCATGGTCGCGTTCACCGCGATCGCGTGTCTTACCAACTACACTCCCGAGCAGAAGGCGTTCTTCTGCAAGCAGTCGATCCTGACCCTCGTCAAGCCCGAGTGCGTGCGCCTCGCCGTCGTGTCGGACGGCGCGTACGTCGACCTCTGCAACGAGATCGCGGACGACGCGACCAAGGTCTGCGAAGTGGGCTACGGCGGCGACCCGATCGCCCTGTGCTCCTCGATCTCAGCGAAAGCCAGCCAGTGCGCGGTAATCGCCGAGGGCGACACCAGCCCGAGCACCGGCAAACTGCAGAACATTGCCACGTGCGAGCGCATCGCGAACGCCGCCGGCCTCGCCTGCGTCATCGCGTTGACCACGCCGGTTCCAACCGCGGAGCCCACGCCGACCCCGACCCCCGTTGCGGTCCCCGAGTAGACTCGCCGGGCGGCACGGCGCTAACCCGAAAGCCGTCGCAGCGGCCGTCGTAGCCGCCGTGCTCCTGACCGGGGCCGGCGGCTGCGCAGTTCACATCGGTCCCGAGCGCGTCCTCGCGGACGGCACGACGGAGTGCCACGGCATCACGCTCGCCATCGGCGACGCCGCGAGCTGCGGCACCCAGGGCGGCAAGCTGTCCGAGGAGTTCGCCGGCATGATCCGGTGGATTGCGATCCTCGCCCGCAGCCTACTGCCCGGCGGGTTCTACCCGTCACCCGAGGAGACGCCGTGATCCCGTATGTGACTTCCATGCCGATCACGAGCGCGCGCTGGGCGCCAATCAACAACCCGGTCGGCGACGCCCTGTGCAACGCGAACGGCGAGCAACTGACGGTGCGACCCGGCCAAGGTCTGATGCCGCTCTGCATAGACCCACCCGTCGACGTGCCCGTCAATACCGCGAGTACGATCGGCGACGACCTGACAATGCCGATCGGAGATCACGTGATCATGGTGCAGCCCGTCACCCCGCCCGCCGGCTGGCGCTGCCCAGGCTGTCAGCAATGCTTCGCGCCGACGACGCCGAAGTGCGACACGTGTGGTCCAGCTACAATCACTACGACCGGCACGAACCAGTGGACCCAATGCCTGACACACGGATACATGTATGATCTGAGCGCCAGGGGCTGGTGCCCGGCCTGCTCCGGAGAGGTAACAGGATGAAATCACTACTTCTCGCCCTTGTCCTCATTCTTGGCTGTGCGTCCGAGCCTCCGATCCCGGGCACCCCGTTCGACTGCGCGGATGCGTCAGGTCTCTCTGGCTTCATTGTCGTGAAGAACGCGGTTCCGGGCAAGTACATTGCCATGATGCGCAGCGCACGCGGAGCCAACATCAGCTCCTTTGCGCGCGAGCAGAAGATCGCCCCAACGGCACTCATGCGCAGAGGGTTCACGTTCAACGCGACGGCCGTCGAGGCCAGGAAGCTCGCCGCGGACCCGCGGGTAGCCTTCGTGCAGCAGGACGGCCGGAAGTCTATCGACGCGACTTGGGGCCTGGACCGAATCGACCAGCGCGACCTGCCTCTCGACGGGCTGTACATGCCCGGTGCGACCGGGACTGGTGTCCACGTCTACGTGCTGGACACGGGTCTCGACCTCAACCACCCGGAATACGCCGGGCGAGTAGGCGCGGGCTTCTCTTCGGTAGGCGGAAGCTTCGAAGACGACAACGGGCACGGCACACACGTTGCCGGCACGATCGGGGGCACCGAGTTCGGGGTCGCCAAGCAGGTGACCCTTCATCCGGTGCGCGTCCTCGTGAATGGCTCCGGCACTGACTCCCAGGTGATCGCCGGGATCGAGTGGGTCACCGCGCACGCGAGTGACAATGGCTGGCCGGCAGTCGCGAACATGAGCTTGGGCGGCTCTGTCTCGCCGGCTCTGGACGTGGCCGTCTGCGATTCGATCCTCGCCGGAGTCACATACGCGGTGGCCGCGGGCAACGAGAGCCAGGACGCCTGCTTCTCCTCCCCCGCGCGAGTCGCGCAGGCGCTGACCGCCGGGGCGACGCACCAAGAAGATGGGCGCGCGTCCTTCTCGAATACCGGCGCGTGCGTCGACGTATTCGCGCCCGGCGAAGACATCGAGTCCGCCCGCCGAGGTGGTGGGTCTACCGTCCTGAGTGGCACGTCCATGGCTTCCCCCCACGTAGCGGGAGTAGCGGCGCTCTGCGGCGGCCGGGACTGCGTTCTGGAGAACGCCAGCTCCGACAAGCTGTCGGATATCGGTGCCGGGTCTCCGAACTTGTTGCTGTACACGAAATGAAAATCGCGATCACAGGCGCGCCCCGAGCGGGCAAGACGACCCTCGCCACGAAGATCGGCGGTGACGTGCTGCACACCGACGACTTCAAACACCTCGCTTGGAGCGATCAGTCCGCCGCCGTAGCAGCGGCGCTGACTGGCAGCCAACCCGGCGATGTGATCGAGGGAACCACAGTCGCCCGGGGGCTGCGGAAGTGGCTGCGCGCGAACCCGGTCGGCAAGCCCGTCGACATCGTGTACTACCTGCCCACGGCGCGTGAGGCGCTGACCGCTGGGCAGACCAGCATGGCCCACGGCGTGGAAACAGTCCTCCGCGAGATCGCGAACGACCTGATGGACCGCGGCGTGGACATCGTAGCCGGCAACCGCCGGCTGGAACGGGTGGACTTCTTGTGATTGAGATCGGAGCGCCCAAAGGACCGAGAGTGACAACGGCGCTGGTCAGTGTGTTGGTAGAAGTCGTGCATGAAGACGGCAGCTACGTGAGCGACCTCGAAGCGAACAGTGCGGCTCACGAAGCGGTGCGGGAAATGCAGAATCTCACCGTGAAGATCAACAGGATGCCGGGTTACCCGGGTGTGGAAGTTCTCATCAGGAATCCTAGCGGCTAGCCTCGCGCTGGCCGTCGGTTGCGCCAACCCCTGGACCGCACACTTCATCGACTGGCGCAAATGCCCGAAGACCATGCTCGCGGTGTCGATTGACACACACGGCACGCTCCGCGCGGGAAACTGCGCGGGCCACTTGGAGTACCCACTTGTCCGACCCCCAGGACAGTACGATCTATCGAACCGAGCTGACGCCCGGCGAAGAAGCCTCACTGGATCCACAGAACCCCGCGCGCCTCATCGAGCGCGTGAGGATCGTGGTCCCGGAGAGTGGCCGCGTGGACGACGCCAAGGTCAAGGTCATCTACCCGGACGGGGAGGTCGACCTGATCAACGTGATGCGCGTGGTGATCTCCTTGGAGCCCACATCTTGCCCGCCATCAGATCCGTACTCGAAACCCGGTACGGCGGTGGCGATGATCACGAAATGGAATCAAGAGATCGGGAAGTTCCAGTACATGATCGCGGATTGCGTCCTGAACGACCCGAAGCCCTTGATCCACAGACTCAACTGAGAACACTATAGCCGCCCCGAGGGCGAGAGAAGAGCCTCTGTCCGGGCCACGTGCGCACTGCGTCGCGGGCAGGTTGTGGTGTCTCTCCGGTCCTCAGCGGCCCTTTCCGGTGCCAGGAATAGCAGTTTCGCGTGGTGGCGTGCTGCCTGGATACCTCCCGGAAAGGTTGGTCACACGAAGGAGACTACATGACGAACCAACCCTAGTGGAGGTTCTGTCATGGCGAAATTCTTCGTCTCGCGTTCGGCGATCCCGAACGCATTCGTCAAGAAGCTCAAGGGCTTCGAGGCGTGGTTCTACACTGGCGCTACCCGCCACTTCGGGCACAGCCCGAGGCGCAGCGGCAAGCGCTAATAACAAATCGCACGGCTGGAGCGTGGGACGCTCGGGGCCGCGAGCCGCTAGTACCCCGAGGTGTCCCACACCGACGCACTGCGCGGGAGGGGGAGGGCGGTCTATTTGACTCCGCGGTCGAGCGTGCTTGACCGTGTTTTGATCTTCCGTCCGCCCGCCGGGTTGCTCCGGCGGACGGGCGGCAGCCGCCCCTCGTCCCGGGACTCCGTCTTGGCGGGAGTCAACGGCCCGGGTCATCCGCGAGGGGCGCGTATTTTACAACCCCTGTGGCAGCGCGAAGCGCCGTACACACACCTCATGCGCCTAGCGCAGACGGGTCAGCCGCGCTGCTCGGGGGTCTGTTTCACCGGAGGACTGCAGTGGGCGTCAAGGTCTACCGGGAAGACACCGACACAATGATTCGCGAGATGGTCTCCATCGAGGACGCCGCGGCGTGGATCATCCGGCTGTTCACCGAGCACAACTGGGACGCCCCGCGCGCAGTCATCATGCGCTCGCTGGAGCCCGACGCGATGGTCGAGGAGAAGGCCGCGGCGCGACGGCTCTGGCCGGGGTACATCCCGGCCGACTATCACATCCTCGACGCGGACGGGCAGAAGCACCGCGTCCAGAGGGACGGGACCGTAACCATTGACCCTGACATACGAGGCGAGGCAGAAGGCGAGGGAGCCGTCGAAGGTTCTGGTGATTCCGCCGGAGACTCCGGCCCCGGCGAGGGCTCGGACGTTCAAGGGGATCCCGCAGGGCAGGCAGAAGGGGGTCAAAGGCGTGGGCGCAGGAGTTCCCCGACGACCGTGGAGTAAGATCCTCGAAGCGCAGCACGCGCGAAAGTCCACCGAGTTCCACCGCAATCGCGTCGCCAAGGCCCTCGGTCTCCGCGGCGCGAACCAAGTGCCGAAGGGCATGACCGTCGGCGAGCTGCTCGCGTGGCAGTCCACGGTGATGGCTCTCGAAGGCGACCCGCACGCGCGCAACGCTGTGCTCGACCGCGTCGCCCCGAAGCCCAAGCGGCTGGAAATCGAGCTGGCCGGCCGGCCGCAGCGCGGCACAGTCGACGACGAGCCCGGCGCGGCGGAAGCCGCCGCGTACATGGATTCGCTCGCGGGCGAGGAGCCGGAGTAATGGCGAGAGCGTGGCCTTATCGTAAATTCGTGGGCGACGAGCCGGTGTGGGTGTGGCCCGCTCCCGCGATGGACATGGCGTATCCCAGCGCCGCACACGAACGCATTCCCGAGGCGCAGCCGATGGACGAGGCGCCGCCCGGTGAAGTCATCCACCGATCCGAGGTAGCTCAGTCGGTAGAGCAGCCGCCTGTTAAGCGGCCGGTCGCGGGTTCAAGTCCTGCCCTCGGAGCCATTCACCCGTTCGTCGCGGAGGCGGAACGGCACGCGTACAAGTGGAAAGAGCCAGGACGGCCCCTACCGTTCGTCTAGCGGAATGCTCCTCGCGCAAAGCAGTCGGTTCGGCCGGCAGCGGGACGCCGTGCCTTGCGCGAGGAGCATTCCGCTAGGAAAAGGAGCGCCCGGTGATCAAAACAGTGGCGATCGTGGCTTGTTGCCTGTTATTCGCAACGGCGGCCGACGCCCTCACTTCGCGGGACCTGTGTCCGGTGGACAATCCGTGCGACCAGCACTTCCTAGAGTGGCGGCCCGTGCCGCTGGATTCTTGGATCATCGTGGGTCCGCCGTTGCCGCTCAGCCCCACTACACATCCTCAGGTCACAGGCACCTTCCGCGGGGTCAAGTGGACGGGGTTCCCAGACTTCGGTGAGTATCGGGCCAAGACGATGCGGGCCCGACTGGTGTCAGATCCCTCCAACGTCATCGACCTTGGGCCCGAACTACCCCCGGAGCCAGTGCCGGCGCCACAGCTTCTCTCGATGCTGTGGCGATGGGTCACGTCATAATTTTCGCAAAACGGAGTCCCCCATGAAGCTCATCATCGCCGTGCTCGGCATCGCCACTTTCCTCGTGTCCGCGTTCCCCGCATCGGGCGACACGCAGACGCGGCTGGAAGTGCTCCGAGCCCGCGCCGCCGTGCGCGTCATCATCACGGACCCAGTGGAACCCATCGTCACGCGGTCGTATCGCCTCAAGGTCCGCAACTGCACCCGCAACGTGACCATCACTACGCAGGGCGGGCGCGAGCTGGCCCGCGTGGCCGCGCCGCTCAACTGCCGGAAGATCAGTGAGCGCGTGAAGTGAGATACGTCGAATTCATGTATGGGCGCGGCAAGGTCGTGACCCCTACGTCGTTCATTCCGAACGGGTGTGGTCCGAAGGCCGGCATACTCTTGAGTCTGCTCGTCCCCGACGAGCTGTTGGGCGTGGACTACTCCGGCTGCTGTGACGCCCACGACCTCGCCTACGCGCAGGGCGGGTTTGGAGGGCTTTTCTACCGCAAGCCACGCGCGGACATCGCGCTCGCGGCGTGCCTGTATGAGAACTTCTCCGACGCTGGCCTCGCGCGCGTGTCGCGCGGCGGCGTCGTGAACTACGCCAAGGGCGCGGCGACCACGGCGCTCGGCGCGCTGCTCGCGCCGCTGTATGCTATCGCCGTCACGCTGTTCGGGTGGACCCCTTTCACGTGGCGCTGGCGCTTCGTGCGGATCAAGAACTACGCGCTGACCCAGGTCGCGGAGAGGATTGGACGTGTCGATACGACGGAGTCCGCGCCGCTGGCTGATTGAGGTTCTAGTACTGAGTGTCCTGTTGGGACTTGTGGCGCTGCCGTTCAGCTTTACGCTCGGCGCACGTCCGTACCGGCTCCCGAATCCCCCGCCCGTGATTGCGCCGCTGGAATGCACCTCGCTCGGGTTCATGACCCCGGACCCCAAGCGCGACGAACTGTGGGCGGCGTACTTCTGCACCGAAAGGAAGCCTCATGACCCCCTCAAGGATGTCTACAGCGGCCCAGGTGTTCACAGCCAGCGTGCTGGTGTTCTTCTCATGGACCACAGTCGACGGCGTCCTCGCCTTCGGTGACCCCGACCGGGTCCCGGCCAAGTACAAGGACGTCGCCGTCGAGCGCACGTGGGAAGACCTGCGCGCCGCGACCGACAAGCAGTGGACTGTCGACATGAGTCGGAGCAACACAGAGTAGCCGGCGCATGCGCGCCCAGATCGTAGACTGGCAGGACCCCAACTACACCGAGGTGTACCGCGAGCGCCTCGCGCGCTTGCGAAAGCTCAGGGAAGACGAAGCGCAGGGCTGGGCCCACGCGTTCGTGTACTACAAGCAAAATCCGGTCGCCTACATCGAGGACTGGCTCTTCACGTACGATCCGCGGAAGGTGTCCGAGGGGCGCGCCGCGTACATGCCGTTCATCTTGTTCCCGCGCCAGCGCGAGTACGTCTGGTGGCTGCAGGACCGGATGGAGTATAAGGAAGAGGGCGTCGTCGAGAAGTCCCGCGACATGGGCATCTCCTGGGTGTCCCTCGCGTTCGGCCTGTGGCTGTGGACGTTTTGGCCCGGCGCGAACGTGTCGTTCGGCTCCCGCAAGGAAGCCCTCGTCGACAAGCTCGGCGACGCGGACTCGCTCTTCGAGAAGATCCGCATCATGCTGCGCAAGCTCCCGCCGGAGCTGCAGCCGATCGGCTGGGACGAAAAGAAACACGCGCTCTTCCTCAAGATCATCAACCCCGAGAACGGGGCGACGATCACGGGCGAGGGCGGCAAGAACATCGGGCGCGGCGGCCGGTCCACGATCTACTTCGTGGACGAGTCGGCGTTCCTAGAGCACCCCGACGAAACGGACCGCGCGCTGTCGGAGAACTCCGAGACGCGGATCCACGTGTCCACGCCCAACGGCATGGGCAACAAGTTCGCGGAGAAGCGGCACAGCGGGCGGCACCCGGTCTTCACGTTCCACTGGACCAAGGACCCCCGCAAGGACGACGTGTGGTACGCGCGGAAGAAGCGCACCCTCGACCCGGAGACCCTAGCCCAGGAGATCGACCTCGACTACGAGGCGTCCGGCGGCGAGACCGTGATCCGTGCGCTGTGGATCCGGCACTCCCAGATGCTGCGCCGGCACTACGAGAAACTCGGCGTCGACCTACGCGGGCCGGAGGGGACCGCCGGTCTCGACGTGGGCGCGGGCGGCACGGGCAAGTCGGTGTTCGTCCCGCGGTGGGGCGCGCTCATCGGGCACAGCGAAGAGTGGGGCGACCCGGACACAATGAACACGGCCGGCCGGGCCGACGACCTCGCGGTCAAGCACGGCTGCCGGATTCTGTTCTACGACAACATCGGTGTGGGCAAAGGCGTGACTGCCGGCCTGCGCCGTATCAAAGGCGCGCGGGCGCAGGGCGTCAACGTCGGGGTGCCCCCGACGCTTGAGCGCTGGCCCGACGGCAAGAAGGCGCGGGACAAATTCCTGAACCTCAAGGCGCAGCTCTGGTGGACTGCGCGTGAACGACTCAAGAACGCTTACGAACACTGGCTCTTCATCCACGGCGAAGGCGGCGAGAAGCATGAGCTGTCCGAGATCCTTCTCCTACCGGATGATCCGACCTTGTGTGCGCAGCTTGCTCTCCCGCAGTATGACTACGGGGAGAATGGCAAGATCCGCATCGAGAGCAAGAAGCACATGATTTCCGTGCGTCATCTCTCGTCGCCTGATCACGCCGAAGGTTGCATCTTAACTCTTGCACCCGAAAAGCGAGCCACAGGTTCCAACAGGGCGCAAGGACTCGTCTGATGAGTATCGAGAGCACCCATCCCGAGTACGACGCGAAGGCCATCGAGTGGCGGCTGATGCGCGACACGTACGCGGGGGAAGAGGCTGTCAAGCTAGCGGATTTCCTGTACTTGCCGGCGACGGCGGGACAGCTCGCCGACGGCGCTGCGACGAAAGCGATAGGCACCGCAGGGTGGATCAGCTACAGCGCGTACAAGCAGCGCGCCCAGTTCCCCGAGTTGGTTGCCGAGGCAGTCAACACTCTCGTCGGCGTCATGCACCAAGAGGCCGCGGTGATCGACCTGCCCAACGAGATGGAGGGCATGCGGGACCGCGCCACGCGCGACGGTGAGTCGCTGATTGCCTTGCTGCGCCGGATCAACGAACAGCAGCTTCTCCGCGGGCGCATCGGCTTGCTGGCCGACTTCCCGCAGGCCGACACCGAAGACCTCCCGCATATCGTCCCGTACGAAGCCGAGACGATCATGAACTGGGACGACGAGCGCTTCGACGAGATGGATGTCGACCAGCTCAGTCTGCTCGTACTGAACGAGACGGGGCAAGTACGCGGGCTCGGTACTGACGTGTTCGAGTGGACCGTCGAGCGGCGGTTCCGCGCGGCCTTCCTCGACGACTTCGACGGCGTCTACACAACCTTCGTAGAGGTCGAGGGCCAACGCCGCGAAGAGGTTCGGCCTGTGTTTCGCGGCGCGACACTGACCGAGATCCCGTTCGTGTTCATTGGGGCTAACGACCTCTCGACGCGGCCGGACGACATCCCGCTCAAGTCCGTCGCGGAAGGGTCGATTCACCTGTACAAGCAGTCCGCGGACTATCGACAGACGCTGCACATGCAGGGCCAGGACACCCTGATTCTGATCGGCGCGGAGCTAAACAGGGACGGCTCGGCGAAAGACGAAACCAAAGACACGCGCGTTGGCGCGGGCGCAGTGGTCCGTATGGACGACGGCGGCGACGGCAAGTTCGTGGGCGTCTCGGGCGAGGGCCTGAGCGAGCAGCGCATCTCTTACCAGAACGACCTGAACGACGTGCGCGCCAAGGGCCCGCGGCTCCTCGAAGGCCGGAAGGGCCAAGCGGAGTCCGGCGAAGCGTTGACCGTACGCGTCTCGGCGTCGACCGCATCCGTGAAGCAGGTCGCGCTCACCGGCGCGGCGGGGCTGCAGGCTAGCCTGCGCCAGATCGCGCGCTGGATGGGCCTGGACGAGAGCCTCGTCCTAGTGCGACCGAACCTCGACTTCCAGCAGGCGCAGCCCGAACCGCGCCTGCTCAACGATTATCAGACCGCCCGCAACGAAGGCGCGCCGCTCAGCGAACGAAGCATGCACTCCTGGGCCGCGCGGATGAACTTCACCAAGATGACCTTCGAAGAAGAGATGGTCCTCGTGGAGAAAGAACGCCAAGAGCGCATGGATAAGGCGCTGGAAATAGCGCAGGCCACGCAGCCTGCGGACGACGGAGACGACGAGTCCGAAGAGGACGAGTCCGCCGACGAGTAGTACCGCGACCCCCGCGGTTCAGGGGAATGATCCCCAACTCAATGTGAGGAACCCCAACATGCTCGACATGATCATCTCTACGGAGGCGCACTCGGCGCTTCCCGAACCCGTGCAGGC
>SDBU01009471.1_pt1 | contig 10904 bp, 3 predicted proteins | sample 2277071 | NCBI WGS metagenome assembly SDBU01 (sample SAMN10397929, study PRJNA504765) | marine sediment metagenome | isolation source: marine sediment core GS08_GC12, 126 cmbsf | place: Arctic Ocean: Gakkel Ridge, Loki's castle | collected 2008
ATGTCGGCTCATCGCATCCTGGCCCTGAAGTCGGGGCCAAGGGTTTGGCTGTTCGCCAATTAAAGCGGTACGCGAGCTGGGTTCAGACCGTCAATAAAAGAACCCTAGACATTGAGTAAAAACGGCGGCTTTCCCGAGTAATCGGGATCGAATAAATCGACTCATATCGGTGAAATCCTAAACATATAATTGTTTTTTAACCTGTCGTATTTTAGGATAATACCGAGGGAAGTCAGCGCATTTTGCTTTGGCAAAATGCTAAGTTCAAAGATAAAAAATCAAAAGTCAAAATTTTACCATTTTGCACTTTGAATTTTGAATTTAGCGAGCGAAGCGAGCGCTTGACCCCGTAGAGACTGATCCTTAAGTGGAGAGGTCCGATACTTTAATCGGACAAGACGTCGATCTCCCGACGAAGTAGGTCGGGATGATGGTATAGTCCATTCCATTTAGTAATAAGTGGGTTTAAGCGTAAGACAGGTCGGTCCTAATCTGCCATGGGCGTAAAAGCTTGAGGAGTGCTGCGCACAGTACGAGAGGACCTGCGTGGACAAACCTCTGGTGTATCAGCTGTTCCATTAGGGGCATTGCTGAGTAGCTATGTTTGGTTTGGATAACCGCTGAAAGCATCTAAGCGGGAAGCCATCTCCAAGATTAGGCTTTTTAGGCTGGTCGAAGACTACGACCTTGATAGGTCTTGAGGTGTAAGGATAGTAATATTTTCAGCCTTGAGATACTAATGCTTATTAGATTTAATTTGTAGTTGACTCAAAGTTCAATTGACTTTGGGTTAACTATGGCTAGCAGGTAAAAACCAAAAATAGGAATATAGTTATTCATAGTGATTAAATAGTTATTTATAGTTATTAGGTTGTTAACGCGAACACTATAAATAACCATGAATAACGCGAAGTCCGCCGATTCGGCGGGCGAAGCAAATAACAATAAATAACAAATAAAATATGCTGGTGACTATAGCGAGGAGGCCATACCCGTTTCCATTCCGAACACGGAAGTCAAGCTCCTCTGCGCCGATGATATTGCCCTTTGGGTGAAAAAGTAGGTCGTTGCCAGCTTTTTTTATTATGTTGAATTGTTGTCTTTACTGGCTAATTATGCTAATATTTGAGATAGTCGTACCTAATACAATTCGGCGGATCAATCAGCAGGAGAGATCGTTTCTGAAAGGAGGATATCCATGGACATCTACTGGGCGATTGCAGAATCGTCGAAATATCCTAATGTCTATGTGGAAAGGATCGAGGCGGCAAGCGATGATGAGGCGATAAAGAAGGCAGAAAAGTGGCATCGAGAAGATATCGGTTTTGCCTACACTCTTGTCGTAGCAAAAGAGATTTCCAAGAAGTAACTACCCCCAAGGACTACACGTCGTGCGATCGTACCTAATACAATCAAGGATGGTGAATGAAGAATGAGAAATGTAGTTGCAATTCAGGAAAGGATGGTGAATCATGGAGTTTCCGTCTAACGCGAGATGGAGTGCTGCATTTTCAATAATTATGATGCTAAACATTTGTGCTGTAGGCATAATTTTGTCTGGACCATTTAGTGCTTCAATTAAAGGAGATAATTCTGTTATAGAATCATTGATGTGGTTAACATGGATTGGGGTAGCCGTGTACCTGTTAAGCACTATTAGCCTACTGATTATCTACCGATTAGGCCCTGAAAATATGGCTTTTGATTTTTCTGGATACTACACAGATATTTGGACTCATGTTTCTTTGGCTGCAATGTCAATACCTGCATATTTAATTATCTTCGTCTTACAAAAAATAAAGATGAGTTCGCGCCACAACACATAAATTTTACTCAACACGAGTTATTGCTCAAAAGAGCTAAATAACTCGTGTTTTTCTTTTATAAACTTTATGCTAAACTAAAAAATGGAGGCTTAATGCGTATAATCGCTGATTTTCATATTCATTCCAAGTATTCACGGGCGACCTCAAAAGATATGAATTTAGAGAAATTATCAGAGTGGGGCGGCAAAAAAGGACTTAATATAATAGGTACAGGGGATTTTACTCATCCAGGTTGGTTTTCTGAACTAAAACAAAAATTAGAACCAGCCAAGCCCGGACTATATAAGTTTAAGGGCGAAAAAAATCCTAAAACTTATTTTATTTTAACTGCTGAAATTTCGAGTATTTATTCCAAGGGCGGCAAAGTCAGGAAAATCCATAATCTTATTTTTGCCCCAGATTTTGAGAGGGTTAAAAAAATAAACGAAAGGTTATCTAAAATCGGCAATTTATGGTCAGACGGCCGGCCAATTTTAGGTTTGGATGCCAAGGAGTTGCTCAAAATTGTCTTGGATGTTTCGCCTGATTGTTTTTTGGTACCGGCTCATATTTGGACCCCTTGGTTTTCTTTATTCGGTTCTAATTCTGGCTTTGATTCTATTGAGGAGTGTTTTGAAGAATTATCAGATCAGATTTTTGCCGTGGAAACGGGTTTGAGCTCTGATCCTGAAATGAATTGGCGCTTGTCGGCTTTGGATGAAATAACCTTGATGTCAAATTCTGACTGCCATTCGCCAGCTAACCTCGCTCGGGAAGCTAATGTTTTTAAAATTGATGGGAACGATCTCAGCTTCGACGAAATTAAGAGGATTCTAAAAGAAAAGGACTCGGCCAAATTTCTCTACACGATTGAGTTTTTTCCCCAAGAAGGTAAATATCATTTTGATGGTCATAGGAATTGCAATATATCTTTTTCACCCACAGAAACTAAAAAACATAATGGCGTCTGTCCTGAGTGTGGGCGGAAGCTAACAGTCGGCGTTTTATACCGAGTCGATGATCTGGCAGATAGGACCTTGGGCCACAAACCCAAAAATGCGCCCGATTCCAAACATTTAATACCTTTGACTGAAATTATTGCCGATGTTTTTGGAGTGGGAAAATTGTCAAAAAAAGTTTATACCGAGTATGAAAAAATTATATCTGTTATTGGTAACGAATTAGAGGTTTTGTTGGATGCGCCAGCTGACCAAATTAGCAAAATTACATTACCTACAATCGCTGAAAATATTGAAAAAATGCGCCAAGGCAAAGTAGAAAAAATCCCAGGTTATGATGGTGTTTATGGCAAAATCACGGTGAAAAAAGAAAATATTGAACCAGAAAAAATTAAGGAAGGTCAGAAAACTGATATAATTGAGCAAGAAAGTTTATTTTAATTTGCTAATGTTCCTTAATAAATTATAATAGGTATTGAAAGAGAATTTATTTTAAGGAAGTCCTTATAGGGAGGGGTTTTTGAATATGGCTGATGTTGATAAGAAAATAATTTCGATTCAGAAAAGCACTCGTACAGCCCTGCCAATATTTATTTCACTTCATGAAAAATTGAGATTATCTTTTGGTTGGTACTATAATTGGCATTTATGGAGAGGGGCAATTGCTGTTCATTTAATTATTTTAATTGTCTCTGTTTTAGGCTCTATTTCATTTGCTTATCTTTCCTATCAAACAGCAAAACCTAAGGTTGTCAAGGCTTCTCCTGGCACCTGCTACTGGGTAGGAGATACTAACCCTGCTAACTGGAACGATTCAACTCACTGGTCGTCTTCTTCGGGTGGAGCTGGAGATACCTGTGAGGGTGGAGCTAATGTCCCTCAAGTAGGTACTGATGTTGTTTTTGATAATCAAGGCACCAATTCTTGTAATATTGATGTTGCTGTATCTGTTGCCTCTATCACTAATACTTCAGGATATGCTGGTATTTTAGACGGAGCAGGAAATACCGTAGCAACTTCTGGTAACTTTCAATTTGATGGCGGAACCCTAGATTTAGATACCGGCACTTGGACAATTTCAGGTATTTGGGATACCTCAGGAGTTGGTACTCTCACCAAAGGATCTTCTACTTTGATAATGAATGGTACCACCCAAACCATTGATGCTGGTGGTAATGAGTTTAACAATGTAATAATTAGTGGCACTATTTCACTTGCTAATACTGACTTTTCAGTAGGAGCTACACTAACTGTTGATAATACTAAAAGCCTTACCATTGGTTCCGGAAGAAAAATCACTATGGCAGCTGGCTCTACAACGACTATTAATGGCACTATTACTGGCGATGGCACATTAGAGCTTGTAGATACAGCAGGAGCCAATCTTTCAACTACTGGCATCCTCTCTTCTGTTGTGCGATTTAATACAGCCACAGCTAATATAACAGTCCCAGCTAGAACCTATGGTGGTCAAACCGAATTCTACAATAATACTGGCACAAATTACACAGCTACTTTGGGAACTGCTGGAGGGCAAACTTTAAGCTTTAGCTCTAATTTTTATCTAATTGCAGCTGCTGGTGGAAATATGATTGTTACAGCTGATACTAATGACCCAATCCTCAATGTTGATGGTAATGTTACTATTTCAGCTAATGCAACTTTAACTGCTTCTAATTCTGGTTCTTTTACAGTTGCTGGGAACTGGTCAAATTCAGGAATCTTTACTCATTCCTTGGGTGCAGTCACATTTGACGCAGGTTCAAGCGGTAAAACTTTATCAGGTGCTTTAAACGGCAGCTCAGCTTTTTACAAAGTGGCTTTTAACGGCTCGGGTGGCGAATGGACAATTCAAGATGCGATGAAAGTTTCCGCTGCCAACGCCGCAGATACTTTTGTCATCGGTAACGGCACTGTAACATTGGGTGATAGTAATGGCGACAATTTGGAAGTTCTTGGGAAAATGACCATTGCCAACACTGCTGATCAAACAGGTACCTTCCAAACAGCGGAAGTGGCTGAAGGCTCGAATATTACTTTTGATATGAATGACAATGCCACTCTGCCGTCTTGTCCCAACTGTATTATCCAGGTTGGAGCAACGAGCGGCAGTGGTCAAGGCAACTTAAAGATTAGAAAAAATACTATTCTCAGATTAAATCCTCGTTCAGCAGCCACTGCCTCAAACACCGGCATTGAAGTTGAATCAAGAGGTTATTTGGAAATCCAAGGTTCTCAAGACGACACTGGTACTTCCGATGGAACAACCAATGAAACTACCATTACTGACACTGGAAAATCGTGGGCACCAGATAATGTTCATCAAAACAAAGTTGTCCGGATGACTTCTGGGTTAGCTATTAACAAGATCTATGATATTACAGCCAGTACTGCCACTACCTTGACCAGAGCTGATAATTCCTCCTCTGATTCCACTATTGTCTCTACTTCTGGCTCAGGGCCAACAAGATTAGTTTGTTCTAATTCGACGACGATGATTACTGCTAATAATGAAGATATTGGCAGATATATACATGATGCCACTGGCACTACTGGTTATCTTAAAATCACTGATTCTTTTAATGACTATGCCTCATGTACTGGTAGCAAAGATGGTTTTACCGTTATTGCCGAACCAGATGCTTTCTCGATTATGTCTAATGGTGACACCATTGACATCTCTGATGTTGTCCGCCAAAACGATACTTTTGAAATTTTGGATTATGCTTCAGTAACTGCTGAATCAGGAACTGCTTGTTCCTCAACAGTTGGCCAAGCCGGTGAAGCATATATTTATGGTAAAGATGGCTCTGAAAATGTTATCAGATATGTTGATATTTGTAATTTAGGCAGAAATACAAATTACAAACATGGAGTGGATTTTGTTTCGGTTAATGGTTTAAACGCAAACGAAGGCGTGACAATTGATAAATCAAGAATCAGAAATGGTTATTGGGGTGTCTATCTTTATAACTACTCTAGCAACAACACCTTAACCTCTAACCAAGTTTATGGTAATTCCAGTAACGGCATCCGTCTTTTTTTTAGGAACGGCAACAACACCTTAACCTCTAACCAAGTTTATGGTAATTCTGGTGATGGCATCTACTCATCTGACGACTCCCCCAACAATACCTTAACCTCTAACCAAGTTTATGGTAATTCTGGTAGAGGTATCTATATTGGTTGGGGTTCCAATAACACCCTAATCTCTAACCAAGTTTATGGTAATTCTGGTAACGGCATCGGCCTCTTCGATAGCTTCGGATTCACCCTAACCTCTAACCAAGTTTATGGTAATTCTGGTGATGGCATCGAACTTAGCGCCACCCGAAAGAGCACTCTAACCTCTAACCAAATTTATGGTAATTCTTATGGCATCGAACTTACTAACTCTGCCCGCAATCCCCACGAGAATACCCTAACCTCTAACCAAGTTTATGCTAATCTTAGCTATGGTATTCGCATTTATAACTCTAACAACAACACCCTAACCTCTAGCCAAGTGTATAGTAATTCTTATGGCATCTATTTATTTGACAGTATTGGCACAGTTTCTATTAATGATAATTACGGTGGCCTAGGAGCTAATTCCACGGCTGATGTTGGGTTTAACTCTTTCGTCCAGGTTTGTAATCTTCGTCTGTATAATGCTACATTAGCTTCTTCCACTGAAGTAACTGGAGTAGATAAAACCCCCCTAGGCTCATACCTTATTTCCCGCAAACACGATACTTCTGCAGGAGCAACTAAAATCTGGGGAGATTATACTGTCCTGGATCAAAATACTGAAACCCCCCAAGATGAAACTACGGATAAATTTAATTATGCTGATAATCTCTGGGAAAATTCATTTACACCTCATGCGTATGGTGGAACGGGTACTGAAGATACTAATTTGGATTATGGCATTAACGGCACCTTTGGCGGGGATGATTCAGCCTACTCTTATCGAATACTTTGCACTGCCACCAACTGCGTTACCACCCCCGATTCTTGGGATGTATATCGAAATGGAACTTTATTGACCGTCAAAGCTTCCACTGGCTCAACCTACACTGATGCCCAGAATGACGGTGGTTCAGCTCCCAATATTCAATTCAAAATTGACGATGCCGGCACTGATTATGCTAAAGGAGCTACTTATATATTTACTGCTTACAAGGCATCTGGTGACACTAATACTCAAAAGACAGTTTCTATTGAGCAAGATGAAGACACTCTAACTGTAGGTTCAGGTAAAACCATGCAGTTTGATGGAGCTGGTGGGAATTTGACGACTTTATCCACTGTTACTGGCGCTTATGATTTTACTAATGATGGCACAGTTACTGGTGGAAATAACACTTTAACGGTTACCGGTACAGTCAATGGCACCGGTACTACCACGCTATCTTCTGGTAGTACTTTTATTCAAAGGGTTAATGCTGCCAAAAACTTTGGCACCACCTCAGGCGTCACTAACTGGACTTTTAACAATCTCAAATTTGAAAATTCGACGGCTGGTGCTCTCACTGTCACCATGGTCGCTGGAGGCACTGGCCAAAATATCGTCAACGGTACTCTCACTATTGGTAATGCTTCAGATTCTGATGCCACTACTCTTGATGACGAAACTAATGATAGGATTATTGACGCCACAGACGTAACTATCACCTCCAAGGGCGTATTGTCTGCATCTTCCACCGCCAGCTTCACTGTTTCGGGTGATTGGTCAAATTCTGGAACTTTCAATGCTGGTTCAGGAACAGTTACTTTTGACGGCACAGGCGCACAATCAGTTACTGCTGGAGGGTCAAACTTTAATAATCTTATTGTAACTAATTCTTCTCCTAGTAGCGTTACTTTTACCGACAACTGTACAGTTTCGGGGACATTCACTGATACTGCTGGGGGTTCAAGATTAATCTTTGCAGCTGGCTCTACCTATATTTTTTCTAATATTAATATTTCTGGGGCATCAAACAACAATATTGTAATGCGAAGCTCTTCTTCGGGCACCCAATGGTATTTTAATGTTTCCCAATCCAGTCCTTCAGTTTCATATGTTGACGTAAAAGACTCTAATGCTTCGGGCGGAAATGAAATAAACGCTACCAACAACTGCGCAGATTCAGGAAATAATGTTAATTGGAACTTTGGTCCCTGTTCTAATTTTGATCATTTGACAATTTCTCCTGATTCTGTGGAGTTATCCAAGAGCGCCAAACAGAGCTTTACTGCTAAAGCAATTAATAGTTCAGGTGATGAGATGCCAGATATTACTTTTGAATGGTCAGCTTCAGGTGGCAGCATTGATAATTCTGGGGACTATACGGCTCCTTCAACTAAGGGCACCTATTATGTTACAGTAACTTCTAATTGTGGAGGAGCTGTAACAGCTACTGTTAAAGTTAAAGGAGCTGCAATAATACCTCCCCCCACTGGCCCAACTTCCATCTATTTAACAATTACACCTGAGTCAGCTACCGTTAAACCACTTAAAACTAAACAATTTAGGGCTACTCTTTATGATCAAGATGGTAGAGGGATAACTGTTTCTCCAGTTAAAAGAAAAAAGGGTGGGATTTTCTACATTACGCCTCCTCGCAATGTTAAGTTTAAATGGTCTGTTGAAGAAGGTGGGGGAACAATTGACAGCTATGGATTGTTTACAGCTGAAGAAGAGATAGGAACTTTTAGAAATACCATCAAGGTCACTGCTACCTATACTTCGCGTGTTACAGGCGCCCCTACTACCAGACTAACTACTTTTGGCTTTGCTACAGTTAGTGTTTCAGAGGAAGATCCTTATCTCCATTATATAAAACCATCTTTCATTTCTAGGACTTTCAAACAAGGAGATGCTGCAGAGAAATATCAAGTAAAAGCTTTTGATCAATTTGGTAATCGTTTAGAAGAAGCAGAAAAGAATAGTGAAATTAAGTTTGAACTTCTTGACTTAGAGGCGGGCACCTTTGAACAATCAGCAACCAAAAATGTGGGATATTTTGGATGCGGAAAACCTGGTTGTTATCCCAATGTTTTAATTAGCAGAATAACTTATCAAGGTCAAACTGCTTTTGCCAGTTCTTCTATTAATATTGTTCCTGAAGGTTATCAATTGACTAAAAGCAAAACCAATTCCTTTTTGGTAAGTTTCGTAGATTATGCAATAGCTGCTACCTCCACAGCTCCCAGAAGAATAGATTCTTGGTGGTTTGAACCAGCTAAAAGCCACTTTAAGCCCAGCGAAGGGGCAGATTGCTGGGTTGCTGCTAAAGATCAATTTGGTACTGATTTTAAAGAAGCTGAGGAATTTGATGAATACACTTTCTTTATGAATGATCCTAAAGCTGGCGTTATTACTTCTAATGGATACTTTCAAACTACTTCTACCCCTGGTACTTATAAAAATGCAATCGGGGTACTATGTAAATATGGGGATCAACAAAAAACCCTTTTAAAAGATGTTGTTGTTTCAGATGAGGAACCGTATTTAAGAACTATTGAATACAAATCTAAGCTATATTTAAAACCAAATACCTATCTTAGTTTCAAGTCAAGCCAAAAAGATCAATTTGGAGATTTTCTGTATACTACTTACCAAAAAGATTACACTATTGATTCTTCTATTGGAGAAGTATCAGGTGGCTTAGCAGATCGTGCTTTTATCCACGCTTTTGATCAAGAAGGATTATTTGAAGATGCTTTAACAATTAAGGTGACAGATGATAAAGGTAATATCAAAGAAATAAAAGTGGATGTAATTATTGATTCTTCTCTTAAAGAAGATCCCTGTAATTTTGAAACTCCTTTTTATGGAAAGTCAAAGTACGAATACGAAGAAGAGCAACAGCAAGGATTTTTTTCTCGCTTATCTGAGTCATTTTTGAATTTTGTTAGTTCGCTGGGTTCCTCTCCAGCTACAACTGCTGTTGCAACTGCAATTGCTTTAGCTATTCCATTAGTCCAGGCTTTAGCGGCTTTATCTTATTTGCCTCAATTATTCAATTGGTTTCTCCACTTAAAACAAAACCTTTATACCTGGTTAGGTTTGAGAAAAAGAAGAAAACGTTGGGGTATAGTTTTTGACAATATTACCAAGAAACCTCTCAAATTTGTTCGTATCCTCGTTTATTCCTGGCCAGATAAAAGATTAAAAGAAACTGTAATAGCTAATAACCTTGGTGAATTTGGCTTTTTGGCACCTCGAGGCCACTACTTTATTAAAGTAGCTTTTACTGGTTTTAGTCAAATAGCATTAGAAGGTGAAAAGTTAGGTTCCAGTTACCTTCCACAAAGATCAGATGGTTATTATGATAATCTTTACTACGGGGGAGAGATAATTGATATTTCTTCGAAAGAGAAGAAAAAGAAAGTTTTAAATATTTCTACCCCTCTAAAGCCAACCAAAGAGCCATTACTATCTCAAAGGATTATCTCAGGATTGAATAAATTTGCAAAAGTAGTAAACAAAGTTCGCTTACCATTGTTAATATTAGGTACCCTTTTGTCTATTTCTACTGTCATCTATCGTCATACTTGGATAGACTGGTGTGTTCTTGGTCTCTACGCAGCCCTTTGGATTTACGAGATATATGTATTAACTACTAAGACTAAAACTTCAGGTACAATTTTGGATTCTCAAACTAAAAAACCCCTAGATTTAACCCTGATCAGGCTAATTTCTGTTAAGACTGGAAAGATTGCCAGTACTTTTGTTACTGGACCAGATGGTCAATTTATCTTTTCAGCTCCTTCAGGCCGCTATACTATTTCAGCTGTTAGGGCTGATTTTGAACCTCATTTCACTAAACCCTTCCGAGTCAAAAGTCTAACTAGATTTGGTAGAATGAAGATTGAAATGAAGCATCGGAAATAATAAAAGAGGAAAAATGGCTAAAATATGGACAGGGACATCAGGATATAATTACCCTCATTGGTCAAATGGGGTTTTTTATCCTAAAGATTTACCTCAATCTAAATGGTTGGAGCATTATTGTGGGTATTTTAATACAGTAGAATTAAATGTTACCTTTTATCGTTTGCCTCTTGAGAAGGTATTTAAAAGCTGGTATAAGAGAGCTCCAAAAAGTTTCTTATTTACTATCAAAGGTTCAAGATTCATCACCCATATTAAAAAATTAAAAGATTGTAA
>SDBU01009472.1_pt1 | contig 10903 bp, 30 predicted proteins | sample 2277071 | NCBI WGS metagenome assembly SDBU01 (sample SAMN10397929, study PRJNA504765) | marine sediment metagenome | isolation source: marine sediment core GS08_GC12, 126 cmbsf | place: Arctic Ocean: Gakkel Ridge, Loki's castle | collected 2008
AAGTGACATTTGGGATTACTTCGCCCCCCATCGGGAGTTCCCGCGAGAGGACGAGGGGAGAAAAATCCTAGATGATTTAGCCAATCTGGGAGTTTTGAGTAGCACGAAGCAGGTATCTCAGGCGGCAAGTCTATTATCTGATCGCGCTCTTGTGCTCCTCTACGGCGAATGCCCAATGTGCAGTGGGAGCAAGCAAGTACCTATACAAGCCTATGAAAAAGAGTATATACTGGAGGACGAGGAAGGAGATCATTGGAAGCCCTGCCCCGACTGCCAAGGCGAGAAGGCTCGTCCTGAACCCGCCCACCCCAACGGATCGAACTGCCCAAATCCCAACAATGAGGGATTATGCGGCTGTAAACCGTGCCCAACGTGCGGGGGGAGAGGGGAAGCGGAAACCTGGGCAATAACAGGAGCATACCCAACGGGGCGTCTTGTTATGCTGCCCTGCCCCGACTGCACACGGCCCCAATCCTTTGACGAAGCGGCTCAACGCTCGCGGGCATCTGCTAAAAGGGCGCGGTGTCTCAAATGTGGAGTTGCCAGGTGGGAATCTACGAGTCTTTGCGATCACGTTTTTGTTAATCGGCGCATGGGGCAGCAACGGGTACAGACTGATCGAAGGGGACCGATTAACCTCCAGCATAATTTGGAGTACCTTCATAGATTGAGAATCCGCCGCACAGGAGACCGCCGTGAGCACCCTTGAATTTTTAGCGTTCGTCAAGCGGCAGAATTGTTGCCGACACCGGGATCGTCCAGCGACAGCCCACCACATGGAGCCTATAGGCATGGGTGGAAGCCGCAAAAAGGAAATGATTGAACATTTATCAGCGGTCAATGTCTGTGACGAATGTCATATGGAAATCGAGCACCCCGACACGAGCAGCTTCCGAAACAAGCAGGAGCATTTCTGGCGCAATGAACGGGTGAAGGCGTTTGAGGATAAATACGGGATTAACCTATGGCGCGAAAACGCCAGATTACTAGCGAGGTGGATATGGGACGGGAAATAAATGGCTGGGCCGTGGTTGCCCCTAATGGGGAAATATGCGGGTTTGCACTTACGAAAAGGGCTTATCTCAATATGTCAATAAAATCCAAGGTACATAAGCAAGTGTGGAAAAGAGAAGCCCTCGGCAAGGATACAGTAAATTGGAGCGGTGAACTGAAACTGATAGTACCGCGTACTTTTCGTGAAGTTTGGCCGGCGTATTATAAAAAGGGGTTCCGCTTTGTTAGAGCTCGGGAAACGGTTGTACTTCTGGGGCCTAGTAATGGATGAACTCAGGTCTATAATCCGTGACGTGCTGGAGGAATACGCCCCCAATTCAGAGGCAGTTCAAAAGGATAAGCTGACGGAGGAACTACTGATCCGGCTGGCGGACCGAGAAAAAATCATGGACGAGAGCGAGTTCATAACTCTTTACCATGATACAAAAGTGGAGACCATAACGGTGGAAGTTCTACATGAGTTGCTCCTTTTTGAGCGTCTACGGCCTTATTTCAAAGGACCGCCGATCAAAATAATCAACGAGGGTAAACTATCGGAGGCTTTAGGTGGGTGAGCAGATAGCGGAAATGGTTTTAGTTGAATGGCACGACGCTTGTCTCTTCACTGGAACGCATACCAAAGAAGAGTCCATTCAGAAGCAGATGGGTTTGTTCAAAAGTCTTGGTTATCTGATTTCTAAAGACAGTACCACCACACGAATTGCTTTTGAGCAAGACGATGAGGGTAAATATAGAGGCATAACTTTGATCCCCTCCGGCTCAATCGTGTCTATCAAGAAATTATTATCCGAAATGCTCAAGTAAATCCTTGGAGGAGAACAGCAGATTACAAGCGAGGCGGGTATGGGGGAGTTGATGATATGAGTGAAACTCTCTTTTGTCTCGACGAAAGTGAGGTTAAGGCTATTATAATGTCTCTTTTGAAGGCTCGTGGCGATAAGGGAGCGCAGGAATCTGAAATAGAGAAAATTCTTTGTTATTATGATCAGGTAAGATTTGAGAATGAATTACTTCGGGGGGTACTAGACGGGGCAATTGGCACAACAATTGTGAATAGAGAAGTTGTATTTGTCCATCCCGAATATGAATGGCACCCGCAAGATAGGCACGACAAATGGCGTCAAAAACAGACATCCAAAGGCTTGTGTGTGAAATGCATGGAACCTGCTACAAGCAAGACGCTGTGTGATTTTCACCGGCAGAAAAAACGAGCCGCGTATCTAAAAACAAAAGGGAAATAAGATGGACGGGAAACTGTTTGTTGACGTATTAGCATGGATATGGGGGGTATTGCTTACCGCCGCGTTTTTGTGTTCTGCTCAGAAGTATCCGTTTAAGAGAGGTGCTTATGGTTCCTGGCCAGAGGTTTCGCTAGTTTTGTTGGCTGTTTGTGCCGCCCTCTGTTGGGCTTGGGTTCTCGCGGGCTAATTGGCACCAATCAAAATCACGGATCAAAAAGATGTCGCTAGAATGCTACAGGAGGATGAATGATGGGATGGGTTAGCGTTAAGGAGCGGCTGCCGGGAGCGGATCAGCATTGTTTAGTATGTCATTATAATAGCTGGAGAGAAATATTGCGGTTTGATGGGGCAAATTGGTGGAACGTAAGCAATCGTTTTGACAGAGAAGATGAAATAATCAGTACTGAGTTTTGGCCTGATTACTGGATGCCCTTACCAGACCCCCCGGAAGATCAAGAGGACGAGACGTACATGCCAGACTTGACCGATCTGCTGGGCAAGTGATGGGTGAGCAAGCAAAGGCATCCCTACGGATCGACAAATGCACAAAGGACTCCCGCTACATCATCCGGGGGCGCAAGGCAAAAATCTACATCTGTGCCGAACACCGTTATCGGGCTGATTTTGATCAACTGATTGAAAAAGGGCTGCTGATAGCCACGCTGATGAACGAACTTTCAGAAACAAAATGTGAAGCGCCAGTATTTAAGGGGTCAATGACTATATGAGCTGTACCGTTGGAGGCTGTGATGGGAAGCATTATGCCAAGGGTTATTGTTCAAAACATTATATGCGTAACTATAAATATGGCAGTCCATATATCACCCTGGTAGATAATTATGATACGAAGGTTAGAAGGGAGGCCTTAAAGAGAATTATGGCCCGGCGGCTGGCCAAGAATGAACTCCCCCCAGACATCAAGGGGGCTTACGAATGATAATCACAGACTGGGACAACAATGAGGAGACAGAAAAGTATGGATAAACAAAAGAGAATTCAAAGAGAAATAAAATTCCGGGCCTGGGATAAGATCAATAATCGGTGGATTGATGTATGGAAAGTGGTTTTTGCGATAGATGGCTCACTACAGGCTGTTTGCGACCTAGAAGAAATGTATGGGATGTACCAAATTGATCTTGAGCAATTCACCGGCCTGAAGGACAAAAACGGTGTGGAGATTTATGAGGGGGATATACTGAAAAACTGGCTAAAAGAGTATCTTTTCATCATGGAATATGGGGGGCTTGCATTTGGTTGGAGGGGGCTAACTCCATTTGCAAACGGGCGCGTCGAATTTTCGTATGATACAATTACCAATCCCAAGATAAAAAGAATACCCGGACTTGAAGTCATCGGCAACATCCACGAAAATCCCAAACTATTGGAGAAACAAGGAGAGAGCAGCGCACAAAGGTAAAAAGGAAAAACCCATGCTGAGTGAACAGGGATTATAATGCAATTTTATCATGCTACTACCGCAGAAGGGTGGGCAGCGATTCAAAGAGAGGGCTGCTTGTATGGTGTTAGAGAATTTGGGCGGCGGGTTACTTATTTAGCGGTTGATGTGAAAGATGCCTCATGTTGGGCCGGTATTTTACTTTCGGTAGAATACACTCCTGATCCAGAATATGATAACTACATTCAAAATTGTTGGCAGTTTAGGGTTTATAGAGAAATCCCAATTAACAACGTACAACTTATGGGGGTGAATAATGATAATCACAGACTGGCTGGTAAAAGTCAATAAGAACCGTGACTTCTGCGACGAGCTGGTGCGCCTTATAAACCGCCACCCCAACAGACGCGCCAGAACTATAACCCGCGGCCCAACTAAAACCACCGCCACGAAAATCAGGGTGATCGACAATGCAGTGCCATTGCATGATGGCGATGGCCGCATAAATGGCTGGGAACGGCCCCTAGAAGGAATCTGCCGCAGTCTTGACTTCTACGGGCGGCGAAGGTAGTGGCTCAAGTAAGACAGGGGCTTAGGAGTGACGGTGATAATATGAGAGAGTTGAAGCCATGAAAAAACCAATGAAAACATTGAAGGAATTGGGCGAAGTTGTTCAGTGGGCCGTTGATAGGGCTGGAAAACTGTATGAGCGAAAGCTCGGCGTAGAGGGGGCTGATCCGGGAATTATTATTTATGATGACGCCGAAAACGAATATGAGATTGTTTCCGTCGGGCAAACATCACTTCTCCCAGACATTGAGATTGAAATAAGGAAAATTGAAGTGGAGGAAAGCCATGAGCAAGGAAGCGATTGAGATACTCATTTGGTGTTTTTTTACTGCAAACTTGGCATTTGCGTTTGGTTTTATATCTGGGTGGTTCAGATGTGAAAAAACGTTTGGCATTAATCAGCCCTGGATTCCGTTTGATGGAAAAGTTGATCAAGTGAGATTTTATCCGTGGGCCTTAACTCCAAAGGAAATACTTCAATTGCGCCGATATAATGCAGTTCCGGCTCCGCCGGAGGAGAAGCCATGAAAGAGTTGAAATTTCGGTTGATTCGAGATGGTAAAATCGTCGGATATGAACTGCACAGCTTCCATACTTACAAAGTTGGCGGGGTCTATATTTGGCATAGCGGGCTTGATGGTAAAGGATGGAATTTACGGTATTTCCCTGAGAGGTTTATCCTTCACGACTCCAAGGATCAATTCATCGGCCTGAAGGATAAGGCGGGCGTTGAGATTTACGAGGGGGACGTAGTGAAATTTAACTGGAGTGAGGATTCTGACTATGGGCCGAATGGGACGGAGATGATTGATGAGGTTGTATTCCGAGATGGATGTTTTTACTTTGTAAATCGTGAAACCGACGGAGGTGCTTATGCTTTCCGACACGCCCCATACTGTGAAGTAATCGGCAACATCCACGAAAACCCCGAACTATTGAAGAAGCCATGAGCAATAAAACAGTAAAAGGCTATATAGTTAAGTTAAAAAATCGCCGTGTATGGCTAGGGAAAAGGCCAGATGGTGGTTTTTTGGTTGGTTTCAGACGATTAGCCGGTTATTTTAAGTAGCCCGCTGGCTGCCAATCTACCGGGCGGGAAGGTGATTTTCCAGAGATGCCTTGTAAGGGCTTTGACTGTGGCCCCGGCATTTCTAGCTTCCCTTAACTGAGAAGCGGCGTAGTTTCTTGCTGCTGATTCCGATAACTGCTGCAAACCTTCAGGTTCGACAAAGATTCGTGGCGAGGCTATCAAAAACCCTTCTTGGACAAAATACGTAACCTTCATTTATTCCCTCTCATACGTTGTTCTGACTACTGCTATTGCATCCCGTACAACAGTTGCCGTTTGATCCGAAACCGGGGTCGATATCGTGGAGGCTAGCGCTTCAATCTCCGCAAGAACATTTTCCAGTGCCTTCAACAGGTCCACCTTCTCACGTTCAAGCCCTTCGATAGTCTGGAGAGCCTGCTCTAGTCTAGTTCTCAGTGGAGTGAATGTCATATTATCCCTTTCTTAGGATGTTATGGGTTTTGCTTTTTCTGCTGTTCTTTCTCCCACTTAATAAAGCTCCGCATCATCTCGCTTATGCTGTCCTGCATGGTGAGCCCTTGCCGTTCTGAGGCGTGTTTGAACTCCATACGCAATTCACGACTGATGAAGACGTGCAGGTCTGCTCGTTTATCGTTTTTCATAGTTTCTCCTTAGAAATGGCGAGTGCAGTTGCTGCCCTTTTATTGGCTGTTCGGATATGATCTTTTTTCTATCTTTCATTTCGGGTCCTCCGGTAAGGGCATCCAATGAGTAACTTTAGGCTCATCTTCGTGGTGAGCCCACCCCCAAAAATACCAGCCCCCAGCATAGTAGCCAGTATAGTGTCTTGGGTAGGTATCTTCTGCTTTGCCGTCAGAAAGGATTAAAACAGTGAAGCCGCTGGTTTCTCCCTTTCTGGCCTGTGGCAGCCTATCTTTAACGCTAATCCATTCCATTGTCAGTCCTCCTAATATCTCGCGTTAGGACATTTCAGGATCGTGGTTCAAGCGGTCAAACATACCCTTGGCTTCAGGGTAAGCCTTAAACCGTCGGCCATGCATTGCACCGTCAACCAGAAATTGTACAGCGAGGCAAGCCTGATCCCAGCGGGCCATTGAACCGGCACAGGCCCAACCAGCGGGTATCTCAATCAACTTAAGGTTAAACCCGTTTATGGTGGTGCCTGTTTCAAGCACTGTGCACTTAACAAGGTGCTCAGTTTTGATGTTGCCGTAATCTGTGACTTGGGGCAATCCGGGAGGTGGCGGTATTGTTGCTGTAGTCATTGTCTCGGTTCCTTTTCTTAGGATGTTATAGGTTTAGCCTCGGTGATTGCGGCCTGAGCTGTATTAATGGAATCAATTAATTCCTGCTCATGTCCAGGATCGGGTAAAACAAGGACATTTAAGTATGCCTCCAACGCCTTCAGCATCTCTGGGTGGGTCGCCATCTGTAACCGTGCCGTGTGCCGGGCATCAACTCGTACCTGGGCTCGATCCTTTTCTGATTCACAGCCGGTGTAATCGACCAGAATATTAAGTGTAGTTGCTTCCATCGTCGTGTTCCTCTCTTGGTTAATCATCGTGCCCGCCCAGGAGTCGAACCTGGGCGAATACCATACGGGCTAGACAAGCCCCTCAATCTCGGACTGCGGGACTACAGTAACAAGTCCAGCCCCGGCTAGCCACTGGTTGATGTGCCTACTGGTGGTTTGGCTGAACGTCTTTCCGGTCCTGACGTAGCCTCGCCCAGGGATATGGGCTGCAACTGGCGTTTTGTACGAGAAAAACACCATCACGCCGCTGGACAGCTCAACCTCGGTCTGGTTTGCTGCTATTGGGTTAAGTTTCATTGTCTCGGTTCCTTTCAGTAAGTGGTTAAGAGATTTCCTTTAAAGATTCCCTAGAATCCGACCGCCAAGCCGATAGATCACTGCGAAACTCAATGTCTGAGTTATCTTCAATGGCAAAAGCCAACCTGAGTTGGGAGTCATCCAAGTAAGCCAAGCCATGCCGCTGAAGGCTCTCAATCTCAGCCCTGACCTCCGCTTCAGTCACCCGCCGCTTTAGGCCGTAGTGCCTCTGAATTACCGTGGTTAGTTTCATCTTATCCCCTTTCAGTAGGTGATGTTGCTAACCTGGCATATTCAGCCCTTAAATGCTGTACTGCATCGGCTACCGAGACTCCAGGCTTACCGCTGAAATCAAGATAGGCCCGGCCATCAGTAGCCAGCAGGTCTAGTTCACTGCTTATCTGTGCGGCCCGGAGCGCCTTGGCAGCCTCACCAGCTACCCACTGTTGCTTGCCGTAATCAAAAACTTCCATCGTTAGCCCTTTCAGTTGATTTGTAGGTTGAGTCTAAGCCGGAATGTACGGCATAAGGAGTAACCTGTCAAGACTTATTTTCTCCACCCGTCGTGAAATAACTCTCCCCCCTACGCGTTCTCTTACTCTTAGGAAGGTGCTAGAGTACAAGGTAAATGAGTGACGAGGCTTGACTGGTGCCTATGGCTGACCGTACCTTATAACCCATGACATGCCCAAATTTAGTACGGTATGAGGAATTGAGTACGGACACCTCGGCGATAGAGAGAAGCAAGGGCGAATTAAACTATTTGAGCATCAAAGCATTTGAGCAACAACGCAAGCGCTCATTGAGCCTAGTCTACTGGGCTTCCAGGTCAACCACTGGCAAATCAGCGGAGTTATATATTGATACCACTGTATTGGCTGCGTTACAGGCCCACACCATTATATGTTTAGCCTCTAACTCTACTAATCACATGAGGTTAGGCTACGGGCTTGAGTGCGTATAGAAACTATTATGTTAAGTTGGCCTCGTTATGACGATCCGAAAACAAACGGTTTTTTCAACGAGTTTCCTCTCAAACGGAATCCCTATTGACCGGGGTGGGTCTATGTACATATCCCCCGCATACATTCTAGACCAATTTTTAGGAATCATTTCCCGGTTTACCCGATGACCCCATGAGGACGCTCTCAGATAGACTTCGCGAGTTATATCAAGTGCTTGCTAGGACTATAGAGTTGCATGGTTTTGCCGAAGTCACTCCAGAATTTGTTAATAGAGCCTTTGAAGGACAGCTCCATCATCAGAACATGTATTTCCCAATGGAGCCCAATTGGCCCGAACCAGGGAACCCCCAGAAGGATTTTGAAGAATGGTTGCCTGTTCAGGGGTTCCGTTTAGTTCCTCAGCCAGAGTCACAATCGTTTAACTATCGAGTGGAAAGGCAGTGTGAAAATGAAACTCTTCAACATCAAGTCTGCCCTTAGCGGCTCCCGTGCGGGGTATATCGTAGTTTTAGTAGATGGTGGTGTTTTCTACGGTTGGAGCGACCATAGGGGGCTTAAACTGCCTGTAGGCGAGTGGATTAAGTTTCGCGGTCAGGATAGGATGGTGGAACAACCTTCCTTTGGCAACGGGATTCCATATCCGAATGGTTTTCATGCGATTAATGAGAGGTGGTCTGGTTATCGTCCGCAGGGGTGGGCTATCGAAGGCGACATCTTAGATCGGATGCAGAGTTACGTTCCGTCTTGGGCTAAAGCTAAGCATCGAAAGCGCAATATGCTCCTACGGGAATTGAAAGTAGAACTGCGCGGGGTTACTCATGTTGGTGAGATAGTAATGGCGGATCACGGTTGGGATAAGACTGGTTGTGTGGCACAGGAAATGCGGATTCCAACTGGGTTTAGACTTTCATAAGGTGGAGTGGGAATGATGCTCAATCAGACAACTTTTGATTCAGCGCTTGACGAGGAGATTAGGGCTAAAGCCCTTGCTGGCACCTTAACTGAAGACGAAAAGGCATGGATAGCCACATATAACTCCCTATGGGCCATTATGGGAGAATTGGGAGGATCAATCCGTAAGGAGTTTTGCCTGGAAAACCTACTTAGCGCAACACATCCCAAAGAATGAGCCAAAAACAAGGAGAGAACGATGGTTGACGAAAATGCCCTTTTAAGAGCTCGCATAGAAGCCGCTAAAGTTGCTGCTACCGTTGCCAGTGGAACTAGAGATGGATCGATTACAATATTCGTGGAAGTCTTCAAATACACGAAGAAAGAGTTTGAGGAGGCTCTCAGGCTAGTAGAAAAAGCACCTACAATTACTTTCGATGGCAAGAAGTATATCTACATTGACTAAAGGAGAGGTTGTCAAAAAATGCAACTTAGCGCAAATCTACTGCAAGTGGCTCATTTCTGGCTTCAGGAGGAGAAAAGTGCCAAGGTGCCACTATTGAAACACCCTATTTGGATTTGTCGTAAGTGTTTTTTTAGGAGGTTCTGATGATTATGGAATTGGCAGCGGAAATGTTTTATTCTATTCTCTTGGTGGTCTGCGCTTATGCAGCGGGATATTACTGGAAAGATGCTTTCTCACATAATACAAAGGGGAAACGATGATGAACCTGAACGCTGGCTGGGGACAGGAAAACGGCCTGGATTACACGATTGAGGAACTGTCATTGGGGAATCCGCCCATGAAAGTGATTGAGATAAAAAGTATTTGTGGTGGAGAGTATTTGCGGATTACGGCAGTGCCCGATCCTTCACCGCCTCCTTCTGGGCTTACTTTTGCTAAGCCGTCCCCAGATTTTGTTATTGATGATATTTTTCTATACCCGCTGCCAGAGAAGCAGGATGATTCGTAATTTCTACTGTCCTAACTGCGAATTTCCAGCCAAGATATTCTGGGACGGGGGATTTGCTATGAAACAGCGTAAATGGCAGTGCTCAAATTGTAAAACGTTACATAGTTTATACACCAGCCCTCAAGGGGTTATTGAATTGTTCCCCCTAAATCCAGTGGTTGAATCTTGGCGTGAAAGGAATAGATGGGCTCAGGCCGAAGCGGTGTTGGAGATGGCGCAACGAATGGGGATAGCAGACGGCAGTGATGATACTCTCACATTTGATGAATTGGCCAACAAGGGCGATTTAATTGAGGACCCGTGGGTGCATAAAATACTGGAGGACTTATCGTGAAGCACAAAGCTGAGATAGTAGGAATCCTATCGGAAGAAAATGGTGGTCCGCCTATGGAGACTAACTTGCCGGAATCGAAGGCCACGGGTGAATTGAAGGTAGGTGAATTTGTGCTTCGGGCGCATGCTGTTCTTGGAGTACCTGGCGACAGGCGGTTCGATTTCCGGGGCCGACGCACAGGCGGTGGGCAAATTTGTGAAGGGGTTTTCGATATGAGTGGCATAGTTGGGATTTCGTATGATGAGTCTAGCGGGGAAATGACTGAAATATTCGAGTATCGAGAGAATGGTGGCCCCCTAATGGTAATGTGCGCTCGCTGTGGGGGGCGAGTTACAGTCCGAGACCCAGTGACTTGCGCTTGTGGAAACTTGGATTGTAGATGGGCATACTTACATCGAGGGAGTAAGGCGAGAACTTATGCTGAACTCCACCCAGCCCCTGAGTTTATGATGCCTGAGCGTAGACCCCCCCATTAGTGACGATTTGTGAAGGGATTCTCACTATAAAAGGAGTTTGTATTATGGATGAAACCTATATTAAACAGTGCGATTGTCCTGAAGTCCGTTCGCTTTGGAAACCCAAGCCCGGCGATAGAATCGAGGAAGAGGGCATTCTTTGGCACATTGATGACATTGA
>SDBU01009473.1_pt1 | contig 10903 bp, 5 predicted proteins | sample 2277071 | NCBI WGS metagenome assembly SDBU01 (sample SAMN10397929, study PRJNA504765) | marine sediment metagenome | isolation source: marine sediment core GS08_GC12, 126 cmbsf | place: Arctic Ocean: Gakkel Ridge, Loki's castle | collected 2008
GACAGGGTCCCGCTCTTGAAACAACCGCGCCAGGCGGTAGTTGATATCTGCCGGGTCCGCGGGATCCAACAAAAGCAGACGCCTGTACGATTCAATAGCCTGGTCGTTTTGGCCGAGTTCTTCGTTGGCCCGGCCCATGCACCAATGAACAGTCCCTAACATGGGATAGACCGCGAGATACTTGTTTCCGCTGTCAAAGACCTCACGCCAGTTCTTTTGCTCCATGGCAATCTCCATAAGTCGTCCGTAGGCCTCCACCGCGTTGGCTGAGATTGTGACTAACTTGTTGAGCACTCGGCGTTCCTGTTCGGTCTCGGCGAGTTTGCGATGTACCCGGGCAAGGAGACCATAAGCGTTACCTTCGCCGGTATAATTCGGGTAAATGGAGATCAGCTTCTTGAGCGGTGTCTTGGCCTGTTCCCACTTTTCGTCGGCTAAAAGATGGCTGGCTTGCAGCCTCAGGGCCCAAAAGCTGTTGGGGTGCTTGGTCAGCCATTTGGCTAATGCCTCTGAGTCAGCGGAATCGACTCGTCCATTTTCGGGTTGCTCCCAGTCAACATTCCGAGCCAGATCCTCGGCCCGCTTTCGAGCAAAGGCCTCAAATTGTTTTTCAATCTTCTCGATCGGTGCCGCCCGCTTGGAGATGACGCTGTTGATTTCTTCGCCTTTAGCTAAGTCCGCGAGAATCGCCTTGATGGACGCCTGGCCGAACCGCTCGATGAGGAACTCCACCACAAGCAACGACTCGTAGTACGCAAACTGCAAGTGCATGGGCGTACGTGGACTCAAAAATGCACTGCTTAGCTTGCTAATCGGCGTCAGCTCTCCTCCAAGAATCATTTTGCGATACTGTGGGTTCATCTGTTGGCCCCAGGCGGGATTACGCTGCATTTCTTCATACACGGAAATCCCTTCACTGAGCCAGCGCGGCATTTTGTTATGCGTTAGATTGAGTGTAACCACATGACAAAACTCGTGCCACAAGATTGACTCCCAGTTGACTGCTCTCGAAGCCCTGGGACTGTTGGCAGTGATAACATTGCCAAAGCACACCCCGAGGAACCCGTCCCCGCCGGGCATGCCGAACGTGCGCACAGCGAAATCCTGCTGATTAGGGAACAGCTCCAATGTAACGGGGTCATCCAATTCGAAGCCGTATTTTTGGCATAGCTCCGACTCGGCCTGCTGCAGCAGCTTCAAGACCCTGTCACCATACACCGCCGCTTCGAGCTCGTCCATTCGAATGATAAACTTATCTGCGGTCAGCGTTTTGAATTTGGACATATTGTCGCGCAGATTGACAAGGTTGTAGGCCATAACATTGTATTGGTCCGCTTTGTAAACCTCATCGGCCAAGATCCAGCCCCGGGATTCGCCACCTAATCGAAGCAGGTCCTGGGCTAACTGGATCTTCGCCGGCAGATAATCCTTATCGAGCTGTAATGCCTTGCGCTGATAAGCAGCGCCTTCAGTAAACCGATAGTTCTGCGACAACTTTCTTCCGATTAGATAGTCCACCCGAGGGTTGGTCGGCCAAAACTTCAGCGCATTAGTGCGGCAGGTATTGACCGCATTGGGCTCATTACCCAGATGGGCTAAGACGCAGCGGTATGCCCAGGCCTCTGAGTGCCACGGATTGACATCCGCAATCCGATCGAGCAGCTTGCCCGCCCCGGCATAGTCTTCGCAATCGATTTGGTGTTCGGCCAACAGCAACATGGCGGGCACATGATTGGGATTCACATAAAAGGCCGCATCTAATGATTTGACCATTAAATTCCGGTCACTATGGTAAAATGCCTTGGCCAATCCGCAGTGCATGTCCGGGTCGTCGCCGAACCGTTCGAGAGCTTTACGATACTGATTAGCAGCTAACTCGTAGTCTTGCTTGTCTAAGGCAAGTGCTCCGGCTGCAAGATAGGCTTGGCGGCAGTCCGGGTCAATCCTCATGGCCCGGTTAAAAAGCTGCTCCAGAACAATCCGAGGTTCGGAGCCAAGCAGCAGCAGTGCCTCTCCCAGGGCCACCAGGTCCGGAGGGTCCCAGTATTCAATTTTGAACCAGCGGCCGTAACGGTAGATTTTCGCTAACATTTCAGAGGCATAGTCGGTCTGGCCGCAGTATAGATTTGCTGTATGCCCCAGCTTTAGCAAGCGAATACTCACTGTATAACGCAGCAGGGCTGTGTCAATTTCCTTGGCGGCCTGGTCATATCGGCCCTGTGCCATCAGCGACTCGACCATCAGAATCCACCACTGTCTCTTGCTCTCCCGGCTCGCCGGGATTTCTTCTTCGATGGCTTTTTGGGCCGACTCAATACATTGGGTATATTGGCCTCTCTTGAATTGCTCGCGGGCTGTGTCAACCGCCAACGGCGGTTTTTGTTCGAAACCCAGCGCTGCTGGGTCTTCGGCTTGTGTCCGCCCCTGGGCGGAGATCGAACCAAATACAAATGCAATACAAGCCATCACGCCTGTAAGTCCTAAGGACTCCTTGCGGAGAAGCGTGCGACTCCGCATCAAAACCGGATTCGGAATCCAGCACCAATTGCAGCCGCAACGGGGCTGCCAGCCACTCGGCAAGTCGAGTGCATCGCCGTTGGACAATTGGTGCTGGACGGTCTTTTGTAAGCTCGTGCCCATTTGCTTATTATACTAAAAATGTTTGTTAGTGGGTCAGAAAAATTCCCTCATTTTCCTGCTGAGCGAAGTCGAAGCATTCCCGTAGTTCTTTGGGATTCGTTGTCTCAGTGTTACTAACACAGAGGACAGAAGACAAACTCTGACTTCTGATTTCTGACATCTGACTACTGTATGTCCTTCGGCACAACATTCAGTATCTCAGTAAGATGTTTCCCATCGGTTTTTTTGTTGGCGAAACGTTTGAAGGCCTCAAGCATTTTCCTCGCTTCTTCGACTAAGTAAACTCAACATGGTATTTTTCAGGATTCCTAATCGCTTTTATCGAATCATCCAGCAGGGAAAGCTCGGTGGCCAGTCTTTTTTGTATCGTTTGCATCTGTTCTCCGTAAGGAGTCCCAAGGACAACTGATTCAAACGGCTTTAACAGATCGTCCAGCACCAATTGTCCGACGGTGATGCACTCGACTCCTCGGTGGTCGGCAGCCCCGCTGCGGCTGCAATTGGTGCTGGGTTGTAATGGTGAAATAATGTCCCTCTCGTAATATTTACCCTTAATTCTGATAATTGTCTTTCTGCCCGGTCGGGTCTGTTTGCCGGGCGAGGTCTTGAATACTCCTTTGCTGCCATATTGGACGATTTTGTAGATTATCTCAATCGCAGGGGCAAAGCGAGATACCGCGAAGCGGGTCCCAATGCCAAACCCATCAATTTGCCCGCCCTGCTCTAACAAATCATCGATTTTGAATTCGTCGAGGTCACCGCTTACGAAAATCTTTAGAAAAGGCACGCCTTTTTCCTGAAAATGTCTACGGGCAAAGTTGCTGAGCTTGACCAAATCGCCGCTATCAATACGGATACCCCGTATTTTTATGCCCTTTTCTTTCCCGGCGCGCCGGGAGAGTTGTCTTGCTAAGTTGGCGGCTGCTTTTATTCCTTCAACAGAGTCGTACGTATCTACAAGTAGAATGGAGTTTTCGCCGTAAGCCTCAGTGAAATTGCGAAAAGACTGTTCCTGCGATTCGTGAACATGGACAAACGAATGTGCCATCGTGCCCGAAGGGGCGAAATTCAGCTCTTTTGCCGCGAACATATTACTGGTCGCCCGAAAACCTGCTATTTGGGCACCTCTTGCCGAGCGTAAAGAGGCAACAGGACCCTGACAGCGTCTAAGGCCAAAATCGACCACCGCAGCCCCTTTGGCAGCGATGGAAATTCTTGTTGCGAGTGTCGCCTGGATAATTGAAAAGCCGAGTATATTTAAAATATAGCTTTCCAGCAGTTGTGCACAAATCAAAGGGCCGGTCACCTCGAAAATAGGCTCATTCGGAAAAAACACAGTTCCTTCAGTTAATGACCGTATTTTTACATCAGGTTTGAGAGTTGCGAGGAATTGTAGAAAATCATCCGAGAAGAGTTTTGTGGACCGCAGGAAATCGATGTCGGCCTTAGAAAATCGGAACTCACGAAGATATGAGTCAACCTCACTGAGACCGGCCATCACGAAAAAACCCCAATTTTCGGGGAGCCTCCTGACAGAAACTTCAAAGTAGGCGGTGCCGGTCATTTGCTTTCTGAAGTAGACCTGAGCCATCGTCAGCTCATACAAGTCTGTAAAAAGTGATGGAGTATCCTTCATCAACCACATTGCAGGACCCTCTTTAGCTCACTTAGTTCGGTGATTTCAACTCCCATCTGCCTCAGCTCGTCGAATATTTCGTTATCAGGCCTGACTCCAAGGCCTTTGACCACGTCCTTGAGAAGGCAAAGTTTTATATCAGGGAACCTCCTAAGCCCCTGCACTACATAATATACGCAGAAATCAAGAGCAACACCGAAAACAAGCACCTTTTTTGGGCTAATTAGTTCCACAAGTTTGTCGGTATTGCAGTTCGAGAAAACGTCAATGCTGTCCTTTTTTATGACAATATGAAACTGCTCTTTGCAAATAAGATTTTGTATAGCTTCGGTGTCCATCTTATCAATTTGAACGTACTCAATCGGTAGTTTGCCCAAGAAGCCCACCCTTTCACTGCCAGGCTCGCCAGCCATGCAGTGGGGAGGAAAGGTCTCTTTGAAATCAGGCGCCTCTGAAATCTCCTTGTTATCTAAGCTGTGCCAATCGATGTCAGCGATGAGGGAGTAGCCATTTTCAAGGGCAAATTTACGGACTTCGCTTACCTTCGCGATAATGTCCTCAGCACCGGTAACGTACAATTTGCCCTTGGGCCGCATAAAGTCAAACTGCGTGTCAACATCCCAAAAAATCGTATCTTTTTTCATACATTGCCCCTGTAGAGACAACCTAATCGACCTGAGTCGCTCCCGGATGTTTCAACAGCAGGATCCAATCACCTCTATCAGGCGCTGTTAGTCTCTGCTTACGTCCGGACACACCTCCTCCGTCCGTCCACTCCCCAGTCCTCGGATTAAACCACCTTACTCCAAATGTGCCTTCAGGCAATCGAACCACTACATTCGCAGTTGCCCGACTAACATTCGCCTCGCCCGGTTTGGAGCTATCGGGATTGGCCAAATAGACGATGTAGGCCTTGTTATCATGGATGCACTTGAATTGTCCCGGCTCGTTACCGACTATCGCATCGTCGGGCCTCATATTCACTAACGTCAGCTCACTGTCCCTGAAGAATTTGTGTATATGAATAAAATCATCCGCCCCATGCTCCAGCTTCCCCGCTGCAGTGGCATCGAAGTAGCCCTGTACCCCGGACACTTCCCCGTCATACGCCTCATACGTCCTTAGCCCCCCATACGTGGTATGTCCCCCCGATAGAAGACTCGCCCACATCAGCCGTCGAAAGTAATACCGGTCGTGCTTCGGATTCCGCCAAAGTTCATAGCGATCCTCGTCCAGCACCATCGGAACCGCTTGCTTGTTGTAGTATTCTTTGAATATTCTCCCATCAACCTGATCCAGATCTTCGAGCGTAATTATATCCGACCATGCCGCACCCACAAAATCGTATCCCTTCCACCGGCTCTGGTGATTTGTAATAAGCGTCCCCCACGGCTCCCTCACCGCCATATCCTTTCCGATCTTGCTGATTGTCTCTGGAAGGACCTTCCTGCCGGTAAGCTTGCCACCTGTCACAATCTCGCGATCATTCGAAATGCACCAGTAGATATTTGGTAAAGCCGAGAACCTCGCTTGAGCATAACGCGCTATCAGCTTCGCCCCCTCATCGCCCCTATCGTATCTACGCAGTTCTTCCGTATCTTCCCCATACGGGATCAATTCGAAAATTATATGCGGGTGCCTCTCGAACGCGTACCTCAAACGCCTGTCGATTTCCTGCCAGTATGCGAGATTCAACTCTTTTCGTTTGTTGGCAAAAAGAACCTGCACGTCTGACCGCCCCTGGCAAAACCACGTCCGAACCTTCGTCGCCCCCATCCTGGCCGCCTGGTCGATATATTCTCTCCACTTTGGCTCCGTCCGCGTTACATACCGATACCCTGTATCGCCTATATGCAGAAACCACTCCCCGTTGTCATACGCAAACTGGCGCCGGTCTTTCTCGTGCAGCCGCAGCTTGCCTTTGAGCAATGAGGCCTTGACTTCGAACGTACCACTTTTCTTGTCCAGATCTTTGATGTTGGAAGAGGACCTCCATCGCCATCTACCCAGCATATCACAGTAGGCCCTGGCTTTAGAAGATGCGCTCACCATCATAGAAGCCGTCCACTGTCACCTTCGAACCATCCGGCCGCTCAAAAACAACCTCTAACTTCACATCCATATACGGATTGACACTCTTGCCGCTGGTTTCCAGTGACACCTCAGAAAATCCGCGATGTGGGTATGTCATTGCCTTTGGGAAACAGGCGTTACTCGACCACAAACCGATGATAAGTATGAAAAAGAGCAATGAGTGGATTCCTCTGCCTCTTGTCATTTCCAACCTCAATGACCTGGTAAGCCACCCGCGCAGCTACCCTAACCTGGATTTCTATTTCTACCTGCTCAGCTATCCCGATATATCGGTAAGCCTCATTTCCAACAGAATACCAAGTCTGCTTTGGAAACTCAAGCAGTTTGGCTGCTTCTCAAAGATCTGATGAAAAAAAGGTTGAGTTTGGTGTTCTTGTCGTGTATTATTACTGTCAGAAATCATGATGGATCAAATCGTTTTCTTGGCTGTTGAAGTGATGTAAAAGGAGATTCCTATGAAATCTAAACGGTGTTTTGTAATCAATTTGAGTCTTGTGTTACTGGTAGGCGCGGTTGTTGCCTCATCGACTATTGCCCAGGAGAATACCAAACGCATTCTCGAAAAGCTGGGAGCCAAGAGTGGAATCTGCGTTGTTCTCGGCGATCCGAGTTGTGAGCTGGCAATAGAGCTGGCTCGCGGAAGCGACCTTTTGGTCTATGTGCAGCTACCCAGCTCCGAAGACGTCGATCGTGCCCGCCGGAGGGTCTTCGCAGCCGGGCTCAATGCGAACCGTCTGCAAATCGACCAGGGGGATTTGAGCCATCTTCACTTGGCCAACAACATCGCGGACGCCCTCATCGCAGTGGGCCCTGCAAGCAAGCTGTCCCAAGCAGAGGCGTTTCGCGTCCTGCGACCTCGGGGTCGTGCGTTGCTTGGGCAGCGAGAGCTGGTCAAGCCCGTCCCCGACGGCATGGACGATTGGAGCCATCCTTATCACGGTCCGGACAACAACCCGCTTTCGCAGGATCGCCTCATCCGCGCGCCATACATGACGCAGTTCCTCGCTGACCCCCGCTATGGTCCTGCCCCGCAGTTGGCCGTCACCGCCGGTGGCCGGGTGTTCAAGGCCTTCGGACATATTGCCTGGCACAAGCGCGAGGAGCCCCTCCTGAACACGCTCGTGGCGTTTAATGGGTTCAACGGCACGATGCTCTGGAAACGACGGCTGCCGGAAGGCCTTATGGTCCACCGTAATACCATGATCGCCACGCCGGACACGCTCTTCCTGGGTGATGACAAGTCCTGCAAACTTATCGATGCCGCGACGGGCCGGAGGAAAGGCGAAATCATTCCACCCTTGGACATGGCGGGAGGAACGTTCTGGAAATGGATGGCGCTGGAAGACGGCGTCCTCTACGCTCTCCTTGGAGAAACCGAGCAGACGGACGAAACAATGCGGTGGAAACGCCAGGCTCACGGCTGGCCCTGGACCGGCATCTCCAAGGGTTACAACCAGCCCGAGCAGCCCTGGGGATTTGGCCGTAACCTGCTGGCCATCGACCCTAAGACCAAGACTGTTTTGTGGCACTATCACGAAGACGAGCCGATAGACGGCCGTGCCGTCTGCATGAAGAACGGGCGGATTTTTGCCTTCCGGTTCGGGACCTATTTGACCTGCCTCGACGCGAAGACGGGCCGGGTCCTATGGCGCAAGACGAAGGACAACGCGCCCGAACTCTTCAAGACCCTCGGTGAATACCTTCCCCGTCAGAGCTGGCAGACAAACTGGCGCACAACGGCCTATTTGAAGTGCAGCGATCGCGTACTGTACTTCGCCGGTCCGCAGATAGGAAAACTGCTGGCCGTTTCCACCGAAGACGGTCGGATAATCTGGCAGCACCCGTACGACAACTTCCAATTGATAATTCATTCCGATGCCCTGTATGCCATCAGTGGTCCCTGGGGGAACAACCTCAGCAAAAAGTTCGACCCACTGACTGGAGAGGTCCTGGCGGAACTGCCGATTGGTCGCCGGGCGTGTACCCGCCCCACGGGCACTCAGGACAGCATCCTGTTCCGGGCCATGGGTGGCTCGATTCGTTTCGATCTGGCCAGTGCTCGTCCGCGATGGATATCCCCCATGCGTCCTCCCTGCCATGACGGGGTGACAGTGGCCAACGGTCTGCTCTACTGGTGGCCCTATACTTGTGACTGCCAGTTTACGCTGAATGGCCTGACTTGCCTTGGTCCGGCTGGTAACTTCGATTTCACCCCGAACATCGCCCGGCAGAATCGGCTCGAGAAGGGACCCGGCGGGACTGCTCCGGTTGAAACGCTGACTGCATCCGGCGCCGACTGGCCCACCTTCAGGGCAAACAACCAACGAACCACCACGACCAAAGCGGAAATTCCCGAGACCAGTCGCCTGCTTTGGCGAACGAAGACGTCCGCTCTGGCAGGTGTCCGGCCCACAGCCCCCGTGGCCGTCGGAAATCTTGTCCTGCTGGCTGGCTCGGACGGAATCGTTCGGGCTCTGGACGGTGACACCGGACGCGAGCAATGGAAAGCCTACACCGGCGGCGAAATCCGCATCCCGCCGACCATCTGGAAGGGACGGGCCATCGTCGGTTCGGGTGACGGCTGGGTGTACGCCTTTGAGGCCACTACGGGACGGCTGCTTTGGCGTTTCCGGGCCGCACCGGCAGAACGCAAGATACCGGTCTATGGCAAACTGCTCTCCACTTGGCCCGCGGCAAGCGGCGTCCTCGTGGAAGACGGAACCGCCTATGTCGCAGCCGGTCTTGTGAACTACGACGGGACCTACGTGTACGCGCTCGATCCGGCTACCGGAAACGTCCGATGGTGCAACGATACATCCGGACATTTGGATCCGGAGGCTAACACCGGCGTTAGCGTGCAGGGACACCTGTTGCTCTACGAGGACAAGCTCTATCTTGCCGGCGGGAACGCCGTTTCACCTGCCGTTTACGATATACTCGACGGAAAGTGTCTCAACGACCCGGCGCCTCTGGCTAATTGTGAATCAACAAGTCCGCGTGGTTGGGAGCTTTCCCTTGTAGGCAATAGAGTTATTGCCTGTGGGCGTCCCTTCTACTCCCGTCCGGATATCCCCGTGTACGACCACACAGTCACCAAGAAGCTGCTGCATGCTTCAACCGGAAAACGCGACATTGTCTGGATAGACAACAGCAAGCTGCTTTGCTACGAGCCGCTCGAAAAGGACACGTTGAGCCGATGCGTGACGGACGAAAAAATCCCAAAGCATATTACACAAGCGTGGGGCCAATTCAAGGTCTCCGAGAAACCTTTATGGCAGCATGACTGCCCTGATAGCATTGCTGTTGCGGTAACGAAAAACGCCGTCGTGTTCGCTGACGCATCGCAAGTCACCGCACTGGAGCTCCGCAGCGGCAAACAGCTCTGGAATCACACACTACCGTCTGCTCCCGTGCCATGGGGCATGGCTGTGGACGGCACGGGCCGCGTGTTCCTGACTCTGGTTGATGGTCAGGTGCTCTGCATTGGCGAGCAGAAGCCGTTTCAGCGGAAACTTGCCAGTGGCAACCGGCAGCGCAAACGTGCACCTTCGCTAACACCGACCCATGCGAACCTGCGCTACGGGCCTCACAAGCGAAACGTGCTGGACCTATATCTCGCGGAGTCCACGGAACCAATCCCGCTGGTACTCTACATCCACGGCGGCGGATTTCGCGGCGGTGACAAAAGGAGTCTCAATGTCAGCGAAGCCAAGTCCTACCTCAACGCTGGCTTCTCCATTGCAGCCATTAACTATCGGTTGACCGACACCGCTCCGGCACCGGCGGCATATCTGGATTGTGCACGGGCCCTGCAATTCCTACGTCACAACGCCGAAAAGTGGAACATCGATCCGCAACTGGTTGCCTCGACGGGTGGTTCTGCCGGAGCCGGTACCTCAATGTGGCTGGCGTTTCACGACGACTTGGCCGAGGCGGACAGCGGCGACCCCATAGCACGCCAGTCAACGCGTTTGACGTGCATCGCGGTCCGCAACGGGCAATCATCCTATGACCCGCTTTTTGCCGAGAAAATCGGCATTCCACGCCCTAACTTCGAACGCCATCCTTTCTTCCTCCCCTTTTACGGTATCAAGGCGGACGAAATCGACAGTCCGCGCGCATACGAACTGTACAAGCGGGCCGCTCCGATTACTTACATCTCCGAAGATGACCCGCCCGCCCTGCTCATGTACAGCTATCCCAACGAAAAAGTGACCGAGGAGACACCGCTGGGCCTAATCGTTCACCACCCAAGGTTCGGCATCGCGCTAAAGGAGCAGCTTGACAAGCTGGACATTGAATGCATAGTGCAATACCAGGATCCTAAGAGCGGTAAGGTTGTTCGACATGAAGAAAACACCTTGCCGGTCACTCCCGTCGACTTCATCCGCAGACAGTTTAACCGTGCAAAGGCAAAACGTGCTGAACAGCAACGCTAAGGACTGGTAAAGAAATTAGGTTTCGTTTTGGCTCCAGCGAGGACAAGGCTGGCAAGGAAGCAAAACGCAGGCCTACTGGTTGGTAGTCCGAGTT
>SDBU01009474.1_pt1 | contig 10902 bp, 18 predicted proteins | sample 2277071 | NCBI WGS metagenome assembly SDBU01 (sample SAMN10397929, study PRJNA504765) | marine sediment metagenome | isolation source: marine sediment core GS08_GC12, 126 cmbsf | place: Arctic Ocean: Gakkel Ridge, Loki's castle | collected 2008
ATTTATGAGTAATTATCGACAAACCAAAAGCGGAGTAGCTATCTGTCCATTCTTTACGTGGACGAGTGAGAACATTGAAGGACTCGGACACAGCGAAGATGACGTTAACTTAGTACATTGCACTCATCCTGATAACAAGGACGATTTCGAAGGAAACTGTCAAGAGGACTTGTGCCCGCTAATAAAGGAGTAAACCAATGTCCAGGAAAGATGACTTAGTGCAAGAGATAGCCGACTTGAAGGATGAGATAGCTAAATTAAATATCATACTTTACCACCGAGAAAACGGCCTATCTCACCCAGATTTGCAAGGCGAAATAGATAAATCTATCCTTGCTGAAGAGAATAAGCGGTTGCGGGAAGAAATGAACCAATTAATAGACATTGCTATGAAAATCCGCCGAAATGTTATCGCTCAAACAAACAGGATAGTTGGAAGGCCAAAGGAGATAAAATGACAGCTAAGAAGAGAAATATACTTGACAATGCTACAGAATAAGTTACAATTTGAGCAGATAGGTTTAGCGACTGAAAAGGGTGGGCATCTCGACCGCCCCTTCTGCTCAATAATATCGAGAAATACTACGAGAGGTATTAAAATGAAGCATATCCCGCTTACACAAGGCAAGTTCGCATTAGTTGACGACTCTGATTTTGAATGGCTGAATCAATGGAGTTGGTGTACCCGTAAAAAGAAAGAAAATTGTTTTTATGCAGGTAGAAATGATTGGCTCAACAAAAGAAATCATATCTTATTGATGGAACGCCAGATAATGAAGCCAGCTAAAGGTATGGAGGTTGACCATAAAAACGGAAATAGCTTAGATAATAGACGACATAATTTAAGAATTTGTACCCGCAGGCAAAATCTCAAGAACCAAGCTATGCATAAAAACAATAAATGTGGCTTCAAGGGCGTCTATTGGTCATATACATCAAAGAAGTGGTGCTCTAAGATATTTGTAGATGGAAAGTCTAAGAATCTGGGCGTATATTTCTGTATTATAGAAGCGGCAAGGGCTTATGATAAAGCAGCGATGAAATATCACGGAGAATTTGCGAGGCTTAATAATGTCTAATAATTGGGGTCATGTAGAAAAGGTCACAAAGGAAATTGGCGGTAAGACTTACACGTTTAAGAGCCTTTTAGAGATGCGTTGGTGCGTTTACTGCCAGCTACGCAAAGAGCAGGGCATAATCCATGACTGGTTTTATGAGAGTGAGGAAGTGAAGATAACGTACAAGACTGGCAGAGTGGATTTTTACAGGCCGGACTTTACTATTGAATGTTTCGCCGAAGAGGGAATGGATGAAGATGGTGCAATATGCCTGTATTATGCTTATGAGGAGACAAAAGGCTGGTTCACTTCTAAAGACTACACGAAGATGAAGCTAATGTCCGAGCAATACGACAACCCGCTCACGCTAATCTTCGCCAACCTGACCAATAGCAAGAGCGCCCGGGCGCAGTATGGCAGAGCGAAGCGGCTTGAAAAGCTGTTGGAATCAAACGGCGGACGTATAATCTACGACGCTAACGAAACGATATTCAAGAAAATAAGGCACTTATTCGTATGAAACGCGCCCAGGAGACCGAACGAGAGCAAGAGCAGGCAAAGCCTGACAAGCCTGTGAAATGTATCTGTGGCTGCGGCAAGCTAAGAGTATGGCAAAACATGATGTACTGGTTATACCCGGACGAAAGCCCTGAACTGCCGGGCTGCTACGCAGTTGACCAGGAGCATTTCGACGATGCGTTTGATATTTGTAGATGAAACAGAGGCTAAAGTGAATACAGAAACTTTAATGAAAATGCGAACACGGTGGCTAAGATGGCTGGGGCAAAAGACGAGATGCGATAAGCCGTACTGGTCAACCTTACTCAATTGCAATTGGATTGGATGGGCGTACAAAGTCCTCTCAAATAATAACATCGATAAAACCTTACGTATAATAAGTAGCAGGACAGAGGTTAAAGAGTTTTATCGGCAGGCAATAAACCTGGCGACCCCGAATGAATTAATAAAACTTGACAGCTTATACGCCGATGAAAAAGTATTTTCTTAAAGTGAATAACAGGTATGAAACATGGACTGGACAGATTGCTACAACGATAGCTGGAAAGACCACATCGTCCCGGAAGCATTCAGCCATCCGGCCAAAATGTCGTATGGCCTCTTAAAGCGTATCCTTGACCACTGTAAGGACGAGGGCTGGGGCGGGGTAATAGTTGACCCCTTCGGCGGAATCGGCTCTACGGGCATTCTGGGGGCTTATGACGGCTATCAGGTGATATGCTGTGAACTGGAGGCTAAATTCGTTTCATTAGCAAAGCAGAACTTCGAATTACACCGCAGGGGCTTTGAAGAGTTCGGCTGTCCGTACCCTGTGATAATTCAGGGCGATAGCCGGAAACTGTGCTCAGTAATCGAAGAATCGGTAGAGCTTATTATTTCGAGTCCACCGTATGAAGAATCATTATCAGCCAGAGGCGGGCGACAAATGGCACAAATGGGCTTAGGCAATGCTAAAGCGGGCAGGGATGATAAATGTATAGATGCTATCGGATACAGCAATAATCCGAAGAATCTCGGCGCAATGAAGCCCGGCAAGGTGGATATGGTGATAAGCTCGCCACCATTTTTGCAAGGCGAAAAAGTACAAGCTCGCTCAGGATTTGGCCCCGGATGGCGCAAGATACCTTTTAAGGAAAGAATGGACAAATGTCCTATTGAGGGTAAATATGGCCAGACCAAAGGCAATCTCGGCAATCTCAAGGCCGGGGACGTGGATGTAATTTTGAGTAGTCCGCCGTATGAAGGAATAGATGTAAATGATACAAGGCGATTACGCAAAAGTTACAAAGGCAAAAATACTCAGAATGACCAACGGAACTATGGCATATCTGAAGGCCAATTAGGAGCCGACAAAGGCCCCACCTTCTGGCAGGCCGCCAAAGAGATACTTGAGCAGTGCCACAAGATACTACGTCCGGGCGGTCATGCAATCTGGGTATGCAAGGATTTCGTGCGTAAAGGCCAGCGAGTGCCATTCTCGGATGATTGGCAACGTCTATGCGAGTCCGTAGGATTCAAGACGATTCACAGACACAAGGCGATGCTGGTCAAGGAAGACGTTAAAGATGACCTGTTCGGCGGCAAAATAGTCAAAAAGACTGAGCGTAAATCGTTCTTTCGCAGACTGGCCGAGGCCAAAGGCTCACCGAAGATAGACTGGGAAGATGTAATTTGCATGGAAAAGAACTGACTTATGAAATACGTACCGAAGATAAACGAATGGTTCCACGCCTTCTTAACGAACCCCATAGCTATGAATGGTAAGAAGTGCGTCAGCAAGACACGCTGCGGGCCATATAAGTGTACTCAGCATGTAAAGACTGGCTGCGGCTACGTACAGACGGTACTCGGCCACGATATGGACGGGACGGATTTCAAGTTTCTGTGCAATTTATTTCGGTTTGAAGAAAATTAGTTCTTGACTTGAAGCGGAAATGAGTTATCCTATGTTTATGACCGTTATAAATCACAATGTAATAAATATCAATTATCCCTCAGAGGTCAATTCCCTTGTGGTTTATGGCGGTCAAACTCTGGGGGATAGTTTTATTGGACAGACACAATGATTACATGTCAAATTTGCAAAAGATATATGAATGTCGATGAAACTGGCGAGCCTTACATAGATTATAAGAACTCAATCATATGTTATCAATGTTATACGAGCTTGATTACAGAAATATATAGCATGGCTGGATATGGCGATGGTGGATTTATACACCTCGTGTTCACGGCATGTCTTAGTAGTAGTAAGAATAGAAAAAAAAGAAAGACATTGGCTAATTATAAGAAAATACTGCAAGACTTGCTGCCAAAATATAACTTTAAGTGCGTTCTATGCAAAGCAACTGAAAAATTAACCATTGACCATATCAAGCCTATAAGCAAAGGTGGCGGAGATGAATTAGAAAATCTACAAATAATGTGCAAAACTTGTAATTCGAGAAAAGGTAATAAATACAAGAACTTAAAGAATGTAAAGAAGTTTATACCACCGACTCTTGAAGACGTAAAAAAGTATATTTCTGATAACCCTGAATTGAACAATATTGACCCGAATACTTTCTGGAAGGGATTCAATGACGGCGGCTGGATAGACACTAAGGGCAATCCCGTAAGAAACTGGAAATTGAAAATGAGAACATGGAGCAATTATGGAAACGGAAGCAAAGCAAATAGGCCAGATAACAAACCTTTTGTTCGATAGATGTGAGAATTGCGGATATGGCCTTAAGCATCGGGATAAGAAATGGTGTTTGAGATGTATTGATGTATATGGCCGCAGGACTGTAATACCTTATGCCAAAAACGCAGAGAAAATAATAGAAGCACTTGTTGGCTTTCGATACATCGAAGCCAAAATAGAAGACTTGCCCGAAGAAATACAAACTGCACTTCCAGAGCTTAAAAGCCGTCAAGATATATATTTGTACGGAGAAGTTGGTACTGGCAAGACTTATGCGATGGCGGCACTTATTAGACAGTCCATTTATGAAGGCTATGAGTGTGAAAGAATCAATTTTGACAGCTTTTGCGTGAAGATTAGAAGTACATTTGCGCCAGCAGCCAAAGAAACAACATGGGAATTGACTCAAAAACTCAAGGACATTGATAAGTTATTCATAGACGACCTTGGTCTTAGAAGCGAGATGGAGTCTCAATTTGTATATAGTACGTTTTATGACCTCTTGAACAATCGGCAGGAAAGAATGTTGCCCACATACATATCGAGCAATAAAACTATTGAGCAGTTAGGACAGACTTTTGACGCGAGAATAGCGAGCAGATTGAGGACGGCGTTAGTGATAGAAATAAAAGGTGAAGACCGCCGAACACGATCAAGCTGCACAAGGTCAACGTAAACAATGAGCGTAACAGACAAGAAAACGCATTAAAGGAGAAATACGAATAATGGCAAAACAACATAACGGATGCGAATGGAAACCGGATGAAGATGGAATTTATGACACTGACTGCAACGAAAGATTTGAAATAAGCGAAGGAACTCCCAAAGATAATAAATTCGTATTTTGTCCATATTGTGGGAAACCAATAGTACCAAAGGAGAAACAAAATGACTGAGCAAGAACTACTCGCAGTGTTGGATATGAGCGAGGATGAGCAATATAGATGGTGCTGGCGTAATACTTGCACAGAAAATGGATTAATAAAAGTGCAGTGGTATTTCTTAGAAGACCTCGCATTCAGGCTCAGGGATGAAGCTGACGATACCCGAATGCACAATGCGATGTATTTGGTGCAACAAAGCATGTCTAAGACTTCCAGTACCCCCCAACCAGAAGATTATGCGACTGCATTCTGGGGTCTATATCACGCCAAGCCCATACACTGGATAATCGCCGCCTTAATTGCCAAAGGAGAAACAAAATGAATAAACAACAACACTTAACCTGCGCTCAAGGCCATATACAAAGCGCCCTGGGATTAATTGCAGATGATTTGCTCAAGCAAGAGCCTAATGCTAACGAGATACGGGCATCGTTGGAAAAGGCGCTCAGGCAAATGAAGTCTAATTTTGAATGGGATAGTCAAATCAGTGGAATATACACTATTGTATTTGATACCCTCGACCTGCTCAAGCAAGAGCCTTGCTCATTGTGCGGGGGAAGTAAGAACATAAAGTGCAAGAAATGCGAAGCCCTGCCATTTGGCTCAGGCATGGCCGCATACGGGAAGCTTTGTGGTACTTGCGGCGGCAAAGGAGAGATTCCCTGCCCCGACTGCACAGAGAGCCAAGAGCTAAATTTCATCGAAATCGATAACGATGGATATGACAAGCCTAACCATAAACCTATTAAGCTTAACCAAGAGGCTCTAACCTGTCCCGGATGTACAAAGCAATTCCCATTATTTATGGCGATGGAATATCAACTGCACGTAGATAACTGCAAGAATCCACCACCTGATGAGCCAGAGAGCCAAGAGCCTGTGGAAGAATGCCGAAAGCAATTAGCTAAAGCGGAAAAAGACATTAAGGATATAAACGAGACAGATAAATATTCTGAAACTGTAAGGGCCGAATTATTGCATGACTATGCAGTTGCGGCTATAAACCATCATCTCAAAACCTGCGACCGCCTCGAAGCCGAGACCGAAGCTAACGCAATACTGGCAAAGGCCAAAGAAAACATAGCAAACGAAAACGAGAAACTCCGAACCAAGCTCCAGGTAAGCAATAAGAGGCTTGCGGACTCAGAAAACTGCGTTCTTATTGGGGACAAATTCCTAAAAGAATACAAGGTCAAGCTCGAAGCCGTAGAAGGCCATAGGGATAGGCTTATAGCATGGTGTGGCGAATATGCGGCCAGTCCAGCATGTATGATGGAACGCCTCCAGGCCGCCGAGAAGCGGGCGGATGCGGCGGAGAAAGAATTAGAACAGCGATTAGGTATCATAAGAGAACAGGAAGGCATAATAAAAAGGTGGGGAAAAGAAATCAAGCAACTCCAAGAAAGAAATGTCACCTTAAGATTCCAGTTCCGAGAACTCCAAGCCGAAAAAGAAAACTTGAGACAATACGCCGGTGGGCTTGAAAATGCTCAAGGGTTTTTAGATGAGAAAATCAGCAATCTCGAATTAAAGCTCAAGTCGGCAGAGGGGGAGATTGAGAAGAGAAAAAAATGGATGGATGTAGAACTTGGAAAATATCACTTGAGCGACGACCAGGCCCTCGGCAGGAAAGGAGATAGCAATGCCTAAACCAATGGTACTAACCAAAGAGAACGTCATAGCCGTTATGGAAGGCCGTAAGACTATGACCAGGAGGATAATTAATCCGCAGCCAAATGTGTGTCCTTCTGAAAACCATCCTATAAATCATCCAAACAGTTTTCTTTCGCATGTTAATAAACACGGCGGAATTATTACTGGCGTTATGACTATACAGGAATACGCTAAAGAATATGCCAAATACCAAGTCGGCGACAAAGTATATATCGCTGAGGGGTATAAATTCAAATATGCCAATCTGTCACAATTCAGTCTTGTTGCAAGAACTGTTAGTGGTAGATATACGTCTGACGATTCTAAATTTGAGATGCAACTCACTGAAAAAGAATGGAAATTATTTAAGGCGCGCAAAGACCCATATCGTCATAACGCAGGGCGCTTCATGTACAAGAGCCTGGCCAGAACCTTTATGACTATTACAGATGTCCGAGTGGAGAGATTGCAGGAGATAAGTATGGATGATTGTTTTGCCGAAGGGATAACGGAGACAAGGGATTCGAACGACACACTTATATTTACGCCATTTGATAATTTCAAAACTCTCTGGGACTCCATCCACGGCCCCGGAGCATGGGACAGAAATGACTGGGTGTGGGTTAACAAGTGGGCGAAGTTGAAGGGAGATAGCGATGGCAAGTAATCCCTCACTTGGCGGCTTCGAGTTCTTGCTTGGCTTCTTTGTAAGTCTTTACCATATTAAGCCAGTTTTGCTTCATTGCTTCCGGCTTGTCTTTTAAGCTGGCTATTTCTTCTATTAAGCCAACAAAGCCTTGCAGAGCTTTCACAAGCCCGTCGTGGCTGTTTACGCACTTGACGATACACTTTAGCTCCTCATGTGAAAACTCTGTGCTTCTATCTTTTCTCGGCCTATGAGCAATAAGCCCACTTGAAACATAGCACACAGCATCGGTCTCAATGTCTCCAAATTGTAGTTTTTCCATAATATCCTCTCACTTTCTGCCCGTAAGGGCGGTTAATCAATCTGTACAATTCTCTTTAGCTTCTTCTAATGTGTCAAATGGCCCCCAGACTTCGTCATAGCCACTATATTCAGGCGTAGCCATTTCAGCACTATCCGAGGCAAATGTTTCACATTGACCATCTTCGTCGATACCTACATAATACTTATCCATAATCATTCTCCAATATAAAAAGCCCACACAAGGCATACTGAAAGGACTAATAACGATATGGTCCTGTGTGAGCGTTTGATTGTAGTCCTTTCAAGTTTCATAAAGCCCTGCCTGCCTTGCAGCGTACGCCTAACCTGGCCTATATTGACCCACAGGTTCACGGACAGGGCGGGTATTTTAGGCAAACTTTTGAAGCTCTTGTATTATAGCTCCGTCAATTTCGCAATCGAGCCAGCGTTGTTCGATATTGACTAAGGCGCTTCCTATTGCTTCGATAGTTACCTTCGCCTTGCGATAAAGTTTACTATGGGGGTTTGTTCTCGACAGTGTTTTGGCTTCTATCTCCAATTGCAGCATACAGCGAGCATAACCACGTTGAAGATAAAATTTGCCCTTTTTAGTACAGTGTTTCATTTTTAGTCCCTTCAGTTAAATGTTTTGTTTCTCTTTTAATCGTCTTTATTGTAAAACAACTTTAATGCTTTGTCAAGAGTAGTGACATCGTTTCGAGTGTAAGTGCTTATGATATAAAGAGATAAAATTTTGGAATTATTTTTAATTTAGGTTTGACATTGCGCGTTTGTGATTTATAATAGGTTTTATCGTCGTGACTGCGTCGAATAAGCAGGCTCAAGAAATTGACACGGCGTCGAAAACGAACATATTACAGAATGATGGAGTAATATGAATAAAGATAGAATTAATCAGCGGTTGAGCTTGAATATCCTAAAACGATTTACAAGCCGACCGCTGTTTTTTTTATGCGCTGAATTCGAGGGGATTCCGGTAGATAGTAGGCGCGACAAAAGGCTGCTCTTTGATAATAATATATAGCTATGTCAGATTAAATCGTTTTAGGGTAACGTAAATCTTGAGCTTTATACGGCATGTATAAACCTAAAAGAAGTGATTGACACCTTGACTGACTACAAGTGCTGGCTCTGGATGCAACCAGGCTGTATGCCTGCAACCAGCGACCGGAAGGGCGTGGATTCATAGCTGAAAGAGGATTAACCTTCCCGCCTCATTATTATTATCAATTCAGTTTTCGTTAATTAATTACTTAACGTACACTAAATGTTAAATAATCTCTCTTGCGGGGATATAAGTTGCGCGTGCGCTTACTTATGTTATCAAGAGCATTACCGGCATGTATTTAAAGAGTTTAGTTTATGTATAAGCGCAGTAAGAAGCAAAGACAAGCCTGGTTTAATAACTTAACTGAAGATGAAAAACAAGCATATTTTAAGAAACAACAAGCTAAAAAGGCTAAAATGAGGCAAAACCGGCCAAATAATACATTAGCCGAACCGATAATCGACGAAACAAACAAAGAATCCTGGAAGGCTAAGATATTAAGTAAGAATCCGTGGATGACTGAAAATCAGTTATTAGGCTTAATGGATCATGAGACTTTGCAAACAATGGATGAAATATGTGATCAACAGCACTTACCTAACTTAACATGAACAAGACTTACACAAGTAAATACTTAGTAACAGACTTAACAAATAAAGAGTTTAAGCGCAAATATAGCAATAAATCTTATTATGGATGGAAGGTAAGTAAAGGCCGAATTGAGTACCAGTTTATCCCCTATGAAGACTACAAGCACTTACAGAGCATAACAGCCCCGGACAGGACAGTAAAACCCTCGCAAGCGCTCTAAGGAAAATAAACCTTGAATATTAAGCCAAAAACAAGGACAGAAAATAATAAAGTAGTTAGCCGGCACCTGGAGTAATAGAATGAAGAAGAAGGAATAACGAGTTGAGCCGAATAACAATAAAATATCCCTGTGGTTCAAACGTAAACTGTAAAGGCATATCCGGCCAGGTAACAGCGATATTCATAAGAGGCAAAGGCCGCGCTTACGAGTTTAGCTATGTAAATAATGATGGCGATCCGAAATCAGTAAGCGCTGAAGAGTGTGAGTTGAGTATTGGAAAACAAGGAAAGTTGGGTTTTTGACGTAATAACAGCTATGCAAAAGGATAAGTTAAGTCATATTGGTAGCAAGGCAAGCAGATAAGGCGTTAGAATGGGACTAAGTAGAATTAGAGGACCAGGCAGGCGTAGAAGACGAACTGCAAAGTTTACTAAACACGGCGGCAAGCATACAAGCACGTTAAGGCTTGTCAAAGGCGAACTACAAGCCATAAGTCCCGAACCTGAAAAGGAATAACAAAGCCCTTACATGAAACACATAAACATAAAAACCAAGTACCAGGACAAGGAGGTGAAAACCAAATGACTACATATCGATGAATATTTTATCACTTGAAAACAGGCTGGTTGATCACTCCTCCAGCCTTAACAAACAAACACAAGGTAAGGTGAGCAGTATAATGACAAGACCAAAAACAAGTAAAGCCGGAGATTGTACGATTTGCCAGAATCTAAGGTTAAGAAGCAGGGTATTTTAATGGCAAGCTGGGAAGCAAATATAGAGATTTACATCGATGAAAATGGCGACCTCGTCTGGAGTGAGGACTTACAAAGAGGATGAATAATGGCAGGCAGACCGAAAGCAAGCTTTAGTGACGAAGAAATAGCAGAAATAGAGCAATACGCGCTTGATGGCTGTCAAACTGGCACTATAGCAACACTTACAGGCATAGCCTATAACACGTTAGATAGACATTTTGGAAAGAATTTAACGAAAAAGCGGGCAGAACGTAAGCAGAAACTAAGGGTAAACCAGAACAAACTAAGCGAGAACAACCCTGCAATGGCCATTTTCTTAGGTAAAAACGAGCTTGGCCAGACCGATAAGATAGAGAAGACAGCGGGCGAAAGCAAGGTCGAAACGTTAACTCCTGAACAGAACAAGTACTTCCAAGAGGTAGCCAAAGAAGTGATGGAGCGTATGCGTAAAGAGAAGGAAGCGAAGCAGCGAGAGTCCATAAAGCTCGTAAAGGGCACTGAGAGCGATTCTAAGG
>SDBU01009475.1_pt1 | contig 10901 bp, 10 predicted proteins | sample 2277071 | NCBI WGS metagenome assembly SDBU01 (sample SAMN10397929, study PRJNA504765) | marine sediment metagenome | isolation source: marine sediment core GS08_GC12, 126 cmbsf | place: Arctic Ocean: Gakkel Ridge, Loki's castle | collected 2008
CCAGCGATAGTAGGTCTGCTGGGTGATGCCGATCTTTCTGCTGGCTTCAGAGATGGAGATACCCTGATTGATGTGGATCTCGGCTTCCCTCAGCTTGTTAATGATTTGCTCCGGAGTGAAGGTTTTCTTTGCTATTTATCCCCCCTTTTTTGTCCCAATTTACTAACATTATAACTGGACTCCTTTTTGGGGGGTAGGTCATATTCCCAATTGCCGATAAAATACCTGTATACATATATACCTCTTTTAACTTATTTATGAAGCAACGATCTATCGAAATTTTTATAGTCATGATAGTTTGCAATGTCCATATTTTGCATATACAATTGTAATGCCTTGCGATGATCTTCCCCTCCCATATGCATTACAAAAATAAATGCACGTTTGTAATCGTCAGATATTCTACGCATAATTGCCTTCTGGCCCTCACTTTCAGGATATTCCTTTTGAAAAAACCGGAACCATTTAACACATGTTTCAAAAGAAAACAAAAACACCTGTAAAGTATGTTCTTGATGAGTTATCGACTGTTTATTATCAAATCGATAATGATAAATGATATCTCGATATGCGCTGAATTTCGAAGCTGCTAGAATCGTTCCAATTAACCAATCGTTATCTTCAAATAATCGCAGTTTTTCATCAAACCATCGGTTATGGTCTTTAATAAACGCTGTACGATAAATATGTCTCCAAACGACCCAACCCATTTTCAATGTTTCGAACAAATAGTATAACAACTGTTCTTTGCTGCTTTCCTTTATCAAAATGGAGTTATACGGGTATACTTCCCTGTCGAAAAATGTTTCCTGCCCGGTAATAATCCGGACGTTGGAAAACAATATGTCCGGTTGATCCCTTTTCAAAATTTCCAGTATCCCAGGGATAACATTAGGAGCGATCCAGTCATCGGCATCCACAAACCAAAGGTAATCTCCACGAGCGAGCCGTATGCCGGTATTCCGTGCGGCCGCAACACCTTTATTCTTTTGATGGATGACCTCAATTCTGTCATCTGCTGCTGCATATTGCCAGCAAGTTTCTAGACTATTATCGGTTGAACCGTCATCGATTAATACAATTTGCAGAGGGACATTTTTATTTTGGACAATACTGTTAATCGTTTCGCATAGATGCGGCATCGCGTTAAAAACGGGCACTACAATGGAAAGCATTGGTACAACACCTCTTAGTCTATAGCCCACTTATGTCCATTCGTCTATCGACATTGCAGATTTCTTCCATAGATGGCCATGGGTTCTTTGAGAGACATAGCAATATTTGCACAAAGATATGGGTTGGCTTAAAAAAAGAAGGACATCTTTGCTTGTGGCTGCCTGATGGATATTGATCGAATCGTCTGCATTTACTGGTAGATTGGCGTAAAAATAATGATTGAAATGACGGATATTTGGTGCAATAGAACAAGTGTAAAGATTTCCGTGGTATAAAGTAATACAATTATTCGCATGTGAACAATGGATAAACGAATCGTGTTTATCTTGTACTCCTGTTAAATCAAAAGGTATATGTCGTAGTTCTTTTTGGGGTGTTGGATCCGCGTAGGTGAAAGGAATACAGTTTTTGTCGGCAAGCTCCTGCAAGACATTGTAATCAAAACCAATTGGGTATTTCGTGACGACTATTGAAATGTGCTTATTCCTGCATGTTGCCCAAAAGGAGTCATTTTGTTGTGGTAACAGAATACCATTTGTATATAAAACAATATTGCTTTGGGGGAATGCTTTGCGCGCGACTGAAAAAAAGGACTGTGTCTGTGGGTGTAGCAATGGCTCTCCACCCATTAAGTAAATATATTCAGAATCCTTCGAAAACAGCTCCGACATTCGCTTCATATCGTTTTCAAACACTTGGATGTCCAGGAACTCTTTTTCAGCTATTGGGGAAAAATGGTCGCACATGTGACAATTGATATTACAATGCTCCACCAAACTGACTTCAAACCGTATCTTTTTTCGGGGTATTTTACCGATCATTATACTTCCTTATCCGGTTTACCACCGCTTCATTAACCATGAACACATGATCAATAATATCTATTTTAGTAACTACTCTGCCATGCATATGAATCACATGGTAAAGGTTTTAAATGAAATATTGCATATTAACATTTTCGGAAGGTTGTTGGCACATGATCATGGCGTGAACAGCAACCATAGATGACCAGGTATTTATATGATGCATTCCATCCGATTCGCTCTCACCCTTGAGATTCCTTTGGAAGCGGAAGCCGCCATGCAGCCTTTGCTTCTCCGAAAAACATTGAAATGATAATAAATTATTTAACAACTCGGAGATCAAGTCCTCCCCATGACCTAAATCACGTTTTGTGATGTGTAATAGGCGGATTGACTGTGCGATGATGTCTGAACGTTCTTCTGATAAATAATGTCCATCCGGATAATAAACACTTGGGAAGGAACCTTCTTCTTGGTATGTTTTTGTGAGCCAACCGATCCCTTTATAAGCCGCATGAAGAATTTTTACGTTTGGAATTGTGTTATATGCGTCCAACAATCCTTCTATTGTATAACAGTGTGCGTGCAAAAAAGTGCTACCTTGCACCGTATCTGTCACAAAACGCCCATTTTCTTTCTGCAGTCCGATGACCCAATCCACCAGTTTTTGTAGGCTCGCGAGGTATTTGGTGTTGTTTGTCTCATGATATAACTGTGTCAGTGCAAAGGAAAGCTTTGCGTGGAATGATCCCGACTGGGTCGACCATCGCTTCATACTGGATTTGCTTTGATTTTGTCGAGTATCGTAATACGCGTAAAACGAACCATCCGGTTTCTGCATACATAACAACCAATCCGCTAATTCTAGGCAAGTTGAATAGAAATGGCTGTTAATATTACCCGACAGGCAACCATGGATTAATCCTTTCAAAATAATACCCGCATCAAAGGTATATGTATACCCGTCATTTCCGTTAGAAATATTATGAATATAGAACTTTCCGGTTCCATTTGACAAACATTGCCGCAATAAATAATCAACAGCTCTGTTGGAGCTTTGTAGTATTCGTCTGTTTTGTTTATCATATTTGGATAAAAGACTGGTCGTACTTAGCGCATATCCGGTAGTTTCCGGATATGGATACGCATATTCGTTTGTCTTTGTGTCAATCCATGCCCGAAAACTACCAAACGACGGCGAATTCGGATCGTTATCCTGGATGCATGAATCAGTTATCCAGTGGATGGCCTTGTCAATGTTCTGGCTGATTTCCATAATGCGAATCCTCTTTTGAGCTATTGCACGTCTTGGTTCAGCATCATTGTATATACTTGCTTTGTTTCCAAAGCCATTTTTTGTGTGGTATATTGGTTCCGTTTGGACCGAGCCTGGTTCCGCAGTTTACCATAAAGAGTTTTGTCTTTTGTGATCCTCGAAATGGCATCGGCGAACGCGTCACTATCATTGGGATCGACCAATACACCTGCGGTATTTATGATCTCTGCAAAGGCCGGTATATTGGAGGCAATTAATGGTACAGAGCTTGTCAGCGCCTCCGCAGCAACAAGACCAAACCCCTCATAAAAAGAAAGAGTTACGAACGCTAAGGCGTGCTGATACAACGCCGGCAACCTTTTGCGTGGTATCACGCCTAAAAAAATGATATCGTCGGACAGATTCATAAGGTGGATTTCACCCATGAATGCATTAAAATTTCCACCAGCCACAACTAATTTCAAATCGGAATTTGTGGTGTCCCTTTTGTAAATATGAAATCCCTTCAAAACTGTGCGGAAATTTTTCCGTTCTTCATCGGAGCCCACATATAAGAGGTACGGTTCTTTTATAGACCTTTTGTTTATGGGTCTACGGAATAGATCAGACACGCCATGATGAACCACGGTGATTTTTCCTTCATCTAACTGATAATAATTTTGAAGATTATTTTTAACGTAATGCGATACGGCAATGATGTGGTCGGCATTCTGGCACGCAGCCGGCACGCATTTTTGTAAAAACCGCACCATATCCTCTCGGAAAAACTGGGGGACAACTTCATGCTCTAATCCATGCGCTGTGATGATAATTCGTGCGCAGCAGTCTTTGCGTCTATATTGCGGGCCAACATAGCCCAATGGATGAATAAGCTTTGCCTGATACTGATTCGTCAATGCGAACATCTCCGTATGCATCCATATGACTTCCGGAGATAATCCAAGATTTGCTTTTGAATTAACCGATGATATTGATTGGGGATCTATGTTTACGGGATGGATTCGGAAGTTTGGATTTTTTAGTATCTTTCTATACGCGTTCACATTATTTGTAAAAACGGTATAGTGGTGGTCGGTATCAACCTCCGCTAAAGCATGTATGAGATCTCGCGCATACACATTGGTTCCCCTGACCTCATTGGCCGCTTCAACTGCGCATATCGCTATCATTTGTTCTTCTGCTTAAGAAACCGTTATTTTTTTCTCCCCATAGTGGCGAATTTCTGTCCCTGACAAAACGCTCAATGAGCATTGCGGAAGGGGGCTTGGTGATACCCCGCAACATCCATTCCGGATGCTTTTCCCTGTGCGCCTCCAATATTTCATTCAGAGTTTCCTCAATTTCAAGTGAGATATAAAATTGCGGGTACAACAACGATCCGGTCACCCGATTTTCAGCACGGGCAATCCGTTCCAGAGGAGTATTCGGGTATACGCGCAAAGCGGAATATGCAGAGACCGCACAGTTTGGATATTGCTTTAAAAACGTAAATGTTTCATTTAACGTATCCTGGTTCTCACCGCACCCTCCCAAGAGCAAGTTGAAACAGATGGGTATGTTATACTTTTGCGCTACTTCACAGCTATGCTCTATATCTTCGGTTGTGAAGCCCTTATGCAGGTTTTTCAGCATGGTGTTCGAAGCGGAATCGATACCCAATTCAATACCTGCACAACCGGAATATTTGCACAATGCACCAAATTCCTCATCAAAAAATCTTGGCGACATGAACGCACTCCACCCGGCACCAAGCTTTTTCCCTTGTAATAAATGACAGATTTGCTTTGCATGGTCTAGGGGATAATTGAATGTGCTGTCTGCAAATTCAAAAAAATGCAATGCATTGGTTTTCACTACTGTCTTAATGGTGTCTACAATATTCTGTGGACTGTAACATACGACCTCCGTACCTTCAATGACTGGGTAGTTACAATAAATACATCCCAGATCACAACCATATTTTGTTTGAAATCCAACCACGCCCCCTTTTTGGGTGTAATACTTGACATTAATGTCCCTATATGACTTTTCCGTGGGAACATAGGGGAGTGAAGCCGTTTCTTTTGGTATACTATCTCCATTGGAATGAATAGAAATAAATCCTGGGTATTGCAACGGATTTCCTCCATGCGACAAACTCTCAATGCCCAATACCATACTGTCTGATGCCTGGTCTACGAAACCATATTCAACACCTATTTCTTCCAGCAAAGCTTTTCCCATCATCCGCACCGCGATACCGCCTGCTATCATCGGTACATGTGTGTGGCGGCGGCAAGTATCTATGATTTGCTTGTAGAAGGTTATGTATTCAACCGTCTGTGGAAACAAACAGTTATCTACGTTGCGGATAGAAAACAGAAGGGCCTCATAAGGAACTGCTTGCAATGCATTTGATATGGTAGCACTCCATGATTCGGAAAAGCATAAGTCTAAGAAATCTACAGTATGGTCTCTCGATAACAGGCTGTCATAAACCTGTCCGGCGCCGATTGGTGGGACAGGATAAGGATATTGTTTTTCGTTATTGACAGATATCAATAGTAAGTTCAATCAGACTGTACCTTTCATATTACATTTGGAACAAATAGACGGCACATGATTGGAATCCTGATTTTTATGACTCATTCGGATCCGGATGTATGCCTCTTGATTCCACACTTCAGCTATGGTCTGTTCTCGAATGTTGCCCAAAATAACACGGCGCCTCCAATCACCGCAGCATAAAACGACCCGTCCATCATAAAGGATATGGATTTGACTTAATACCCGCCAGCATTTTTGCGGCGCGAAAAAATTTCTGTGCTTGGTTACGCTTTCAATCTTTATGTTCCCGGCACGGTTTTCCACATAGGCCGTCCGGCATTTGATGCCTCTTTCCTCCCAAAATTTCATGACGTCAACCAATTCCTGCGTCGTTTTACCTAAGCGCAGCACGTGGGCGATTAACTCTATGTCTTTTTGATGTGATTGCACAATCTGTTTTACGTACAAAATATTTGCAAGGAAGTCGTCATAGGACAAATTTCTGGTAATCCTTCTGTATTCATTACGGTCTATACTATTAGCATTGAATACGATCGTATCAGGGGCTGATTCTAACAACTTGTTCCAAAATGCTTTTTGCTTAGAAGAACCATTGGTATAAATTGATACAGCGGATTGAGGTGATCGCTGTTTGATTTTGGTTACCACTGCGGGGATTCGTTCGTCCATAGTAGGCTCATTCATCAGAAATGGCAAAAATTCATACGCAGTATCTTGTTGTTGGGTGCACTCATGGATTATTTTGTCAATCAATTGGTCGTCCATGTACCCGTTATCGTGCTTTTTATGGACTTCTCCATATGGGCAAATGATACATGCAGCATTACAATAACTGTGTGTTTGAAATTGAATAATGCGGGGGAATGGTAAATTTCCATCACATTGATATTTCCAGTTGTCACGGATAATAACTGAGTCCTTCCAATCAGTTTTTGTTGAAGTTGGTTGTTTCTTCATGGAATGCTCCTGTTTGTTTTGTAGTCCCATTGGCGTAACTGGCATATCGCTCACTCATACAACAACGATGGCATATTGAAAATAAGCGTTTGTTCCCCACAAGCTGCCGAAAGACATTCATTTTTTCTCCCTCCCAGATGGCGCCAACTGTTTGCTCCCGTACATTACCAGCTACATAGTCCGGAAAATCATGGCATGTGATCACAGAACCATCCGGAGCAATTTCCAAAATGTTTTGCGCCGCGCAACATGATTGCATCTCCGGGCGGCGGAAAGCCTTATCAGGATCGTTGAAATAAACGTTCAAATCCACTTTTTGGAGATCATGAAGCATATGTATATTGTGATGTTTTTTTTTGATCTCCGTTAAAATATCCATGAGTTTATGGGTGTTTACAGAGGGATTAGCGATTGCACCCTTATGGGAAAACGGAGTAATCCCAAACCGGTCCAAATATTGGCGGCAATAACGCTCACCCGCAGATTTAGAAATAAACATTTGCAAATGAAAATAGACCTGATCTGCGCCGATATCCACCATTTCACGAGCCCATTCGGCAAGATGATGATAATTATGCTCTTGCACGGTACAATTTACAAAAATGCGGGGTTTCAACCATGAGCGATGCTTTCGAATTTCACGGATCACATCGACAATTTCCGTATAGCTTCCCGCGCGATTTCGAATCTTATCATGGATTGCTTTGGGTCCATCAAGGGAAAGAATAAGCAAATCGAGCCCTGACTCGAACAACTCATTGAGATGTTTTTTTATTTGACTTCCATTGCTATTTGCAGAACAGATGAAATGCTTGCCTTTAATATAACGTACCAACTCGAATACATAGGGTTCGAGAAACGGTTCTCCGCCTGTTAGGTAGATGTATTGGATAGAATCACAGTAGCCTTCCAGTTGGTCGATAACAGAACACCAATTCTGAAGGCTCATCCGATTTGGAAACCGTTTGCGAAATTCCTCTCGAAAAGGCATCCTTTGCAAGCACATGGAACAAGAACGTGTACAGTCATACGTTAATATCAGGCTCACTTCTTGTATACATGCCTTAGCCATGCGCTATATCTCCTCCTGTCCATCTGCGTAAGGCAAATTCTTCCCAAAACCAATACGATCCGCGATTCTGATCGATAAGGTTTGGCATTTCCTGTTTAGTATAGACCTCATCAAACTCTTCAAGCGTGATTTTTCCCATAAAGAACAGTTTGTAAAGATCCGCAGCCAATCCATGCGACTTTTGAAATATCGGGAAATTTTTGTTCCATCCCTCTTTGCGCGAGCTTATATCAGTGGCATGCTCCAAATGGTAATTGGTTGCGTGTTCACAGTAGTGAAACCGGCTACCACTTTTCCATAAACGCAAACTTATGTCAGTGTCTTCGAGATAGGTTAAATTTCCATTGAAACCATCCACCTTGGATATGATGGTTTTACTGGCTGAGAAATTGCAGCCAGTCAGACAGACCCATGCGACATTGCATCGAGGGGATCCATCGGCATATGCTTTTTCCAGCAACTTACAATGTGGATCATCACGAGCCATTGCTGCAATTTCATTAAAGGAATGTTCTAAGCTGTACATCAACCAATCCATATCTTTTCCTGGAATTTGCATGTATAAATGCTTCCTTTGTGCCGTCACCACCGTGTTGTCAGCTGAATCTCCATTGTAATATCCTGCATGCCTGTGCAAAAAATCAGAGTGGCATAATACGTCATCATCCAAAAACAAAAGAATATCGCCCTTGGCCAACGGAAGGGCCTGGTTCTTTGCGGTTGCCGGCCCTTTTCCTTTACCTAGAATCATTTGTATATTGATATTGGTGGTATATGCATCAACGACTTCTTTCGTCTTGTGGTCGCATCCATCATTAATGACGATCACTTCAAAATCCTCTTTTGAATATGATTGTTGACAAAGGCTTTTTAAAGTAAGGTTTAGCCGTTCGGGTCTTTTATAGGTAGGGATGATGATGCTGATCTGTTTTGCTATATGATTCATTGCTTCATCCTCTCAATCAATTCGGTAATGGTACCAATATTTTCAAAAGAGTCCAACGAGAGGTCTTCTCCTGAGAACAAAATATCAAATTCTTTTTCCAAAGATGCAATGAATTGAAGTAATTGAATGGAATCAAAATGCAAATCATTGATTATTGACATCTCGTCGGTGATCTCCGGTATGGTCAGATCCGTCAAAATGTCCTCCGTAATCAATTTCTTCACCCTGTTCTTGATGTCATGCATTCTGCTCTCTCCTTACATAAAGTTTATATTTTCAATTTTCTAATGGATGTCACAAGTATTGTTTGTTAAGAAACTGCCGAACAGTATAAATCTTTGCAGGCGTTGCATTGATGACATTCTGTTTTACACGACGATTTTAAGGCAAATAATGTGTTCAGCCGTTCGTTGGGTATCATGATTTTTTCAGCCATCTTTTGGTCGAATAGGGCTACATAATTGCCATCCCAATACCCTTGATCGTAAGCTTTGACATTGTCGATTAATACTTCAATTGGCAGTTGGCGCCCGACTATTTTGAAGTTCTGGGTTATGCCTTCATATCGCTCCACATCCTCTGGACGAATTACGGAATTGGTCAGAAGGAGGTGTGGGTTGTCCCAATATACCTTCTTACATTTCATATGATAGTCCAACTCTTCATTGGAATGGGCATAGTGGCTATGGTGGAACCGGCGCCACGGACAGTCCCCCAAACAGTGTTCATTCACCATCAGCCGAAGTGTCGCCTGCTGCAAAGAACGGCTAATGCTTTTTAAAGTCTCCAAATCGTAATTGCAGCTCATAGATGGAACAACCACATCGGCTCCAATCCTCTCATAATATAGAGCGGATCTACTGGAGTGAATCTCACATATTGTGGATGCGACCAATTTCATTTGAGTGACTGACTTAACAGCATTCATGATGAACGGATGACTCGCAATTATACCCGTAACACCGCAATGCTCCAGTTCCTTTAAATATTTGCGGACCATATCCCACCACACCTTGTTTGTAGAATCCTCAATTCCGCAAGGTGCGTTTAATGCAATTTCAAATCCCACACCATGTTTTCTTGCTAAGTCAACCGCCTTTTCTATTTCCTGATAGGTTTTGCTGTACTGGGGTCTTCCTCCGGCGATAATATTTTCAATTCCGCCGGTATAGACTGTCTGAATTTTATCGGATGTATGAATCAATCGATCAAGCTCTTGTAAATCTCCACTAAAACCAATTGAAAACCTTCTATTCATAATATCTTCCATCCTCGATATCATTCCCTTATGCTTCCATAGTGAAATGAACATGGCATATCCCTGCCGCATTGGAAGCTATTTACCATGGCATAAGGTTACATGCTTCAAATAGTAATTTCCCGTCGATCTTCCCGGAATCTGTATATGCGAATTCATCCAACACGATGATTCTTCTGGGCAGCATGTAACTGGCCAACGAGTCCTTGCATGTTTCCGTTATCGTTTTCCGGATTTCTTCGGCGACTGTTGTGGGACTCGTTTTCACAAAAACCACTACTTCCTGTATATTTGCGTCTTTGCACACCCCCACATAGATTTGTTCCACACTTTCAATGTTACTAACTATAGAATGCTTGATTTCATTTAACGCGACTCGATATCCATTAACTTTGACAATATCATCGTTGCGGCCGAGATATGTCATGCAGCCTTTTTCATCCACCGCTACGATATCGCCCGTCTTGTATCCAATCCCCAATTCCCCGTGATACCAATGGTTTTCGGTTTTATTTGGCGAGTCACCCCAATACTGCATCATAACACAGGGCCCAAATATCACCAGTTCTCCATGGTTTTCCTCTGTGCCTTGTGGCAGGATCAAGTAATCAGTACCTGGCAAAACGCAGCCGATAGGGAACTCCCGGTTGTCAGATAATGTTCCCGGATCAATGCGATGGAATGTGCATACGTTAGTTTCTGTTGGTCCATATAAATTGGCATACTGGACGTGGCTAGGTAGCTGCCGGTACATTTTTCTAAAATGTTGGAGCCAAAACACTTCGCCAGCAAACAAGATGAGCCTCAATGAATCAAGGGATTGCTTTTGCAGTGCGCCGTACGAAGCCAAACCATTTAAGAATGAA
>SDBU01009476.1_pt1 | contig 10901 bp, 16 predicted proteins | sample 2277071 | NCBI WGS metagenome assembly SDBU01 (sample SAMN10397929, study PRJNA504765) | marine sediment metagenome | isolation source: marine sediment core GS08_GC12, 126 cmbsf | place: Arctic Ocean: Gakkel Ridge, Loki's castle | collected 2008
ACCCCGGGTGTCGTCACCTTCGCGGAGGCGGTGCCCTCGGTCTTGACGGTGGTGTCGCGCACGATCGTAGCCCCAAGTATGGAGTCCACATTTAAGACGTCCGTATTAAATCCCCCATTCGGCGCGATGTTCTCAGTGGCGTTCAGGCCCATCGTGTCCGATCGGAGAAGATACGATCGCCCCTTCTGAATTCCCTTGGTCCCATGAAGGGCGATGAACGTCGCCCCCCGATCGATGGCTGACCTCACCGAGAGCATGACCTGATCGTCGTCATTTCGAGCGATCGAGAAGGGTTCGCCTTGTTTAGCGCGACTCGCCCACGACCGCATTCGGTTTTCGAATGACGTGGTATTCATATCCACGATCGTAAAGCGAACGAGGTCAAAGGTAGCGTAATTGGCTTGCTCGGTGAATCCCGACGTCGCCCTGGCAACGGCCTGATCTTGCATGAGTTCCCGATGGACGATCGTGAAGTCCTCCCCTGCGGGGAAGGTGAACCCTTGGGCGTCCTGATCGAACCGGATGAATCCGACGGCTTCCAAACCCCCGCGATTCGTGCGAGGGCTAACGCTTATCTTTTCGGGTGCGCCCCCGAGGAGGTCGGTCCCGAGCTTTCCCGCGCCAAGAATAAACACATCAGGCCCAGGACCCGCCCGCGTCTGTGACTACGGCGTTCTCGTCAGTATCCTTGGGCTTTTTCGTGGGGGTGAACTTCTTGGCAATCTTGGCCGCAATCTGTGCGTCGGTCTTTCCCGTCACGTCCACCCAATACCAGGACCGTTGTCCCGTTCCACCCAAGAGGCCGATCGGGGATTCGTTCTCGGTCTCGAATATCTGTCCGCCATAGATCGGCTTCCCCGTTGTTTTGTTGACGAGCATGAATTTATTCATCAGAGTTCCGCGTCCGCCGTCCATTGACCCAATACTTGATCGTCCAATGCTCCAATAGACCCACCAGTTCCATTATTCCCCTGGAATCCGGTTTCGCCAGCATTGGAAATACCTGTGATTCGATTAACCCCCCCGATCCTCCACGAGCCTAATGTTCCATCGAGAGCATAGACAACAAGAGTTGGCGTTGTCCGTTTAGTTACTTTGAAAATTGTATTCTTCCCCCACAATGAGGCGTTGGTGACAACACCTGTTAGCATGGACACTTCAATACCGACAGCCGTTGCACTTCCTGGAATAATTGTTTGATTATAACTCTTTTCGAAAAATCGCTGGCACCGAGCGAGGTCAATGCAGAAATCAATTGGAATGATCGGCCCATTGTCCCCGAAGGCAAGTGTACAATTCGTCACACGGAACTCGGTAATCACATCGGCGGGATCGACAGCAATAATAAGTTCAACGGCAAGACCTGTCACAGAAGCCCTTGTTACCGAGAGACGTTGAATCGTTGAATCGCCGGTATGGAGTGGTGAGACATCCGATCCTCCTGCCGAATCATTAAATTGGAGTCTGATTTTGCTGGCTACTGTAGCGTGTACGTCTGCGGCGAACGTCATTTTGAGTCCATTCCATTCCGGGTGATCTTCTAGCTTTTGATGTATAAGATATTGAGGCGCACCAATTCCCGCCGTGGTAATGTCTATTGATAAAAATTTCGCCGTCGCCGCCCAGGGCGCTCCGGTGCCTTGTGCAATATCCACGACGGGGACTACGCTCGACCCCGTTTTATTCCTGACTCTCCATCGATCAAGCGTGTAAGTACCGACGGCGGGATCGGTGAACGAAACTCCGCGTTGTGCAAATACCATTGCCACATTGTAGGCGTGATTTGTTACCAACCTCGGATTTGTTCCAAGCGCGGTTTGAATGGCGACGATTTCCGCGAGGGCGGGATTCCAATCGGGGATCGCCCCGAGATTGTTTCCCTCGGCTTTGGCGATCGGTGAGAAGATTGCGGAAGGGTAATCGGCCATAATTTATTTTACTCGAAGGTTAATTGCCACACAACCTCTAGGAGATCGCCACCACCTTTCACGAACTCTGTGAAATCCGAGGCCCGAGCGAATAAGACCCCTGCCGATGAAAGATCAAACAATCCCAACTCTCGAATCGTCCCGGTCCCATTCCCTGCGGCAAACGTGACGGAGTAGGTCGCAACCGCTCCCGAGGAGGTCGGGACCGATGCTTGTCGCGTTCCTACTTCCGCCGCGAGTGCCGTATCAGAATTGAAAGCCTCCGATCCATCCGTTCCGATCGCGACGAACTTAAAGAACGGTGTGGTCCCCGGAGGATCAGCGACAATGTACGCGGCCAATGCGGCCAATCCCGCCGTGACCGTGACGTTATGGCAAGCGTCAATGTGTTTGGTTTTTCCATCCGGACCCTTAAGGACAAGACCAACATTCACGCGGAGCTTCACGAAATCACCCTCGACGCGAGGAGACGTCCGCCGCCACGCTGAGTCAGTTCGTTCAATTTCTCGGCCACCAGTTGAATATAGCGGCGATCACCAAATAACTCAAGCCTTCCCACGTTCACAGTTACTTGGCCGCTCGAGGCCATCATCGATCGTCCACGCCCGCCCGCGCTTTCTCCCGTAAGGAAATTTGCCACAGGTTCCGGAAGGACGATTTCGCCGGGGGTTAACAACGCCGGGACCGAATCCGTTCCAGGCGTCCCACCCGTAACTTCTCCACCATGTTTAAGTCCGATAGCTTTCACGGCTCCCTGCGCCGCCAAAGAGGCCGCGATGACGACGGGGATCAACGCTAAAGAAGCTCCCAATGAGAACGGGGCCGCCGTGGCCAACTTCCCCACTTCGATCCCCTCACGGATCAGGAGTTCATTAATCCCGTTCTCGATGAGAGCCTTTAGACGAGTCCGGGCTTCCTTCTGAAGCATCGCCTTGAATGCGTTCTCGCGCTGGCCTTCCTCCGTGAGTAGGATATTCGTAAGTTGCTCACCTATGTCGACGAGCTTGGCGGCGGTATCCGCCGCGATCTTGGCTCGGTCTTCCGAGAACTTCTTCTCATCCTCTATCTGTTTTTCGCGGAGTTGCGCCTCTAATTCGGATCGCTCGATCCCGTGGCGTTCAGTGATTGCGGTAATTGCGCCTTGCCCCTCTTCGGTGAGAGGTCCAAGTCCAGCCGCGAAGTGCTCCCGGACCTTCTCGACCTCCAAGCCATGTTTGGCATCCAGAAGCTCCAAGTCCTCCTTAAAGGCGGTGGCGCGGGCGACAGTGAGTTTTTCAAGCTCAGTCTCGGCGATCTTGGTCCGTTCTTCGGCGAGCCTCTTAGCTTCCTGGGTAGCGGCCACTAAAGCCGAACTGGTATCTGTGAGAGATTGCGAAAACCTATTTTGGGATTCAGTTTGTTTGTCCGTGGCCTTACCGAGCCCGACGATATTGATGACGCCCTGCTTGATGGTTTCGATCAGCTTGTCGCTTTCCCGAGCCGCCGCGATTAGGCCCTCCTCGGTCCACACCTTAAAGACTTGCAGGGTCCCTGCCGCTACCTTCCCGACCAAGGTGATCTCACCTATGACCGCTTTTATGGCGGTCCCAAGGACCGAGAATGATGTCTTCGCGGAGTCGGTTTCTGTCGCCCATTCCCTGAATTCGACGATAGCGTCCGTGACGGATGTGAGAATACCATCCAATGCCGGACCTAGCACTGTTACGAAGGCGATCTGTATTCCCTGTACCGCATTGGTAAGATTAACCATCTGGTCATCGAGATCAGAGGCCGCCTGCGCGGTCTCCTTGTCAATTACCACCCCAAGCCTTTCGGCCTCTTTCCGATACGCTTCTAACCCTTCCCTTCCCTCGTCTAAAATCGGAAGTAATTCGATCCCACGTCCGCCGAATATCTTCTGTGCCGCCGCCGCCTTCCGGGTCTGGTCGTCCATCTTCTGGAAAGAATCCGCGATCTCTAAAAGCAAGTCATCTACTGACTTCAAGGACCCATCGGCTTCTTTTACATCAATCCCTAACTCTCTAAACTCTCTGGCTGAGTTTTCCAATCCGTTTGCCGCATCGGAAGCCCTTAGGGCAAGAGTTCGAAGTCCCGTTTCGACACTTTCCAGCGAAGCCCCCCCACGTTCAGCGGCGAATCCCAGGACGGAAAGCGTATCCGTGGCGATGCCTGTTCTCTTGGAAAGATCGTCCATTCTGTCGGCCAGCTTAATCCCACCAGTGGCAAAATTGAGAACCGCCTTCGTCGCTCGAGCGGCTGTTCGTGCGATATTGACAAAGGCATCGACCGAAACGATCTGAAGGCCCTTGGTCCGAGTCTCGATCTTCTTGAGACTCTTACTGGCCTCGTCGACGACCTTGATTGTGGCCTTAACTGTTTCAGCCATTAGTCGCCGTACTCCAATGCGAGGATGGTCGCGGTCTTATCGGTCTTCGGTTTCCTGAGGGCCTTCTTCATTCCAGCCCGACGGAATTCCACGCCAGCGTTATAGATCTTTGCATTGGCGAGGAACTCACCTATCGATAGGGACAGTAGATCCAGAGGCGGGCATTTGTACGCTCTTGCCATTCGATCCGCCAATTGTATGATCTCCTTCGGGAGGAAAGGAGACTTGATCGACCTCTTCACGACCTGAGGCAAAGGCGACAATGTGGTTCAGAAGTTCGGCGTAATCCGCGCCGAGATCATCCATTGGCATTTCTCCATTCTTGGGTTCGAACGCGATCTTCGGCTGAACGGTCCCGCGAATGACCAATTCGTTACTCATCTTGATATCCGCTTCGGGGTTGTCTCTGACAATTTCGGTTGGGTCCTTACCCTTGTTCTTCCCGACAGGCAAGAGGTTATGACGTGCCGCAATCTCCAACAGTGACAACCTCCGGATCTGAACCACTAGCCCCGATGGGAGCTTTACATCCTTTCTATTTCTCTTCCTGAAATCCTCTGGCGTCGCGTAACTCATGGCGTCCCCCCCTTATCGATGACCCGGAACACCCGGCTGATCGCTCTCGAAATTCCCTTGCCTAGGTTGTCCAGATTCTTTTTGAGCATCCGGACAGGCTTCGTACCCGCAACGGATCTCCGAAAGATTATGGCCCCGTCAATGACGAACCTCAAGGCTTTCCCTTTCTTGGCTGTGATACGTCGGTTCTTAGGGCCGAAGATCCCGGTCCCTTCCTCGACGGCCAAAGAATAGGGAGCTTTGTTTTCAAGGATGTACACCAAGGGCCGAACGCGCTTGAACCCGGCGGGCCATTCCTTTCTGAGACGACCTATATCCTTAGGCGTGTCAGGGACGATGTTTTTCCCAACCACCGTAAGAATCCCTCGGGCGACAGCTTTATCATAGGTTTTAACATTCGACAGGGTCTCAAGTTGCTTAATCAGTCGCTTCTTAGACCTCTCATCGATCTCAACCTTGATCTGATAAGACACTCAGATCGAGGATTCTGCGTTGACCACCGTGATCTTGAGCGCATCCTGCGCCCCAACCTCGTCGTAAAAGGCTTGGTAGGGAGTGGTCAAAGGAATCAGGCCAGGACCACCAATCTTCGGGCTTTCTCCGCTCATCGCCACGCGAGGGAGGTCGATCGTGATTGAATACGGAACCGCCGTGGTCGGGATGATCCCGCCCGTCAAAACCAACTGCAAGGGGATGGCCGTCCCCGCGATCCACTTGTCATACAGGGCCGCGATGTCAGTCGCTTCCCAGTCCTTCGTGAACTCACCGGAGATATCCCGGAGCGCATCCCGCGCCGGTTCCTTGGTCTTCGTCGATCCAAACTTGAATCGAGGGATCAATCCATTGTTCAGCGTGACGGAAAAGGCGTGGACGTCCGTCGCCACTGAGTCGATGTTCAAGACCGCCTGGTTGAAGGTCGGAAGGATCTCGGTCGGGAAGGTCTGCGCCGTGACGGACACCTGTGTCTCGTCCGCCGCGATGATCCCGAGCGTCATCTTGAGAATCCCCAACTCCATAGAGATCGTCAACTCGTTAATCTTCGAACCAGGATACGCGAATGCCTGAAGGTCCCTCTCCAACTCTAGCGTCTGCCCAACCGGGAGGGCATCGAGAATGGTGAAGGTATGGGTTACGTCCGCCCCTGCCGGTACGCTGGCCCCCTGGCCCAGAGCGTGTTTCAACAGACGGAGATATCCCTCGAACTGCAATTCCAATTCGATCGTACCGGCCACGTTCTTCGGGCCGAGGAAGAAATTCGACGGACTTCCTCGCCTCATCGACTCTTTCGGAATCGGGACCTGATCGACTTGCATTGACTCCGAAATGATCTCAACGAACTTGTCTCGCGCAACGGGGGTTCCGTAGGTGACTTCGTCCCCCATTGCTAGATTCGATAAAAATCCTGTTCCTGGCATCGTCATCTACCCCCTTTTATTCGATTTTCTTGATTCGGTCTTCTCGACCTCTTTCCAGTTCGCGCCAGCGCAATACGCCTCGCCGACTTCCTTGGGGACCTCGATCGGCTCCCCCTTCTTAAAATTATATGTCATACCCTTCCACTGAATCGACCCATTGGGTAAAGATCCCTTGTACATTATTTTCATCCTCTCACCCCTCCTTGGAATCGATCCGTCGGAATGATAACGACGGTGGCCGCGTAGACATCAACGGTGCTTTCGAATGACTCAATGTTCAGGTTAATAAATAAGGCCACGTTCCTGAAGAAGTCAGGCGTCGGGACGCCATCCAGGACGTCTGCCACATCTTCAAGGAACGACAGCAATCCCCTGACAGGACTCAACCCCTCAACCTCACCCTCCTTGCATACACACCTAACCCCGACTTGAAACTCTGCGTTCTTCTTCTTTGGGAAAGACACAAATTCCTCAGTGATCGTAATGGGGAAGACCACACAATAAGGCGTGTTGGAATTCACCGGGCGATCATCAATGCCTTCAAAGATTGATTTAACATAGGAGAGACGGTTCTCACCACCTAGCGCGGCTGTCAATCGAATCGACGCCTCATTAAAGATCGGAAGATAGACAGCCATTACGTCGACACCACTCGATAAGCCAAGAGGGTTTCCTTCACATAATCGGGGAACTTGGTAATGACCGCCGTCTGAATCCCTTCAGCCGTATCGTAAGTCTTCGTTTTTTCGAGGACGATGATTGCAACCAACTCCGTCGCGATCGCTTCAATGTCAGGAAAGACCGTCGCGGGACCAAAGTCTCCGCTAACAGTGATGTCTCGAATGATCGTTGACCAAAACGCCTGACCCGTTGAGAGCCACGTTGTTGAGGTGTTCTTTTCGAGGACCCCTGACCCCTTGTTCACAAAGAAGTCGGTATCCTCGACCAGTGTTGCCCCACCTTCTACCAGGCTTGTGATCGTCCGGATGGGGAGCAGATGGACAGAGTTTTCATGATCGTAGAGGATCAGCTTGCTTTGAAGACGGTCGGTCGCGTTCACTTTCAGTCCGGTCACGGTGAAGGGATCGAACCGCCTCCCGGTGTTTCGGTTGATGTACGCCGTCACCCAAGGGATCGCGTTATTGATCTTCCCGTCAATGGCGGTATCCGACACCTTTCCAACGAAGGCTTTTACTTTGGCGAGATCCGTATAATCAGCCATAAAAGAGAAGGGGCGACAGGTTGTTTAGACCCGCCGCCCCTTGTTATCTCCCGTTATTTCTTCTTGAACCCTGGCTTTTTCCCTTTCGGGGCCTTTACCGCCGTGGTAGCGGGAGGGGTATCAAGAGCCGTGCTTTCCACCGCGACGCCCTTTCCTTCGCGCCTTGCTTCCGTCTCCGCTGTTCCCGGAGTCATCGCGCACCCTGCGGCGATGAGACCTTCTGCCTGGTGCTGTGGCATATCGATCTCCGCGCCTTTCTGGTACTTGATGAAGTTGAAGTATATTTCGCTCTTGGCGATGATCTTCATGGCGTTAAGCGGGAAGGACTCGCGCCTTTCCGAACACCAGGGTCACGCCGTAAACGACCGCGTTCGCGCCAGCGACTACCCCAACCACTCGAATGAACTCAAGGCGGGCGACTTTATCGATGTTCACGAACAACTCCGACAGAGTATTCGGATCGGAGGCCGTCAGCTTTTGGGCGAACGCCGCACTTGGAATATCCGCATACGATCCTGCCACAGCGTCGGACTCTTGGAGTTTAACGTCCAAGGTCATCGCGGCACCCATCGCACCGATGTGCAACAGGACGATCACTTCATTCAAGGCATCGGAATATCGGCTCACGCCTGTTCCGTTCACGGTTGCCACCGTTCGGGACGCCGGGACGATCCCGATGTTTACTCTTGTCTTCTCTTGCAAAGTTGAGATCATTTTAGTTTTCCCTCCCGCGCCTTAGACGACGCCTGTCGTTTGTTTGAACGCATCCGTCAAAGACAGATGGCCGTCCCAGAATCCAAACACCTTCATCCATATCTGATGTTTCTCGAACGCATCCCCGGCTTCGATCGAGGATTCCATGCCGAACTCTCCACGATCGCCCCAGAGGTAGAAGGACATATCGCCGAAGTAGATCACCGACTTGTTCCCGCCAGGATCTAACGTGGTGGGAATCTGCGGGATCTCATTCACCGGATGACCCAAGAGGGTCCCAGGGGTCTGAGGGGCTAATCCGTCGAGATACAGGAATCGCCCTGTGGTATCGGCCAAGAGTTCGATTTTGCCGATAATCGTCCCGTTGATAAACCATTCCGCATTCATGCGGTATTGCTCCTGCAAGAGGCGGCGGGTATTGATAAGATCGCCAGCCGCTAACGCTCCTGCGGCCTGAGCAAAGGCACCGATGCCTGCGGTGAATCGCAAGCCTTCGGGTTGACCGGAACCGCTTCCGTTGAATACGACGTTCTGAATTTCCTCACGAATGGCCTTCCCAAAGACGAAGGAAATCCAGTCCGCGAGTGGGAACTTCGAATCGTTCACCAACCGACGGGCCATCTTGGACAGGCCGCCGAGTTGATGGAGTTGCATGTTGATCGCCCGGAAGGTCGGGTTGGACTCAGTCAAGGCCACGTTCTGCCCGTTCCAAGACACCGTAACTGCCGCCGCTTCCCCGCCGATTTCCAACGAGGTAGCCGTCATGGGAAGGGTGGTGAACTTCGTCATGACGTGGTTGGGGATCTCCAATTTCCGGATGATGAAATTGGCGAGTTCCGTCGGCACCAACGCTCCGCCGTCCGCGAGGACTTCCGAGGACAAGGCTTTGATGGCAACCGTATCTTTCTTAATCTGAGCATCGACGAACTTCTTGGTGAGGTCGTTCAATTCCTTCGATGCCTTGATGACCTGACGCCCGGACCCGGTGACGTATTCCAGGGCCTTGTTGTCCGATCCGCCCATGTCAGTCTTGCGGGTGAACGGTTGTCCACCGCGGGCCTCAAAGTCTTTCTCGAACTGCTTCAAGGCCGCGTCGACCGTTTCAGGAATGACGATGTCCTTGATCTCTTTCTTCAGGTTTTCCAATTGAGTCGGCAAGGAGGTCTTCTGAGCATCCATTGACTCCCCGAGCTTAGTGATTTTCTCCATTACTGCATCTAATGCTCCCATCTTAATTACCTCCTTGTTTAACCGACCATCCCGGCCAGTTTGCTCTCGATTAGGTCGAGATCCGATTTTTCCAGTAACTCATTTACAGCATCCGCGATTTTCTTTTCCTCTTCGTCGGACAACGTATGGTCCGCCGTTTCCTTTTTGCATCGCTCGACGAATCTCTTCACATCATCAAGGTCGGTCATCTTCATTCCCCAACTGGCCGCGATCGCGAGGGCATCCGGATTCGCCGGGACCGGGACCGCCGAGATTTCCAAAAGCTCCACGTCCGTAAACACTCGCATGAGCGTGGGACCGAACTCCGTCATTTCGGTATCGGTCGGCGATCGCCATTCGAACGGAATGAATCCAACGGAGAACGCATTCAACGAACCGAATTCGAAATTCTCTCGGGCCTTCTTTCCTTCGTCAGTGGGAGCGAATAATCCGGTGAACGACAATCCATTATCGACAACCGCGATCTCGGAGACTTTCCCGATCGGCCATGCGCCGTAATCATGCGCGAACAACATGACGGGGTTCTTTACGAAATTTGCTAGACGTGCGGAGAACGACGTCGGGATAATTAGATCTCCGCCGCGATCAACGATCTTCACCGAGGCAAACGCCTCGACGGTTCCCTTCGCCTTATTAACTTTTGTGACTGACGCGAAAACTCTTCGCATTGAACTGTCCATGTTCGGAATATCTCAGACGACTGGCAAAACTGTCAAGGCTTTCCCCCACGGTGCCGTGGCGGGTTACTTCTTTTTGGGCTTTTTCCTCACCTTCTTGGGCCAGGGATGGAAAGTAAAGGGCTTGGGTTTGGGTCGAGGAGATCCCGACTTCATCGAGACGGGACGATGGTCCCAGTATGATTCGGGTGGAATTCGATAGACGCGGCTTGCGCGATCGGGATGTTGCTCGAGTTACATCCAAAAGTCTGACCAGGAACGATATCGTTGTCCTCGCATCCGATCACGTCGACGGTCTGTATCCCAACCTCTTGATAGTTCACGATCGCCACTTGGTCGAAGGCCGCACTCATTTCTGTTCTCGCAATCCTTTCTGCCTGGGAATCCTTTGCAGTTGAAAATAAATCCTTTACTCTCTCTTTCAGTTCTGTTCTGCTTTCCTTGTTTATTACGCCATCCCTGATAGAATTAAGGATATCGTTTCTCAGTACATGGGTTACTCCTTTCATGCCATGCCATTTCTTTCCATTGATTGTATAACCATTAAGCTCCTGGTCTGCAAGAGCTTCAACTCTATTTGTAAATGTTTCAGATATCCCAATATCAATATTAGTATCTGTCTCTGCGGTTGTAGCCACCGCCACCGCCACCGCCACCGCCGCCTCGACTTCGCTCTCTGGGAGCTTTCGCTTCGTCAACCTTGAGCGTGCGTCCATCAAGTTCCTTGCCGTTCACGGCTTCCTTAGCTTTCTG
>SDBU01009477.1_pt1 | contig 10901 bp, 7 predicted proteins | sample 2277071 | NCBI WGS metagenome assembly SDBU01 (sample SAMN10397929, study PRJNA504765) | marine sediment metagenome | isolation source: marine sediment core GS08_GC12, 126 cmbsf | place: Arctic Ocean: Gakkel Ridge, Loki's castle | collected 2008
GCCGGCTGTCGTAAAGCTCCAGAGGATGCCTGTCCACGGACTGTCGGGATTGGCGTTATTGACCTCATCAATACGCCAATAGTAGGTGGCATCCAGCTCGAGTTTTCCGGGGTCATAACTCTCAGCACCAAGGGCCTTAGTGCCTTTATACTCCGGTGAACCGGTATCGGCATTTTTCACTGTATCTTTATCAGTGCCGAAATAGACCTCATGCGAAACAGCAAAGACACTCGGCAACCAGGTGATAATCTGTGTCTGTTTTACATCCACAGCGCCATTAACCGGGTCCGGGCTCCCGACGGCGCCCTGGGTAGTAAAGCTCCAGACGTCGCCTTTATACGTCTCGATAATATCAAACTCATCGACACGCCAATAGTAAATCTTAGCCAATTTAAGTGGGCCTGGAGTATAGGTCAATGTTCCCTGGGGAAGTCCACCAGCGGCGTTGTTCACATCGTCGAAATTGTCGCCGAAATATACTGTGTGTAATTTCGAACCGAAACCTTTCGTCCAGCTAAGGTTTGCATCCGGGTCTATCTGCTCGGCATTATCAGCCGGATTGGGAAAGTATGCAGTTTTGGGGGGAACCGAAAAGCTCCAAACGTCACCCTTCCATGGACTATTCGGCTCGGTGTCATTGACCTCATCGATTCGCCAGTAATATGTCACGCCCGGAACAAGGCCGTTCGGATAGGGAAATCCTGGAAAGCCGGCAACAAAAAAATTCGCGGCCTGGTTGCCTCGGAAAGGCTCAGCGATACCGTCATTTACATCATCAAAATTATCGCCGAAGTACACATCATGCGAGAGAGCAAAATCTCCCGGCTTCCAGGAAAGGTTCACCCACGTATCCGGGTGTAGGGTGCCATCCTCCGGGACGGGATTATAGGCCTGTGTCAGCTGTCCTATCCTATCTGGCACATACTCTCCCTCATAAAAGCGGGCATGATCCACATAGTACGTCTGCTCCGGATTGGAGATCAGGAGTTGCCACATGACCAACCTATCCTCAGGTGATTCAAACGTCAGGTGATACTCCTCCCACTGGGCAGTGGGGTTGACGACTTCTTGCGCCAGAGCACCCCACTGGCCTGCAGCATTCTGCTCGGCGCGAGATGCCGAAAGCGTGATCGGCCCATCGTCTCCTTTCAGCCAGAAGGACATCGTGTAGGTCGTGCCTTGCTCGACGCTAAATCTCCGCGTGTGATCGAACCGCAGATTCCACGTTCCTCCTGCTGGAACGCCCGTGACCTCAATGAAGACACACTGTTTGCCTTCGATGGCTTCTTCGGTATCAATGGTGAGAAGCCCTGTCGCGTTCTCTTGCGTGTATAGTCTCCATCCAGGAATTTCCTGCACTTGGTTCCCCTCGCCCTCCTCGAAGCCGGGGTTGTCAAGCAGATTGACAATCTCCTGAGCATCAACCATGGATGTTCCGATAAGCAGGAACATCAGAATCAGAACCACATCTCTTCGTTTGATCTTTCTTAGCTCCTCAGTGAACTTGCTTGATACTGGCCCATGTCGTTGAGTAATCCCCGCAAGACTCAGAGAAATCAATCTTCTAAACATGATAATTCTCCTTCAAAAAAAGGTTAGAAGTAACTATGCTTTGGCGACGCACCAAAACACTCATTGTTGATGAGAATTGCTAATTTCCGATGTCCGATTGCCGATTTAGCATTGAAAAAAGAAAATCTTAAATTGAAACTCGCAAATCGGAAATCAAAATACTACCTCCTTCCTAATTATAATCCAAAATCCACAGAAACCTAACTATTCGGACACAAACTATACCAATTATATTTATACCAAATTGTCTATCTTCCCGTCAAGAAAAATCTCTGGTTAAACAGCGAACTCGCCTTGAGGGGTATCATAGGGCTTTGCGGAGAACAGAAAGCCAACTTTTTCTGATTCGAGCAGAATTTCCCATCTAAGGATAAGGCCTGATGAAATTGTCGATGTCAGAAAGAGCTGGCAGTGTATCAAGCTGTCAGCCCTTTGGGCAAAATAGATAGTGTCAGTATGTCTGGATTCTTTGTTTCTTTCTAAGTCCCTATATTATAACTTACCCCGATATTTTTCTTTGCGCAGGGTTAGAGGTATCGGAACCTTCAAGAGCTTAACTGTCCCCTCATCAGAGTCACTCCAGACGAGGGGGATGAAGTTATTCGGAGCATAGGGCGGCACGGAAAAGCCCGCAAACGATCGATACTCATCTATAGTAAATTCAGGGGTGAGATCCATAGGGCCTTCCCACCGGCCACTCGGTAAACGCCGGTAGCAGCGGAGGATTGTCCTGCGCTGCCAGCGGACACCCTTCCATCTACGGTTTACCTTCCCGGAGGTGAAAAGCGTTACAACTTCCCCCGCTAACGAGAGCATGCCTCCATCTTCGATACGGACGGGTTCGCTGTGCCAGGACTTGCCATCCCAGCGTAAGACTGTGTTGAGGCCTGTAGCAGTAAAGAATATCTCATGCTCGGCTTTAGTGATTGCTGACATCGTTGCCCGGTAAGCCCCATCCATATCATCAAGAGTAACTGCTGAGATCTCTGCCGGGGCTGACCAGCCTGAACCGTCATAGACCGACCACTTGACGCCACACTGGCGTTTGTGCCTCCAGAAGCAGGCGACATGCTCCTTGTAAGGGCTGACCACGGTCTCGGGATAGCCGTAGGTTCCATTGGACCACTTGGCAGCCTGGGAACCGGGAAGCGCCGCTCCCTTGCCCCAAGGGAGCCAGGTTCGACCATCGTCGTCGGAGAACTTTACATGCACCCCTATCTCGTGTTCACGTCCAATCTGGCCCCAGCTGGCCCAGAGGCGCCCTTTGAAGGGACCGCTGCGAAGGCGTACGACCGAGGCATTTGAACCGCAGTGCCGGATGTCCGAGTCCAAAATAGTTGGAAACCGTGCTTCCCAACTCTTGCCGGTAAAGGTGTACTTGGTGAGATGCTGTCTCGGGTTGGGATTGCCAAGCCCTGCGCAGCCCGGTCCATTAGATACGGCGATCCCGTCGCCCAGTCCATCAACAGCACATCCCCGGGCGGTGCCGTGGTCGAGGTTGCGGATTGTGGGTTCCGGAAGCTGTTTCCAATTAGAGCCGCCGTCTTCAGTGTAGGCTGCTCTGGCTTTCTCCTCGGCACTATAGGCAACAAAGATGAACCTGTTGTCATAAGCGGACACCCATCCGAAGGGGACGACTGAGCCACGGGCTACTACAATGGGTTTCGTGAGCTTGATGATGGTCCGGTCGGGCTTTACTGCCGAGGGGATGCTGGGGACCTCGGGCCGTTTTGGCCGAATGATGGGGACGGCCATCGGACTGTCGTCCCGAAGAAGCTCGTTAGGAGCAGGCACACCCTGCTTGACTATTCTGATGTTGTCTATACGCACGGTGGCTCGAACAGATGACCGGCCCATTAGCCAGAAATTGGTGATCTTGGCCAAGTCAAGCTCTCGAACCCGCTCAGCCTCTTTCAAGTCAAGCTCGAGTGTAACCCACTTGCCCGCAGGTATCTTGTAGGTCCTCATCACTGGTGGTTCTAGGAGATTGTCTTCGAGAGCCAGCCACAGTTCGATTGGTCCGGCGTCGCAGCGAAGGTCCACCCAGAGCAAGTCATAGCCGGACCAGTCCCTCAGATCCGGCCTGGCCTTGACCAGCCACTGGAAGCTCGTCATCAAGGGCCGTGCCTCAACAAATCCTCTGCGGACATTAGGGTAAAAGTAAGAGAGGAAATCGGTCCGGCGGTAAGCTGCTGTTTGTTTTTCAAGATCAACCGGCGCAACAGTTGCGACCAAGGCCAGCTCACCTTCGGTGTGAGCTCCCCGCCGACAGCGCCAGGTCCAGGCGCGGTTGGTTCCCCCGGGCCACTCGAAGCGTGCCGCAAAATCGAATCCTTCGGGACGCTCCAGCAGATAAAACCAGCTCTGGCGCCCCGGTTTTTCCTCTCGCGAAATGTGTGCGCCCCGGCCCAGCTCTGCCTGCTCGAAACCTACTATCAGCTTCTCAGCCTGATTGGAAAGGGCTGACTGTGCACGGGGTAGGTGCAAGAAGAGTATGCCGGCTTGGATAAACAGAATGACTATTAATGTACAGGTCTTGGACATTCTTGTCATCTCATGTCTCCAGTTTTATAATGTTATGTCTTATTGAATCGGCCCGATGTAGTCATGGGCGATCACTATATTGTCGATGTACAAGTGGTGGTCGCTTCGAGCAACCCAGCTCCCACCTAAGTAAACATTCAGCCAGACCGTTTCAATCCTAAGTGTATTAACGTCACGCATACGAACGTCTGTCTTTTCAAAGGCCGGTTGCCCATCGACCCAGCCTCGCAGAATACCATCGTTTTTGCCCGGCGTATTCATCTTTACGTACTGTTCAATGCAGTACCAGCGATTGTTTTCCAGGTAGCCCCGTTTTTCCACGTCCCATATCCAATTGGATCCGTATCGTCCCTTCATGTCCGCATGGTAACAGTAATAGCCGACAGGTGTTTTCCCGCCGAGCTGTCTTTTGAACAGCCCACGAGCCGACCATCCATTACGGCCATTGCTCGGCCTGCCACCCCAACCGGCCCGGCCGTATGTGCCCCCGATACCCGGCAGCTTGCCGCCCCTTGCTGGGTCCCAGTCGTTCCCAAAACGGAGGTAGTAGCGGAAATAGATTTCCTCAGGCTCGCTCCCCATTCTTTCCTTGAACTCGTACTCAATGCTCGCACCGTAGTGTTTGCCCTTTGGCACTTTGATACGCAGTGCCTTGTTCTGCAGGGACTGAAAGCCGCGCTTCTTGTCCTCAACGACCACGCTGACGGTTTCTCGTTTTCCGCCTGACCAATGCTTGAGCCACACATCGGACTCAAAATCCGTGAAGATAATCACATTTGGATCTTCCTCGCCCAGCCCATCGGATGGGCGGGGCTCATCGCCAGTGTACTTGGCCGCCAATCCTCTTCCGCTGGGTGTTTGTCCGCCGGCAAAAATGATGAGCGGCGTAAGGCACATCACGGTAAGTAATGACACGCCTGTCAGAAGCGTGCGTATCCGCATCAACGCCCAGACTCTCTCGGAGCTGCACTTGGTCATTCTGAATCCTCAGAAAAGTGCCTAAAGTTAAGGATTATTTTTTACTTTAGCTCACTTAGCATTATAACGTTGGGTCCGCCAATGGCGGATTGCAATTGATTCAAAATCGGGTCTCAGGGGTCTCGCACATCGACCGTCACTGTGATAGGGATGTCCTGTCGCAGAAAGTAACACGTTCCGCCCACGTCTTCGCAGACGTAGTACAAGGCGTAAGCAGTCAGTTTGGAAGTGCCTCTTGCGTTGGCCGGAGCGAAGATCTCAAACTCGAAGTGACGCGGCTCTGAAGTTTCCGGCTGTTTGCCTTGCGGCGCGATCAGCAGCTGAGGTTGCGCCTTCCAGCCAGGGGGTGGATCGACCCAGAGTTTCAACGGCTCGCCTTCGTTGTTCCAATGGGCTTTCCGCTTGTTATTTGGACGAAGTGTTACGTGGATGCGGACGGTCCCTTCAGGCTTCACCTGCGGTGGGACTATCGTCACTTCTGTCAGGATCAGGCTCTTAGCATCGCGAAGAATCCGGCCTTGAGGATCCGGCGGCTTAACGTTGCGTTCCTCGGCGTCAAAGCTGCTGCCCGGACTGGCGATTTCGGAGCCCGTGGGTAAAATCCTCAGCTCGACCGGCTGGTCGCCACGTGCTCTGACATCGCGGGCGGCCGTTTCCACCCAATCGTAGAACGGGTAGGGCTTGGTGAGTCGCGGGCCGTATTGTTCAATGCGCCGTCGCCAAATGTACTGGTTGGGCTTGATCGCCCGTGCCTTGGTCCAATGGTTCACGGCCGTTTGGAAGTCGGTGGGTATCCGCTGTTGGGATTCGTAGCGAATGCGATAACAGACTCCCAAGCGGAAATGCGCGTCACCGTCACCCGGCTTGACCTGAAGCGCCTGCGTGTAAGCGTTGATGGCGTCGTTGATTTTGGCGTGTCCTCCCCAGAGCACCAAGGCATCGCCTAAGCCCCGCCACGCCTCGGACGAGCGACTTTGCTCAGCGCGGCGGCGCAGAGCCGCCAGGTCGGGTCGGGTCGCCTTCCTGGGTTTCCTCGGCGGTTCTACGCCGTCGGGTGCAAACGATTTGTCGAGGAACTCCTCCTCGAATGTCTTCAGATTGGGTCGGAGGCTGCGGACAATGCCATGCTCGTCGATGGCCACCTCAATCGGCACCCCCCTTACCTGCATTACGTTGATCGGATCGTGCAGGATTGGCCAATCCATCTGGTGCCACTGTGCGAAGAGCCGGCAGCGGTTGGGATGCTGCTCTTGCGCGATCCCGAGCACAACGAGCTTGCCCTGTCGAACCCATTCTTTCGTCTTTGTATTCCAGACCGGCACGGCCTGTCGACAACCACTTCACCAGGAGGCAAAGTTGATCAGGAGGACTTTCCGCCCGCGAAACTGCGACAACGATACCGGCGTGCGGTCCGCGATGCTGGGCAAGGTGAAATCAGGGTGGGGTTGGCCCACGCGCGGCGAGTAGCCGTCGGCGTGAGACGACGCGGCAAAAAAACAAAGGCATCCACAAGTCAATATCAGCAGGTTCAGATTTCGCATAGTCCTGTCCCAAAAAATCCGTCCTTGTTGATTTACGGGAACTTACATATAATTACCAGTTCTCCTAAAACTACCACAAATGATAATATAATTATGACGAAAGTCAATTGTAAATTCACTCCGACGACAATGATTTCTACGGTATTTTTTTATGACAGCCTTTTTATGAGATAAGCTTCTAACCGTACAATGTTCATGATTGTCTGTCTTAATTCAACTGATAGATTCAGCCAATACTCTATAAGTAGCTCCAAATCAGGGGCATTGTTAAAAGCAGAAAACAATCTGGGCGGAAGCATTTGATTTTTAGGCTGTTTGTTGGGCGTTTCTCACAGAACGCCCATCAGTTTTTTAATTTAAAGCTCTTCTGAAGCTATTGAAACGGCGAACTCGTCTTGAGGGGTATCATAACTTAAAAAATCAACTAATAGCTTGCTTTACCACGATTGATTGTGTTATAATTATGGCAGACAAACATACCAGCGAAACTAATTATCTCTCTTTGAAAGAGATGGTTAAAAGTTATGCGCAGAGCAAATGGCTTTACATTAATAGAGCTTTTGGTAGTTATTGCTATCATAGCATTATTGATGTCAATCTGCTATATCAACCGCGCAATCTTAATTGCCAGGCAAATCTTGGCTTATGGTGCCGACTCCGGCGGCGGGGGATACAGACGAATATCGTCAAAATACATCGTACCTGAACCACCAGCAACTCCCGATACATCGGGATTCCTGTTGCCAAGACCGAGGGCAATCGTATTGACATTGGCTAAGTTCACGCCCTGGTCTGCAAAGGCCTGCAGGTCGATATTCCATTGTGTCCAGGTAGTTATCTGCGCTGCATCTGGATTATCGTGATTGACCACCGCGCTGCCATTGAGAACAACATACAAAGTCTCGGCAGCGTTTTCCGAAATGCCTCTGAACCAAATTGTTAATGTGTTAACACCATTCTCGGTCCAGTCACGCGGATAAGTCAATGTCAAAGTAGCCTCGGATTTACCGACAGCGTTGTCGTAGGACATTGGCATTGACTGCCTGCCGCCGTGAACGATAGTCTGCTCGGTAAAGGGAGGATTAGCATAACCAACGATAGAACCGTTTGTTGGTTCGTCGTATCCGTCCAGCCAGGCATTAAATATCCTGTTGCTGTCGGGATCATCAGGATTGAAGTTATTGTAAAGCTCAAAATCGTCCACAATAAGGAAGTTGGCCGTAGTAAAGCTCCACGCGCTGCCTTTCTGTATTGTGCCGTCGTCCTCGACTTCATCGACTCGCCAGTAGTAAATGACATCCCAATCAAGCTTTCCGGGGTCATAGCTCTCGGACCCGATGGCTTTGCTGCCTTTATACTCAGGTGAGCTGGTATCGGCGTTCTTGACTGCTTCGGCGTCGGTGCCGAAATAGACTTCATGCGAAGCTGCCGCCTCGCCTGCGCTCCAGCTAAGAACCGCTGTCTGCCTCACATCAACAGCACCACTTGACGGATTCGGACCACTGGCTCTTACAGGAAGCGATAGTGCAGCCGCCGGGATGATACCCTTGGCCTGACTGGCACTTTCCCATAGAAGATGTGCCTCAGCGTCTCCATCCTCGTTGAACCATTCCATCCGAATGCTGTACCACTCTCCGGCAACAAGTTCGATAGGCTCGCCGCGGGTATCAACGACCCTGTTTACCCACGCCCACTTGTCGACGATAAGCTGGTCGTTGACCCATAGTCTGGAGCCGTCGTTGGTACGTGTGTAGAAGGTATATTCCTCTGAGAATACAGCTTCGACCTCACCTCGCCAGCGTACCGAAAAAGCATCCTCATTGACTACGTTGGGATCGGGTGAGTCGGCGCCGAGGTTGAAGTCCACGCCGGGATCAATCCGGGTCAGTATGGGCACACCGCTGAGGGTCATATTGTTGTAGTACTCACCCTTTAGACCGCCGCCCGGCACGGTCGTGGTGAAACTCCAGACCTTGCCCCTGTGGACGGTCGGGCCGTCCGAGCTGTCAACACGCCAGTAATAAGTCTTGCCCATCTCCATGGGACCGGGATCGTAGGTCGTTCCGATCAAAAGAGCAGCATCTTCGGCACTGTTGACATCCTGGAAGTTGTCACCGAAATACACATAGTGCAGGGCCGCTCCCACTCCCGGATCCCAGGTCAGGCCCGCCTCAAGTTCCACGAACCGTGCTCCATCGGCAGGCGCCGGATGCCAGGCGGTCTTGGGTCGAACGCTGAAGCTCCAAAAGCTGCCTTTCCAGGGGCTGTCAGGCTCAGCGTCGTTAACCTCATCCACGCGCCAGTAGTAAGTGGTCCCGGGAATCAGCCCGCCCGGAAACGGCTCGCTGAAGCCGATGACAGCAAAGGAGACCGCCGCTGGAATGGCTTCCACCCTGCCCTCGCTGACGTCATCAAAATTATCCGCGATGTAGATTTGATGCGAAGTCGCGAGGTCACCCGGTGTCCAGGTCAGATTGTACCATGTGGAGTCAATGATGGCGCCGTTAGTCGGATCGGGAGCCAGGGCCTGCGTCACCGTGCCCCCCGGGTTCTGTATGAGGGCCTGGATTTCATCGGCGCTCAGCGCGCGGTCGTAGATGCGCACATCGTCTATCATCCCGTCGTACGTTCTGCCCGTGTTGTTCAGGTCGTACGCAATCCGAAACTCTCCTCCGCTGGATGTGTTCATCGCTCTGGGAGTTCCTCCGGGCATGATTGGGTCCAGTTTGCCGTCCACGTAGAGTTTGAGCTCACTTACGTCGGGCGAACCGTCATCTTCAAGCACCACTGCAACGTGATGCCATTCGCCGTCCACCAGGTCGGTGGTGCCATACGTATTGCCCCGTCCACATTCAAGGCGAAGGGAAGCAGGGTCGTTGTGAGTGCGCATGACCCACTTCGTTCCTTCCCCGCTTGGGCCCCAGGTAATGATGCTCGCCGAAGTCTTGGTGACATTGATCCATGCGGTGCTGGTTCTGGCATGCGTTCCCAGTATGCCTTCATAGCCGGGCACCGCGACGTGATTGCCTCCGCTAAACTGCAGAGCTGTCCCTTGAACTCCAGCGACCCAAACCGGATCATTCACCAGTTCACCGTGGAGATTGTTACCAGATGAGTCGATTGCCGCGGCGCCCGATCCCTCGTTAAGCCTCCACCAGCCGACAAGATTAGGGTCGGCTGCGCTGGCCGTGCTCGTCAGAACTAAACCGAACACAAATGCAAAACAAACTAATTTCTTAGACATAACCATGTCCTCCTTAAAAAAAGTAAAATAACAATACTTTGGCCGCTCTTACAATTACTAATTTGTCACTTATGGCACCGGTGCATACAGACGAATATCATCGAAGTACATTGTACCTGAACCACCAGTTACCGGATTATTCCTGTTGCCAAGACCGAGGGCAATCGTATTGACATTGGCAAGGTTCACGCCCTGGTCTGCAAAGGCCTGCAGGTCGATATTCCATTGGGTCCAGGTCTCTATCTGCGCTGCATTTGGATTATCGTGATTGACAACCGCGCTGCCATTGAGAGCAACATACAATGTCTCAGCGGCGTTATCCGAATCACCTCTAAACCAAATCGTTAATGTGGTCACGCCATTCTCAGTCCAGTCACGCGGATAAGTCAAGACATAAGTCGCCTCAGAGTACCCAACGCTATTGTCGTAGTAGAGCGGCATCGATTGGCTGCCGCTGTGAACGATAGTTAGCTCGGCAAACGGAGGATTCTCATAACCAACTAAAGAACCGTTTGGCGGGTTGTCATATCCGTCTATCCAGGCAGCAATTGTCACGTTGGCAGCTATTTCAAGACTGTCTGAGGTGGGCACTTCTACATAGTTGTCTTGGGCATTGAAGAGAAGAGCATTTCCATACTTGCCGGCGTCCCACTTGGCGCCATTGATAGTGCCGTTGTTGCCGTTGCCGCTTGAGTCGTAGGCAATGTCCCCTGAGCCCTCATCGAACGTCCAGTAAGCCACGAGCTCGGCTGAAGCATTGCCCGCTATACTGAGTATCAAAACAAAAGAAATTAAATAGATCAATCCACCGCAGCGGATCTTCGATTTTCTGTACATAATAGTCCTCCTCTATTCGGAAACCTGCAATAATTTTGCCTGCTGGATGACCTCAAAACCACAGATGCCCGACTGCGCAGGCACAAGCTTAGGACTTGTAAATAAATTATCTTCCATTTTTGGCTGGCTGCGGCTTCGGCTGGCGGTGTCAGCAAAACTCGGACTACCAACCAGTAGTCCTGCGT
>SDBU01009478.1_pt1 | contig 10900 bp, 10 predicted proteins | sample 2277071 | NCBI WGS metagenome assembly SDBU01 (sample SAMN10397929, study PRJNA504765) | marine sediment metagenome | isolation source: marine sediment core GS08_GC12, 126 cmbsf | place: Arctic Ocean: Gakkel Ridge, Loki's castle | collected 2008
TCAGTTACGAAATCAACTTTACTGAGGATTGCCGCCCTAAGTGCGTCATTTGCGCCAAGTCCTGCGTCTTTGGTGCTCTAGCAATTGAGGAAGGAGGATAGTTATGGGAAGCAAAGGCTATGCGGGTAAAATCCTGTATGTGAACCTAAGTACCGGGGAAATTAAGCACGAACCGCTGGATACGCAGGTTGCCAAGCGCTTTATCGGCGGCTGGGGCATGAATGCCAAGTTAGCCTTTGACAATATAGAACCGGGTATTGACGCGTACTCTCCAGAGAACGCTTTAATCTTTGGGGCGGCTGTTCTGGGCGGCACCTCGGCTCCCTCTGCCTCGAAGGCCTTCCTTACCACCAAGGACCCGGTCTCGGGCACGGTGACCACCGCCGTTGGCGGCTACAGCCTTGGCGCTCAGCTGAAATGGGCTGGTTACGACCACCTGGTGATAACCGGTAAAGCAGAAAAACCGGTTTACCTCAAGATTAATGACGATGATGTCAGCCTACGTGACGCCAGTCATCTCTGGGGGAAAGACTTGGTTGAGGCAACCGATGAGCTAAGGAAGAATCACGGAGGCACCTGTGCCATAGTCAGTATCGGGCCCGCCGGGGAAAACCTGGTCGGGATATCAGAGGTCTTTGTTAATAAACTGGTAACGGTAGGCAGGAGTTTTGGCGGCGTTCTCGGCTCCAAGAATCTCAAAGCCATTGTGGTGGACGGCACTAAGGGGGTGGAGGTAGCCGACCCGCATGGGTTCAAGAAGATAATCGATGGCTGCGTTGAGAGTTTTGTTAATGACCCCATCCGCGAGCAGTGGACCAAGTTAGCCTTACACTTTGTTGTGCCGCTGTGGTTCAAAGCCGGCCATCTATTTATGTGGGACCACGGCCGGGCAACGATGCCACCGGAAAAAGGCATGGAAATCTTTGGCCCGGATAAATACTACAACTTAAAGGAGAGCACCCTTGCCTGCGTTTCCTGCCGCTCCGGTGATAAGGCGATTCTCCAGGTTAAAGACGGGAAATATGCGGGTGTTACCACGCCGGCATCCTGCCCGGTGGTTATGGGCTATTCCCTGAAGCTGGGTATTGAAGACATTAATGAACTGGCGAAACTATTGGACATGGAGAACAGGTATGGAATTGATTCCTGCTCTTTCTCCGGCCTGGTTGACTGGGCTATTGACCTTTACGAGGAGGGGATTATCACCAAGGAGGACACCGGGGGTCTTGAGCTTAAGCAGGGTGACTTTGACACGATACTGAAACTGCTGGAGATGACGGCCAAAAGAGAGGGTTTCGGCGATGTCCTGGCCGACGGTTGGCTGGGGGCTATTAAGCGGATAGGCCGGGATTCAGGCAAGCGCGCCATTATTATGAAGGGAGTGGACCCTGACTTTGATGCCCGGGTAAGCTTTGGCGTGGAAACCTTTGGCTCCTGCACCAACCCCAGGCCGGCTCATGACATGCCGGTTGCCGGGCTTACCATCGCCATGGGCAGAAAACCTGAGTTCTTCCGCAAGGTTTCCAGGACTATGGGCTTCCCCGAAGAAGCCGACGCCAGGGTTTTTAGTGATGAAGGATTTAATCTGGGCAGGTTCCAGGCAATATATGAGAACTGGTGTACTATCGTGAACAGCTTCGGTATCTGTTTCCGGATGCAGTCTACCCGTCTCTACAGCCCCGAGATATGCGCTGACCTCTTCACAGCAGCCACGGGAATACCGACAACGGCTGCCGAGCTGCTTGAAGCCGCCGAGAGGGCCTACAATATGTATAAGGTCATCAATGTCAGAGAGGGATTCAGCCGAAAGGATGACCAGTTGCCGGAGCGCTGGATAAAGGAACCCATAAAGATAGGGAACGAAAAAGAGGCTCCCCTGATGGATTACTTCAAGACAAAAGTTGTTACCAGAGAAGACGTTGATAAGATACTGGATGACTATTATGATGAGCATGGCTGGGACATAGAGACCGGCATCCCCACCAAGGCGAAGCTCGTTGAACTGGGACTGGAGGAAGCCGCCGCCGACCTGGAGCAAAGGGGGTTCTATAAATAAAACTCCGTAGCTGAATTGCCGAGTTTAACAACTGCCTGTCCGGTGACAGTGGACTCAGAGGGTACGCAATACTACTATCTCAAATGGTCTTCCAGCATAAGGATGTGGCTCAACCCGCATCCATCAACCCCGCTTCCCGGGCCGTCTTAACATAGCCAGAAGTACCAGGGTAAAAATAATAGATATGCCACTGACCAGAAAAGCAATGTCATACGTCTCAGTGACATCAAATACAATTCCGCCTAGAAGCGGGCCAATTGCTCCGCCAACAGCTACGCCAAGCATTTGAACCCCGATAATCGCCCCGATAGACCGTAGCTCAAAGAGCTCCCCGGCGATTATCGGGAGCTGAGGCACACAACCGCCGTAGGCAAATCCGAAAACCCCGGCAAACAAATAAAACATCCATATATCGGTCACCCGCAACAGCCAGAACACCGCCAATGCCAGCAGAACCAGGGAGATAGCGAGGGCAGGCCTTCCCCCAAGCCGGTCGCTGACCGCACCCATTGCCAGCCGGCCAACAATACTGAAAAGACCAATCACCACCAGGAAGTTAACCGCTACCTTCCCGGGTATGCCCAGGTCGGTGGCATGAGGGTATATATGAATCATTATCATTTGGAGACATATCGACCAAAGGATAATCATCGTCAGCAACACCCAGAACGCCCGGGTATGCAATGCCCCGCCAAGCGAGAATCCTCCCGCCGAGGCAAAGTTATCCCCTTCTGTTGCCACCTTTGAATTGCCCGCTTCAATAGCTGTCACCTCAGCCTTACCCAAGGGCAGCAGTCCCTTCTCCTCAGGACTACGCCTCAGGAACAATGCCGCCGGGATAACGATAAGCCAGGCCAGAAGCCCGATAATGATATAGGACAGGCGCCACTCATAGGTAGCGATAAGGTATCTGGCCAGTGGCGACATTACCACGGTGCCCATCCCTATTCCGGCAACAACAATACCTACGGCCAGACCCCGCTTTGACACAAACCACCTTGATGCGGTTGCCACCAGAGGGGCAAAAGCAACACTCAGCCCAAGCCCTACCAGCAGGCCATAAAATAGATACAACTGCCAGGGAGCGCTGATTCGGCTGGTCAACAGCAGTCCCAGACCCAGGAACAGGCCACCGACGGCCACTGTTTTCCTGGCTCCGTACTTATCAGTTGCCCAGCCGGTGAAGATGGCCAGGGCACCGCGGGAAAACATAAAAAGTGAAACCGCCCCGGATACCAATGTCCTCGTCCAGCCGAAGTCCTCTGCTAGAGGCTTGAGGAATATTCCAAAGGAGTATTGAACGCCGTATGCCACCAGGGCAACAAAAAAGGCGGCGGCGACCACTACCCAGCCATAAAAGATTTTTGGAGCCGGCGCCGTCCCTAACCCTGGTACAAGTTGGTTGTGTCTCCCCGCGTGACTGCTCATTGGCGTTGCTTCCTTTTTATTATCTTCCCCATAGTGGTCGGTAATAACAATGCCAGCCTCCTCAAGTTCTTTATAGCAAGGATAGAGGTGGATGACTGGGAAGTCAAGATGTATTATACTATCCCTGTGCCCCAATACACTATATCCGAGAAAGGGGGTAGGAGTTTTGCCTTCCGTAGACACCAGTTGACGGGGAGAGGCCGGCAAGACAGGTAAAAACCACCTATGAAAATCGCCAAGACCATAGAGGAGATGAGACGGCTCCGGTATCAGCTCACCGAGCCGGTCGGTTTCGTCCCCACTATGGGCTACCTCCACGAAGGTCACCTGTCCCTGGTCAGACGAGCCAAGATTGACAACTCATCAGTAGTCGTCAGCATCTTCGTTAATCCCACGCAATTTGGCCCGCAGGAAGACCTGAATAGCTACCCCCGTGACCCCGAGCGCGACCTGGCTCTACTGGAAAAGGAAAAGACCGAAGTAGTTTTTATGCCCTCGGCCGCCGAGATATATCCCCCAGGATTTAATAGCTGGGTGGAAGTGGGGGAAATTACCGAACGTCTGGAGGGTGCTCGCCGGCCCGATCATTTCCGCGGCGTTACCACGGTTGTCGCCAAGCTATTCAACATCGTGCAGCCAACCCGGGCCTACTTCGGGCAGAAGGATGCCCAGCAGGCAATAGTCATCGCCAGGATGGTGGCTGACCTGGATATGAACCTGGAAATAGTTACGCTGGCTACGATGCGAGAACCCGATGGGCTGGCGATGAGCAGTCGCAACACCTACCTCGACCCCGAGGAGCGAAAAGCCGCCGTAGTCCTCTCTCAAGCGCTCGGTCTGGCTCAGGAGCTGTACACTGAGGGTGAGATAGATGCTAACTTAATCCGCCAGAAAATGACCGAGCTTATCCGGCAGCAACCACTGGCCGATATCGACTACATCAGCATCGCAGACATCGAGACCCTAGAAGAACTGGACACGGTGAGTCCCCCGGCTCTAGTTTCCCTGGCAGTAAAAATCGGCAGGACCAGACTAATAGACAACATCATGCTGTAATAGATGCTCTGCGTACTGCGGCAAGTCCTAACCCTGTTTGAGGGTGGGCGAGGGGTGGTGGATTAGAGGTATCAATAGGCAGAACTTTTGTGGTGGTCTTCAGCTTACTCCCGCAATAACCTGTTAAATTCCTCTCTGCTCAGTCCTGCGTCCCGAATTAAAGCCCTCAGCAGACCTCGCCCCAACTCAGCATGTCGGGGTACTGAAAGCCGTCGTCCCGACGGGTGGAGCAAAATCATATGACTGCCTTCGGTATGATCCCAGACATATCCCATCTTGCGCATGGCTTTGGCAAACTCGTCTCCAGATATTACCGGCAGACGGCTCACTAAACGGCAACCTCCACCTCTTCAACATCGGTTATCGGTAGAGGCTCGCCATGCTTACGCTTGCTAGCTATGTAACCCCGTATCGCCTCTTCAATGTTAGCGATGGCTTCTTCCCTGGTTTTACCCTGGGAGTGACAGCCGGGCAGGGCGGGACAACTGGCGGTGATGAAGCCGTCTTCATCTTGTTCAAGAGTGATGGCAAACTTCATAATATCTCCTCAGTAAAAACAAACAATTTAGTTTAATTATAGCAGAAATCAGCAATAGGTAGAACTTTTGAGTTAGTGTTTAGACTTCGTAACGTCTGCCATTAAATCATCTATATAATGCACGTTCTACAAGTGCATCAACAGAATATTTCCCAAGCTCACACATCCAATTTATGTGGTGTATCTCTAGAGTCCGCAAGGGGAAACAATAGAATTGCTGATTACTAGCATAGAGAATAAATAACAAGCCACTGGGAAGTGAACGAATTTTTTGAACCATGTCATCACAAAGCTGGCAGGCTGCTTGTTCAACTTCAATATCTTCCAAATCCCCATCGTCGTTCCAGAGAGCAATGATTGATGTACCCTCGCTTACTTGCTTAAGTTTTTCAGTTATTCGATCTTTGACCTTTTTGACATCTCGTTCTGGATTCCCGTATGGCTTTAACAAAAACGTATCGTCTAGGAACTCCTTATCAGAGAGGGAAATTTTCGATGGGCCTGGGTACATTTGCCGAAAGCGCTTTGCCTCAACAAACGCACTATGGTCGTCTCGTGATACGCGGAAGTCAGGGCCTTCCTTTCCTGAAGGCTCTGCTTCAACCTGAAATCCAAGGCCAGCGAAGACCAGAGCATACTTAATTTCGGCTAAGTAGTCATACAATTGCTCTTTGTCAGGCGCTTCAGCAATGCGTTTGAATTTGCTATCTGCACCTAGCATTTGTCGGAATCGCTCGAAGCGACTTTGCCAGAACTGCTTTTCTCTTTCCCCAAGGAGCTGGGATACCTTTTGGAGAGCTTTATCCACGGTAACACCTCTACTATTACTAAAAGATGCCATCTTGGAAGTAGTTGGTTAACAATCGGCTAATTTCCGTTAAGCTGTCGTAAACAGAAAGTGGAGATAGGGGGACTCGAACCCCCGACCTCTGCGATGCGAACGCATCGCTCTCCCAGTTGAGCTATATACCCAAACCGCATACCAATTATACCACAGACAGGACTATTCATTAACCCATTGCCGGAGGTTTACGTTTATGGCTAAATGTTCAACAGGTATCAAAGGGACCGGCTGACCACTTTTTGTGACAATTATTGCCGCTGCTCCGGGGCAAGTTTTATTGCCTGGCCTTAATCAACAGGTCCCAGGTGCCCTCAGATACTACCTCCTCCCTTTGGTTAAAAAGGCTAACATTAAAGATAACTATCCCTCGGTCATCTTTTCTGGTCTCTTTTTTTTGAGTAGCTACCATTTTCATTGATATCGTGTCACCGATGTAGACCGGCGCGGTAAACTTCCAGCTAAGAGTTAGTAAAGCTAAAGCTGTGCCTTCAATTATACCAATTCTATCCATTAATCCGGTAGCTATACCCAGGGAAAGGGGTCCATGGGCAATTCTTGCTTTGAAATCCGATTTCCTGGCAAATTCTTCATCGGTGTGCACGGGGTTCCAGTCACCGGAAAGGTAGGCCCAGTTTATAATATCGGCCTCGGTTACGGTTCGGGCTGGAGTATAAAACTCGTCTCCAATATTAAAGTCCTGGAAATACTTCCCTCTGAATGTAGATGCCATTATGTTTCACTCCCCTTTCTACTTTACGGATAAGTGCCTCTCTGGAGGCCCAATATATGTTGAGCCCATCTCAGGAGGAATAACCCTGAGTGGCACCCCCTCTCTTATCTCTTCAACCACATGGGCTATAATCCCGCACATGAATGACAAGGCGGCTATTCCGGCTATCTCCAGGGGGTCAAATCCCATTTCATTGCCGACACAGGCCATCATGCCGTCAATATTGATGCAGACTGGCTTACCCGTTGATTTCACAAACTCATCGTGAATTGCTTCGTAGAGTTGAGATTTTTCTCCCCACAAACCAGCTTCTTTGGCTACCTTACTCAACGCCACCGCCCTGGGGTCAACCTCTTTATAAATGGGGTGTCCCAATCCTGGTATCCTGTTATTACTTTCCTGGCATTCCCTGACTACTCTTTTAGCGGTCTCCTCTTTGGTCAGGTTCTCCCTTTTCATCAGCTTGTAGGCGCTATTGATAAGAGCGGCTGAATCCTGAGGAGATACGGTATAGGAGCCCATAGCCAGAACGCCAGCGGCAATTCCCGGAATAGATGACTCGGGGGAAGCTGAGGCAACGAACCGGGCGGCGGGGGTGGTGGCGTTGATGAACTGGTAGTCCACAATACCACAAAGCAGAGCATTCATCACCCTGGTTTCCTTTTCGCCGGGGAGTTCACCTCTCAGGGTAAGGTACAGGGCTTCGGTATACGATAGGTTCTCTATGACCTCGGTCAAAGGGTAGCCCCGGATAAGAATGTCCCCGGCCGTTATGTGACTGACTTTTTGCCGCCAGTAATCACCCCATTTTCCGCTCCTCATATAAGACCCAACGGCTCTCTTCCTCTCCCACCTCTCGTTTTCACTGTCAACCATTAACTACCCTCCTTTCCAGAGTTTTTCTCCTTCTTGATTACTATGGATTTATTTGACCAAGGTTCGGCCAATCACCAAACGCTGAATCTGGTTGGTGCCTTCCCATATCTGGATGAGCTTGGCGTCTCTCATCATCCGCTCCACGGGGTAGTCCTTCATATATCCATAACCGCCGAGGACCTGCACGGCATCAGTGGTTACCCTCATCGCCACATCAGAGGCGAAGCACTTACACATTGCCCCAAATTTTTCTACCTCCTCACTCCCCTGGTCGATAAGGGTGGCCGCTTTATAGGTCAACTGCCTCGCCGCCTCAATTTCCATTGCCATGTCGGCTAACATAAACTGAATGCCTTGAAAGCGAATAATAGGCTGTCCAAACTGGACCCTTTGCTTGGCGTAATTTACGGCATAATCAAAAGCGCCCTGGGCAATCCCTACAGCCTGAGAGGCAACGGTGGGGCGAGTTACATCCAGGGTTTTCATAGCAATTCTGAAGCCTTCACCTTCCTTACCGAGGAGATTTTCCTGGGGAATACGGCAATCGTCAAACAGCAGCTCGGTATTAGTGACACCATGAGCCCCCATCTTTCTCTCAATTTTACCTATGGAGAAGCCGGGACTGTTCTTGTCAACGACGAAGGCACTGATACCTCTCGTTCCTGTTAGTGTTGGGTCAGTCTTAGCAAAGACAGAAAAGATATGGGCCACGGCACCATGGCTGATGAAACACTTGCCCCCATTTAGTACGTAACTATCGCCAGCCAGGGTGGCTCTGGTCTGGATAGCCGCGGCATCAGAGCCAGCCTCGGGCTCAGTGAGACCGAATGCCGGAATGTATTCCCCGCTGGCTACCCGAGGCAGATGGGCCTGCTTCTGCTCTTTATTGCCCGCCAGTAAGATAGGCGTTGAGCCTAGCTCCTGTCCAGTTACAATAGCGGCGCAGGCGAGCGAGGCTTTGGCTATCTCCTCCGTCACCAGACAAAAGGTGAGCTTATCCGCTCCTACCCCTCCGTACTCCACAGGGATGGCCAAGCCCAGGAGGTCAGCCGCCCGGAATATCTCAAATATGTCCCAGGGAAACTCATCGGTCTCATCTATTTCAGCTGCTCTGGGAACAACCTTATCCTTTACTATCTCCTGGACGCTTCGTCGTATCATCTCCTGTTGCTCGGTTAGCTGGTACTGCATCTCTTTTCTCCCCCTAAGATTTTGGATGCTACCTCTCGATAATCATAGCGCCCCCCATCCCACCACCGACACAGGCAGTGGCCAGGCCCAGTCTGGCACCACGCCTTCGCATTTCATGGACTAGGGTGGTAATTAGCCTTACCCCGGTGCCGCCAATAGGATGGCCGAGGGCAATTCCGCCACCATTAACATTGACAATATCTTCGCTGATAAGCCCCATTTCCTCAAAATCTCTGATTACCGCTATCGCCTGGGCAGCAAAGGCTTCATTTAGCTCGATCAAGTCTATGTCCTTTAATTCAAGCCCCGCCTTCTTAAGCGCTTTCCTGGTAGCGGGTACCGGCCCCAACCCCATGTACCTGGGGTCAACTCCCACGGTAGCAAAAGACCTTATTTTAGCCATGACCTCCAGCCCCATCTCCCGGGCTTTTTCCAGACTCATCAGGGCGACTGCAGCGGCGGCATCATTTATGGGACAGGAATTTCCAGCGGTGACCGTACCGCCCTCCTTAAAGGTAGGTGAGAGCTTAGATAGCCTTTCTAGAGAGGTATCACTCCGGGGGGACTCATCGGTATCAAAGGTGACCGGCGGACCCTTACCCTGAGGCACTTCCACCGGGACAATCTCTTCCTTGAATTTACCCTGGTCAATGGCCTTGATAGCCTTTTCATGGCTCCTAAGGGCATATTTATCCTGCTCCTGCCGACTGATGCCGTATTTCTGGGCTACATTCTCCGCGGTAAGCCCCATGTTAAGGCTGCCGAACCTATCCTGAGGTCCACTCACCGTAGCCGCCGTGTCAATAAACCAATCATGTAAGACTGCGCTCCCCAGCTTAAGACCTGACCAGCGGATATCCATAAGATAGAAGGGGAGGTTACTCATGTTCTCAGCCCCACCGGCGAGGACAATCTCAGCGTTATCCGTCTGAATTTGCATCACCCCCTGGCTTATTGCCTCCAGCCCGGAGATACACTGGCGGTCGACTGTACACCCTGGAACCTCGACAGGAAAGCCAGCCCTGAGGGCAGCTTGTCGGCCACAGTTTAGATTATACCCCGATTGATAAGCGCAACCCATGACCACATCGTCAACGCTACCTGAGTTAATGCCGGTCCTCTTTATAATTTCTTTGAGAACTATCGCACCAAGTTGATATTGGGGCATATAGGTGAGGGTTCCACCAAACCGGCCTACAGCCGTTCTCACCGCACCAACTATGGCAACCTCTTTCATAATTGGGCTCCTTTGTTGACCCGTATTATTATCCCTTATCTCCAGCGACTTCTTCACCGCCACAATTTCCTTATAATAGCCTTTTCCCCGCTGCTCAGTCAACGAACTCGCCAAGTATGCGTCGTCAGCAACATTGGCACGAATTGTAATAGACGCTCTTAGTTGATGGTGCCTTCCTCAAACAGTTGATTGCACACTTTAGTGTACTGTTGGCCCACTGGGTGGCGACCAAGTACCAGTGCAAGATGCCTCTGTCATTTGCCCTTGTGAAAAATCAGACTTATTATCGACCGCCGCAGTTAGTGCAGGTGACCGGCTAGGAGATATTTATCATACCTCAGGTGGGCAGGGAGACGCCGATAGATGTTTTGGGAGCTCATTCGAGTAAACCCGTGTGCATAACATGGTGCCCCTGCCCTCCTGGCCAAACCCGTATGAGGTATGATGGGACTCCCGACAAAATCGGGGTGATCCCGTATCTAACAGCTAAGTTGGGGGCCAGGTAAACAGACGCTGGGGTCTGCCCACCGGTGTGAGAGAATAATAAAGATATTCAGCTGGAGCTATTGACCTTTAGGAATATAGTATGATGTTTGATTCCGAACAATTCTATAAGGAAAGACAGTTTGTTTTTAATGTTTTCAGGGCAAAAGCTCCGGGAGCACAAGGTCAAGGCCCTGACCCGATGGTATCACTATAACTTTAATATCTTCTCCGAGCCTGTCGAGCAGGATGTACTGTAACACCTCAGGCGTTAGAGATAACGCAATAGCCTCGTTGGCCGCGACCTGGGCCTCAGTGACAACACGGATATACTCGGCTTCCCCTGTCGCCTTGGCTATTCTTGCGTCTGCTTCTCCTTTAGCTTCGGCTTCTCTCTGTTGGGCTTCGACCTTGACACGCTCCAGCTTGTTCGTTGCCTCAAGTACTGCCTGTTCTGCGGC
>SDBU01009479.1_pt1 | contig 10900 bp, 9 predicted proteins | sample 2277071 | NCBI WGS metagenome assembly SDBU01 (sample SAMN10397929, study PRJNA504765) | marine sediment metagenome | isolation source: marine sediment core GS08_GC12, 126 cmbsf | place: Arctic Ocean: Gakkel Ridge, Loki's castle | collected 2008
AAAGGTTCGTTCCAATCTCTTTCAGCAAATCTCAATGTTTGCTAGCCAGGTTGCCTGAAACCTTTTTATTCAGGCTTATTATTCGATTGGAATAGACTCAATACCATTTTTAAGGTGGAGAAGTGCAATTTCAGCTTTGACATCCTCTCCGCCAGCTTTGGGGACCGGGGGTATTAGGTGAGTTAAGGTGGTTAGTTCTACCCTATAGAACAGGAAGGCTACCAGATGTCCTCAGAAGGGAGGTTACTACCTGATGAAATTCCGCTGCCCATGGAATACTGTGTGCCGTGTCCTGTGTCCTGACTGAACAATACGATGTATTGTTGGGAGTGATTATTTTTTAACAAAATGGCCAATTGTTTAGTCGATGGTTTAAAGGTGTTAGAGGGAGATGCCATAGGCATAAGCTTTTTCTATATATCGCCCTCAGGTGACCTAATATCTTCTCCGTCTTCCTTCGTTAAACCCGCCGCTTCTGTTATCAGAGCGAGGTCGAGCCGCATTAACATTTAATGCTCGATCCTTTAAGGTTTTCCCATTCAGAGCAGTAATTGCAGCTTGCCCTTCAGACACTGATGGCATTTCAACAAACCCGAATCCTCTAGGCCGCCCACTATACTTGTCCGTTATGATATTTACAGATTCAACTTCCCCAAAAGCTGTGAACTCTTGACGTAATTCCTCCTCAGTAATATCATAGGATAAGTTACCCACATATATTTTCATATTAATTTAAATACTCCTTTTATTAGGTTATGGCTATTACTGATCAGTTGCTTGCTTGCTGTCTTTGCCTTCTCCTTGCGCTCTTTCTTGCTTTGAGTCGTGACGCCTGTCTCTTAGACAGAAAATAGCGATGAGTTTTTACCTCACGCATGATTCCACTTACCTGTACCATCCTTTGAAAGCGCCGCAATAGCGAGTCTTGGGATTCACCCGTACGTAATGAAACTTCTAATGACATAACACACCAACATATTCTAGCATACATAGACGGGGTATCCCCGCCTATGTATGTCCTGAGGTTAAACCCCTAGCACTAATTATCCTGTCTGACTTTACGGTAGCAATCGCTACAATATACAGGTCTGCCTTCACGAGGCTCGAAAGGTACTTCACATTCCTTGCCACACTCGGCGCATACCGCGGGAAACATCTGGCGTCTGGCCCCGTAGCTGTCGTTTTCGTAACGCTTTGACTTCCTTGCCTGACGGCACGAGGGACAGCGCTTTGGCTCATTAGTATAGCCCCTGGATTGGAAAAGCTCTTGCTCCTCAGCGCTGAAAGTGAAGGTAGCCCCACAATCGGAACACTGGATCGACTTGTCCTGAAAACTCATTAGATGACCTCCTCTCTTTGAAATTCTAGTTAGAGTCCGGGTCATCCGATACTTGAGTAAATCTGAGGTAGTAAAAAAGTATATAATGCCCTAAACCAAAACTACCGTTTGATTATAACACAGTAGGGGAGCTGTTTGCAAAAACCAGTACAAACCGTCAAGTAGGAAAGAACTGCCTTCCGTAGTGGATAGGTCCCTTTGCAATTAACTTTATGGACTTTTTGCGCAATCCCCTTCGTTTAACGGAACATGAGAGTCCTGACAGACTGAAGATTGTTAATAATGTCTGGAGTCTCTTTAAGCGTTCTGTTGTCGGTTCCTATCATAAAATCTCTCATAAACATCTTGATTCCTACCTTGACGAATTAGAATGGCGATTTAACAATCGTGATAATCCATACCTATTCAGAGACACTCTCTTAAAACTAATCAAGTCTGAGAACCTTCCCTATACACAACTTATTACTTAAGTGCCTTTTGGATAACTTGAATGGCTTTCTTTTCCTTACTAGGCAAACTTCCTATAAATTGATATTCATTAAACTCAAACTTTTGCTTGGTCTCTTTATCACTATTTATTTTCCCTGAGAAATTAAGAAATCGCATTACATGGAATCTGACATATTGAGTAAACTCCCCGATAGCCTCTTTGACTTCACCGCCGTCAATCGTAGCTTCAATGTCTAGTGTCCTTAGCGCCTCTAGACACTTGACAGATGTTTCATCCAGTGCTTCTTTAGCACTACTTCCTTGGGCATGGAGTAATACAGTTCGCCCTGCCTCATGGGAAACTTGCAGGATAAGCCTATGTAATTCTTTGGCTCTTGTAGATTCTGAGTTCTTTAGTAAACCCCATAATATTAACCCTATACCAACGACCATTCCCACTACATACCAAGGGTTCATTTCCTCAAATCCCCCTTGGGCAAAGAACATGATAAGCGAGAGTAGGAGCGTGCCAACCCCACCCACGAATTGTCTAGACTTAAACCTTCTATCCATACCCCTATTCTACCACTTTCAGGGTTATTGATAAGCCTCTTGGGTGGAGTATAATTTGAGTAGAATGGTGAATAGTAAGGTCGGTGGCTGCCGAACTTGGCTACACAAAGAGGAGGTAGAATGCAAATTCCGATCTCTTTCACCACCCCTCAAACCTGTGTCAAGTATATAATTACGATTTAAATAAAAAGGGGGTCGTAAGCTCTGTTAAGCAAGCCGTAGAGGACACTGAAATTCAGACAGCTATGACTAGCACTGCTAAATAGGTAATCAAATTTGTCATATTCCTCAAAGTTGTGTCACAACTTGACCAGTTTAGCCGAATAGATATCGGGGAGAGATAATAGTTGCTGCCGTTGTTCCTCAGGTAGAGGTTCATCTAAGGTTAATACCGTTAGTGCTTGACCCCTGGGCTTGAGACGGCTAACATTCATGGAGCTAATATTTATATCGGCATCACCAGTTATTTTACCTATGGCTCCGATGAGTCCAGGGCGGTCTCGGTGGTTACTAAACAGGAAATAGCCCCCCGTAGGTACAATATCAATCCAGTAGTTGTTGACCTTGACAATATGTGCCGCCCCACGCATAGCGGTACCGGTAACGGTGGTAACCCCGGTGCTGGTGGTGGCTTCTACGGTAATAAGGCTGGAATAGTTCTCGCAGGTAGTTTTTTTTTGCTCTATTACCGTTAGACCACGCTGGGTAGCTACTATATTAGCGTTGACCAGATTAATCCGTTCCTCGCTTATTCCCTCAAGTAGTCCCCGCAGAATGGATGCTTCAAGGGTGTTGGTGTCATAATTAGAAATCTCACCCTCATATTCAATCTTGATAGAGTTCATTTGTCCTTCAGCTAGCTGGCTTAGTAGTTTGCCTACTACGTACGCACTCTGTAAAAAGGGTGCTAGCGCTGAGAGCGTTTCAGCAGAGATAAAGGGAGCATTGACGGTATGTCTGGCTGGTCTGTTGTTGAATACATCAATAATCTGTTGGGCTATATCTTTGGCTGCCATGGCTTGGGCTTCAGTGGTGGAAGCTCCCAGATGAGGAGTAACAATGATGTTATCATTTTCAAAAAGGATACTTTTTGTCACTGGCTCGGTGATGAAGACGTCTATAGCAGCACCAGCCACCCTCCCGTCTTTTATTGCTTTAGTTAGTACTTCTTCATCAATTAGCCCACCTCTAGCGCAGTTAATGATGCGCATCGTTGGCTTGACTAAAGCCAGTTCTTTAGTTCCAATTAATCCCCTTGTTGATTCGTTTAATGGAAGGTGAAGACTAATAAAGTCAGACTCCTTGAGTAGCTGCTCTAGGGAAATGAGCTCTACCTGCAGTTTGTTGGCATAGTCAACGGAGATGAATGGGTCATGAGCAATTACCTTCATTTCCAGACCGTGGGCGCGTCTGGCTACCTCTGAACCTACTCTACCCAAACCTATGATGCCCAATACCTTGTTTCTTATCTCGGTGCCTATAAAAGCGCTTCGCCGCCACACTCCAGACTTAAGCAGAGCATTAGCCTTAGGGATATGGCGGGCTAAGGAAAGCACAAGGGCGATGGTGTGCTCAGCGGCTGAGATAGTGCTGTCAGTAGGTGCGTTAACGACAATGACGCCATGCCGTGTTGCCTCGTCCACATCGATATTATCTACTCCAACGCCAGCTCTGCCGATGACCTGTAGTTTTTTTCCGGATTGTATAACCCTGGCAGTAACCTTGGTCTGGCTACGTACCACCAGAGCTTCATAATCGCCAATGGTGGAGATAAGTTCTTTCTGGCTTAAATCTAAATTAACATCCACCTCAGCGTGCTTACGTAGGATGTCTATTCCCTCACTAGCAATACGGTCAGTTATTAAAACTTTCATTTCAGTGCGCTGTTTTTTTGAGTATTCCCTTAGGTGACATCCCTGAACCCAGCTTTAGGTAACACTACCTTCAGTACTGATATTACTGCTTCAATATCTTTCTCAGTTACCCAGCCCAGGTGACCAATGCGGAATATTTTGCCGGCCAGTCTCTGCTGTCCACCACCCAGTATGATTTTATGCTCCTCCCTCAGAATTTGACGCATCCTCTCGACATCAAGTCCATTGGTAGCAGCTACTGCTGTGACCGTGTTAGAAGCATACCTTTCGTCGGCAAAGAGAGGTAACCCAAGTGCTTTTACGCCATCACGGGCAGCTTTAGCAACACGAGCATGACGAGCTATGATGTTAAGTAAACCTTCTTTCAACATCATTTCCAGTGATATTGATAAAGCAAAGATGGTAGAAACTGCTGGAGTCCAAGGTGTCTGTCCTCTTTCCAGGTAGCTCTTGTATTGAGAGAAATCCCAGTAGAAACGAGGCATTTTAGCTTTTGAATGTGCTTGCCATCCCTCTTGGCTTACACTGACCATAGCCAGACCGGGTGGTGCCATCCATCCTTTCTGTGAGCCAGTGACGGCAACATCAATATGCCACTCATCCACCGGTAGGTTAATTGACCCCAGACTGCTGATAGCATCCACCAGCAATAATTTATCAAACTCCTTCACCACCGAGCTGATTCCAGCCAGGTCATTAGTTATGCCGGTGGACGTCTCATTATGGGTGAATAGTACTGCCTTAATCTCTGGTTCAGCTCGAAGGGCTTTACGAACGGCGTCAGGGTCGGCTGCCTTGCCCCACTCAAAGCGTAATGGGATTACCTCGGCACCAAATTGCTTAGCGATGGTGGCAAACCGTTCACCAAAGGCGCCAACAGATACTGATAAGACTTTGTCGTCAGGCGAGAGAGTATTAACAACAGCCGCTTCCAGACCACCTGTCCCTGAGCTGGAAATTACGAAAACATCCCCTTTGGTCTGAAATAACTGTTTTAGCTTATCCGTTATCCCGTTTAGTATCTGTTCAAATTCTACCCCACGATGATTTATCATCTGCTTGGTCATCGCTTGAAGAATCTCATTGGGCAAGGGGGTAGGTCCTGGGATACGTAACTGTTCCATTCTTGTCTCCTTTACTGTGTTAGTGTATCAGTGTTTATAACTTTAGCGAAGCGGCGCTTACCCACTTTGATAATGCTACCATTTCTGATAGGGGCTATATCTCTGGAAATTTTCTCGCCGTCTATGCTTACGGCATCTTGGTTAATTAGTCTGTTAGCCTCACTGCGACTCTTAGCTAGGTGTGTTCTAACCAGTATGTCCCGAAGGCCAATGTCTCTTAGTGAAATATGATACTCTGGTATCTCTTCTGGCATTTCTCCTTTTTGAAACACCTTGGTAAAATGTTCTTCAGCCTCGCTGGCTGTATTTTCATCATAAAGCTGGGTCACTAGTTCCTTTGCCAGCCGTTTTTTAAGGTTCATAGGGTTGGTAGATTGATTCTTGAGCTCTTGCCTGAATTCCTCCAGTTCCTCATCAGGAACATCAGTAACCAGTTCAAAGTATTGCAGGATAAGACTATCAGGGATAGACATTACCTTACCGTATATCTCGTTAGGTGGCTCAGCGACACCAATATAGTTACCCAGGCTTTTGCTCATCTTGTGGCTGCCATCGGTGCCGATGAGGAGAGGCGTCATAAAACACTGCTGGGGGCGCTGCCCTACCATAGATTGAAGCTCCCTGCCCACCAGTAGGTTAAACTTCTGGTCAGTACCGCCAAACTCGACATCAGCCTGAATAGCTACTGAGTCATAGGCTTGAAGTAATGGGTAAAGTAATTCAGTTAAAGCAATGGGGCGCCCGGCATTATACCGATTGCTGAAATCCTCCCGCGCCATTAGCTGGGCTATGGTAAACTTGCTGGTGAGTTTAATAACATCAGCCAGGGTAAATTTGCCAAACCACTCACTTTGCCATCTCACCTCTGTCTTCTTCTTATCAACCACCTTAAAAAATTGCTCCATATAGGTTTTGGCGTTAGCCTGAACCTGTTCCATGGATAGCATAGGTCGGGTGGCTGAAGCACCACTGGGGTCACCAATCTGAGCTGTCCAATCGCCAACAATGAGAACCACCTGATGCCCTAACTCTTGGAATTGGTATAGCTTCCTCAAGGCTACTATGTGCCCCAGGTGAATATCAGGGAAACTGGGGTCGAAGCCCTCTTTGAGCCGTAGTTTTTTGCCCGAGCCCAGTAGCTCTACCATTTCTTCTTCAACTATAATTTCAGCTACCCCGCGCTTGAGCAAGTGACCAATATTCTGGCTGATGGCACTCTTTTTATCGGTAGTCATGCTTGGTTTCTACCTCGGGAGCTTAATATAGCGCTAGTTTGCTTTACATCCTCTGCCACCTGTTTTACTAAGTCATCGGTGGTGGAGAATTTTTTCTCATCACGAATCCGCTCTATTACATCAACTCTTATCTCTTGTCCATACAGTTCGCTGTGGTAATCAAGAATATAGACCTCCACCGTGCGCTGTCCGCTATTAAAGGTAGGACGCCTGCCGATGTTGGTCACTGACTGGTAGCAGGTATCATCAATGTAGGTCCAGGTAGCGTAAACACCATCAGCGGGGAGGGCTTGCTCTGGAGATATATCTAGGTTAGCCGTGGGAAAGCCCAGTCCTGTGCCGCGACCGGCACCAGTGATTACCGGGGCAATAAGACTAAGATAGCGGCCGGCCAGGTCGTGCACCTTCCTCATATCTCCTCCAGCTAGAGCCTCTCTGATAGCTGTGCTGCTTACTCTTGAACCATTTACAGTTAATGGTGGTATTACAGTTACTGAGAAGTTCATATCCTGCCCTAATGTGTAGAGCCGGTTAGTATCACCTTCTCGGTTTCTGCCCAGGGTAAAGTCGGGTCCAATTACCAGTCCCCGCATTCTAATGTACTTCTTTAGCAGGCTGATGAACTGGATGGCGCTAAGCTGGACTAACTCACGGTTAAAGGATAAGGGAATGACAGCATCAACCCCTTCAGCTTTGAGAAGGTTGATTCTCCGGGTAAGATTAGTTAGGAATGGTAGTTTGTTTCGAGGTGATAGTACCTTCTGGGGGTGCTGGCGAAAAGTTACTACACCGCTGAGCAAATCTCGCTTTCTGGCATGTTCAATTAGTTGTGAAATCAGGTATTTATGACCAAGGTGAACGCCGTCAAAAACACCGATGGTTAGCAGCATATCTTTGGTGGGTGATACCTGAGCTAACTCTTCCTCAACCAGCATAACTTTTCTCACTTAACGGCGTTATAATATGTAGAAGACAAATTTGAGCCAACTTTAAGAGAAAAACCTGAGTTACCGTAGATAAAGTGCCTTAATACTATCATAAGCCTATCTAGGCGTCAACTGTAGATAGGGCGGCAGGGCTGATAAATGACTCAGCATAGTATTTTTAGTAGCTATCTAATTTTGTGCTATACTAAGCGAAACTATTATAGCTCAGGGGGAGTAGGAGCATGTTTTCGGGAGCGGGAAAGAAATTAGCTGAGCAATTGTTGGGCATAGGCTCCATCAAGTTTGGTGCCTTCAGGTTGAAATTGCACGAAAAGAACTCAGATGCCCCGCTTTCGCCTATCTACATAGACCTCAGATTATTGCGCTCATTCCCCCCAGCTATGGATTCGGCAATAGCAGTATATACCGAGCTGATAAAGGATTTGAGCTTTGACTTACTGGCCGATGTGCCCACAGCAGCCACTCCGATTGTGGCGATACTTTCACACCAGATGAAGGTGGCGATGATTTCTCCGAGAAAGGGTGAAAAGGGGTACGGTATCACCGGGAAAATAGATGGTGCCTTTGAATCAGGGCAAACCGTCCTGTTAGTGGATGACCTGATAACACAAGCCGAGAGTAAATTAGAAGCAATTAGCACTCTGGAGACGAATGGTCTGGTAGTTAAAGATGTGGTGGTGCTGGTAGACCGTGAGCAGGGAGGGGCTGAGCAACTGGAAACTTCGGGATACAAGTTTCACTGTGCCTTCAAGCTTGGTGAGCTCCTCCAATTTTATCGGCAAGCCGGCAAAATAGACCGGGATGAATACCAACGTACTATAACCTATCTCAAAGTAAGCTCAAAGTGAATGACTTAGAGGTTAGTTATATCTGAAAGTGAGCAGAGTACTTGACAAATGGCTATTCTATGTTATAGTAGGTTTACATATCTTGACAGGTATGGTATTATGTTTAGCGAAAGGAGGTGGTGCCATAGTGAAATCCCGAAAAGGGAGAGAGTTATTAAGCTCAACAACAGTTTCAAAGAAACTTTGTCTCCATAAAGAAGAAGGGGCATAGAGTTTTATGCCTTTGTTTGTGGAGATGTAAGAATATTAAGGAGGAAATATATAAAGTCGATGAGCAAGAAAATTTCTAAGATATTGGGAGTGGGTCTCGCCTTAGGGCTACTGCTTAGCCTATTGATAGCAGCGGTTCCGGTGGCGGCTACCATCAGCCAGCCTATGGTTGATACGGCCGACGGCGATGTCAGCGCGACCACTACCTACACCATCAGCTTCCAGATAACCGAAGAGTTGACTGTCGGTGCCGATGGTTATATCACGGTACAGTTCCCCGAAGATACCGACGTGGGTGATGTTGGTGATGCTGTTGCTGACATTGACATATCAGCAACATCGGGTATTGGCAGTCTTGCCTTCTCCGGGAAAAACCCGGTTAATATTGCTGCCATTACTGTGGACACTGACGAGCTGACGGTCAAATTCCTGATTCCTACTGGCATTAATACCTCGGATACAATAGGGGCTATGGCTGACATTCAGATTAAGATTGCTGATGTTGAGAACCCGACCGAGCCGGGCGACTATGTACTGTCAGTGAAGACAGGAGAGGAAACCACCTACAAAGAATCGGCGGCATATGAGATAGAGAGCCCCACCGTTGGTGGCGGTGTCTATATCTATAATGCTTCTGGCGTACTGGTGGAGACCTTTGGTGGCGACGCTGCCCTGGATGATGCATTTGACACTGGTTGGTTTGCCAAGGATGACTTTACCATCACAGTTGGTCCCGGAACCTATTTGCTTACTGAAGATCTCATCATTACCGGTGACGGCTTCACTTTAGAGTCATCTGATGGTGCTGCTGAGACCGAGATTGACTGTAACGAGCTTTACGGTATCCTTATCAATGATAACGATGTAACCATCGATGGCTTCAAGATAAACGATGCTGATATTGCTGTCACCGTCAGTGAGGACGATTTCGTCATCATTAATTGTGACATCGTGGATGCTGATGGGAACGGTCCAGGCATACTTATTAATACCCTCGGTACCGATGCTACCATAGAGAATTGCACCTTTGATGACTGCCCGATTGCTATCGAGTTTGCCGACCAAAACCCGATAAAGGATTTTGATGATGTCGACATAACCGGTAATACCATAACCGGCTGCACCGGACTCGGTGCTATTGTTTTCAATGGTGGTGTCGATGATGTTGATATCACTAACAATACCATCTCGGGCAATGACGAGGCGGGTATATACTTCGCTGACGGTCTTGCCTGCAGTAACATCCTGATTAAAGGCAATACCATCTCGGAGAACGAGGAGTTTGGTATCCGCTTTAACAGCACCGTTGCTCCCTTAACACTAGAAATCAGCGAGAATACCATTGCTGATAACGATGGGGATGGTATCCGAATTGACCAGGCTGGAGCTACCCGATGGACTGAGGAGACTTGCGTCATCATCTACAACAACTTCTCAGGTAACACCAGTGACCATCTCCAGAACGACAGCGATGTTGATGTCAATGCCTACTTCAACTGGTGGGGTGATGCAGACGAAGATGAATTCAGTGGCGATATAGAGGAAGGCGGCGACGGCACTATTGAGTACGAGCCGTGGCTCATGGCTGAGTTCGGCACCACCACTACATCCGGTGACGTCAAGACCAACGGCAGTTCCCTTGACGCTAAAGATGAGGCCAATGTAAGGGTCTCCGGTGTGGAGGATGACACTGCTCTTAATGCTGACATTATCGCTGTTGCTCAGTTCTCAGAAAATCCCGAAGAAGCACTTGACGGCGGTTTCGCTTTCTTTGATGTGTTCATTAAGCTTGACGCCAACTACGATACTGAGGATGAGACCATCAAGCTGAAGTTCTACGACGAGAACATCGCTGATGGTGATGCAGCTTTCTACTGGACTGGCGACTTCTGGGTGGAGTGCTCCGACCAGATAGTCAGGAGTGGCCTTGCCTGGGTCAATGTGACCGAGGATTCCATTCCGACTTTTGAGGACCTAGAGGGCACTGCATTTGCTATGGTTGCCGGAGGTTCGACAGTAGCAGCAGAAGTAGGGTACACCTGTCCTCAGTGTGGCGTGAGTTTTGATACTGAGGCGGAGCTGGCACCCCACTGGGATGCGGTTCACAAACCAGCACCACCAGTAGCGCCTGAGGTGACAGTAGAAGTAGAAGCACCACCGGCACCAGATGTAACGGTAGAAGCGCCAGCAGCGGCTGCTCCAGCCTATATCTGGTTGATAATTGGTATTGGTGCGGTTCTGGTGATTGCGGTGATTGTCCTGATAGTCAGAACCAGGCGAGTAGTCTGATTTTAACTTGATGGGTAATACCTAACCCAGAT
>SDBU01009480.1_pt1 | contig 10899 bp, 15 predicted proteins | sample 2277071 | NCBI WGS metagenome assembly SDBU01 (sample SAMN10397929, study PRJNA504765) | marine sediment metagenome | isolation source: marine sediment core GS08_GC12, 126 cmbsf | place: Arctic Ocean: Gakkel Ridge, Loki's castle | collected 2008
CCCTTAAATATACCCCCGGAGGAGGAAGAATAACCCTAGAATTGTTTAAAAAGAATGACAATATTGTATTCGAAATAAAAGATACAGAAATAGGCATCCCAAAGGATGAAAAGGAGAGGCTGTTCAGTGAATTTTTAAGGGCTTCGAATGCGAAAACCCTTTCAGGGGGGGGGACCGGATTGGACCTGGCTATTATAAAGGCCCATATGGAACAACACGTCGGCTCGACAGAAATTGAAAGTGAGGAAGGGAAGGGTGCAACATTCAGGATCTTCCTCTTTTTCCCGCGGCTGATTATTGAGGTGTCTGGTTAGGCCAGTTTACCCACCTGCTGGTCTTAAGCGCCAATAATTTTTTTACCTTCCCAACCAGGTCTTCCGGTTGAGCAGGCTTGTCGATAAAATCATCGACAGGGAGGAATTCACCGTCTGTCTCGGTTGAAAAACCAAACTCCGGGCGTCGAACGTTGATGGCGGTGACCATTAAAATCGGAACAGGAGCAAGCGCTCGTTCCTGTTTCATTTTGATCGCATAATCAAATCCCTTGCTCTTTTCCTTTTTGCCGAACATTACATCGAGGATAATCAGGTCGGGTCTTTCATCCCTTGCCTTCTTTAAACCCTCATCAGGATTAAAGGCAGACAGTACCCGATAGTTTTCTGCTTCCAGTGTAATTTTCATCGCTTCCACTGTATCCTCATCATCCTCAATGATGAGGATCTTTGCCCTTTCAGCCATGATAATTCCTCCTTATTTATTTATTATCTTTGGCAGGGTAAATATAAATGAGCATCCCCTGCCTTCCTCGCTTTCCACCCGAATCTCGCCGCCATGCTCTTCAACAATTTGTTTCGCAATTGCCAGACCCAAACCGGTCCCATGCTGGGTCAGCTCCCGGGCTTCTTTTGCCCGGAAAAAATCATTAAAGATTTTTGGCAATACCTCCTTTGGAATTCCGATCCCGGTATCACTTATGGCAATCCGGATAAAACCGCCCGCCTTCAGCTCCTCAAAAGTAAGGGTAATTTTCCCTCCCTTTGGTGTATATTGAACGGCGTTCATGAGTATATTTGCAAATAACTGCTCTATAGCCAGCGGATTGGCATGAATAAACGAATTACTGACAGTATTTCCCACGATTATAATCAGACCTTTTTCTATAATCTCCGGATTCAGTTGTTCTACTACTCTTTTTACCAATTCTGATAAGAGCACTCTTTTTTTCTCCATTTTATCCGTTACTCTCATTTTAGAGATAGCGAGTAGATCGTTTAGAAAATCTAACAAGCTCAGGCTTCGCCGTTCGGCGCGAGCGATCATTTCCCCGGATTTTTCAGATACCGGGCCGGTCAGGCCCGTTAAGACCACTTTGAGACAGCTCTGGATGGCTGAAAGTGAGCCTTTAATATCATGGGCCACACTCTGTACGTATTGTGATTTTACTTTATCGGCTGCTTCTAACTCATATTCTCTCTTTCTTAATTTATTAACGATCGTGGTTGTCAGATAAACAATTATATATAAAGTCGAAGAGAAAGTAACATATATCCAGATAAAATAGTTTAAATCCAAATAACATCTTTCTGCGGGAATAAGTCCGTTAAGATGGTAATGGGGCAATAAACCCAGGCTCTCACCGCCGGTGGATATTCCGAAAAGAAAGACAACCAGGGTAGCCTGGAGGTAAGCTGCCTTATTTGAGAGGAGAATACTCGCAATTACCATATGGAAGATGAAATAAAAGATAAACGGGTTTTCATAGCTCCCGGCAAAATGGATCAGATAGGTCAACAGGATTAGATCAAGGGAAATCTGGAGACTGGCAAAAAAGTATGCCCTTTTGAAACCCCACTTAGAATCTCTATAAAAGAAAAACAAGGAATTATAGAGAATTAAGATCAGGTTGCCTGCATAAAGCATCAGGAATGGCAGGTTCATTTTAAGAAGGTACCGGGCGCCGGTAAGAACCAGAAATAACCCGATTGCGGCAAGCCATCGCAAATTTATGAGCCACACTATTCTGATTTCCAGGTCTCTTACCGGTAGGAGCTGTTTTGGCTCATCCATTAAAATTTTTTAATTCATTTTAATCGTAAAATGTAGCGGCATAAGGACAAAAGCATCCGCTTGGGCTCGCTTTCATTTAAGAAGGCGATGTTGTCTTTTGCTTTCGCTATATTTTCTTTAGCCAGCTCGATCGTATCGATATCATCTGCGATCAGGGCATCGTTATCGTTATGATCGTCGATGAGTTGATAGGCGAGCCCGAAATGAAGGCCGAAGTCGGTCAGAGACCGAACCTCCTCCTCATCCGCCCCGTTCAACATGGCCCCGCATTGGCAGCAGGCAGACATGAGATTGGCTGTCTTGTTCTCCAATATGTCCAGGTATTCCTGTAAGTCCGGATTTATTTTGCGCCTGATGATATCCTGCTCACAGATTTCACCCAGGCACATTTTTTTGGTCACCTCACAGAAAATCTGAAATAACTTTATCTTTTTTTCCTGGTGCATTACCTCAAGCTCGGTGAGAAGGGAAAAGAATTGTGAGTACAGGATATCGCCTGCAAGAACTGCGATCTTGCTGCCGTATTTTGTATTCAGGGTGGACTGTTTTCTCCTGTACTCCGTCTCGTCGATTACATCATCGTGAACGAGGGAGGCGGAATGGATCAGCTCTACCGCGGCGGCCAGCTCAATCAGTGATCCGTCGATAGAAACGCCCGGGCCCTGCAATGATTTTGCCGAAAGTAGTACGAGGGCCGGACGAAGCCGTTTACCTGCTTTAAGAAATAAATGGTTTACCGCCCGATAGGCGAAATCATACCGGTAACTACCGGCACTGTTCTCTTTCCAGAGTTGCTTGAGCTGCTTTTCCAATACTTCTTCGACGAGTGTGAGCTCTTCATTTATAGGCTCAAATATTTGCTTTAATTCCATATCAGTATTATGTCTGAAAAATCCTTCCTTTTCAACTAAGGCGCTTCCTCAATCGTAATCGTATCTGTCGGGCAGACATAGGCGCAGGCGCCGCAGCCGATGCAGGTCTCTGCGACTTTGTCAAAAGGCGTCTTTACCTTGCGTTTCATCCCTCTTTCCGAGAAGCTTATGGCGTGACGCTCGGTAATCTCGGCGCAGACCCGAATGCACAGGCCGCAGAGGATGCAGTTCGTATCCACGAGCTGCGGCGCCCGGTAGAGAAGGTACTCGCCGACCATATCCAGGGATGCCCTGTCTTGCCCCGAAAAGCCCAGCTCTGCCGCCAGTCTTTTAAGTTCTTCGGAATCGGGACATCTTGAGAGGAGAAGCTCGATAATAAAAACTCTGGCCTCTTTAACCCTTTCCGAATCCGTTACTACGATATGCCCGTCCTCAACCTGGGAGCAGCAGGCCGGGACCAGCTGCGACCGCCCCGGGGCCTGCCGGGCCGTTACCTCGACCAGGCAGATTCGGCAGCCTCCGTAGGGCTCAAGCTTATCGTTATGGCAGAGGGTCGGGATCTTGACTCCCACCCTTTTTGCCGCTTCCAGGATGGTTATCTTCTCCTCGAGTTCCATATTCTTATTGTCTATGATCAGATTTATCATCATTCAACCCTCACCGCATCGAATTTACATACACTCAGGCATATTCCGCATTTGATACATTTTTCCTGTTCGATGACATGGACCGTTTTTCGCTCACCACGAATCGTGTCTACAGGGCAGTTCCTGGCGCACACCATGCAGCCGTTGCATTTATCCTCCAGAATATAGTACTTTATCAGCTCTTTGCATGCCCTGGCCGGGCATTTTTGGTTCAGAATGTGAGCCTCATATTCGTGGCGAAAATGCTTGATAGTGGTGAGCACCGGGTTGGGAGCGGTATTTCCCAGCGCGCATAGGGCGGTCTCTTTTATGAGTTTTCCTATTCTTTCCAGGAGGTCGAGATCTTTCTCCTCACCCTTGCCCCGGGTGATATTCTCCAATATATTGAGCATGTGCCGGCTCCCTTCCCGGCAGGGGGTGCACTTACCGCAGGATTCTTCCTGGGTAAAGGCGAGAAAATACCTGGCTACTTCCACCATACAGGTCTCTTCATCCATGACGATCATTCCGCCCGAGCCCATGATCGCACCCGCTTTCGTCAAAGACTCGTAATCGACCGGTATGTCCAGTAATGATTCCGGAATGCAGCCGCCCGACGGCCCGCCCATCTGGACGGCCTTGAATTTCTTGTTGCCGGGAATGCCCCCGCCGATATCATATATTATCTCCCGCATGGTAATGCCCATCGGGACCTCGACCAACCCGGTATTATTTACCTTTCCGACCAGGGAAAAAACCTTGGTCCCCTTACTGGTTTCCGTTCCTATACCTCCGAACCACCCGGCCCCGCGGCGGACGATATGGGGAATGTTAGCCCAGGTCTCTACGTTATTGATATTGGTAGGTTTGCCCATATAACCCGATATGGCCGGGTAGGGCGGCCGAACACCGGGCTCGGGCAGCCGGCTCTCCAGTGAGCCGATCAGGGAGGTCTCTTCCCCGCAGATAAAGGCGCCCGCGCCCCTGTTGATGGTGAGGTCAAAAGAAAATCCGGTTCCCAGGATATCCTCTCCCATAAGCCCGTATTCGCCGGCCTGTTTCATGGCCTTCTGCAGTCTCTCCAGGGCCAGGGGATATTCATTCCTGATGTAGACAAAGCCGTGGCCGGCGCCGATCGCCCTGGCGCCGATCAACATCCCTTCCAGCACGGCGTGAGGGTCGGATTCCATGATAGACCTGTCCATGAATGCGCCCGGGTCTCCTTCATCACAGTTGCAGATAATATATTTTTCATCGCCCGGGGCGTTCCTGCATAACTCCCACTTTCTCCCCGTCGGAAAGCCGGCTCCTCCCCTGCCTCTCAAGCCGGATCTTTTGATCTCTTCGATTGTCTCTTCGGGCGTCATGGAGGTGAGGGCTTTGGCCAGGGCCTTGTACCCGTCTCTGCCGATATATTCGTCGATATTCTCGGGGTCTATGATTCCCCGGTTGGCCAGGGCGATCAACTGCTGCTTGCCGAAGAAACCGATATCCTTCATTTTGGGAATGGGAGATTCCTCTTCCGGGGGGGAATACATGAGCTTTTCGACCGGTCTTCCCTTTAAGAAATGCTCCTCTACCAGGTGGGGGATGTCTTCTTCGGTGAGCATCTGGTAAAAAATACCCTCCGGCTGGGCCACCACTATGGGCCCATTGGCGCAGAACCCATTACACCCGGTGGTTATGATCTTAATCTCTTCCTGCAGGCTTTGCTTCTCTAATTCCCGCTCCAAAGCTTCCTTTATGCCGAACGCTTTATTGGAAACGCAGCCGGTGCCGGTGCAAACCATTAAGTGCATCCTGTATCTTGGCATTTACAGTATCCTTTCACTCCCCAGGGCTAAAGCGTATTCAGTAACGATCTTTCCTCCCATGACATGGCCGGCGAATACCTTTCCTACCTTTTCTTCAGTCAGATCGATATACTTTACCGGAGCTTCCCCTTTGAGCTCTACAGTCGCCATGGGCTCATGGCTGCAGAGGCCGGCGCAGCCGGAAGTCGTCAGGATCACATCTTCAGCAGCCGATTCTTCCATCCTGTCCATGAAGGCCTTGAGTATCGGTCTTGCGCCGGAAGCGATGCCGCAGGTTCCCAGGTGGACCGTGATTCTCGCTCTACCCGCTCCCTCCCGCAGCACGGTTGAGGCTCTCATCTTTTCACTGATTTTATCCAGGTCTTCGGGTTTTAATTTCATGGTTGACCGCCTTTTTTAGTTTTTATGAATATATTTAAAGCTGAACTCTATCTCCGGATGAGATGCTCTTAATACATCCATGGTCTCTTTCATATTTCCCAGGGGTTTTCTGTCGGGATGACTCAGCCTGAAGTAAGCCCTGATTCTTGTACCTCCCCGGGGACTGGATTCTATCTCCAGCTTACCCCCGCTTTCCCGGGCCGCCTGGGCGAAAAGGGGGAGACCCAGGCCTACCTTTCGCCCGGGCTTGGTAGTGAAAAATGGGTCCAGGGCCTTATCGATCGTTTCTCTGTCCATTCCACTTCCATCATCCTTTATTTCTACGCTGAGGATATCCCTGCCGGAATCCTCGACAATTTTAATCGTTACCCGGGCTGATTGTACTATAATGGAGTTTTCAACCAGGTCCAGAATATGCAAAGAAATATCCTCCACTATCGTTTTATTCCTCTATTATCACTATTCTTTACAGCTTTTTTCAGCTCGCCGAAGGTTGCCTCTGCCATTACGAAAGTCGTGTATGAGCTGCCGATACTTTTTAGAAAATGAGCGTCTGAAAAGGTGACCAGGGGAAAACCGCAGTCTTCATATTTCGGAAGCTGCCCTCTGTTTTTCTTCCAGTTCGGCGAGAGCTCCAGCGCGTCAAGCTCGATATTCTCCGGAATAAAGCCCAACTGGCTTTCAATGCTGAAGGCAGCCCTGTCTATATGGGAGGCAAAGGCTAAACCCCTGAAGCGATGAATATTCCGGAGTATCTCATCCAGGCTGAGCCTGGTTGCTCCGATCAACAGCTTCTCGTTTTTGGCGATCACCCGGTCGCAGCCATCTACAACAAGCTGCTCCCCGAAATAGGCTTCGTCATTCTCGCCGGCCAGATTATGATAAACAATATTCTGCATATCGAGCAATTTTTTGTCGTCCGGGAAGAAAGCCAGGATATGTATTTCCTCCCGGGTGGTTATTTCCATTCCTCCTAAAACGGGAAACCCCTCTCTCCTCCCCGCCTTTTTCACCGCTTCAACATTTTCCGCTGAATTGTGATCGCTTATCCCGATCGCATCCAGGCTCTTTTTGGCCTCAGAAATTATTCTGGTCGGAACCATCTCATTGTCGGCACAGGGAGAGAGGCAGGTGTGGATGTGCAGATCCATCTTTATTTCCCTCAGCATCCATTTAAGTCCCGGAAATACCCAGTTTGTACAATCTGCCGATGAGCTCAAAAGCAGAGAGCTTGCTTACCAGGATGGGGATATTCTCGCTTTCCGCTTTTTTGAGAGTTTCCGCCTCCGGCTCTCTGCCGTTTATCAGAACAATTCCGGCTAATTCTTTCATTCCGGCCACGGCCACGATGTTGATGTGAACCTGCAGGGTGACCCAGAGGTCCCCCTCCCGAGCATTGGCGATCACGTCGCTCATCAGATCGCTTGCATATCCCCTGCCGACCTCGGCATCCAGAAACCGGTCTCCGCACCTTAGCTCCAACTCCAGTTTTTCGGCAATTTCTCTTAACCGCATTTCTTCTCTACCGGCTCGCTAATGAGTATATCGATTTTCAAACTGGTCCCCTTTCCCGGACTTGAATCGATCTCGAATTTTTCGGCGCAGTTCTTGATATTGGTCAACCCCATACCGGCGCCGAAGCCCAGCTCCCTTACCCAAACAGGGGCGGTGGAATAGCCGGGCTCAAGGGCCTTCTCTACATCCGGAATACCGGGGCCCTTGTCTTTCACCTCAATAAATATCCTCTCAGGATTAAGAGTCACGATAACGGCTCCTCCCTCGGCGTAAATAATAACATTCATTTCCGCTTCATAGGTGGCAATTGCCGCCCGGCGGACGATGCCGGGGTGAATTCCCAACCGCCTCAGGGTCTTTTTGATCTCGCTGGCAACTTTTCCGCCCTGCTCAAAATTCTTACTGTCCACAAGGTACTCAAAAATCAGGGTTGTTTTGTCAGCAATAAGGTCCTCCAGGAAATGGCTGGCCCGGTACTGATGAATTTCCTCCTCATGATAGTCGATCTCGAGCTCCCGGAGCAGACCCTCGATAACATCTCCCTTGGTGATCATCCCGGTCACCCGGCCCGTTTCCCGGTTGATTACCGGAAAGCGGCCGACACCGTATCCTTCAAATTTGCCGATCGCATGCACCAGCGGCTCGTCTTCGTAGACGGTCTTGACTTTCGGAGTCATTTTCTCGGCCACGGTGCAGTTCGGCTGCCCCCCGGCCAGCCAGTTGATGAAATCTTCCACGCTTATCATGCCCGCCAGGTTTCCGCCCTCGAGCACGGGTGCGCCGGAGATCCTGTTATCTCGAAGTATCACCCTTAATTCACTCATCATGGTATCGTGTTCCACTGCAATCACTTTCCTGGTCATAACGGCCTTTACCTTGAGCTCGTAGACCATTTCCTGGATCTTACCGAACTTTTTTCCGTCACTCATAGAATACCGTTCACCGGATGTTATTACATCCCTGCAGTCCCGCCTCGTACAGCCTGCCGCAGGCAGAGTACATGGAGAGTTTAGTAGTTAAGAGGGGTATTCGGTTTTTCTCGGCCAGCTCTACCGTTTCCCTGAGGGGTTTCTTCCCATGGACGAAACAGACGGCGTATATCTCGGTCATCTCCGCAGTGCGAACCGTGTGGAGATTGTTTAAGCTGGTCAGGAGCAGGGAGTTGGATTTGCTGAAGGTAAGGACATCACTCATCAAGTCCGAAGCGCACACCATGCTAATTTCTCCTTTCGGGCCGGTCTCTTCCGTGATTAATTCAGCCTCAAGAATCGCGATTATTTCCTTTAATTTCATTGCCCGGATCCGTTTGGGGACTCATCCATATATTTCTCCAGTAGTTTGCTCACTCTCTTCTGCTCTATCTTGCCGTGATACTCACCGTCTATGACCACCAGGGGCCCGAGGGCGCAAGCGCCCAGGCAATTGACCGTTTCCAGGGTAAACTGCTTATCCCCGGTGGTCTCGCCGGCCATTATACCTAGCTCACGCTCCAGGGACTCCACTATTTTTGGCGCTCCTTTCACATGGCAGGCCGTTCCGACACAGGCACATATTCGATGCCTGCCCATTTCTTCGAGACGGAACGAAGTGTAGAAGGTGGCCAGACTGAACAGGCTGCTTAAAGGAACTTCAATCTCGCTGGACACCTCCCGGAGCATTTCTTCGGGAAGATATCCGTATTCCTCGGATATATCCTGAAGAAGGCCGATAAGAGAACCTTGCTCATTCTTATGTCTTTCTATTAAGCTTTTAAGTTTTTCCATGCTTACTTTATTGTCACCAGCCATCTTTTATTAGGATCGAATTTTTTATTTTCCACCATTTCCCGAACGATGGTCAAATAGTCAGGAATAGAGATTTCCAGATCATTCTTGACCTTGACCTGGCAGGCAAGCCGCATGTTCGAAAGCTTCTCCTGCCGGCTCATGTAGATCTCTTCGGTCGGGAGAATCATTCCCGCCCCGCTCGTTACCCGTACTTTGCAGTAGCCGCAGGAGCCTTTGCCCGCGCAGGAAGAAGAGATCTTCATATTGTTATCGATCAGGCAGGAGAGGAGGGTATCTCCTCCCTGGACGGTGAACTCCCTCATTTCTCCTTCCTGATTGATCGTGATTTTACACACCCCGTAAGTGACCAGCAGCCGGTCGGCAATAGCCAGTAAGATGGTTATTACCAACAGGATAGAATTCATTATTATTACGGGCAAAAAGCTCATTATATTCTCACCATTCCTGCAAATCCTAAAAATGCCAGAGCGATTATGCCGGCAATAACCATGATGATTCCCGGGCCTTTCATGCCTTTCGGGACATCCCCGATCAATTTCAATTTTTCATTTATGGCGGCCACGATCACTATGGCCAGGGTCCAGCCTACCGCCGAACCGAAGGCGAATATCAGTGATTCGGTATAGCTGTAGTTACGGATTACCATAAAGAGCGATACGGCCAGCACGGTGCAGTTGACCGTGATCAGGGGCAAAAAGATACCGAATGCCGCCTGGAGGACGGGAAAAAAACGCTCCATTAGCATTTCCACCAACTGGACGGAGGCGGCTATGACAATGATGAAAACGACGTAATATATCAATTCACTCTTTGCCGGCACCAGGATGAGATTGTAGATGGGCCAGTTGATAGCCGCGGTCAAAGTGACGACAAAGATAACGGCAAAGCCCATACCCGTAGCGGTCCTCAGGCTGCGGGAGAGAGAGATGAAAGGGCACATCCCCAATAGATAGGTCAGGGCTATATTATGGGTTAGAACCGCCGCCAGGAAAATCGTTAATCCGCCAATCAACATTTTATTCCGACTCCATTTTTGCCAGTGTCCTGGTTATCCATATGAAAATGCTTATGACAAAAAACGCGCCGGGCGCCATGGACATGACCACCCAGTTTGTCCAGCCCTCGGGCATCACCTTTATGCCCATTAGAGTGCCGAATCCGAGGATTTCCCGGATCACGGCGATGCTTACCAGGGTATAGGTATAGCCGAAGCCATTGGCCAGGGAGTCGAGAATCGACTGCATGGTATTGTTCTGGATATAAAAGGCCTCGGCCCGTCCCATGATTATGCAGTTGGTGATGATCAGCCCTACATAGGGACCGATCGATTCGCTTATTACGGGGTAGAAGGCCTTCAGGTACCTGTCTACGATTATAACAAAGGAAGCTACGATCAGCATGTAGGTGATCATCCTGACCCGCCGGGGTATCAAAAACCTGAGCAGGAGTCAACGTAAAAATGATATTATAGTTAGTTTAGATGGTGATGATAAATTTTATGATCAAGATGTTTTAAAATATCTAAATGAAGTATACCAAAATCCAGATATTTTACTTACTTATGGTTCATATAGAACTGCATCAGATCCTAATCAACCAGATTGTAATAAAGCTATAACTGATATAGCTGAGGCTAGAAATCCTAAGGTAAATTTTTCTCATTTAAAATCTATAAAATATCTATTGTGGAAAAATATAAAAAATGAAGATCTTAGAAGGGCTGACGGAAAATATATTGAATTCGCTGTTGAATCAGGCGTTTCCGGCATCGTCGTTCAAGCCTTCGGGGTTGGAAACGTAAACGACCTGTTTTACAGGGCCATAAGAAACGCCATCA